>Ga0315338_1004353_pt1 | contig 11307 bp, 9 predicted proteins | sample ASW8metaG_FD_204518 | JGI IMG/M metagenome (GOLD analysis project Ga0315338, IMG submission 204518) | Ammonia-oxidizing marine archaeal communities from Monterey Bay, California, United States - ASW #8 | ecosystem: Environmental > Aquatic > Marine > Coastal | place: USA: California | collected...
TGAAAGTCCATACACCGAAGCCCACCTCGATGCCGACGTACAGCAACGACCAGACGAGCAGAGTTGTCTCAACACCTGGCCGCGGCGGCGTCGACTCGCTTGGTTCGTCGGCCTCTTCGACCTTCATCTCGTCGAACTCGGACTTGAAGTGGGCTAGACCGGCCAACGCAACGACCTGAACGAAGAGGACGAGAACATACGCGCCTCGCCAGAAGTCGAAGCCGGCGATGAATGCAGTGGCAACGAGGGGCCCTGACACGGCTCCCACTCCGTAGAAGCCATGTAGCAGGCCGAGTTGGCGCGAGCCGTGTCGCACGGCAACCCACGTGTTCACTGTGGGGTCGACGAGACCGGATCCCAATCCACCCAACAGGAAGCCGATGGGTACTACCGCGAAGACGGGGCTTGCCGCCAGAAGTGCGTACGCGACGACGTTGACTGTTCCGCCCACCACGATCGTCGTGCCGTACCCGACTCGCTTCGTGAGGTGGCCTGACACTCCGCTGGCGAGGAGATAGCCCAACGAAAGAGCCCCGAACGTCCAGCCGAAGCTGGCGTCGGTTCTGCCGAACTCGTCCCTGAGGTCCGGCCATATCGGACCAGCCGCGCCGTCAACCAGCCCGAGGATGATGTATGCCAAGAATCCGACCGCGAGTACCCGCCGGGCTCGACGCGTCACTCGCCGCCCGCAAACCTGTTGCTGATCCTCGTGCAGGTTTCTGTGAGGTCAGACGCAACGTCGGCGAGGTCGAGGCCGCCAGGCCAGCGGTACGCGGGCCCATAGATGTTCACTGCGCCGATGGTGACATTGTCGCGCACGACAGCACCGGCGACTCCGTTGACATCCTCGGTGAACTCACCGAAGGTCCAAGCGAACCCGTCAACGCGGATGCGTTCGGTTCGACGGGCGAGATCGGCGTGAGTTGTGCTCGTGTTCGTGGTCGTCGCCGCGAGCGGGCGAGCGGTGTAGGCGGAGAGTTCGTCATCGCTCCACGTGGACATCATCACGAGCCCTGCGGCGTCTGAGTGAAATGGCACGCTCCACCCGGTCCAGTTGCCAACCTGCACGGCACCGGGAGCGTGCGCAGTGTCGATGTACAGAAGTTCGTCGCCATCGCTGATGCCGACCGATGCGTTTTCGCCGTACTTCTCCGAGAGTTCTGCCAGATACGGGCGTGCTACCGCCCGTAGTGAGCTCGCTGGCGAGGCATTGCGGGTGAGGGCCGTGATGCCGTTGCCGAGGAGGTACCTGCCTTCGATTCGCTCGACCATGCCGAGGTCTTCGAGGCTGGCCAAGATTCGCAGCGTCGTGGTCTTCGGCAGATCGGCGGCCCGCGCGACATCGCTGAGCGTCGAGCTCGCCTGTTGGCCAGCAAGGGCGCCGAGCACTGCGAAGGCTCTGTCGATCGTCTGGATACGCCTCACCTCTCCCCTGAACGTTCGATCAGCGGTAGTCTAGGTGCCACAGAGCAGAACGTTCCACTCAGTGGAACACCTGTGGAATCCACCCTGTCACTTCCTGTCCCGAAACGAGAACCACATGCAGGACGAGGCGCGTTGCGTCATCATCGGCGGCGGCGCCATGGGCGTCGGGTTGTTGTACTACCTCGCCCACGAAGGCTGGACCGACACAGTCCTCATCGAGAAAGGCGAGCTCACGTCGGGGTCGACGTGGCACGCAGCAGGACTCGTCCCCAACTTCATCGGTGACCTCAACATGGCCAAGGTTCACCAGGAAGCCATCGCGCTGTACCCCGTGATCGAAGAAGAGACCGGACTGTCTGCCGGCTGGCACGGATGCGGAGCCATCCGCTTCGCCATCACCGACGAAGAAGTGTTGTGGCACCGCCAGGTACATGCACAACTCAACCAGCTCGGGCTCGAGAGCCACATCATCTCGCCGGCCGAGATCAAGGAACTCAACCCGCTCTTCGAGAACATCGACGACGTTCAGACCGGCTTCTACACCCCCCACGACGGATGGGCCGATCCGACCAGCAGCACCAACGCACTCGCCAAGGGTGCTCGCCAGCTCGGCGCCACCGTCGTCCGCAACAACCGCGTCACCGACATGAACCAGCTGCCTGACGGCCGATGGGAGGTCATCTCCGAGCAGGGGCGCATCGTCGCAGAACATGTCGTGAACGCCGCCGGCCACTACTCACCGCAGCTCGGGGCAATGGTCGGACTCGACGTGCCGATCGTGTCCGTCATCCACCAGTACATCGTCACCGAGCCCCTCCAGGCCATGATCGATCTCGGATTCGAACCGCCCGTCACTCGCGACCCGCGCTCTTCGTCGTACTACCGGCGCGAAATCGATGGACTGCTGATCGGCCCGTACGAGACAGCGAACGCGCAGACGTACGGCGTCGAAGGGATCGACTGGAAGCTCGACTTCTACCTGACGCCTCCCGATCTCGACAACATCGCCGACTGCCTCGAGGACGCGCTCTTGCGCGTGCCCAGTTGGTCAGAGGCTGGGATCAAGCAGATCGTGTCTGGTCCGATCACCCACACTCCTGACTCCGGATATCTGATGGGTCCAGCGCCTGGTCTTCGGAACTATTGGCACTGCAACGGCGCATCCATCGGAATCACACAGGGCCCGGGAGCCGGCAAGTACCTCGCCCAGTGGATGGTGCACGGCCAGACCGAAATCAACGTGAGGGGCATGGACCCAAGGCGTTTCGGTGCTCACACCGGCCCGAAGGGCGCTTTCGCCATCGAGAAGGCGATCGAGGAATACCACGAGATGTACTCGGCTCGCCTCCCTGGCGAGGTGCTGCCGGCCGCACGCAAGCAGAAGGTGAACCCGATCTACGACCGCCTCAACGCACTCGGAGCGCAATGGCAGGAAGTCTATGGCTGGGAACGACCGCAGTACTTCGGAGAACCAGAGCAGCACACGTTCCTGCGGTCGAACGCACACGACATCGTTGGTGCCGAGGTCAGGGGAACTCGCGAGCGAGTCGGCATTGCCGACCTGACTGCTTTCGCCAAGTTCGAGGTTGCCGGCGCCGACGCAGGTGCTCTCCTCAATCGTCTTTCTGCCAACAAGATCCCAGGCAAAGACGGCGGCATGCGGCTGGTGCACATGCTCACCGACACTGGCGGCATCGAGTGCGAGATGACCATCACCAGGCTCGCGGCCGACCGCTACTACCTGAACTCGGCGATCATGGGCACGACCCACGACGAGGACTGGCTGAACAATCACATCCTCGATGGTGAGGACGTGACAGTCATCGACGTCACCGACGCGACGGGCTTGCTTGGGGTCACGGGGCCGAGATCGCGAGATCTGCTGCAGCCCCTGACCGACGCTGACTTGTCGAACACGTCGTTCCGATGGCTGACCGGCCAGGAGATCGACGTCGCAGGGATTCCGTGCAAGGCGCTCCGCGTATCGTACGTCGGCGAGCTCGGCTGGGAGCTCCACATGCCGATTGAGGAGATGGCAGCCCTGTACGACGCGATCGTCGAGGCAGGCGGGCCGCACGGTCTTGTCCACTTCGGCGCATACGCGATGAACGTCATGCGCATCGAGAAGGGCTACAAGGCTTGGGGTAGCGAGCTCACGACCGAAATCACGCCCATCGAGGCCCGCATCGAGCGTTTCGTCCACTTCGAAGGTGACTTCATCGGCAAGGAACCAACGGTCGCCCGCCGCGATCAGGCCGAACCACTGTCGATGGTGCTCGTGTATTGCGAGTTCGACGACGGCCCGAGTGATCTCAAAGGCAACGAGCCCGCCTACGACGCGCGGGGCAACGTGATCGGAATCGGCACCAGCGGCGCATTCGGTCACGCCGTCGGCAAGAGCCTCGGGTTCGTCTACGTGACACCCGACCACGAGGCGCCGGGGACGACATTCGAGGTGGACATGCTCGGCACCATGCGAACGGCGACCGTTCTCGCCGACTGTGCCTATGACCCATCGAACGCCGCGCTGAGAAGCTGATCGACGAGGAGCTAGACCCATGAGCAGTTCACCTCGCAGGGCTGGAGGCCGGTCGGCACGGGTGGCAATGCGCGCCGCACCCCAGCCAGAAGCCGAGCGGCCTGTCTATCCGGGCATCACCGGCGGCAAGTTCAAACCGCTCAACGAAGCCCAGATGCAACAGGTGTACGACACGTCGCTCGAACTGCTCGAGACCGTCGGCATGGGTCAGGCACCCCCTGAGTTCATCCAGGTCGTCACCGATGCTGGCGGAACGTTGACCGACACCGGCCGACTGCTCTTTCCACGGGCCATCGTCGAAGGTGCCATGGCCAACGCCGCCAAAGAGTGGGTGCTCCACGGTCAGGACGAGTCGAAGAGCCTCGAACTGGGCGGCGAACGCGTCTACTTCGGCACCGCTGGCGCTGCAGTGCTCATTCTCGACCACGAGACGCAGCGATTCCGAGAGAGCACGCTCGCAGACCTGTACGACCTCGGTCGCTTGTTCGACACGCTCGACAACATTCACTTCATGGTTCGACAGGTCGTGACGCGCGACTTGCTCGATGTTCGCGAGCTCGACATCAACACTGCCTTCGCAGTGATGATGGCAACGACGAAGCCGGTAGGTACATCGTTCTTCTTCCCTCAACACGTTGGCGAAGTGGTCTCCATGTACGACATGGCGATGGGTGGCGAAGGCGAGTTTGAGAAGCGGCCGTTCGTCATTGCCAACAACACCTTCGTGGTGCCTCCGTTGCGCTTCGCCGAAGATTCGGCTGCGTGCATGGTCGAGCAGGTTCGCCACGGGATGCCGATCAATCTGCTGTCGGCTGGTCAGGCGGGCGCAACGTCTCCCGCGGCACTCGCTGGCTCGCTCGCTCAGGCGCTCGCCGAGTGTCTGTCTGCGCTGACCTGCGTCAACCTGATGCGACCCGGCCATCCGTGCATCATGGGGCTCTGGCCGTTCGTGTCCGATCTCCGGACTGGCGCCATGACCGGAGGGTCTGGCGAAGAAGCCGTCCTCAACGCCGCCGCTGCGCAGATCACCAACTGGCTCGGTTTGCCGTCGGGCGTCGCTGCAGGCATGGCCGATTCGAAGATCCCCGACGCGCAGGCTGGCTACGAAAAGGGTGTGACGCTCACGCTCGCTGGTCAGGCCGGCGCGAACATGATTTTCGAGTCGGCAGGCATGCTCGGCTCGTTGCTGGCGTGTTCGCCCGAGATGATGGTGATCGACAACGATCTTCTTGGGTCGGTGAACCGCACGATCCGCGGCATCGAGGTGAACGAGCAGACACTGTCGTCGCAGGTCATCAAGGACGTCGTCAATGGTCCTCAGCATTTCCTCGGAGAGTCCCAGACTCTCGAGATCATGCAGACCGAGTACACCTACCCGCTCGTCGGCGACCGATTGAGCCCAGACGACTGGATCGACGAAGGCGCGAAGGACGTGAAGGAACGGGCCCACGAGTACGTCACAACGACGCTCGCCACGCACTATCCGACCCATGTCGACGTGGCCGTCGAAGCTCGAATTCGCGACGCCTACCCAATTCGCCTCCAGGAAATCCCCCGCTAGACCACGCGCCGACCCAGAATTTTCATGATCATCCACCGTGGCGGTGGTTAATCATCAAAATTCTCGGCGGAGCGAGTGAGATGATGTGCACATGAGCGGTGACATCTGCGCGTACGACGCCGAGTTGCATTTCGATTCTGCGGTCAGACACTGGGCCGAGATCAACTGGGGTGACGGCGGCAAAAAGGAACAGGAACGACTCAAACGATCGTGGGAGGTCGGATCGACCATCGTCGGTGTCGTCGACGGAGCCGCCGAAGCGTTGGGTCACTGGGTTCCAGGAGGTGTTCGCCACCTCGACCGCGACGTCTCGATGGCTGCCATCACCGCCATCACGACCGGGCCGCTGGCGCGCCAACACGGGTTCGCTTCAGGAATCACTGCCCGATGCCTTGTCGAGGCCGCGAACGAGGGCTTTGCAACCGCAGGGCTCGGCATCTTCGATCAAGGTTTCTACGACCGCATGGGTTTCGGGATGGGGAGCTACGACTATCTCGCAGTATTCGACCCGGCCCAACTGACGGTCCCTGTTCCGGCTCGAACTCCGGTACGACTCACAGTCGACGACTACGAAGAGATACACGCGGCCCTCCACCGGCGGTTCCGCGAGCACGGATCGGCAGTTCTCGACCCCCCGGAAATCGTGTGGGCAGAGCTTCGGCTGTACGAGCGACCGCTGTTGCTCGGGTTCCGCGACGGCGACCGGTTGACGCACTTCCTCGGAATGGACATGAAGGGCGACTACGGACCGCACAGCGTGAACGTCTTCTCGTTCGAATCACGAGACCAGTACGTCGAACTGCTCGGGCTCCTGAAGACGCTCGGCGATCAAGTGCTCGCGGTGCGGGTTCTGCAACCTGGCGGACTTCAGATGCAGGACTTCTTCGATCGACCATTCCGCAATGCACAGCGCACCAAGGGCGGCGCCTACGCGTACGACATCAGCGCACGCGCATTCTGGCAACTGCGCATGCTCGACGTCGCCGCCTGCGTGAACGAAACGCCATGGCGATCAGACCCGACCCGATTCAATGTCGAGGTCACCGACCCAGTCGTCGAGCACCTCGACGGATCGTGGAACGGCGTCGGCGGCCAGTACATCTTCGAGGCAGGCGACGTTCTCACAGCCGAACCAGGACACGACAACGACGCCCCAACGTTGACCTGCTCCGTGAACGCGCTCACCAGATGGTGGATGGGAGTCATCCCCGCCACCGGCCTCGCCCTCACACCAGGATTCGAAGCCGAACCCGAACTCCTCCAACAACTCGACCACGGCCTCGTCACCCCGACCCCGTATCGAGGGTGGGACTTCTAGGGATTCGCCCTGGGAGCATCGCGGTAACGAACGGTGCCAGGCACCGTCCGCGCTCTCGGTTGACTCAGCATCTTTGATCGTTTATCGTCGATGAACGATGAATGAACTTGCACGGGATGATGCGGATGAGTTTGCGCGGTGGTTTCAGTGTCTTGCTGATGGGACGCGACTGCTGGTTCTCAATACCGTCGCCAGGGCCGAATCTCCCATGCTCGTCGGTGACATCGTCGAGGCGGTGGGGAAGAGCCAGTCGACGGTGTCACGTCACCTGAGGGTGCTGGCTGACGAGGGATTCGTGTTCATGGAGCCCGATGGAATCAGGACGCTCGTCAGCGTCAATGACCTGTGCATGAAGGAACTTCCCCAAGCCGCAGCGCTCATCATGGCAAGCCGATGATCGGCGACACCGCCTTTCTCGTCGCCGAGCTGATTGCGCTCTTCCTGGGCGTGTCTTTCCTCGTCGGTCTGATCAGGCGCAAGGTCGGAAACGAGCGTCTGCGTGCCTGGATGGGAGGCCCACCGCTCGCAGCAGCCCTGAAGGGCATCGCCATCGGATTCATCACGCCGTTCTGTACGTACTCGGCGATTCCGATGCTGGTCGGTCTTCGGCAGGCGGGTGTCCGGCCGGCCGGCTACACGGCCTTCATCGTTGCCGCGCCCGTCCTCGACCCGATCCTCTTCGGCGCCCTCGTGTTGATCGTCGGATGGCAAGCCGCTGTCGTCTACCTCGTGGTTGCGTTTTGCGCGGCGATCGCTCTTGCCTTCGCTGCAGAGCGAGCCGACATCACGAGGTTCCTGAAGCCCCTCCCTGCATCGCTCGTTGGTGTCGGAGGCGGCACCACCACCGGGACGGAGAGCGAAGCCAGCTGTGGCGACGTCGAAGGCGAGCCGTGGGCCGGTTGGCGAACCGAGTCACGCTCGGCAGGTGTCGCCTCGCTGAAGCTGTTGCGCTCGATGGCGCCGCTCCTCCTCGTCGGCATCTCGATCGGCCTGGCCATCACGACGCTCGTACCCGCCGACGCAGCATCGACCGTGATGGAGGGACGTGGCGCGCTCGCAGTTCCCATTGCAGCTGCTCTCGGAACGCCTCTCTACTTCAGCACAGAGCTCTTTGTTCCGATCGCCGATTCGCTCACGGTCGCCGGCGTCAGCACAGGAGCCGTCGTTGCGCTGACCATTGCGGGCGCCGGCGCCAACGTTCCTGAGTTCGTCATCCTCGGCAAGCTGTTCGACAGCCGCCTGCTGACCGTGTTCATCGGTTACGTGTTCGCCGTCGCGATGATCGGCGGCCTGCTTGCGACTCTGATCGCAGTCTGAGTCGTCGGAGCCCAGGACCCGCAGTTCTACGGCGTCTTGAGCTCGAACGTCGTCGCGGCCTCTGCGCCGATCGATGGGCCCGCACCAGCCGCCCAGTCACGGAGAAACTGGCCAGGGACCTCGTCCGGGTCGGAGTCGAGGTTGGCGAGATAGACCTCGTGGCTCAAGAGCGACTGCACGCCGGCTTCGACGAAGCCGGTGATGTCGACGCCGTGGGTCGGTACGGTCGACGCGTTGTACGCAACGAAGCGCACCCCATCCCACGGCTCGAACCCTTCCTCGACGAGTTCGGTGAAGACCCACGGGTTCGCCGCGTCCCTGACGGCATCCATCAACGCAATGCCGACCGAGCGGTGATCGATGTGGTTCCAGCTTGGTCCACCCCACGAGTCGCGGTAGTTCGACGAGATGATCGCCTCGGGCCTGACCCGCCTGATTTCGCGAGCCAGGTCTCGGCGGAGTGCGTGGTTCGGCTCCACGAGCCCGTCAGGATGATCGAGAAACACGAGGTCGCTCACCCCGACCGCTTCACACGCTCGCTGTTGCTCGGCCGATCGAAGTCGCCCGACATCTTCGGGATGCATCGATGAGATCCCCGCCTCGCCCCTGGTGGCAAGAACGTATGAGATCTGCTTTCCCTGTGCGGTCCACTTCGCCACCGCAGACGATGCGCCGTATTCCATGTCGTCTGGGTGGGCGACGACGGCGAGCCCTCGCTCCCAGTCTTCGGACAGAATCTCGAGTTCGTTCATAGGTGAGTTGTAGTCGACCTCACGGTGAGTTGAACGGTTGACGCCACTCGGGTGCCGACTGCGACCGTTCGGTGACCCAGTGCTCGGTGCCGTCGACGACCACTCCGTCGCGCACGGTGTAGAAGCCAGCGCACCAGAACACATCTTCAATGTGGTCGACCCGAACCTGCGCGGCCACACGATCGCCGTCGCTGATGACCTCGACGACGTCGATCGACCATCCCTCGGGGTAGGCGGCGTTCATCGCCAGAAAGTTCGGTCCGTCGAAACGCTCGCCGGTTTCGGTGAACTCGATGTGGAGCTCTGGCGACAGAAGCTCGCCCGCTCCGTCCCAGTCACGTGCTTCCATGCGCTCGAAGAAGCGATGAACGACGGTCCCCGCGGCGTTGCACATGGCGAGAAGTTATCTGGCGGAAGTTGTTGCGGCGATCAGCAGAAACACTGGCACCTTCAGGCGGCGCTGGTACTCGTCCCGTCGAGGACTGCGGGATCGTCGTAGAACAAGCCGCCACGCACCTCCCTGCTGCTTCCATTCACGTCGCGATCCTGTCACGTCGGCACGCTCGCATCTTCGCCGATGCTTGACGATCAGCGCGTGTAGAAGCTTCTGCGCCATGTCAGCGGGATCGTGATGCACATCGTTGCGATGCCGACGATGCGCATCGTCATCACCGGGCCGACGGCCGGCGCCAGCAGCGACTGCGCCAGAGCTCCGAATGGCAATCCGCCAGCGAACCCCAGTGTCATGAGACCCATCACCCTTCCCATCATTTCTGGTGAGGTTTCACGCTGCAGCAACGTCCTGTGCGACGCGATGGCGATGCCCGCATTGATCCCCCAGGCGATCATCACAGCGATGCTGACGCCGTAGTTCGGAGCGAGGCTGAGCAGGAACTGGCCCATACCGAGCCCGACGCCGACGAATAGGCTGACGTTGCGGCCATGTCGCATCTCGCGGCGACTTGCGATGAGTGTCGAGCTGATGAGCATCCCCACGCCAAAGGTTCCGAGTAGCAGTCCGGCTGCACCAGACCCGAGGCCGTAGTCTTCCTCGACGACACGCGGGATCGTGATCTGCATCGCGCTGAACGACGTTCCGAGTGCGAGCGCCAGCAGCAGGAGTGTTCGCATCGGATCGCGACCAAGGCCGTACTTGGTTCCTGCGACAATCTCGCTCGCCAGCACACGCATGCGCGCTGGCTCGGTCGGTGGAGTGTGCTCGATGTCGACCTTGGCCATGAGCGCGGCCGACGCAGCGCACATCGCGGCCAGCAGCGCAAAACCCGCAGCGTTGCCGAACAGTGCGATCGCGCCGCCTCCGAGCACGAGTCCTGTGAACTGGGCGGCTTGTCCTCCACCGTTCTGTAGCGCTGTGGCGTTCATGAGCAGTCGCCCTGGCACGAGGGTCGGAACGATCGCGCTCGTGCTCGGAGAGATCAGCGATGTGCTCACACCGATGAAGATCGCGGCCACTCCGGCCAAGATCGGTGTCGCGCCGCCGGTGCCAACGACGATGGCAAAGGCGGCGAACAGCGCGCCAGTGACCAAAGTCCATTGACGTATGAACTTCTGACGGTTGACCCTGTCCGACCATGCGCCGGCGGGCACGGAAAGCAGCAGCGCTGGAAGCCCGAGTGCAATGCCGATGAGGCCCTCGGCTGATGGCCAGTCGGTCAGCGTCACGATCAGCCAGATGAAGACGAATCGCAGGGTGCCGTTGACGCCCCAGAACAGGATCTGCGCCACCCAGAAGTTGCGATAGTTGTCGTCGCTCCAGAGCTCGCGAACTGGCGACGGCGTGTGCCCGTCGACCGAGCCTGGGGGATCGTCGGGGAGCGTCACAAGTCGCCCTTTCTAGCCGCCGGCGATGAGTGCCACGGAAACCAGAGCAACGACGAGACCGACCAGCTGAATCCGTTTGAGGCGTTCCTTGAACACCAGCCTCGCCAGTAGCACGGTCATTGCCGGGAACATCGAGGTCACCACGGCGACTGTCGCGAGAGATCCGACCTGGGTGCCTGCGAGAAACAATGCGTTGCCGCCAGCAGAGAGAACGCCTGACCCGATCGCCGGCGCGACGGCGGCCCGAGGGAGCCGACGGGGTTGACGAAGAATCAGCACGGTCGCGATGAGGGCCGCCGTGCCAGACAGGCGAGCCGGCAGCAGTGGCCAGAGCCCTGCATCATCTGACGTCTGGCCCAGCGCGGCGAGCATCAGCCCCAACCCGAGTCCACCGGCGGCCCCGTAGAGCAACGATGACTTGACCGATGCTGACGCATCGGATGAACCCTGACTCACCAACGCGATGGCAATGAGGCCGAGACCGATTCCGATGCCGGTCACCGCAGAGATTTCGTCGCCGGTCAGCGCCGATGCGACAACAGGAACCGTCGCA
>Ga0315338_1004354_pt1 | contig 11306 bp, 9 predicted proteins | sample ASW8metaG_FD_204518 | JGI IMG/M metagenome (GOLD analysis project Ga0315338, IMG submission 204518) | Ammonia-oxidizing marine archaeal communities from Monterey Bay, California, United States - ASW #8 | ecosystem: Environmental > Aquatic > Marine > Coastal | place: USA: California | collected...
TGACGAACCAGGCTGGCATGGTCAAAAGATAAAAAATGCATTCATTTCAAGAGGAGTAAATGCAACATTTGTTTCTTTGCAGGAGTGTTTTTTTTCCTTTTCTGATGATCTGGATATTTTTATTCCCGGATTTGAGAAGTCTTTACCAGACGGTGTCTTTGTAAGGGGAGTGCCAGGTGGCACATTAGAGGAAGTGGTATTTTATTTAGATATTTTGCATGCCCTTAGTGAAAAAAATATACTGGTTTATAACTCTGCTTCTTGTATTGAGAAAAGTGTAGATAAAATTAGAACTACATCATTATTAGCAGCTGCAGGTTTAAATACACCAAAAACCTGGGTGTCATCAAGTCTTGTACGAACTGGAAAATTTTTATCCGAATGCTTCTCCTCAAATAATGAAGTCATTTGCAAACCAATCTTTGGATCACAAGGGAAGGGGATGATCAAGTTAGATAAAAATAACCCTTATCTTGATCTTGAGGAAGCAAATGGAGTTTATTACCTGCAGGAATTCATTCGTACAAAATCAAACAAAAGCATTGACTGGAGGATATTTGTGATCGCTAACCATGTAGTTGCAACCATAAGAAGAGAAAGCACACATTGGCAAACTAATGTTGCTCAGGGAGGAGAATGTTATGCAGACAAGTGTAACGATGATATGCAAAAAGTGTCTAAAAAAGCAGCAAGCCTTGTTGGTGCAGATTATGCTGGTATCGATATCTTGGTAGATAAAAATAATACTGTCTGGATAACTGAAGTAAATAGTGTGCCAGCATGGAAAGGCTTAGAAAATGCCTGCAATGTAGATATTGCTAAATTGTTAGTCGATGACTTCTTAGAAAAACTTAAGAAATAACATATAACTAATTGATTATGATAGGAAATTTAAGACCAGATCCAAATACAAATTGGGATAAATATGCAAAAACGTATGAGTACGCATGTTTTAATGACGTAAGAGCTTTAAAGCCAGGTAACGTGAGTATATTTTCTGGAGGTCATGACATGACAGCAAATGACTTCGAGAAAAGTGCAATTGCTTCCTCAGATATTATTACTGCGCCTGAATTAGACCTTGGTGAAAGAATCTATCAGGCTGCTAAAAACACTCATGCCACTGTTGCTTGTAACACAAATCTGGGGATAATTTTGCTTTCCGCCCCTATTTTTCAAGCTATATATTGCAAACTTGATAAAAAAAACGCACGGGAGGCAGTGAAATTTGTGATCCATAATGCCACCCAAAATGATACTAAACTTGTCTACAAAGCTATCAGGCACGTGCAAGCAGGGGGTCTCGGTACTCAAGAGAAAAACGATATTAGTGAAACAGACCCCTCTGTTAATCTCTATGATGCAATGTTACAAGCATCAGAATATGATGATATAGCACTACAGTATGTGACTGGGTTTAAGTTAGTTTATGAACAAATTGCCCCAATGTGGCTTGAGAATAAGAAAAAATGGGAATCAAGCACCTGGGCTACTACTGCATCCTATTTAACACTTTTGGCCGATCGCCCAGACAGCCTAATACAAAGGAAATTTGGAAAGGGACAAGCTAAGGAGATTAGTGATATGATTGCGCCATATGCTCGGTCGCTAAGCCAATCAGAGTCTCCCGAGGAGCAAGAATTCGACTTACTAGAGTTGGATGCTACACTCAAGACCTCGGATATAAATCCAGGTACAACAGCAGATTTAATAACCGCGGGTGTAATTGTAGTAAAGCTGGGATTATTGGCAAATAGCGAATGATAAGGAAGTTTCACTGATGAGCATTAGTGTGAGCGGAAGCTCGCAGTTTGTTAACAAACTATAATAAGAAGGAGAAACAAATGGCCTTAAAAAAAGTAGTAGTAGGTGAATGTCTTGTAAATGACAACGACCCAAGCGGCACTATGGCAGAAATTGCACATATCGATTTACTTATCGGCCCGCGTGGTTCAGCAGTAGAGACAGCATTTTGTAACAGCCTTTGTAATAACAAAGACGGATTTACATCGCTATTGGCAGTAGTAGGGCCAAATCTACAGTGTAAGCCTAATACATTGATGTTCAATAAAGTAACTATCAAAGGCGCTAAGCAAGCAGTACAAATGTTCGGTCCTGCACAAAAAGCAGTAGCTATGGCTGTGCAAGACTGCGTTGAAGCTGGAACTATACCTAAAGGAGAAGCAGAAGACCTATACGTTTGTGTAGGTGTGTTTATCCATTGGGAGGCTGCTAGCGATGAAGCAATATATGAAAACAACTATAAAGCAACTAAAGGTGCTATAGAAAATGCTATGGCTGGTAAGCCATCAGTTGATGAAGTTCTGTCTGCTAAAGACAGCACTGATCATCCTTTCCAAGGTTTCTAAATAGTAGTTATCGTAAGTACAAAAAGTGCCGCATCTTTGCATGTGGCACTTTTTTTTTATGCTTCTCATTTTTTTAAATATTATATAAGATGACATTAAGGGGTCGTGTATGCAGTGTTTGGAATGTAACAAAGATGTCAAAACCTTAACTAATCAGCATCTGATGAAATGTTGTGGTTTAACATTGCAAGAGTACGCACTGCGCCACTGCATTCCTTTAGATATATTGCTAGATTATGAAAATATTAATAGTAGTAGTGAAAGGTTTATATCCTCAAATTATTCTTCTGACGCCCGTAAAGCTCAAATAATTCTCACATCACTGCATCTGTCGGGGAAACTAAAGTTTGACGGTAACCAAGCAATTATTAAAGAAGACATACGTGCCTTAGAACGTTTATTTTGGTACCAGAAGCACCTGGGCAGCAAAGGTTTTGAGTATTTGCAGGAATATTCCTATAAAGACGGAAGCCACAGGGTTGTCGCTAGCAATATACTAAAATCTTCAAATATTAAGAAATTCTCTGCTACCTCAATTTCAGACCTAACTTCTGATGAACTCTTGCTTTGCCTATCTATAATTGCTTGCAATATTGGAGTTATCCAAGCCGGATATCTTTTTTTCTCAACAAACAAAACAAACATATTAGATGAGCTCTTTGAGAGATTAAAATCCGAGTATAAAATTTCTATAGAATGTTTAGGAAAGGTGGAAAAAGGTTATTTATACAGATGTATTTCTCTTGACGATACAAAAATGATCTTTGGCCTTATCAAAAATAATCTTTCTGAAATACCTAATTCACATGAATTATTTTTCATGGAAACACCAAGGGCAACAGTTGTTAAAGAGTTGTCTTTTGACTCAGCGCATTTTATAACAGACCACCCAGATAAATGTTCTAATCTTCATGGAGGGCGATATGTAGTAAGACTCAAAGTTTGCGACAGAATAAATCCTATCACCGGATTCGTAATGGATTACAAGTATCTTAAATGTATCGTAAAAGACAAAGTAGTTGACGTTTTAGATCATCATAATATAAATTATTTATTCCCAGAGTTATCCTGGAGAGCTAGCACAGAGCTAATGATTGTCTATATATGGGAAAGATTAATCAGCTATCTACCTTCTCTTACTGAGATACAAATCAATGAGACAGAGCAATCGTACTGCGTATACCGCGGACCAACACTTGAAGAATACCAGGCTAACGGTAGCGATAAAATCCTTCAGTATTTTTTATCCACTCAACTAGGTCTGTCTGAATCGAGAAAAGAACTTTATTTGGCAAAGCTTGAAAAATTAAAAATTGTTAACAAATAGTCCATTGTGCAATACGGTCGACACAATTGCGTGATTGATGCCAATTTTTTCTAACTTTGATAAATCTTCTAAATTTCTTACACCACCTGACGCTATAACTTGGTTCTTCATAAGTTTGCGGCATATTTCTTTCAGCAAGCCGTAGTCAGGACCTCGTTGTCCGCCAATCCTATGTAAACACATCGCAATCACTTTATTAGGAAACAACTCTACTTGGGATAATATCGAGCTCGGCCCCAGCAGCTTCTCATCATTAAAGTCGAGAGATAGAAGATACTCGGATTTATTTCTGCCAACCAGAAGATCTGTGTTTTCTAGTGTTTCTGTTCCTACAACAGGGGTTATATTCTTAATACCCATAGAATGACCAAAATCTTCTGATGAAGTGATACCATAATCAACCCAAAACTTTATTAGGGGGAAGCGCTCGCAGAGCTGACACACAACACTTAGGTTTATATTTTTACTAATAATGGAATCCAGATCTGCGATGTAAAACGTATTGAACGCATAAGTCTTTAGCAAAGCAGAGACAACATCCTCGGGCTTGCTACCTTTAACTAATATAGACTTTATGGGCTTGTATTCTTCTCTGTTACTCTGAGAAGCACAAACAACATAATTATTTTTGATATCAATCGCAGGTATTACTTTCAGCATAATATGAACCTATTTATTTTTGAGCACACAACAGGAGGGGGGACCCTCAATCAGTCGCCACCACATTCACTTATTGCAGAAGGGCAACTTATGCTTGATGCCGTCATTAGTGATTTTGGCATATTTGAACATATAAGCATAAAAACTATACAAGAATCAAAATATAAACGCACTATAGCTGACGTTGATACTGTATGGGTAAACACGCAATCTGAATTTAAAGAGTCATGGGATAATTTGTTATTTGATTGTGATGGTGCGCTTATAATTGCTCCAGAGTCTGACAACACATTGTTAGATTTATGTTTGGAAGTCTCAACAAGAAGAATAGACTCTTTCAATTGTTTGCCTGAAGCAATTGCACTTGCAGGAGATAAATATCAAACATTCAAAGCATTGCAAAATGCAAAAATACCCATTGTGCCTACATATCGCGATATTGAAGAGTTGCCATGTGATACTAAAAAAATTGTCTTGAAACCGCGGGACGGTGTTGGGTGTGAAAATACATATATTTTTGAAAATACAAACCATATCGACCTTGCAATTATTAACGATGATAATTTTATAGCACAACCTTTTATACATGGTGATACAGTAAGCGTATCTGCGATTGCATCAGTGTCAGAAATAAAAGTTTTGACTTGTAATAGGCAAATAATGAACAATAAAGATAACTTATTAAAATTCTCAGGATGCGAAGTTGCTATCCAAACTGATAGTTTTAACACATTGGAAAAAATAACAAAAAAAATTGCCGCTGCGATACCAGGTTTAAGAGGTTATATTGGGATTGACTTTATTCTTTCTGAAAATGGACCATATGTTGTTGATATTAACCCACGTTTAACTACATCATATGCCGGGCTTCATGAAGCGCTTGGCGAAACACCAGCCACATTTATTTTAAGTGCGTTTAATAACAACAAATTCAATACCCCTAGTATCAAAAAATCTGTGAAAATTAATCTCCCATTATGAGTTATAAATACTACTTAGGTTGGGATATAGGCGGAGCTAATACAAAAGCAGTGCTTATAAACAACGACGGCAAAGTGATTAGTTTGGAAAGTAAATTTGCTCCTTTATATGAAAATTTACAGTATTTAGATATTGCGATATCAGATATCACACAAAAAATGCAAAACGATAATATTTGCCATGTGGTAACAATGACAGGCGAGCTTGCAGACGTTTTTAAAAGCCGACGTGATGGAGTTAAAAAAATTATTTCTTGCGTTAAAAAAAATATAAGTAATCACGCTTTGTATTTCTCAAACTCTGATAAGTTTTTTACAGAAGATGTTGCGACAAACCGATGGACAGAAATTGCCTCGGTTAACTGGAGAGCTAGCTCTAAATTCGTAGCAAAACATATTGCTGAAGGGTTGTGTGTTGACATTGGGAGTACGACAACAGATATAACTCCAATCTATAAGAACGAGTTAATTTCCTCTGGCAGTAATGATCATGAAAGACTTATAACTAAAGAGCTAGTCTATTCAGGTGTTGTTAGAACCCCTGTCATGTCTATTTCCCGTGAGCTTCCATTTCAGAAAGACACGATAGGATTGATGGCAGAATCGTTTGCTCATATGTCTGATGTCTATATCCTCACTGGTTTTCTTAAAAAAGAAGAAAGTTCTTTCATGGCTGCTGATAAACAAGGTAAATCAAAGCTTGAGTGCGCAAGGCGACTAGCAAGAATGGTAGGGAAGGATTTATGCGCAGATGATAATTTAGCAAGCTGGAAAAACTTTGCTGCAACCATTTACAAAACTCAGTGCAGAAATTTATCTAGCGCATGTAGCAAAGTTAGAAATAATGCTTCAATTTCAGAAAAGAGTCCCATAATTGGTTGCGGGCAGGGTTGGTTTCTTGCTGAAATGATTGCCAATGACCTTGGTTGTAAATATATACACTTTGATGATTTGCTAATGGTTGAACCCAACCCTCATGTAGCAGGGTTAGTGGCAAATTGCGCACCCGCATATGCTGTAGCCGAATTATATCGTTTATCATTATGAGGACGGTAGACCTCCCATACAATGAGGATTCAACGTTGCTATTCGAAAATATTGTTGATTTGCCATGGGCTGTATTTCTAGATAGCTGCAATAATTTAACAGAACAAGGGCGTTACGATATTTTAACTGCAGACCCACATATAACAATATCATCGTCTGGTAATGAAACAGTTGTGAAGGAGCAAGGTAGCTATGACGTTCTTTTAGGGAACCCTCTTGATATTTTACAAACATACCTCAAACTAGATAACAAAAAAAACAACAAAGAAAAATACCCTTTCTGTGGTGGAGTAATTGGATATTTTAGTTACGATTTATCAAGATGGACAACTTGCTTTTTTAAAAAGAAACTAGACTCTTTAAATATCCCTGTTATGTCATTAGGCATCTATGATTGGGCTATTGTTGTTGACCATAAAAAATTAAAAACAACACTTTGTTTTTATGAAAAATACTACAAAAGTAAAGAAGAAATAAATGAGATCATAAAACTAGTAAAAAAAATTCCAAGAAAAAATTATCGTAGAAAATTATTCACTGCTTCTAAAACAATAAAAGAAAACATGACAACTCAAGTTTATAAAAAAACCTTCAACACTGTTAAAAAATACATCGAGCAAGGTGATTGTTATCAGGTAAATTTAGCGAAAAGATTTACAGTAAAAATTTCAGGTGATTCATGGTTAGCATATAAAAAATCTAGAAAAGTTAATCCTGCACCATTCTCTGCATTTATGAAGCATGATAATATTTCTATTATTAGCGCATCTCCTGAAAGGTTTCTGAAAGTTAGCGGGACAAATGTCGAAACTAAACCTATTAAAGGTACTGTCTCAAGAGCAAGTAACACAATTGATGATAATCAAAAAATACAAGTGCTCAAAAAAAGTAAAAAAGATCAAGCAGAAAATTTAATGATAGTTGATTTATTAAGGAATGATCTTAGCAAGAATTGCGAGCTACACACTGTAGATGTGCCAAAAATATTTGAGATAGAAAGCTTCAAAACCGTCCATCACATGGTAAGCACTGTTACAGGAGCATTAAAGAAAAAAAGAAATGCAGTTGACTTATTAAAGGGTTGCTTCCCAGGTGGCTCTATAACTGGTGCTCCGAAGCTACGTGCGATGGAAATCATCGACGAGCTTGAGCCAGATGTTCGTGGTATCTATTGTGGTTCTATTGGTTATATAGGTTTTAATGGTGACATGGATCTTAACATAGCAATTAGAACGATTACCTTAAATGAAGATATATGTTTATTTCATGCAGGTGGCGGGATAGTTTATGATTCTAACTGTGAAGCTGAACACCAAGAATTGCTAGATAAGGCATCAGCAATGATAAAACTATTAAAAATGCATGCAAGCTAATGTGGGTAATAAAGATAGGCGGTAGTCTTTTAACTGACCCCAGATTAGCCGAGTGGTTACGCGCAATCACACTGCTCAGAAGAGAGAGAGTTTTAATTGTGCCTGGGGGAGGAGTTTTTGCAGATCATGTAAAAGATGCCTATAAAGAATCTTTTTTATCAGAAGGAACAGCACATGAACTAGCGATATTAGCAATGAGACAATATGGTTACATACTTAGCACGTCATCAAGCGCAATAAAGGTAATAGACAATCTTTCAAATTTTAATCTACATACCGGCCTTTGCCCAGCACTTTGGTTGCCAAATAGTAAATCTGTCATGTCTTTAGGGACTCCTGAAAGTTGGGACGCAACTTCCGACAGTATCGCTGCTAAAATCGCAATGAAATTTAAAGCAAACCTTCTCTTAGTAAAATCTCACCCCATTGTATTTGGGTCTATACGCGCACGTGAAGCTAGACGTTTAAGAATAGTTGACCACTTTTTTATACAAAAAAAATTATACAAAAATATTAATGTTCGATTATTAGATAAGTCTCAGGCAAGATTTTATAAATACATTTTAAATCTAAAAAAATGTAATGTAGGAATGAGAATTATAGACTAAGGTCTGTCGCTCGCGCTGAGTAAAATACTTATCCATTTTGTTTTATTATTATTTTCTGCTGCTATTTTTACAATCATAGTCAGCGGTATAGATAAAAGCATTCCTACGGGTCCTAGAACCCATCCCCAAAAAATTAATGATACAAAAACGACTAACGATGAAAGATCGAGCTTTCTTCCCATATACTTTGGTTCGATGATATTTCCCACGGAAACATTAATCACAATGTATCCTAATAAAATGAGAGTTAATTCTGTAAATGTATGTGTTACTGAAGCAAGAAGTAATACTGGTAGTGCAGCAAGTATAGATCCGATATTAGGTATGTAATTAAACAAAAACGCGATTAGTGCCCACAACAATGGATAGTCAACATTAAAGAATAACAACAACAATGCAACAAGCACACCCGTTAATAAACTGAGCACTGTTTTAATTGCTAAATATTTATTTACGTTCTCAAAAAATATTTTATAATTTTCTAGTGTTGAGCTATTGTTTATAAATATCTTTTCTATTTTCTTAGTAAAATCTGAACTCTCAGATAATATGAATATGACAGTAAACAGTATTAAAACAAAATCAGTCAATGCTCCACCAAAACCAGTCAAAGTATTCGAAACTAAAAGCATGAAGAATGTTGGATCGAGATATGCTGTAATGAAATCTAGTGAAACATTTATGTCATATATTGAAATATATTCTATTATCTTATGCGTGCTCTGTAGTATTTTTTCCTGATAACCAGGAAGTGCAAGCGTAAAGCTATCAATAGATTTACCAACAACACCAGCAATTGCAAAGCTTATGCCAACAACTGCTGCAACGATAGTCGCTACTGCTGTGTATGTGTTAAAACCTCTCTTTTTCAGCCACGCTAAAGGAGTATGGCATATGAAAGCAATGAATATAGAAAGCAAAAAGGGCACAACAATTGCAACAGATGCTTTCAATGCTGCTATTATTATTATAAAGCATACGACTGAGAGCAAAGATTTCTGAATGAGAGTATTTTTTTCCAAATTATATTTCTCGAGAATTTAGGTAATAAGATAAAACTCCGTCATTTTATACAGGAAACTATAAGTCTTCTCAAATAGCTCTGCAAAAAAATCGTATATATATGTAAAATACACATAATTTACTGATCTCGTGAGCAAAAAAACCAAGCAAAAGAATTTATATGCAAAAAGACTATAACCCTGCAAAAGTTGAAAAAGAAGCCCAGGATTTCTGGGAAGAGAAGGAGTCTTTTGCGTCATCAGAAGGGTCAAGTGGAGAGAAATTTTATTGTTTATCCATGTTCCCATACCCGAGCGGCAAACTACATATAGGGCATGTTAGAAATTACACTATAGGCGATGTCATCGCCAGATACCAAAGAATGCAGGGGAAGAATGTGCTTCACCCTATGGGATGGGATGCATTTGGTTTGCCAGCTGAAAACGCTGCTATTGAAAATAAAATTTCTCCAAAACAATGGACCCTGGAGAACATAATTCATATGAAGCAACAAATGAAATCATTTGGTTTTTCTTATGATTGGGGTAGAGAGCTGTCAACTTGCAATAAAGATTATTATAAATGGGAGCAGTGGTTTTTCACTAAGTTATTTGAAAAGAAATTAGTATATAAAAAGAAGTCTAAGGTCAATTGGGATCCTGAAGATAAGACAGTTTTAGCAAACGAACAAGTGATTGACGGAAAAGGTTGGCGTTCAGGCGCCTTAGTGCAAACCAAAGAAATAGAGCAGTGGTTTCTAAAAATCACTGATTATGCCGACCAACTTATCGATGATTTAGAGATACTTAAAAATACATGGCCAGAGCGCGTTATAACGATGCAATCTAACTGGATTGGAAGATCAGAAGGCGCGCTAGTTAAATTTAGAATACAAAACTCTGATGATCTCCTAGAAATCTACACCACAAGGCCTGACACTTTAATGGGAGCTACATTTATCTGCCTTGCTCCTGAGCATGAGATAATAAAAAAAATAAAAAATAAGAACTCAAGCTTAAAGCTTTTTGTTCAAGAAATTCAACACTCAGGTCGCAGCGAAGCAGAAATATCAAAAGTAGAAAAACTTGGTATTGACACCGAACTCAAAGCAATTCACCCAATTACAAATGAGGAAATTCCAATCTGGACAGCTAATTATGTTTTGCTGGAATATGGTTCCGGTGCAATTATGTCTGTCCCAGCTCATGACCAAAGAGACTGGGAATTTGCAAAAAAATACAACTTGCCAATTAAGCAAGTTATTGAACCCAAATCTCCACCTATGGTTAATATAAATGAACAACCATTTCTTGAGTATGGTGTGCTAATTAACTCAGGGGAGTTTTCAGGCCTAGATTCTGTAAATGGCAAAAAAGCAATATCAAAATCACTCGTGAAAAATAACCTTGGCTCCCCAACTTTAAATTATCGACTTAGAGACTGGTGTATTTCAAGACAGCGTTTTTGGGGATGTCCAATTCCAATTCTTTACAGAGAAGATGGCGAGGTTATACCAGTTCCTGCTGACGATCTTCCAGTTGAGTTGCCTGATGATATTGATTTTAGCAAACCCGGAAATCCTTTAGACAACCACCCAACCTGGAAACATACAAAATGCCCTAAAACTGGCATGGCTGCTATACGTGAAACTGATACTTTTGATACATTTTTTGAATCAAGTTGGTACCAGGCTCGATATTGCTCTTACGATTCTGAAGCATCAATGACTGACAAAAGAGCTAATTATTGGTTACCAGTTGACCAGTATATTGGTGGCATAGAGCATGCAATTTTACATTTATTATATGCACGGTTTTTCCATAAACTGATGCGTGATATAGGGCTAGTTGCATGCGATGAACCTTTTAAACAGTTGCTTACACAAGGGATGGTTTTAAAGGATGGTGTAAAAATGTCGAAATCTACAGGCAATGCAGTTG
>Ga0315338_1004355_pt1 | contig 11302 bp, 5 predicted proteins | sample ASW8metaG_FD_204518 | JGI IMG/M metagenome (GOLD analysis project Ga0315338, IMG submission 204518) | Ammonia-oxidizing marine archaeal communities from Monterey Bay, California, United States - ASW #8 | ecosystem: Environmental > Aquatic > Marine > Coastal | place: USA: California | collected...
GGCTTACCGAGGACTGCCTCGAGTTTGTTCAGGTACTCGTAGGTTTCCGGGAGCTCAGCGCCGGTATCACAAAAGAAGTACTCCATGTCGGGCACCTTGTCCCGCATGTAGACCGCAAGCGCGCTGGAGTCCTTGCCGCCTGAGATCCCACACACGTGCCTCACTGGCTCACTCACTAGATGCATCCTCCTCCGGATTCGTCAATTCTAGGTCACGCTGGCCTTGGGCTTCCGGACCCAACAGGATGGCGGTTGTTGGGCCTTCGGGTGCATCCGCCAATAACGCGATGAGCGTGTCTCGGGCAGCCTCCTTGCCCAGCCCTTGTTCCTGAGCTTCTTGGATTGCCCTTTCGACGATTGCTTCGAGGTCCGGGCGTAGCCCGTGATCGATGGGGACGAGCCTTACGTGTTCGGTTCCATCAGATCTGGTGACGGCGACTCGAAGAGCGTCGAATCCGTCGGTCTTGGTGCGCAGATCAGCATTGAGCCATTCGATCCGTAAGAACGTGTCCGCTAGGTCACGGAGTTCGACGCTGTACCGGGCACAGTCCTCGTCGTTCCAGTGCTGGGGAGGGGTTCCGCCGGCGATGTTCATTGCGACGTACTCGATCCATTGTTCGTCGCCTTCGATCTTTGCCGTGAGTGCTGCGACAAGTTTCTTGAGATTGGGATTGATGACTTGGCCGTCCAGTGGCGCAGCTCGTGCAGCGAGGTGCTGTTGCAACTGTTCCGATGGTGCATGGAGAGCGCCGGCGAGTTCTGTCCGTAAGCGTTCGAGCAGAGTCGGGTAAGCCGCGATGATCTCGTCCAATGCGTCGGCGAGTTGCTCGACGAGTGTTGTGGCATCGGCTTTGGGATAGTTCGCCGTGGCAGAGACCGCTCTGAGACCGAACGCTTTGGGAATCGACTTAAAAAGCAATTCGTCAGGCTCTGTTGCCGCGAGCAGTTCGTTGCGCACAGCGACAGCGGAAGCGCTCAGATGTTTGGTTCTTTGGATATGACGAGGCACCGCGGTGATAGCCGAGACGAGATGGGACACGACTCTGAGCACGCTGACGGCAGGGACGCCGACGCGGGCATGTTCCTGCCTGATGTTGAGCCGCTCGGTGAGAGAGGTAAGAAGCCGTGCCCGTGAGCCTGTTCTGCTGGCGAAGTGTTTGAGCGCGAAGTTCTGTGGGTTACGGAGCAGGCGTTCGATGAGAGCGTTGTCGAGGCGAGGTCTGAAAGTACCGTTCTCGTAGAGAGCGATTTCGTCGGCGTGGACAATGATCGCTGCGATCAGAAAGATCGGTGCGATCCCACGACGTATTCCCAACGGTGGGGCAGCGAGTTGGGAGTAGATCTGATCGACCCGGATCCGGTGTGTGCTTGCCTCGGTGAGTTGCCGACTGATCGCTTCCCACGTCGGAACGAACTGGCTGTCAGTCGGTTCAGCAAACTCCCAGCCGTCGCCGGTGTCGCGGTGCAATCCGAAGACCTCGAGAGTGGTCCGATAGAGGGTCTTGTCTGGTCCGCTTCCCTCGATCCCAAGGTGTTCCTGTTTTGCCGCGCCGATCATGGCTTCGACAAGCATCCTTCGGGCTTTTGCTAATTGCGATGACAGATCGTGTCGGTTGACGACGTCGTTTCGAATTGTTGGCGCATCGGCATAACAGTCGTCGGCGATCGCTGACATCGCTTGCGATGCGGACAGATTCCCGAGGAGTTTCAAGTTGTGCTCGGTCAAAGTCGGCGTCAGGTACGCCCAAGGCCCTCGGGTTTCTGATGTGGCCCCGTAGAGACGTTCAACTTGCCATTCGAGTTGGAGTTTCGCTTCAAGTCGTCTCTCGGCAAGTTCTCGTCGAGCGACCCAGTCGTCACCAAGGTGCTCAGTGTCATCGAGGACTTCGTCGAGAGCGGCAACTTCTAGTGCGGCATCAAGCAGTTCTTCCGGCGCCGGATTGGTGATAAACGCGACAGGCTTGGAATTCTTCTGACGGCGAACTTTGGCATGTGGCGGATTGCTGCCGAGAACATAGAACGCTGTTCCGTCTTCCCGGTCACCGATGCCGAGCGGTTCGATACTCTCTGGTTCCTCATTGATCCAGTTTCGGGCGAATGCTCGGAGTGTGCCTGTCTGGTGGAAGTGGCGGGCAGCGACGAGAGGCCCCATGGGAAGGACTCGTTCGAGTAACACAGCTTGGTCACCATCTCGTAGCCGGCGGCGAGCGATGTCGATAGCTGATTTGAGGTCGAAATCGCTGCCGCCCCATACCCGGAATTCATCGGCGTAGTCGCGGTAGGTGACCAGCCCTTCATTCTCGAGTTCGCCGAGCTGTTTACGTACGTGGGATCGCGTCGCGGTGCCTTTCCGCCCGTCGGCACACACCACTTCGAGAATCGCCTTAGACGCTCGAATTGTCCCACCGGCCGAGACCAGGTTGAGAAGGCCTACAGCCTTCAAGACTCGGCGTTTGGGCTCCTTTAGGCCGTGGGCATCTCGGATTCTTGTGTCGATCTCAACCCAGCGCGACGCCGCGTTTGACACCCCAACGAGGTTCGCTGCTGATTCGAGGAAGTAGTCGTAGACCTTGTCGAGGCGGATTGAAGGCAGGCGGTCACCAGGCCTCCAGTTCGTGTTTCGGAGGTAGGTGGCGACACTGCCCGGTTCTGAACTTGCGAGAAACGAGAACAGGGTGCGTTCGTTTTGTCCGTACCGCTCGCAGAGTTCGGGAAGGATGGCGAGAGCGACCGGGTGTAGTGGCCAACACTGTCCGAGCAGGTCGCTTTCTCGCTCGAGGCCGCCAACGCCGAGTTCGGAGAGAACAGTTGTCTGCTCGTTCGCCCACTCGTTGATCGCGCTTTCGAGGGGCCCTTCCGGTTGATTGAAGGCAGCAGCAATCAACCTCTGGGTCTGAATAGCGCTGCTAACGAAGGGAATGTCTTCGAAACGTCCTTGGATCTTTGCCCATTCGCGTCGCTGGTTGAGGTTGGCGCCCGCGGAGTATTCGTCAAAGGCCAAGTGTTGGAGCGTGACGAGTACAAGAGGCAATTGGTTCTCACCACGCGTTGCTTCAGCGAGTTCTTGAAGCAGATACAGGTCGGCGTCGCTGTGCGAGTCGGCAAAGGCCTCAAGGTTTTTGCCGAACTCGTCGATGAGAAGCAGAACTGGAGCGGTTTCGGTCAGATCAGCAATCGCTGTTCTGACATCGTGTGCGTCGGGGCGGATCGGATCGTCGGCGGTATAGGCAGCGTGCATGCTGCGGATGACCTTGACAGCTTCAGCGTGTCTGCGTTTGCCCTTCATTGGCGTGCCGTAGCGGTCGACTCCATGAAGGAGAGCTCGCAGGACGGTCGCGAGGACCGGTTCGCGTTGTGCGGTGACGACCGCACGGATGAAACCGCCCTGGTGCGCTCCAAGATCCTCGCGAGTTGCAGAAATCCTATTGGCAACATCAGGAGTCACATCTGCGATGAGATCCTGAGCTGATGCGCGGGCTGGGTCGTCTGCCGCAGCAAACAGGGCGTCGAGTATGACCGCGAGGCTCGACTTGCCTGACCCGTACGGGCCAGTGATCGAAAATGCGTTTTCGCAACTCGGATCGCTGACTGCCCTAGCAATCCGACCGATGGCGTCTACAGCCCTACCCACCGGGAGGTACCCGTCAATCGCCGAACTTCCGGCGTCGCGTTCGACATTGATGGAACGAGCGAAACGTTCCTTTGGCGCCTTGAACTCGATGAGGGCACTCATGCGATGCCGACGAGTCGGGCGCCTTGGTCGGCTTCTGGTCCTGCAAGAGGACCACTTGGTATTTTGGGACTGTTGGCGAAACTGCGGTAGTGGTCCCAGATCAGATCCCTTGCGATTTCGGCCGGGTCATCGTCGAGCACAATCTGGGCAACTCCTGCGGCGGACGTGAGTTTCAATTCGCTGCGGGGACTGGCCGCTATTTCTCCAAGCAAGTCCAGAAGCGCTGCTTCAGTCAGGTTGAATACTTTGCCTGGCGACCCGGGCTCGGTCGCGAGTTTCTCGATTGTGATGGTCTGACTTCCAGACTGGGTCCGAGCCACATAGTCGAGGCATGCGAAAGCTGCAACATTGGCGGCGAGAGTCGCTTTCGAACCGATGACGAATCGATACATGCCGGGCTCACGGTCACTGGGGCGTAGCAGATCGAGTTCTCGGAATGGGCAGTCAAGTTGATCGTCGAACGTGGCCCGAGCCGCGTGGCCAGATGCGTACATGCGGATGAGACATGACACATCCTTCTTGACCGCAGAGTTGGTTGGCTGCCAATCGGCAGCGCGGTCCAGGACGAACTGTTCGAGTTCTTCGGTCGTGAACTCGATGCCTGTGTATTCGTTGAAGGCCAGCCACCAGGACGGAGCCAAAGACACAGGGGCGTGCAACCACCAGTGCAGTAACCAGAGCGTGTCGGAGTGTTCACAGTAGGGGTCCCAGCCGTCATCAGCGAAGAAAGTTTCACCAATGACAGTCGGGTAGGCCAACTTGGTGCGTTTCCCCTGCTGCTTATCTTCGGTGAAGATTCGGAACGCCTGCCCCCAGTAGCGGATTGATTTCACCATGCTCTTGCCCACAGCGAGTTTGAGGATGAGTTCTTCCATGCCAAGTTCAGTGTTGAACAAGTCGGGGGAATCGGAACAACTGTCGTATGCCTTCTTCGGCCATCCGTAACGGGGCGCGAATGTTTCATGGCGAGCGAACTTCTTGGAGCATGCCAAGGCAAGCCTCACGGTGTCGGCCTTAGAACGATCCGGAGGTTCATGGGGGTCACTTGGTTAGCTCTCTTATCCGGGCCACCGCAGGGACGAGCACGTCGACTGCTTTGGTGATGTCGTCGCTGGTGGTGGGCCGGCCGGTACTGAACCGCAAACACTCAGATGCGTCATCCGTGGACATGCCCATTGCCGTGAGAACATGTGAGGGGTGCGGGACCATCGACGTGCACGCCGACCCGGCTGACACAGCGACGGTTGGGGCGTTGACCATGACGGCTTCGGCATCGGCCCCTGTGAAGCGGAGGTTCACGGTGTTCGGCAACCGGGGGGCAGATTCTGCGATGACTTCGACACCGTCGAGTTGTGCAGTGAGAGCCGAGACGAGTCCCTCAACGAGTCGTGTCGAGCAATCGGCGTCTTCGTGTCGTTGCTTGGCGGCAAGCTCGGCAGCGGCGCCGAAACCGACGATCCCTGCGACGTTGAGCGTGCCACTACGCATGTTTCGTTCGTGACCGCCTCCGTGGATCACCGCCTCGATCTGGATGGTCCGACGAACGTAGAGCGCACCGACTCCTTTGGGGCCATAAAGTTTGTGCGCCGAAATGGAGGCGAGGTCGGCGTCGCAGCGCTTGACGTCGAAGTCGATGCGGCCAACGGCCTGGGTGGCGTCTGTGTGGAATAGCGCTCCACAGCGGCGTGCAGCCTTTACTGGTTTGCTCAGATCTGCGATCACACCGGTTTCGTTGTTGGCGGCCATGACCGAGACCACCGCGGTTCGTTCGTCTACTGACCAGGTGAAGGTCTCGGGATCGATTTCCCCCGTGGCGGTCACTGGCAGAACCCGGGTGGTGGCGCCTTGGTTCTCGAGCCAGGCCGCTACATCGAGGACTGCTTTGTGTTCCGTGGCAGAGGTGACGAGACCGTTCCTGTCGGGCGACGCGCTGAGTGCGCCCTTCAAGGCAAGGTTGATCGATTCGGTGGAACCTGAGGTGAAGACGATTTCGTTCGGGTGCGCCCCGATGAGGTCTGCGACCTGCCCGCGAGCTGTTTCAACAGCGTCGTTAGCGACACCACCCAAGGAGTGCGTCGACGCGGCATTCCAGAACCGTTCGGTGAACCAGGGGCGCATCGCGTCTAGCACCTCAGGTGCCACAGGTGTCGTGGCGTTGTAGTCGAGATAGATGGTCTTGGCCACTGTGCCTCCTAGCAGGAGAATACGTGCTGTCTTCCGTGCCGACACGGTTCTGTTTGAAAGACCGGATCGGATTTGTATAGCCCCCGCCGCGCGGCTTTGAGTCGTGCCCTGGTGCGATCGATACCGACCTTGAGCGATCCACGTGCTGATCAGGTCTTCGATGGGTGAAGGTTCGCCCTAGCGGCGTTCCCTGGGCATTCGGTTGGACGAGTCGCAGCTCTGACCGACCGCCATTCGAATGACGCTTCTGACTTTGTAGGAAGCGAGGTGCCAACTGCCGCAATTGGCACAGTGATACGGACGCTGCCCACGATTGTGGAGGTGCGCCGACCTCTCGTCTGGAAAGTCCCTCTTGCGGCGACAGCGCTCGGATCGGTGTGCCTTGCGCGTCGTTCGTGCCTTGCTCGCGTACTTGTCGGACATAAGTAGACCGTACGGGCGAGGTGTGACAAGCCCAGTGGAACTGCCCGGAACGTAAGCAGAACCCCGACGACGGTGCCCGGTAACCCCAGACGAATGCTCGGTTCGTCACCTATTCGGTGGCCCAACGCAGGAAGTCCACGAGTCGGCAATAGCCGGAGACGATTCTCCTGAGACCCAGGGTTTGTGTGCGTTTGTCACAGGTTGCGACTAGAACCCAGATTGACGTATCCAACTCGGTTGGGACATTGAGGGGGTTGTTGTGGCTGACACGAATGGCAGTCCAGTCGAAGAGATCGTCACTCTTGACCACGCCGATCTCAACAGTCATCTCGAGTCGATGCTCGATGGTGTCCGCCTCATTGGTGAGATCCCGCTCGAAGGCCCCGAATTCGATCGAGCAACCCAACTGGTAACAGGCACGCGCCGTACAAATCGCGCAATCACAGACCTCGCCCGGGAAACTCCGGCGCTTTACACCTATTACCTCGTTTGTGTTGCGGCTCATGAGGGAGCGGGCGGTGAGTTATGGACGCACGTTCCATTCGCTGCAGATGCTCCGGGTCTCCAGCGGGTTGCAGGCAGCAGCTTTCGCGATGCAGTGAAGAGGCTCGGTCTCGAAGACTTCGAAGCTGTCGTCGACAGGTTCGGCATGCGAAATATCGGTCCAATCCTCTTCCATTCCATGATCCCCCGGCAGTCGATGCAGACCCTGTTGAGGGCTGTCATCTCCGAACTCCAGAGCGGGGCGACGGCTGCCCACGAGATTCTGTCGGGCTGGCGGCGCGGCTCTGAACAGTTCGAATCTCTGAAGGTGCCCGCGAAGCGATTCCTTGAGTATGGCGGTGAGGTGGCCCGCGACTATCTCGAACGAATAATCGACATGGTTCGATCGATGAATAGGGGAGACGGACTCGAAGCCGACGACTTTGGACTAATGAGCTTTGTCTTGACCGAATACGAGCGTTTAGGCGAGGGCCACACTGTGGTCTATGAAGCTCCGAAGGCAACGATCATATTTGATCCATGGACACAGGCAGGGCTGGAGGCAGTGCTTCCCGCAACCAGCCTGTTCGACGACTGGCTCATCAAGCCGGAGGGTTCCGTTCCGATGCTGTTGCACGGACATGACCTCCAAGACCTTCCGGCCGAACTTCCGGTGGCGAAGCGTTGGGTGGTCGAAGGCCGCGCTGCCGGAGAGGTTCAGAGTCGCACCGCGTTTGAGACTCGAGGTCCGGGAGTCATGTTCTTCGATCCCAACTCATATGCGGCAGTCAGGTCAGAACAGACCAGCGCCGAAACGATTCTTGCGCTGGTCGCGCCGGGCGTTGAGATCAGATCCAAAGACGGCAACCCGTTGCAGACCGCTGAGGAATATCCCGAACGCTTTGGGGTATGGGCCGGGTACACACCGTTGCGGATCGACCTCAATGGGGTGAGCGAGATCGTTGCGGTCACCAAATCAGGCGAAACCGAAAGCGTGTTGTCAATCGAAAAGCAGGTGCAACGTGCTCAGTTGATTGGGCGGCACATCCCTGGCGTGACGGACCCTGATGGACAGCCCGTCTACAGCACCCTTCCGATCCTCAAACTGCCTGATGGCGCAAACCCTCGACGCTGGCGTGTCCGGTTGCGACTTAACGACGAGAATGTGCTTCGAGGCGCCAACGAACTGCCGGAACTGTCCGACGGTGCACTTTCGCTTGCCCCACTCTTCAACTCAACCATGACTGGTCAGGTGGAACTTCGGGTACTGGGACCGTTGGGTTCTGATTTGTCTGAATCGTTTGTTTTTGTAGACGGGCTCACTTTCGATTGGCCAGGTGAGGTACAAGCGCCATCGGCGTCGGTCCGAGTCCCGGTGGGTGTTTCTCCGCCGCTCGTTGTCCGAGAAGTTGACGCGCGTGGCTGTTTGTTATTTGAAGCCGGTCAAGAACGTGTTGAATCCGGCGTTCTTGACGGTGGACGGTCTACCAACCTGAGGTTTTCAATTCCACGCCTTGTTTGGACTCTCGGGGGCCGTGAGCTACCCGAAGCCTTTGGCATAGAACAGCCGACGATCAACATTGACGATCTGATGAGTCTTAATCTGTGGGTCCGTACTGGAAAGAGCACCAGTGTTTGTCTCGTCCTTGAGGAGGATCGCCAGCAACGTCAACTGCACCCGGCTGGTTGGGCAAGTACGGACCGAAAATTTGGGCGCCGCTGTTTCGACCTAGCCCCGTTCCATGACGCAGTAGGCAAACTGAGTTCGCCGATTTTCTCCATTGTCGTGCAAACCGATGGCGAGATTTCGACGCCCGTGTTGTATGTCCGTCGAACCTACGAGGTTGGTTCTTTCAGCGCTCGCTACGAAACTGTTGCTGGTCCAGCAATCACCGTCGAGTTCGACGAAGCCTCCACTATGAGGCGACGTGAGCTGAGATTCTGGTCCGTCGATGCGCCTTGGATGTCGCCCATCGTTAGGCCGGTCGATGACGAGGCCCAGGAAGAATGGAAAGTGCCCGTCGATGAAGACTTTACCTCGGGGCAATATCTAGCCGAGCTCACGGTCGGGTCAGAAGTCGAGATCTATCCAGGGGGCCAGCAAGCGAACGTCTGCCAAGTCGAGATCCGTCCTGAAGAGCGCACAGTTGATGAAAGACAGTCTGCACAACAGTTCGCCCTCCCGACTGTCATCGAACTCGAGGCCGCCACAGATGAGGATGCCGCCGACATCACTGAGCAGGCGATCACCGCGATGATCGTCACGGTCGATCCGCCATCCGGTCTCGGCGTTAGTGGCTCTCGCGCCAGCCAGGCGGCGGAGTTGTTGTTCGTCCGACCGGAGATGTTCTACAGGCGCTTCGTGCGCCTCAGCGACACCAGGATTCAACGAAGTGCCGAACTCCGGCTGCGTCTCGCTCTGCACTTAGCAACGGGCGCTGTTGATGTACCGGTCGCAGACGGGGTCCTTAGCGAGCAAGACCTAGCTGATCTGTGGTCTATCTCGCCTTTGCTCGCCGGAGTTGCGGATCTGCCCAATCCAAGCGGTCATGCCACTGACCGGTGGGTGGAACACACCGGTTGGAAATCGCGAAAAGGTCTGCCTGGACCAGGCAAACCGCTGGAACCATGGGTCTTCACTGCCGACCGCTCTGCTCTACTCAAGTTCCACTCCGAAGCGCTCCAACGAGAGAAGGGGCTTCTGACTCCGGCGGCGTCAGATCGTCTCTTCGCTGAACTGTTGGTCAAAGCCGATGGTAACTATGCAGAAATCGTGGCTTGGTACCATCGACATGGGTACCTCTGGCGAGCAGATCAGTCCCGCATTCCAGCTTCTGCAATCAGGGTGTGGAAGCCGTATTGGGGACGTCCTGAAGAGATACCGCGAAGGATTCCGGGAGCGATGTTCTTGGCGGCGCTTCACATGGTCTGTTTCACCGGTCGTCATGCCTCAGCCAGAAGGGCCCTGATCGACGCCGCACGCTTCTCTCCGCGACTCGTTGAACGCCAAGCGCTTGCGGCCCTCTTACATCATCTAGCCGATCAGGGCCGGATTGGCGCCCAAGCGCTTGGGGCAACGACATGAATGACGAGTTTATGGAAGTTAACGATCCTGTTTGTCGGGTGATCGTTGAACCTGCGCCACCCCGGCAGGTGCGTCAACTGTCTGGCCTACACAAGGAGCACCAGGGAAAGTCATGCTGCCGGCATGGTTGTCCCTGATCCCACCAGCCGTCCAGTGCTGCTGGGGCCCGCTTGGGGGTTGGGGGCGCGTCATAGATGACCTGGAGCAGGTCGAGGATCGCCCGAAGGTCCGTCAACAGGACATCGTCGTCCGGTATCTCCGATCGCCGGTACCGGAGCCCGGTTACGTGCGTCTTCTCGTAGGCATTCGCAATCTTGCTCGTTGCACCGAGGTCAATCTTGGGCAGACGGGGAACCGATGTCGGAATCTCCTGCCCCTGCAACTCCTGGATCGCCCATCGTCGATCCCGCGAAATCTCGCCGTCCGTCAGCACTTCGACATCGAACTTCTTGTCGCGGCGCTCGACCTTGACGGTGCTGTTCTTGTTCAAGGACGCGAACACCGAGCGGCCGTGAAGTGAAAAGAGGAGGACGACGTACCAACCGAGGTTGGGGGTGTCCGACCTACGTGAGTCGGCGATGTGAATCAGCGGCACCTGGGCATTGAGACCGGTTCCCGTACGCCCTCGAACGACAAGTCGATGCGCGGGGAAGGGAAGGGGGGCTCCTCTCAACTTCTGCTCAAGGGCCGGGGCGATCGCGTGGTTGATCAGGAAGTTGCGCTCGTCCATTTCCCCGGTCATGCGATGGTGGTAGAAGAGTTGTAACTCCAGAACCCGACGCAGCATCTCCCCGATCCGCATACTCACCTTTATAGCCCCGAAGTGACACTCCGTGCTCAGGAAGGCACGGTTGTCGGTGTGGACGACCTCCCCGCAACTCTTGACGAACCACCTGCATGCTGGTTGTCGTCGCTGAGGAGGGGTGCGCGGTGGTTGCTCTTTCTCTTGGGTGAGCAGACGGGTCACCCCCCGCCCCAGGCCGGGCAGAAGGGCTTGGCGTCGCACCAGTCGCAGAGAGGGCCAGTCTTGCAGGGGAACCGTCCCGTCTTCTCTGCCGTGGTGATGTCCTGCCAGATGCCGGCGAAGCGGGTGGCGAAATCACAAACTCGGTGGCGATAAATGCTCTATTTCAGGCAGGGAAAGTGCATGTATTGGAACTAGCTGGCTCCGCCGTCACACCAGCCCCCTACCCATCCCATGCAACTCATCCAGAGGACCCGAGGGCCCTGGCCCGTTGACGGTCCGCCAACCGGCCGCCTGTTCCACAGGACGGCAGCGGTGGCAACGCCAGGAACGATGAGGAGGAAACATGGATACCCCCAACCCCAACGTCTGCCCGACCTGCGGCTCCCGCAACACCGGCGCCACCTTCGGATGGAAACCTCAGCGCGTCA
>Ga0315338_1004356_pt1 | contig 11301 bp, 13 predicted proteins | sample ASW8metaG_FD_204518 | JGI IMG/M metagenome (GOLD analysis project Ga0315338, IMG submission 204518) | Ammonia-oxidizing marine archaeal communities from Monterey Bay, California, United States - ASW #8 | ecosystem: Environmental > Aquatic > Marine > Coastal | place: USA: California | collected...
TGTTGCACCCATACCAATAGCAAGTAATGGAGCAACTAATGGATCTATACTATGATCTGATAGTCCTATAGGAAGTTTGTATCTTTCTTTAATTTTTGGAATTGTAGATATATTCATAGAATCAAATTCAGCTGGATATCTGGAAGTGCATTGTAGTAATGCTAATGATGATCTTTGTTTTTTCAAAATGTCCAAAGCAAAATCTATTTCAGAATAACTACTAGCACCTGTAGAAATAATTATTGGCTTATTACAATCACTAAGATATTTCAATAATCCAATATGGTTAATTTCAAATGAAGATACCTTATGTAATTCAACATATTGATCAACTGCTTTCGCATCTTTTACAGAAAATGATGTTGACATGAAATGAATTTTTTTCTTAATACAGTAACTTGATAATTCCTTTAGCATCTCATAAGGCATTGAAAGCTCATCAAATAGTTTCCAGATATCTTTTGTTTTAGATTTAAGATAATTAATCTCACCTGCATTTTTTACATATGTTGACTTTGCTTTGAAAGTTTGAAATTTCACTGCATCTGCACCAGATTCTGCTGCAATGTCAATTAATTTCTGGGCCTGCTTAAGATCATCTTCAAAATTACCACATTTCCAATTTGAACCTGCTTCAGCAATTACAAAGGTATGTGCATTATTTTCGAGTGAAGTAATATCAAACATATACACATATGCAATATTCGGTGTTAATTACGATTTTGATAATTTTATAACTTCTCTAAATTACCAAGAGTATGAAAATAATTGCAATAATTCCTGCTAGAATTGGGTCAAAAGGTATTCCTAAAAAAAATATTCAGGTTATAGGCAAAAAACCACTAATTCAGTATAGTATAGAATCTGCAAAAAAATCAAAAGTCTTTGATAAAATATTAGTAAGTACAGATAGTAAACAAATTGCAAAAGTTGCAAAGTCTTTAGGTGCAGAAGTACCTTTTATCAGACCTAAAAGAATCTCAGGTAATTATGCAACTGTTAAAGATGTAATCAAACATGCAGTGAATTTTTTGGAAAAAAATCAATCATATTTCCCAGAAATTATAACAATTTTACAACCAACGTCACCATTTAGAGATATTAAAATTATTAAAAAATCAATTAGGTTATTACAAAAAACAAAAGCAACTTCCGTAATTACAGTTTCAGAACTAAAAAAACATCCATACAAATCATTTTCTTATAACAAAAATTTTTTAAAACCATTTAAAAAAGATTTTGAAAAATATGAACCACGTCAAAAAATTCCTAAATTATTTTACCATACAGGTTCAGTGTATTCAATTTGGACAAAAAATCTAAAAAAGTACAATTCAATTTTTGGACCTAGAATTAAACCCATTGAAACTTCTGGAATTCTAAATATCGATATAGATGATTTGTATGATTTAGAGATAGTTAGACTATTAATCAAAAATAAAAGAATGAAATACTAACAAAAATACCTATTATAATTTCATCCAAGAGATATATGGAATTTTTATTCTATGATTGAGACTAATTATCTACAAATTGTTTTTGTGTTTCTGTTTCCCAAATTTCTTCATTACAAATAATATCAAAGAATTGTTTGCTGGTATTTTTTCCATCACCAAAAGAATTAACACATCTGATAGTTTTGTTCTCAGCATTGTTAATAGCCTTTAAAATTTCATTTTTTTGAGGATTTACATGTATAATATCAGGATGATTTGTACGATTTTTTTGCCTTGAACCAATATCAATGGATGGTATTTGATAAATCTCAGATTCTCTAATTCCCACACTTGAATTACCTAGTATTAACTTGGAATTTTTTAACATAGAAAGAAAATATTCAAATCTTACTGAAGGATAAATTTTAAAATGTTCATTGTTAGCAAGTCTTGTAAATTCATTAATAATAATATCAGAGCCGGAATCATTATTTGGATAGATTACAATATAATTTCTCTTTGATTCAATTAATGCATCAATTGTTTGTTTGATTTGTTCATGTAGTAAGGACAATTCAGAAACAACTGGATGAAAAATGAAAATAGAATATTCATCAAAAGGAATATCATAATGATTTTTTACTTCATTATATGTTGGAAGATTTTTACTTTTCATAACTTCAATGTCTGGTGAACCTATAACAAAAACACTGGATTCATCTTCACCCATTTGAAGTAGTCTTTTTTTTGCATCTATATTAGCAACAAAATGTATGTGTGATAATTTTGTGGTTGCATGTCTTGTTAATTCATCTAAAGTTCCAGAAATTTCCCCACCCTCAATATGTGATACCAAAATATTATTGAAGGAACCAACTATTGATCCTGCAAGTGCTTCAATTCTATCACCATGTATTACGATCATATCAGGATTTATTTCCTTAACAAAGTTTCCAAACCCTGTAATAGTATTTGTTAAAATAACATCAGAATCAGTTGACTCATTTTGATTCATGAAAACAAAATAATTTTCATACTCATTGCCCAGAAATTTTTGAACTTCTACATAGGTATTACCATATTTTGATAAAGTATGCATTCCAGTTACAAAGATAAAATAATCAAATTTATCAGATTCTTTTATTATATTAATTAGTGGTCGCATCTTACCAAAATCTGCACGTGTACCAGTAAGAAATACTATCTTTTTACGACTATTCAATCATATTCCACTCCAATTGCGTATTTTTAGGTATCATCTGTGTTGATTTTTTGTTAATTAGTTTATTAAAATTTGGGGCTAGTATTTCTCCAGTACCAGGTCGTTTTACCCAGATATTCTTTAAAGTAAGATCTTCACCTTTTTCAATATTATTTATTGAAACAACAGATGCATATGCAAATTTAGCTGTTTCATTTTCTTCTTTTAAAATTGTTTTAGTGCCACCCATTGCTTGAAAAATTGCTTTAGAGCCACTGATTAAATCACCTAATTCTTTTGGATCGATTGATAATGGTATATCTGGTCCAGGCCATTTTTTATTAGATGTAAAGTGCTTTTCTAAAATTGAAGCACCTAAAGGAACTGCTGCAAAACACGTATAGTTTCCAATTGAATGATCGCTTAATCCTATAACAGCATCTGGAAATTTCTCTTTTATTTGTTGCAAGCATCCAAGACGTACATTATTGTATGGAGTAGGATACATTGATGTAACATGTAAAAGTGCATAATCTATTTCTGCATTTTCAAGAATTGATACACTTTGTTCAATACTCTGTATTGTATTCATGCCAGTACTAAGAATAACGGGTTTTCCATAGGAAGCAATTTCTTCAATTAAGGGGTAATTATTACATTCACCAGAGCCAATCTTAAATGCTGAAACATCCATTGATTTAAGTCGTCTAGCTGCACTTCGTGAAAATGGTGTATTAAGATATATCATTCCTAGATCCTCAGTGATTTTTTTTAATTGTTTTTCTTGTTCAAAAGTTAAGGCACATCTTTCCATAATGCTCCAAATTGTCTCATTAGCATTTGGTGGTTTTACATTATTCTCGATCATCTCATCATCAATAATGTGACACTGAAATTTTACACATTCTGCTCCTTGTTCAAAAGCATCAAGAATCATTTTTTTTGCTTTTTCAAAATCACCTTCATGATTAATGCCAATCTCTGCAATAACTAATGGGGTATGATTACTTCCAATCTTCCTATCATTTATTAGAATTTCTGGAGTCATGCATTAGAGTGATTAATACTAATTAATATAAAACAAGCGTAATTCAATAAGAACACGTTAATAGTTTTCAAGTTTGATGTATCATTACATCCAAATTTTTCTGTACAATAATAAATAATGCAATATTCAAGAAAATTATAATTGAAACAAAAAATTGGAATTATGCAAGGAAGATTATCAGAACCAATAGAAAATGAAATACAAGCTTTTCCTGTTAATTCCTGGAAATCTGAATTTACAAAAGCTGAAAAAATTGGATTTGAACTAATTGAATGGATTTTTGATGATAGAAAGAATCCAATAATGGATTTAGATGGAATAAAAGAAATCAGAGATTGTTTAACTAATCATAAGGTAGGAGTTAATGCAGTGTGTGCAGATTACTTTATGAAGAAACTATTATTTTCTATATCTAGTTCTGAATTAGAAAATAATCTAAAAGTTTTAAGTGATTTAATAATTAATTGCCATAAATTGGAAATTGAAATTTTAGAAATTCCTCTTGTTGATTCATCATCACTAAAAAATGATTCATATAAAGATGAAATACTAAATAATCTTGAACCAATATTGAAAATTGCTCAGAGTCATAATGTATTATTAACATTTGAAACAGATTTACCACCGTTAGAATTCAAAGATTTTTTGCAGAAATTTGATCATCCTAGTGTAATGGCAAATTATGATACAGGAAATAGTACAGCAAATGAATTTGATACTAAAGATGAATTATTTATATTACAAAAATGGATAAAAAATATACATCTTAAGGATCGTTTAAAAAAAGGAATTACTGTTCCATTAGGAACGGGAGATACAGATTTTAAATTATTTTTCTCAATAATTAATGATGTTTCCTACAAGGGTGATTTTATTATTCAAGGTGCAAGAAATGATCTAAATTCTCATGTTGAAGACGTAGAAACTACATGTTCAAACTATCTTAATTTTATAAAGCAAAATTTTGATAAATAAACAATTAATAAATCAAAAGGGAAATAAGAAAAATTGAAAATTATTATAACAGGCTCAGAAGGATTAATAGGAAAACAACTTGTAAAGCATTTGGCAAAAAATCATAGTATATTAAAATTAGATTTAAAATTGGGTCATGATTTAAGTGATGAAAAATTTGTTAAAAAATGGTTTAAAGGTAATAAAGCGGATTGTTTAGTTAATTGTTTTGCATTTAATGATCATGTAGATAAAAAACGTGCAAAACAAACCTTGTTTAATATTTCTCTAGACTCATTTTCCCAATTCTTAGAAATTAATTTAACATCCTTATTTTCAGTATGTAGAGAATACGCTAGAAATAATAAACAAGGTTCAATAATTAATTTTTCTGCAACAACTGGTTTAGTCTCAGCAAGACCAGATATCTATAATGGCTCCCATAAACATATTGGATATACAGTATCTAAGGCAGGAGTAGTTAATCTTACAAAATTTCTTGCAACTCATTTAGCCCCAAATATTAGAGTAAATTGTGTTGCACCTGGTGGTGTTGAATTCAAACAGGAGCAACAATTTATCAAGAAATATTCCGAACTGACCCCTATGAAAAGAATGATGAAGAAAAATGAATTAAATGGAATAATCGAATATCTTTGTAGTACAAAATCATCTTACGTAACAGGTTCCACTTTTGTAATAGATGGTGGTTGGACTTCTTGGTAATTTACTAATTTTTAAAAAATAAAGAAATAGATATTATAAATTAAATCGATTTATTCGCACTTCATCAGAAATCATTTCATTATCAAATGAAATTAGATCTATAATGAATTTTGCAATTTCTTCTGGATCAATAAATGTTTCAAAGTTTTGATTCTCAACTTTTTTACCCATGGGAGTTTTTATGGAACCTGGTGCAACAGAATAAGTTCTAATATTATATTTTTTAAATTCTTGTAACATTGATCTTGATAATCCAAGTAAAGCATGCTTTGATGCACAATAAATTGAAGTCTTTGCATATCCTCCATAAGCAGAAGAGGATGCAATGTTTACTATACGACCCCATTTTTTATTCTTCATTCCAGCAGAAAAAATTTTTGAAAAATAGAATGGTGCTCTCACGTTAATATCAAAGCAGTTCTGATAGTCACTCAAAGACGTTTTTTCTATATATTTCACAGGAAATATACCAGCATTATTTATCAATACATGTAATGGATCAAATTTTTTCATGGCACTTTTTGCAATTGTTTCTAGATCACTAGTACGCCTGAGATCTCCTGCTTCATAGAAAATATCAATGTTTTGATTAACAGATATCAATTCTTTTTTTAATTTTTTAAGAGATGATGTTTTTGTTGATGTTAGAAAAAGATTATAATTATTTTTAGCAAATTGCTTTGCTATACATTTACCTAAACCGCCTGTAGCACCAGAAATAAAACAATTCTTTTTCTTCATATTAATTACCGTCACTATGATATTTTTCTTCAATCAACATGCAGATTATATGCGATACAACCCTATGTGCCTCTTGAATTTTAGCTGTATTTTGTGAAGGTATGATTATTGAATGATCAGTGATATTCTTTATTTTCCCGCCATTATTACCTAATAATCCTATTATCGTTGCTCCATTCTCCTTTGATTTTTTTAATCCTTCTATGACGTTATTTGAATTTCCACTAGTAGAAATTCCTATAACTACATCTCCAGAAGAAACTAAACTTTCACACTGTCTACTAAAGACGTTATCATAAGAAAAATCATTTGAAATAGCTGTGATAACACTAGAATCAGCAGTTAACGCTAATGCTGGAATACTAGAGCGGTTTTTATTAAATCGTCCGACAAATTCTCCTGCTATATGTTGTGCATCAGTAGCACTTCCACCATTCCCAAATAACACGATTTTATTTCCTTTTGTGATACAATTTTGAATTATATTTATAATATTCTCAATAGAATCTGAACAACTAATTGATTCTAAAATAACATTTGCACTATCTTTAATGTATGATTCAATTGTGTCTTTCATTCTCTTATACCAAATTCTCTCTCAAGTTTTTCATGGCTGGAATCTCCGATTTCCATATTCGTTTTTTTCCATCACCTAGAATTTTTTCAATTAACCTTATGTCTCTAATCATTCTATTCAAACCCACAGGTGCCAAAGATGCAGCTTGATCTGAACCATACATAGAATGACTTAATGTGATATGCCTTTCAATAGATGTTGCACCCAACACAACTGCTGGAACAGAAATTGAATATGCTGATGTTTCATGACCACTGTATCCAACATTACATTTGAATTTTTTTCTAAGTGTTTCTATAACGTTAAGATTTGCCTCTTCTGGTACCATTGGATAGGAACTATGAGAATGCATTAATTCAAAAGGACATTTATTTTTTCGAAAAATTTTTATCGCTTTTTCAATATCTTTCACTGTACTCATTCCTGTTGAAATAAATGTATGTTTTCTTTCTTTGGCAACTGTTTCAAGTAATTTTTTATGAACTAACATTGCAGATGCTATTTTATTATATTTTGTTCTAAATTCTCGCATTTGAATTTGGCTATCCACATCCCAACATGATACATACCAGGGTATTTTTTTCTTTTTACAATATTTATCTATTATTTTATATTCTTTCATAGAAAGTTCTAGGCCAAGTTTTTGATCACGCTGCGTAGTACCCCATGGACTTTCTCTAGGTGAATCAAGACGTTTTTTTGAATATACTTTTTCAACATTTCTCTTCTGAAATTTTACTGCATCACATCCAGCATTAACAGCAACATCAATCAATTTTTTTGCAATATCTATGTCACCGTTATGATTAATTCCAATCTCTGCAGTAATAAAGACCAACATTATATTTCACAAAAATGAATATTAATATGTTCTAATACAAAATAGTCTTTTTTCCAAATTTAATTTTTAAAATTACATCACATAATTCCCTGAATGCACCATCACCACATTTATTTTTACAAATGTAATGTACAGTATCTTTAACCACCTGAACAGCATCAGAAGGACATGCAGAAAAACCTACATTGTTTAAAATTGACAAATCATTTACATCATCACCAATATAAGCCACCTCACTTTTTTTTAAGGAGTATTTTTTGCATATCATATCTAATGCTTTTTCCTTTTGTTTTACACCCATTTTAATAAAGGAAATATTCATCTGTTTTGCCCATGTCTCTACAATTTTTGATCTTTCTTTTGTTACAATTCCTGTAGGAATATTATTTCTTAATAAAATATTAACGCCCATTCCATCTTTTATGTTAAATTTTTTTAGATATTCACCACTTTTTGTAAAATATAAACTACCATCAGTTAGAACACCATCTACATCTGTTAGAATTAATTTCAATTTCTTAATTTTATTATTCATCATAGATGAGCCTATTTTTACAAGTAAAAATATTCTTCTATACTTTGAATACTAGAAATTTGAACTTGGAGAGAAAATAACATGTAAGAAGATAAAACATTAGAAGAATTAATTAAGTGTTTGGGGTGCATTGACATACAGTATGCCAATAAATTCCCAAGTAGAAAAATGCTTATTCAATTCAAAGGATGATGTAGTTTTGGAAATTATAAAAACAATTTCAAGTGCAAAAAAAAATATTTATCTAATGCATTTTTGGTTTAGTTGGAAACCTATTGCTGATGCATTGATAAATGCACAAAAAAAAGGTGTAAACGTAAATGTTCTAACAGATCAAAGAAGTCTGGTTAAATATATGGAAGATGAAAACACAACACATAGATCATCTATTCCTGAATATTTATTTGAAAATGGTATCCATAATATTGCTATTTATTTTAAAAAATTATTACACCACAAAGTTATCATAGTCGATGATGTGATAATACTTGGTTCTTTGAATCTATTCAAAAAATCCATAGATGATCATGCTGAAAGTATCATTTTTATAAAAAGTGAGAAAGCCTGCGAGAGTTACAAAAATGAATTTGAACGCTGCTTTAATGATGCGTTGGATCTGGAAAATGCTCTTAATACTACTAAATATCATGTAAAAAATTAATTTTGTATTCAAATAATGGTTCTAGAATTGATTGAAAAAAAAAATAAAAAACAATTAGACGAATTAAAAAAACAACTTGAACTATTACAAATAGATAAAAAATCTGTTTGTATAGTAGGAAGTTTTGTTTTAGCATTAAATAAAATTAGAAATAACTATGATCTGGATCTAGTAATTTTACCAAAAATCAAAAAAAAAATCAGTAAAAAGAAGAAGGCATTTCACGTTACAAAGAATATAGAAATTGTTGGAAATGAATGGGCTAAAACAATTGGGATTAATGATAATTCATTGGTAAATAATTCACGATTTTATAATTTAAAAAATGGTTTTAAGATTGTTAAACCTGAAATATTATTTCTTGTAATGCTTTTTCGTGGTAGAGAAAAAAACTTCAAAGATATTAAAAATTTAGAAAAATTTGCACTGAATTCGAAACAATGGAATTGGAATCTAATAAGAGATATTATTCCAAAATCAAAAATACATGATTTTAAAATAAAAAAACCAATAAAAAAAGTCAAAATTACTAAGAACCAAATTAGAAAATATCAGAATGTTAAATTAGGAAAACATGAATCTACTTCATGGTCATGGATTTTCTTATGGCCACCTGCAAAACCCTGGTTTGATGAAATTAGTCAAGAATTATCTAAACACTCAACAAAAAAATGGGAAAAAACAATTAATCTAGGTAAGACATTGCCTGATTTTATTCGAAAGATGTATTCCATGGATGATATACAAAAATGGAAAATAGAACTAAAGATTAATGCTATGCAAAATTCTTCACCAACAGTTCGTATCATAGCTATGGAATTTCCAGATGACACATTTAGAATAAAAAAAGATGTGACATCTTATCAATCCAATACTGCTATATTATTAAAAAAATTCATTAGAAAAAAATTTGGTATGAAAGTTCCTAATTATTTTTATGATATTATTATTCATATTGGTGACAACCATAAACATAATCGCAAAACATATGAATTACTTAAAAAAGGAAAATATCTTACATGATGTTCGAAGTAGAATATATGGCAAAACTAATAATCATAGGATGAGATGATTAGAAATTATGAAAGAACCACAACCAGGCAGCAATATATTTTGTAGATTCTTAGATACTATTCAAGAGTGTTTTACAAAAACTGAAAATATAGATCCAAATACACTATTTACAAAAAATAGATTAGATATTGATCTAAGAATAAAATTTTTGCATGATGTTCTTGAAGGAAAAATACCACGAAAAGAAACTATGTACTATCAGTTTATTGCAGATGGTGAAAGAGGTACTTCAAGAAACTCTGAAGATGCTACAACTGAATTTCTCAAAGTTTATGATAGTATTAAACAGAATGGTATTCAAAAACCACTTATTGCAGGAAGGTTTGAAAAAGGTTTGATAAAAATTCGATATATAATTAATAATAAAAAGGTCTGGAAAGATTATAAAAATGAAAGTGGACTTCAACTAATTGATGGTGCGCATAGACTTGCCATTGCATTATATCTTAAAAACAAAAGTATACCTGTCAAAATTTTAAAACCATACTCTTTCCAGGTTCCTGATTATGATGGTTATATACAAATTAAACAAAAAAAATATTTAGAAAATATAAGAGATTCTTGGAAATGATTAACAGTTCAATAAAGAAAACTATTGCAATAATTCCTGCTAGGGGTGGCTCAAAAAGTGTTCCTCACAAAAACATTAAGAAAATAAATGGTAAACCTTTAATTCAGTATTCAATTGACTTGCTAAAAAAATCAAAATTTGTAAATAAAATTGTAGTAAGTACAGATGATAGAAAAATAGCAAATATTGCAAAGAAATGTGGTGCAGAAGTACCTTTTATGAGACCCAAATATCTATCTGGGGATCGTGCTAAAACTATTGATGTTGTAAAACATACACTAAAAACATTAAACAAAAAATTTCATTATAAACCAGATATTGTAACACTCATTAATCCTACTGTACCTTTCAGAGGAAAAAATTCAGTTGATGAATCAATTAAATTATTATTAAAATCAAAAGCAGATATAGTTGTACAAGTTAAAAAAATAAAAACACATCCCTTTCGTTCCTATTGGTTAGAGAATGAATTTTTAAAACCATTCAAAAAAGATTTTCTAAAATATCACCAAAGGCAAATGTTTCCTGACTGCTATTATCCAACTGCTGGAATATCGACTTTCTGGAATGATAACATAGCCAAATATGACCATATGTATGGACCTAAAATAAAAGCAATAATCTCAGATGATATTACTAATATTGATATTGATGATCAATTTGATTTCTTTATTGCAGAAATGATTGAACTTCATTGGAATAAATTTAAAAGAAAATCTATTAGTTAAATTATATTGAAACATTCATAATACAATAAAATGGTTGATAAAATTCTCATTTGGATAGATGAACTACTATGGTATTTTGGGATTGCAAAATACATTAAGGATAATCATGATTGTGAAATCTCTGCCATTTATGACGTTAATAAGAATCTAAAAGATATATTCAAAAATCAAAATTTTGTGAAAATTGAAAAACAATGGTTTTTTTGGG
>Ga0315338_1004357_pt1 | contig 11296 bp, 10 predicted proteins | sample ASW8metaG_FD_204518 | JGI IMG/M metagenome (GOLD analysis project Ga0315338, IMG submission 204518) | Ammonia-oxidizing marine archaeal communities from Monterey Bay, California, United States - ASW #8 | ecosystem: Environmental > Aquatic > Marine > Coastal | place: USA: California | collected...
AAATTTCAAAAACTGTAAATTTAACTATAGCAGCATAAACAGCTGTTAGAGAAAATAAGCCAGAATGAATTGCTCCGGTGCAAAAAGAACTAACAGTTCCTAACGGTGATATTTTGTACAGTTCATTCATACTTATTGTTCCAATTTTTTTAAATTTAGGAGCTGAACGTTTAGTTAATAAAATTGGAACTAATGCAAGAGACATTAGAAGAGAAACCAAAATAAATGGTTCATAATTTTTTGGAGTGCTTATGTTTAATAGTAGCATTCCAATTCCCATTCCAATAAATATAGTAATCATATATGCTGACAAAATTTGTCCACGAGTTTTATTTGTAGCCCTGTCATTTAACCAGCCTTCTGCCACAATATAACAACTAACCAAACTAAAACCTGAGATAAATCTTGATAGTGTCCAAACGGCTGGATTAACAAAAATAACAGCAATTAAAATACTAAGGGAAGCTAGCGAAGCAAAAGCAGCAAAAACTCTAATATGTCCAACCTTAGAAACTAATATAGGTGTTGAATGCGAACCTAAAAAATAACCAACAAAATATCCAGACATAAAAATACCAGTGGTTATTACATTAAAATTTTCAATTACAGATCTTACACCTAACAAATTTATTTGAAGACCATTTGCAATCATCATGATGAATATTCCTGTAAATAGAGCCCAGGAATTTTTTAATACTTTGTACATAAATTGAGTAACTATTCTTCTAACTTAAAAAATCAAGTAGTTAATTTTATTTTGTGTTTTTTTTAAGGCTCATATAGGAGTGAATAGCTATTGCTAAAACTATAATTATACCTCCCTGGATAGTCTCTGGACTTGGTTTTTCTTTTATAATTAACCATACCCAAACAGGACCAATTATAGTTTCTAAAAGAAAGAAAAGATTAACTTCTGCTGCTGTTATAAATCTAGGTGCAATTGTTACTAACACAAACGGTATAGCCACACATAAAATACACATTAACGGAACTATAAAAATATCTGTTTCAATTAATTCAAAGTTTTTAACAAAAAATAGCGCAAATATAGCAACACAAAGCTTTCCAATTAGAGCTGAAGGAACAAGGTTTCTGTCTTTAGCAGACCTTACAACTACAGCTCCTATAGCTAGGCCTGTGGCAGTGATAAACCCAAAGATATCACCATAAAAATTGCCCAATTGAATAGAGTCATAAAATATATAAACAGCAGCTAAAAATGTGACAAAAATTGTAATCCAGGTTTTTTTATCCGGATTTTCTTTTAAAAATAGAGCACCTAAAACCGCAGATATCATAGGAGCCAGTGCTATCATTACTAATGTATTTGCTACATTAGTATTTTGTATAGATATTATAAAAGTGATATTTGTGATAGCAAAGGTTACTGTATAAAAAATTCCAGGATATCCCATAGAAAGTAAAAGTTTAAAAAAAGTCATTTTATAAATCAACAATAAGCCAAGCAAAACAATTAGAAATGGTATGGCTCCTCTATAAAAAAGCAGACCCCAAGTATCAATATGTGAAAGTCTTATAAATAAAGAGTCAGGCGTAATAAGTATTACAGCCACAAAAGCTAGCAATGAACCTTTTTGTTGAGCCGAGAGTTTTTTTGTCATTTTAAATTATTCCAAAATACTTTAGCTAGATTAATTCCAGATAAATCAAAAAATGTTTTTAAACCAGTTGGAGATGTTACATTAATATCACCATTTAATTTTCCAGAAATAAAATCTATACCTGCAAAATAAATATTATTTTGTTTAAGATCTTTAGCTACTATTTTTGAAATACTTAATTCTTTGTTAGTTAATTTAATTAATTTAGCAGATGCTCCTTTGCTTAAATTGCTAAGAAAGGATCCTTTTTTAGGAACACGAGATATAGCCCCGACAACCTTACCATTAATTATAAAAACTCTTTTATCTCCAAATTTAATTAGAGGTAAAAACTTTTGACACATTATATGTCCATGCTTGTTTAAATAATTAACAATTTCTTTCTTATTTAATTTTCCGTTTAATAATTTTATGTTGTTTCCACTATAGCCATGAATAGGCTTAATTATTATTTTTTTATTCAATTTTAAAAATTTTTTAATTTGTTTAATATCCGACGAAAAAATTGTTCTAGGTAAATATTTCATAAATCTTGTTGAGTAAAGTTTTTCCGAAATATTTCTAATTGCTGATGGATTATTGATTATTTTAACTTTATTAAGATTATCTAAAATATATGTTGTTGTAATATATTCTAAATTAAACGGAGGGTCTTGTCTTATTAAAATATATTTTACAGTAGACAAATCTAAAAGCTTATTGTCCAAAATTTTATAAAATTTTTTATCATCAGTAAGTTTTATGAAATTTCCTTGTGCTACAATTTTATTTTTAACTATCGAAAGATTTTGAGGTTCATAATAAAATAATTTTAAACCTATTTTTTGTGCTTCTTTAGCTAAAAAAATACTTGTATCAGTTGTGAGGTTTAATTTTGATAACTTATTACCTTGAATAGCAACAATTTTATTTCTCATCAAAATTAATTAAATCTTTATTTTTTGTAAATTTGTTCAACATGTTTTCAGCATTAGTATTTTTGCTTTTAATTATTTCTTCAAGGTGTGAGAGAAACTTGCTTTCATTTAAATTGTTTTTATTTAATATATTTCTTTTATCCAAACCTTTTTTTGCAATATTAAAAATTAGATTGGACCAGTAATACAAGTCTTTACCTTCAAAATTTGTATTAAAACCTCTTTTCGGAGCCTCTTCATAAGCAGAGAGTATGTTTTCTATTTTCCAACTTTTGACCAAATTAAATGTTTCATCTATGTTCCCGTAGATCAAACCTGTTAAAAAGGCTGGTCCAGCACACAAACAGTCCCATCCGCAAGCATCAATTGACCTAATCTCTATGTATTTTTTAAGTCTATTTTCAGTAAAAATTGTACTTAGGTGATTTGATAAATCAGAAGTATTTGGCAAGGAAACATCTTTAATATTTCCATCTATAAAATCTTTAAATGTTTTTCCATTAGGGTTTATATATTCTTCATTTCTAAAAATGAATAGTAGAGGATAGTTAATTGCAAAATCTGAATATTTTTCAAAATCCATTTTTTCAAGAAATATTTTTGGCAAACCACCTCTAGATGTGTTTTGCCAAACATGAGATCTATATGAGAGATATCCGCTATCTTTTTTTTCAACTATTCCTGAGTTTGCAAACATTGCTATAATCAGTGGAACGATTCTAGATGATATAAAAAATTTTTTAGAAAAGTCTTTCTCAGAAGTGTAATCTAAATTTATTTGTGTTCCACACGATCTATACATCATATCAAGACTTAAAGGTCCATTTTTTGGCATTTCATTTGTCATCAATGAATATCTTTTTTTAGGATTAGTTGGAATTTCCTCAATTTTCGAAACTGGGTCAAAACCCGAACTTACAATACTTAAATTAAGTTTTTTGGTAGCTTGTTTTAATTCAAATAAATAATTATGAGATTCAGAACATGTTTCGTGAATATTATTTAGTTTTTCACCAGCTAATTCAATTTGATTGCCAGGTTCTAAGGTAATATTTTTTTTATCATTATTTAATGCAATAATATTTTTTCCTTCGTAAATAGGTCTCCATCCAAATTCATATAATTCATTAAATAATTTTTGAATAGTTGTATAGTCAATTCTCTTTTGTGTATTTTTATCAAATAGAAATTTTTCATGCTCAATTCCAATCCTACAGTTAGAATCTTTCTTTATTCCAGACTCAAAATATTTAATAATATCAGATTTATTAATATTCATGTCAAATTCTAGTTTCAATATAATTATCGATGTCTTCAAAGTTTTTTAACTTTTCAGAGCAAGTTTGATTTTTGCACATAACAGCAAAGAAATCATCTTCATTTTCTTTATATATAATTGAAATATTCCCCATAAATTTTTTTAAAATATTATTTTTCACTTTTTCCATTTCATTCATTTTACCATGAAAAGTTAAAGTAATATTGTTTTCACATATATCTAGAACCTTTAAATAGCTAAACATCTGAGTGTAATTAAAGTTTATATATGAATGAAATGATTTACTTAAAGTATCAATTTTTTCTTTCCAAGGCTTTTTGTTAGTAATATTGTTTAGTTTGTTGCAAATAAACAAATAAATACTATTACCATTTGGAATATTATTATCAGCTAAATCTACTGGGTTGGCAAACAAGTCATTATTATTGATTATATTTTTTTGAAGAATTTGATCTTCTTGATTAAAAAATAATTCCCATGCTTTTTCCATCAACTCAATACATAGATTTAATGAATTTTTATCGTTTTTGATTTCGTAGACAGAAACTAAAAGAAGTGAGTAATAAACATAATCTTCCAAAAAAACATCTATTTCATTGTTTTTCTTGTCATAACAGTGGTAAATCTTATTTTGGAGTTTATCATTTAATAGTTTAATTGAATTTAATGTTTCGCTCATTAACTTTTTATTTTCTAATACTAGAGATGAAAAAAGATTGCTATATAACCAATAGCAATTTAAATCTGTTTGTATTTTGCTATCAAAAAACGGTTTAATACGTTTTTTTCTTTCAGTTACAAGAATGTGTTCAATTTCTTTAATTTTAATTAAATCTACTTCTGAAAAAGTAATATCTTTCTTTTCAACTAAAATATTAGAGCCTTCAAAATTACCTTCTTTAGAAATAGTGTATTTTTCTTGAAATAATGAAAGTTTATTTTTTAAAATATTTTCTAGTTCGTCAAATTTCCAAATATAATACTTTCCTTCTACACCTTCGCTGTCAGCATCATAAGCCGATCCAAGCAAACTTTTTTCTGATTTAAATTCAAAATTAATAAAATTAATAGTTTGAATTAGTTTGTCTTTTAAATATTTATTATCTTTAGTTTGTAAAAAATTATTAAGTAAATTTACATAAAGGATATTGTCATAGAGCATTTTTTCAAAGTGAGGAACTATCCATTTATCATCAACTGTATATCTAGCTATACCACCTTCTAAATGATCGTAAATTCCTCTTGAAGATATGTTCATTAGAAGTTTCTCAACAGGTTTAAAAAATTTTTGATTATTATTTTTATTATAAAAATAAAGAATTGTATCAAAGATATAAAATTGTGGGAATTTAGGCGCGCCTTGAAAGCCACCGTTTTCTTCATCTAAATAATTTATTATCTTTTCAGCATATGGTTCTAAATCTTGTTTCAAAACCGCATTTTTTCTTTTTAATTCTTTAAAAACAGTTTGAAGTTGTGAAACTTGTGAAATTATTTTCTCTCTATTTTCTGAATAAACTTTAGAAACATTTTTTAAGACTTCAGTAAAGCTTGGTCTTCCATGCATTTCTTTTGGTGGGAAGTATGTTCCTCCTGAAAAAGGTACAGCATTTTCATCTAAAAACATTGAAAGTGGCCAGCCTCCTTGGGCGCCAGTAAGAATTCCTAAACTTTTTTGAAAAATTGAATCTAGGTCCGGTCTTTCTTCTCTATCAACTTTTATATTTATAAACTTATCATTCATAATTTTAGCAGTTTCTTTATTTTCAAAACTTTCATGAGCCATAACATGACACCAGTGGCAACTCGCATATCCTACACTCAAGAATATTGGTTTTTGTTCCTTTTGAGCTTTTTTTAAAGATTCTTTGTTCCAAGCTAACCAATCAACAGGGTTATCTTCATGTTGTTTCAAGTAAGGGCTACTCTCGTTTTTTAGTTTATTGGTCAAATTTAACTCCTAAAATGCTTGAAAAATTCTTATATTATGATAGATTATTTACAAGCGCCGATTTAAGTCGAATTGCGGGGCGCTATACTAAATCCTGCTAAAAAGATGTTTCTAAATGAACCACCTCTTTAGCAGGTGGTTTTTTTTTAATTTTTATAAAAAAACCGGGTTATTTAACCAAATTGCGCACCCGACAAATGTCTAAGCGCTAAAAAGGAGAGAAGGAATTATGAATATTTCCCTCTTGTTATTTACATCACGTTTCTTTTCTCCTTTTAGGAGAAAAAAATGTCAGAAGTTAAAATAAGAAGTTTAATTGAAAGATTAAATAAAGGACCAGTAATTTGTGCAGAAGGCTTTCTTTTTGAAATAGAAAAAAGAGGATATATGTCTTCAGGTGAATTTGTTCCTATGGTTTCATTGGAGCACCCTGAAGCCCTAGAAAATTTGCACAGAGATTTTCAACATGCAGGCTCAGATATAGTTCAAGCTTTTACTTATAACGGACATAGAGAAAAGATGCGAGTGATTGGTAAAGAAGAACTATTAGAACCATTAAATAGATCAGCTTTAAAAATTGCAAAAAAGGTTGCTCTCGATACACCGAAAGGAATTGAACCTAATTTAATGGCCGGCAACATTTCTAACTCAAATATTTGGAATGATAAGGATACTAGCTCTAATTCTGAAGTTGAAAAAATGTTTTCTGAAATGGTCGGATGGGCTGTTGATGAAGGTGCAGATATATTAATTGGCGAAACTTTTTATTATGCAGAGGAAGCTTATGCAGCTTTGAAAGCAATGAAGCAATCAGGACTTCCAAGCGTTATTACCATTGCTCCTATGGGTGAAAATATTATGAGAGATGGTGTTTCCATTCTAGATACTTGTAAAGAGTTAGAACAAAGAGGAGGAGATGTAGTAGGAATGAATTGTTTTAGAGGCCCTAATACAATGATGCCATATCTTAAAGAAATTAGAAAAGCATTAAAATGCCATGTAGCTGCACTACCAATTAATTTTCGAACAACAAAAGAACATCCTACTTTTTTTAATTTACCAGATGATAACGGATGTACATGTCACACACCACACAGAACACCTTTTCCTACAGCATTAGATCCAATGCAATGTAATAGATATGAAATAGGTAAGTTTGCAAAAGATGCTTTTGATCTCGGAATAAATTATTTAGGTGTTTGCTGTGGAGCAAATCCAATGTTGATTAGAGAAGTTGCTGAAGCAGTTGGATTAAAAGTTCCTGCTAGCAAATATAAAGAAAATATGTCTAGCCATTTTTTGTTTGGAACACATGAAAGAATTCCAAAACACCAAAAAGATTATAAGGACAAAGCTTAGTGAAAATTAATTTATGATTAAACAACTCGCATCAAAAGATATTAAAAGTTATCTCATGACAGAGCCGAACAGTGTGTTATTAGATGTTCGAACAAATGAAGAGTGGGAAACAATTGGAAAACCAAAAGGAAAGAAAATAGGATTAAAAACTTATTTTTTGTCAATACAATTTGGTAAGGAGAGGGTTTTTAATGAAAATTTTATACAAGAATTTAAAAAATTAGCAATAAGTCGAGATAGAAATATTCTGACTATTTGTCGTTCAGGGTTAAGATCGAACTTTGCTGCAGAACTTTTAAATAAAGAAGAAAAATATACTTGTATTAATATTTCTGATGGGTTTGAAGGTAATCAAGAAAATGTTGGTTGGAAAAGGTGCGGTTTACCATGTTAAAAAGCGATTTAAAGGGCAAAAATTCTAAATTAATTAGGGGAGCTTTAAATAAAACTCAATTTAGAGAACAATCTGAAAGTCTCTTTTTAACTTCTGGATTTACATATCAGACAGCTGAACAAGCAGAAGCTATTTTTAAAGGTGATGAAAAAGGGTTTCAATATACTAGGTATGCCAACCCAACAATCGATACATTTGAAAAAAGGATGGCAGTAATAGATGGTTCAGAAAGTTGTTTTGCTACGGCAAGCGGAATGTCTGCGGTTTTTGCCTCTTTAATGTGTCAATTAAAAGCGGGAGACCATGTTGTATCAGCAACCGCTTTGTTCGGGTCATGCAGAGAAGTTATAAAAAATATAATTACAAGATATGGAATAAAAGTTTCTTTTGTTGATGGAAAAAATATAGATGATTGGAAAAAAGAGGTAAAAGAAAATACAAAAATTTTCTTTTTTGAAACTCCATCCAATCCTTGTTTAGAACTAGTTGACATAGAGGCAATATGTAAACTAGCAAAAAAAAATAATATAAAAGTAGTTGTTGATAATATTTTAGTATCACCAGTTTTGCAAAATCCATCAAAATTTGGAGCAGATATCATTGTATATTCAGGCACCAAACATATTGATGGTCAGGGAAGAACAATGGGAGGAGCAATTTTAAGTTCAGAAAAATTTAGGGAAGAAATATTAAAACCTTTTTTAAGACATACTGGACCATGCATTAGCCCATTCAATGCTTGGGTTCTGTCAAAAGGACTAGAAACAGTTCAATTAAGAGTAGTTGAGCAATCAAAAATTGCTGAAAAAGTAGTAGAATTTTTATCCAAACATAACAAAATTGAATCAGTTAACTATCCATTTAAAAAAAATCATCCACAATATACTCTTGCAAGAAAACAACAAAAAATGGGAGGGAATGTTTTAAGTTTTTATATTAAAGGTAATAAAAAAAAGGCATTTAATTTTTTAAATAATTTAAAAATGATTGATATTTGTAATAATTTAGGAGATACAAAATCCTTAGCTATTCATCCAGCAACAACAACACACAGAGTTTTAACAGACGAAGAGAGAAAAGATCAAAAAATTCATGAAAATTTAGTGAGGCTCTCTGTAGGTTTAGAAGATTTTGAAGATATTAAAAATGATTTAGATCAAGCTCTAATTACGATTTAAAAAATAAAAATCCATTTGAGCAATCGTCATTTAAAACCAACGCATCATTCCGATAATTCCTGCTGTTGCATAAAAAAATTGCAAAAAAAGAATTCCTTTATGTTTTCCTCTATAAGCCCAAATACCAATTAAGATTGCAGATATTAATAAAAGAGAGAAACCAATAAACTCTATTCCAATATTTAATGCTACAAACAAGGAGTATAAAATTGCAGTTGTAACACCAGTCCATTCAAAAAATTTATTATTCATTAAATATAATTTAGAGGAAGATTGCTTGTTTGTTTTATCTCTTCCATAGAAAAACTAGTTGTAACGTCCGATAGATCAATTTTATTGGTCAGTTTTTTATAAAATTCATCAAATTTTTCAATGCTTGGTACCAATACTTTTAAGAGATAATCGGTTGTCCCACTTAATCGATAAAATTCTACAACCTCATCCATTTCTTTAACACCTTCTATAAATTTTTTTGACCAATCCATATTATGCTGGTTTGTTTTGATTTGAACAAAAGCCACAGTGGAAAGATTTATTTTATTTCGATCAATGACAGCTACTTTTTTTTTAATATAACCTTGTTTGTAAAGTTTATTTATTCTTAACCAACAAGGTGATGACGACAAATTTATTTTTTTTGATAATTCTGATATAGGAATTTCAGCATTAGTCTGTAAAAAGGATAAAATTTTTTTATCTATATCATCCATAATATTATATTCTATAATAATTCGAATATATAGATTTATAATCTACTTTATAGTATTATTTTTGCTATTTTTAACTTATTTTTCTATAAAACTTTACATCTTTAGAATTATATACTAAATAATCTCACGGATTTCACTTTACAATGAAATGAAGTGAAATTCGTGAAATGGCGCCGATTTAACTTAAATCAAATTGCGGGCGCTGTATAAATCCGGCTAAAGCGATGCTCTTTATGGTTCGCGATCCTTTTGCTTTAGCCGGTAGTTTATATGGGAGAAATCTCATTAATAAACTGGGCATTTAACTTACTTGTGCGCCTGACATTAAGTCAAAGCACTAAAAAAAAAGGAGATAAAAAATGAACTTAATTAAAAAAGTTACAATATTAATTGTATTATTATTTACTTCTCAATTGGCATTAGCAAAATCAAGTGCTTTAGTTGATACCAATTGGTTAGCAGAGAATATCAATAATCCAAAAGTAAGAATTATTGAAGTAAGCGTTAAACCAGGTGTATATGAAAGAGGTCATATCCAAGGAGCTGTTAATTTCAAATGGCATACCGATTTAGTTGATACAGTGTCTCGAGACATTATCAGCAAAGATAAATTACAAAATTTATTGAGAAAATCAGGAGTTAACCAAGATAGTACTATCGTTTTATATGGTGATAAAAACAACTGGTTTGCTGCATGGGGTGCATGGGTATTTGATATTTATGGAATACAAAATGTAAAATTACTTGATGGGGGTAGAAAAAAATGGGAAGCAGAAAAAAGACCATTAACTCCACTAGCAACAACAGTGAAGAAAGGAAATATTGAATTAACAAAAACCAATCTTGGATTAAGAGCAAGATTGTCTGATGTGGTGGCAGTTGCAAAGAAAGAATCTAATATCGCTTTAGTAGACATTAGATCAGCTGATGAATATCAAGGTAAAATTTTTGCTCCTGCTGGTGTTCCAGAATTATCTGTTAGAGCTGGACATATACCTGGTGCTGTAAATATTTCTTGGGGTAAAGCTGTTAATAAAGACGGTACAATTAAGTCGGCCGATGAGTTGAAAAAAATATATGCAGCTGCTGGAATTGATGGTTCAAAGCCTATTATAACATATTGTAGAATTGGAGAGCGTTCTAGTCATTCATGGTTTGTACTTAAAAAAGTATTAGGCTATGATACTAGAAACTATGATGGTTCTTGGACAGAATATGGAAATTCTGTAGGCAATCCTATTACAAACCTTGCAGGAACTGTTTGGGGAAAAATTTAGTTTCCAAAATAAAAAAAATTAATAAAATGGCGGCTATAATTTGCCGCCATTTTTTTATGTTAAAAAACGAAAATGAAATTAAAATCAAACATACCTTCCATTAAGAATTTTTTTGGTATAATTTTAGTTTTATTCATATCAGCTTTAGTAGTTGGTAAAGTTAAAAATCAAAGTGAAGTTTTTTATCTATCGCTTTGGCTCGGTATTTCTTTTGGAATAGTTTTGCAACGAAGCAGATTTTGTTTTTATTGTTTGAGTAGAGATTTTATTGAGAAAAGTAATGCTGAAGGATTACTAGGTATTATCACTTCTCTCGTGGTGGGAACTTTAGGTTATCACATAGTTTTTGGAGCTTTTTTAACTGAACCAATATCTCCCCAACTTCCACCAAACGCACATATTTCTCCAGTTAGTTTTGTTTTGATACTAGGATCCTTTAGTTTTGGATTTGGTATGGCTATAGCTGGTTCATGCATAAGTGCACAATTGTTCAGGTTAGGTGAAGGTCTAGTAAGTTCATTATTTGCTTTTGTTGGAATAATTATTGGATTTATTTTAGCATTTAGAATTTGGAATTATTTTTATTTAAACATCATTTATGATGCTCCT
>Ga0315338_1004359_pt1 | contig 11292 bp, 8 predicted proteins | sample ASW8metaG_FD_204518 | JGI IMG/M metagenome (GOLD analysis project Ga0315338, IMG submission 204518) | Ammonia-oxidizing marine archaeal communities from Monterey Bay, California, United States - ASW #8 | ecosystem: Environmental > Aquatic > Marine > Coastal | place: USA: California | collected...
TACACTTTAACATTGAATTCTTAATTCATTGCAAACGCATGTTATTTCAGTCAAAAATGGGAAATTGCGCTGCTGCAACTGTTAGATGGAGGTTGAATTGCCCGAAGCAATAAATATTGAGAAGGAGCTACAAGAGCTTACGCCACTTGACGGACGGAGTGGGGATACAACGGAGGAGGAAGTAGCTGCTGCTTTTGCTACTCTGTCAGAATATGAACAGGGGGGCGTTTTTGCAGGCAGTTTTACCGGGGAAAGCGAGTGGGAACGGCATCCCAATGGCGATGAGCTGGTGCATGTGCTTGCAGGGGAAACGGAACTGACCATTCTGAGTGACAAGAGCCGAGATATCCTCACATTATCAGCCGGCATGCTGACAGTTGTGCCTCGCTCAAGATGGCATAAATTTAATTCGAAAACCGGCGTTACCCTCTTGACCATGACGCCGCAGCCAACTGATCATTCCAATGAGGAAGACCCGCGTGGAGATTAGGCGGCTGCAATTGCTTCTATTTCCAGCAGCCATTCAGTGTCAAAAATACCGGCGATAATCACTGTAAGTGCTGTCTTGTGATCGCCTAGCGCTGCGGCTCGGGCGGCCCTGTTTGGCATCGCATATTTCCGGTCCGACAAGTAAATCGTGGCCTTTACTAAATTCTCTATTTCCATATCCGCAGCATGTAGTTGTGCAACGACGTTTTCCCAGGCAACACGCGCTTGTTCCTCGAATGAATTGGGTGTGTCTCCAGCTTTCGTAACCGGGATTTGACCGCTGATAAAAAGAAGTCGGCTATGGTCTTGTACGTCAAGAGCCTGTGCGTAACCACCTGCTGCTTGCGGCGCATTTTCAGAATTTATTTCTCTTGTTTTCACGTTATTGCATCCCTTTTATCATGTATATTTTCTGGTAATTCATAATTGATCACATGCGCAAGGAAGATGGTAATAAAAAACGCCCCGGCCAACGGACGGAGCGCTTTAAACTAGGGCCCTGACCCTAGGCATTAGGTTATTCAGGCAATATAGGTGACGTCGATAACCTCATAGGCTTTTGAACCACCTGGTGTGGTGACTTCGATACTGTCGCCTTGCTCTTTGCCGATCAGGGCACGGGCAAGGGGCGCGGAAATGGACAGACGGCCGTCTTCTATGCTGCTTTCGTCTTCCCCGACGATCTGATAACTGGTTTCCTCGTCCGTGTCTTCGTCGGCAAGCCGGATGGTTGCACCAAACTTGATTTGCCGCCCGGAAATAGTCGTGACATCGATGATTTCGGCACGACCAAGTTTATCCGCAAGTTCCGCAATCCGCCCTTCAATGAGAGATTGCTGTTCCTTGGCAGCGTGATATTCTGCGTTTTCCGAAAGATCGCCATGTTCGCGCGCAGTCGCAATCGCCTGAATAACCGACGGGCGGGCCGTCGAGCGCAATTCCTTCAATTCGTCTTCCAACCGGGAGAATCCGGAGGCTGTCATCGGTAGTCGTTCCATCTAACTTCTCAATTCGAGTTGTGAGTGCAAAAAACTCAACATTCGCCTGTTCAAAAGGCGACTTCAATAATATCTCATATAAGGCTTGTCAAGAAATTAAGAATAGGATTGAAGTGGTTTAACTTCAAGGCTTCCAGTCATAATTTTCTCAATCGCCAGCACTGTGGCACGGGCACCGGCCACAGTTGTGGAGTAGGGCGTTTTCATCATAAGGGCTGTATTGCGGATAGCATAGCTGTCGCGAAGGGCCTGGGCGCCTTCTGTCGTATTGAATACCATGGCGATCTCGCCGTTCTTCATATCATCGACAATATTGGGCCGCCCTTGCATTACCTTGTTGACGCGCTTTACCTTAAGGCCTTGTTTTGTAAAGAAGTCCGCCGTTCCGCCGGTTGAGGCGATATCAAAGCCGAGCTCTATCAGCTTGGCAACGGCATCCTTGATAGGGGCTTTATCCAGATCTTTAACAGAGACGAAGACGGTACCCGACGTTGGCAATTTCACGCCCGCGGCGATTTGTGATTTGAGGAAGGCCGAACCGAAATCTGTATCTATGCCCATCACTTCGCCGGTTGACCGCATTTCAGGTCCCAAAATCACGTCGACACCGGGGAAGCGGGTGAAGGGGAAGACGGCTTCTTTCACGGTAACATGATCAAATTTACGGTATTCGAGGCCAAAGCTTGAAAGTTTCTCTCCTGCCATCACCCGTGCGGCTATTTTGGCGATGGGGTAATTAATGCTCTTGGCAACAAAAGGTACGGTCCGGCTGGCCCGCGGATTGACTTCCAGGATGAAAATCACGTCGTCCTTGATCGCGAATTGGACATTCATCAAGCCCACCACATTCAAGGCGAGCGCCATGGCTTCCGTTTGCCGCTTAATCTCGGCGATCAGTTCGTCCGATAACGTATGCGGGGGAAGGGAACAGGCGCTGTCACCGGAATGAATGCCAGCTTCCTCGATATGCTCCATAATCCCGGCAACGAAAACTGTTTCCCCGTCACAGAGGCAATCAACATCTACTTCAATTGCGTTTTGCAGGTAGCCATCCACCAGCACCGGATTATCGCCCGACACCTGAACGGCTTCGCGCATATAACGGTCCAAAGCATCACTATGACGGACAATTTCCATGCCGCGGCCGCCTAAAACATAGGACGGCCGGACGACAACGGGGAAGCCGATTTCTTCAGCAATCACGAAGGCTTCTTCAACGGAACGCGCAATGCCATTTTCGGGCTGTTTTAAATCCAGCCTGTGCAGAAGCTGTTGGAACCTTTCCCGGTCTTCGGCAAGGTCAATGGCATCGGGCGTAGTCCCGAGGATCGGCACACCGGCGGCTTCCAGCCCAGCGGCAAGTTTCAGCGGTGTCTGGCCACCAAACTGGACAATAACGCCATGCAGGGTCCCGTTCGTCTGCTCTTTTCGAATGATGGCGAGCGTGTCTTCAACCGTTAAAGGCTCAAAATACAGCCGATCCGACGTGTCATAATCGGTTGAGACGGTTTCGGGATTGCAGTTGACCATGATCGTCTCATACCCGGCGTCAGACAGGGAATAGGCTGCGTGGACACAGCAATAGTCAAACTCGATCCCCTGACCAATCCGGTTAGGGCCGCCACCAAGAATAATCACCTTTTTGGCATCCGTCGGCTCAGCCTCACAGACTGCATCATCCCATTCATTGCCCTCAAATGTGGAATACATGTAGGGCGTTTGCGACGGGAATTCACCAGCGCAGGTATCGATGCGCTTAAACACCGGTTCGATGTCGAATTTCTGCCGCGCGGCCAGCACATGCTCTTCGCGGGTGCCTGCAAGCTCCGCAAGGCGGCTATCGCTAAAGCCCATGGATTTCAAGCGTAGTAAACCGCCTTTGGTCGTCGGAATTCCGCTTGCCTTAACCGCGTTTTCCATTTCCACAATGGACTGGATTTGCGAAAGGAACCAGGGTTCGTACTTGCTGGCTTCACGAACTTCTTCAAGACAGAGGCCTTCGCGAAAGGCTTGCGCAATATTCAGGATACGATCAGGTGTCGGATAGGCGAGGATAGCCTCGATCTCCTGTTTATCGATTTCCTTTTTGCCCGGCGCCAGGAAATCCTGTTCGTTCAGTCCGGTAAGGCCCGTTTCCAGTGATCTGAGAGCCTTTTGCAGGCTTTCGGCAAATGTCCGGCCAATGGCCATAGCTTCGCCGACAGACTTCATGGCAGTCCCCAGTTTTGGTTCGGCCCCTTCGAATTTTTCAAAAGTGAAGCGCGGGATTTTTGTAACCACATAATCGATAGTTGGTTCGAACGATGCAGGTGTGACGCCGGTGATATCATTGTCGAGCTCGTCCAGAGTATAGCCAACAGCAAGTTTCGCCGCGATTTTGGCGATGGGAAAACCTGTCGCCTTGGACGCCAGTGCGCTGGAGCGGGAAACCCGCGGATTCATCTCGATAATAATCAGTCGACCGTTTTCCGGGTTGACGGCAAACTGGACATTTGATCCGCCTGTTTCCACCCCGATTTCGCGAAGCACCGCGATGGAGGCATTCCGCATGACCTGATATTCCTTATCAGTCAAGGTCAGGGCCGGGGCAACAGTAATGGAATCGCCCGTATGCACGCCCATAGGGTCGACATTCTCGATGGAGCAAATAATGATGCAGTTATCCGCTTTGTCGCGAATAACTTCCATCTCATATTCTTTCCAGCCGACGATGCTTTCTTCCACCAGCACTTCCGTCGTGGGCGACGCGTCAAGGCCGGTGGCGACAATGGTTTCAAATTCTTCCCGGTTATAGGCAATACCGCCGCCCGTACCGCCCATAGTGAAGGAGGGACGAATGATGCAGGGGAACTTGACCATTTTCTGCACTTCCCAGGCTTCTTCCATCGTATGTGCGACAGCGCTTAACGGCATGTCGAGACCGATTTTCAGCATGGCAGTGCGGAACTGATCACGGTCTTCCGCCTTGGCAATGGCTTCTTTCTTGGCACCAATAAGTTCAACACCGAGCCGGTCAAGAGTGCCGCGTTCTGCAAGTTCCAATGCCGTATTCAGGGCTGTCTGGCCACCCATGGTCGGTAGAATGGCGTCCGGGAGTTCTTTTTCCAGAATCTTTTCGACGACATCGGCGGTAATAGGCTCCACATAAGTCGCATCAGCGAGGCCCGGGTCGGTCATGATGGTCGCCGGGTTGGAATTGACCAGAATGACACGGTAGCCTTCTTCTTTCAGCGCCTTGCAGGCCTGTGTGCCGGAATAGTCAAATTCGCAGGCCTGACCGATAATGATCGGACCCGCGCCAATGATCATGATGGACTGTATATCAGTACGTTTAGGCATGTTTATCGACCAGATCTATGAAACGCTGAAAAAGATAATGGCTGTCTTGCGGCCCGGGGCTGGCTTCAGGATGATATTGGACCGAGAAAACCGGCTTGCCATCCACGCTTAACCCCTCAACCACGCCGTCAAACAGAGATTTATGGGTTTCTGTTAGCCCATCGGGCAGGCTCTCTCGTTTCACCACAAATCCATGATTCTGCGACGTGATTTCCACCTTGCCTGTTGTCAGGTCTTTTACGGGTTGATTGGCACCGCGGTGCCCCTGGTGCATTTTCATGGTCTCCCCGCCCAAAGCGAGGGCAAGCATTTGATGACCAAGGCAAATACCAAAAACCGGCGTGCCGCTTTCCACGCAATCACGGATCACAGGGACGGCGTATTTTCCAGTAGCCGCCGGATCGCCGGGGCCATTGGCAAGGAAAATACCGTCGGGCTTATTGGCCATGATTTCATCGAAACTGGCTGTTGCCGGCACAACCGTGACCTTGCAGCCAAGTTCGGCAAAACACCGCAGGATATTTTTCTTTACGCCATAATCAACGGCAACGATATGGCGTTTCGGATCAGTTTGAACACCATATCCGTCGCTGATATCCCAGTTCGTTTCCGTCCAGTTGTACGCCTTTTCGCAAGTTACATCCTTCGCAAGATCCATGCCTTCCAAACCGGGCCAGCTGGCCGCTTTGGCTTTCAGGTCTGCCAAATCAAATTCACCGTTTTCGTCAAAGGCAATTATGCCGTTGGGCGCGCCATGTTTTCGGATAATATGGGTGAGGCGGCGGGTATCAACACCGGCAATACCGGTCAAATTTTGTTTTTTAAGCCAAGTATCCAAATGACCGATGGCCCGCCAATTGGCAGGCTCAGTTACATCAGCACGTACAATCAACCCTGCAGCGGCAAGCCCTCCCGTTTCCACATCTTCGTCGTTAAAGCCGACATTGCCGATATGGGGAAAAGTGAATGTGATGAGTTGGCCCGCAAAAGAAGGATCTGTCAGGCTTTCCTGATATCCCGTCATGGCGGTGTTAAAGCAAACCTCGCCAACAGTCTCGCCGGGGATGCCAAGACCAAATCCATGAAAAACAGTTCCATCACCGAGAACAAGAACTGCCGTTGCTGTCCGCTCCGTATTCAAATCCATGGCATTGCTCAAGTTTGACATGATAATAGGGACCCTCATGCGGTAATCCGCGGAGCCGGTTTTCCTCGTGGCCGAATGTTGATATTTGCGCTGGAACATAAGCAGTTTGTAAGGGGGCGTCAAGAATTTCCGTCGTAAAAAAAACCCTTTAAAATCAATAGGTTAGCAATAAAAATTGGTTTGCTATAAGTATGGCTTTCGGTTAGTATGGCGCCTTTCTTCACAACAAATGCTTGGATATATGCTCCGAACCGATATTAAAGACTCTCTCAAAGACGCAATGAAATCAAAGGATAAGAGGAAAACCTCGACCCTTCGTCTTATCATTGCGACCTTACAGGACAGGGATCTTGCCGCCCGTGACAAAGGCGCTGAAGATGGAATCACAGATGATGAGATTCTCCAGATGATGACCACCATGGTGCGTCAGCGCAAAGAGTCCATTGCTGCCTACGAGAAAGGTGGCCGGGTTGATCTGGCGACGTCTGAGCAGGAGGAAATTGATATTATTTCAAACTTTCTGCCAAAACAGTTTGACGAGGAAGAAACCCGTAAAGCCGTAGCAGACGCCATCGGGGAAATTGGTGCTGAAGGGCTGAAAGACATGGGGAAAACCATGGCCATTCTTAAGTCCAAACATGCAGGATGTATGGATTTTGGTAGAGCAAGTGCTATGGTCAAAGAAGCCTTGGGAGCCTGATTTTTTCTGAAGGCTGTCATGACGGATGTCAGGGAGACTATCGGGCCAAAATAGGGGTGGGAGAATAGATGGCTTTTCCGCCGCAATTTTTAGAAGAGATACGTAATCGCGTCAGCCTTGCCGATTTAATCGGCCGCCGGACCAAGCTTGTCAAGAAGGGCCGGGAGCATTCTGGCCTTTGCCCCTTCCATAACGAGAAAACACCCTCTTTCACTGTTAATGAAGAAAAAGGCTTTTATCATTGCTTCGGCTGTGGGGCTAATGGTGACCTGATTGAATTCGTCAAGCAAACAGAAGGAGTTTCGTTCCCTGAAGCCATTGAACGACTGGCGGGGATTGCAGGCCTGCCGATGCCAGTGGAACGTCCTGAGGATCGGGAACGGCAACAGCGCGCTGCGACCCTTCATGAGGCTATGGAACTTGCGGCTGGATGGTTTGTCGAGCAATTGCAAGCCCAGCTTGGCGCGAGTGCCCGCCAGTACATAGAAAGGCGCCAGCTATCAGCAGAGGTGGTTACTGAATTTCGGCTAGGATTTGCCCCGGAGTCCAGAACCTCAATGAAAGAGGCCCTTATTTCCCGCGGCGTGAGCGAGGCGACGTTGCTTGAAGGCGGATTGATCATTAAGCCAGAGAATGGCCGCGACAGCTATGATCGGTTCCGCGACCGGCTGATGTTCCCTATTACTGATCGTCGTGGACGGGTAATAGCCTTTGGCGGCCGGGCCCTTGGCGATGCGCCTGCCAAGTATCTGAACTCGCCCGAAACCCCGCTCTTTCACAAGGGGCATGTGCTTTATAATATGGCAACGGCGCGGCAAAAGGCGTTTGACGCCGGAAATATCATTGTCGCCGAGGGCTATATGGATGTAATTGCTTTGAGCGAGGCGGGCTTTGGCCAGTCTGTCGCGCCGCTTGGTACGGCCATTACCGAAGACCAGCTTCAAATTCTCTGGCGCATGGCGGCGGAGCCGATCATGTGTCTCGACGGGGATGAAGCAGGATGGCGGGCTGCGCTCCGGGCGGCGGAGCGGGCGTTGCCTTTGTTAATGCCTGGCTACTCCCTTCGCTTTGCCCTATTACCACAGGGAGTGGATCCGGATGATTTGATCCGGGATCAGGGCGCGGCGGCAATGGGCAAGATTCTGAGCGATGCGTTGCCGCTCTCGGACATCCTCTGGCGGAAAGAGACAGACAATCGCCCTGTTGATACACCAGAAAGAAAAGCCGCTCTTGAAAAGTCTCTTTACTCCCTTTGTGATCAGATGGGGGATCAGACGGTACAGGGTCATTATCGCACCTATTTCAAGGATCGTCTTTGGACGGCCTTTCGTGCCCAGCGACCCTCATCTCAACCAGCATTTGGGGGTAGGGTTTCTGGTAACCGATTCGACCGATTCGCGAATCAGCGAACCGATTCGCGAAAAATGGGCCCATCTCGCCTCAATGCCAGATCTGCCATCAGTTTGGTCCGGCGAGAAGAATTATTGGTCCTAACCGTTATAAACCACCCGGAAATCATCGAAAATCACTTTGAGGAATTTGCTGGATTACACCTTAAATCTCCTCATCTTGACAGAATGCGGCGGTCGATAATAGATATTGCAGCAGTCGAATCAGCTCTTGACTATCAGGCAATGGCGCACCATCTAGCTAAACGTAAATTGTCTGATCAAGTAAAGGTCTTAGGCGGCACGGTGACAGCATCACTTGATTGGTTCGCAGATCCAACGGCGGCATACGAAGATGCGCTGTCGGGATGGCGACATATTCTGGCGCGACACAAACGCGACGGGCTTGAAAAGGAACTGGAGCTGGCGGAACGACAATTAGGTGCAGACGCAACAGCAGAAAATCTGGATCGATTAAAGCTGGCGAAGCAAGCTCTGCAAAGTGCAGAGGGAAATGAAGCCGATCTGGATGGTTTTGGACTGGCATCTGGCCGCAAGAACGATATGTAATTTTTTATTACCTAGACAATTCTCGATCAGAGTTGTGTGAAATGGGTATTTTTCGAGGAGTGGGAATTTAATGGCGACAAAGACTGCGGAAGCCGTTGATACATCAGATCAACGCGAGGAAACGCCCGATAGCCCGTTAATTGATGCCTCCCAGGCGGCGGTCAAGAAGATGCTGGCCCAGGCTAAAGACAAGGGCTACGTCACTTTTGATGATTTGAATAAAGTCCTGCCCCAGGACCAGATGTCCTCTGAGCAGATTGAAGACACGATGTCTATGCTGTCTGAAATGGGCATCAATGTTGTCGAAAATGAAGAAACCGGCGAGGAAACCAGCGCAGATACCAGCAGTGTGGAAACGGAAGCCAAGCCGGTAAAAGAAACGCCTGGCAAACCTGCGTCGACAACGGGGGATCGTACAGATGATCCCGTTCGCATGTATTTACGCGAAATGGGAACAGTTGAATTGCTGTCGCGCGAAGGCGAAATTGCCATCGCGAAGCGTATTGAGGCTGGTCGCGGTAAGTTGATCGGTGCCATTTGTGAGAGCCCATTGACCATCCGCGCGATCCTGAATTGGCGCGAGCTTATGTTGCAAGAACAACTCCTCCTTCGAGACGTGATTGATCTGGATGCCACATACGGTGCGGGCGCCGCCGCAGAAAAAGCTTTGCAGGAAGGTTTCAGTGAAGACAGTGAAGAAGAAGAATTGCCAGCCGCTGGTTTGAGCGAAGACGAACCCGAGGCGGAGTCAGAGGAAAAAGAAGAAGGCGCCGAAGGTGAAGACGGCGATGAGGAAGACGGTGAGAGTGGTGAGAAGGCTCGTGAAGAAGAAGACGAGGATGACGCCGAAGACAACACCATGTCTTTGGCCGCTCTTGAGGAAACTCTCAAGCCTGAGGTCTTTGAACGCTTTGATGAAATCGCCAAGACTTACAAAAAACTTCATAAACTCCAGGAAGCCCGCCTAACCGCGGCCCTTGAGAATGAATCCATTACGAACGTTCAGGAAAAGAAATACGAGAAGCTGAAACTTGAACTCGTGAAGTTGATGGATGACGTTCATCTGACCAATAACCGGATTGAGGCTCTTGTTGACCAGCTTTACGGCATCAACCGTCGCTTGATGAGCCTGGAGGGCAAACTTCTCCGCCTTGCGGAGCGTCATAAGGTGGCACGCGCCAGCTTCCTGGAGAACTATTTTGGGTCCGAACTGGATCCAAGCTGGATTGAAAAAGTAAGTGGGCTTCGGGCTAAAGGCTGGAAGGATTTCACTGCAAATGAAGTAGAAGGCATTGCGGAAATTCGCGGCGAGATTATTAAAATTTCCTCCGAATTCGGGATGCCTATGAATGAATTCCGCCGGATTGTCAGCACTGTGCAGCAAGGAGAGCGGGAAGCCGGCCGCGCCAAGAAGGAAATGGTCGAGGCCAACCTCCGCCTTGTGATTTCTATCGCCAAGAAATACACCAATCGTGGCCTGCAATTCCTGGATCTCATCCAAGAAGGTAATATCGGTCTGATGAAAGCGGTTGATAAATTTGAATATCGCCGCGGCTATAAATTCTCCACATATGCCACCTGGTGGATCCGCCAGGCGATTACGCGCTCCATCGCTGATCAGGCGCGGACCATTCGTATTCCGGTGCATATGATCGAGACCATCAACAAGCTGGTGCGAACATCGCGTCAGATGCTGCATGAAATCGGTCGCGAACCAACGCCAGAAGAACTCGCCGTGAAGCTTGGTATGCCACTTGAAAAAGTGCGCAAAGTCATGAAGATTGCCAAAGAGCCCATTAGCCTGGAAACGCCTATTGGTGACGAAGAAGACAGCCACCTTGGCGACTTTATTCAGGATGAAAACGCGGTTCAGCCGCTGGATGCGGCCATCCAGTCGAATTTGCGCGAAACCACGACGCGGGTTCTGGCGTCCTTAACGCCGCGTGAAGAACGCGTCCTGCGTATGCGTTTTGGCATCGGCATGAATACGGACCATACACTTGAGGAAGTGGGACAACAATTCTCGGTGACCCGCGAACGTATCAGGCAGATCGAAGCGAAAGCGCTTCGTAAGCTTAAGCACCCAAGCCGGTCCCGTAAACTCCGGAGCTTCCTAGACACCTAAGATCACGCCAAAGACGAAAAATTGGTAAAACTCTAATTTCGCCAATTGCGTCTTTATGCCGAACAGGCTAAATAGTCACGAATAGCCGAACCCGACGTCTTGAAAAAGATGCCCAAAAGTTTCGGGCCTGTAGCTCAGCTGGTTAGAGCCGTCCGCTCATAACGGACTGGTCGTAGGTTCAAGTCCTACCGGGCCCACCACTTAATCTGAGGCGAACCTGGGTCCACTCCAGGTTCGCCCCTGAACCCCGCAGCTCCGGAGCCTTTGGTTATATCCCGTGTGAACAGAGACGCCTCGATCAGAGCAAATATGCCGTATTTCGGCATTCGTCTCTGTTGCCCTGGTTCAGGGTCCAGTCCATGGATATGTTGTGGATTAAATTGGGTAGCTGAGCCGCTTTTTCGGCATTGTCAGAGGAAAATGGCTGGGCATCAAGAAAGACAAAAAGATAGAGTCTCAGATGGCTAGCTGACGCCATTCGGTGAGGGCCGCGTCGCGATTGGTTTTAAAGATTTGCCGACTTGTCAGATGCCGTT
>Ga0315338_1004360_pt1 | contig 11285 bp, 7 predicted proteins | sample ASW8metaG_FD_204518 | JGI IMG/M metagenome (GOLD analysis project Ga0315338, IMG submission 204518) | Ammonia-oxidizing marine archaeal communities from Monterey Bay, California, United States - ASW #8 | ecosystem: Environmental > Aquatic > Marine > Coastal | place: USA: California | collected...
GCGCCTTCGCGGGGGAATCGAAGCGAAGGATGACGGTCGTCGTGGCCTCCCACTCGCCCTCCAAGACGGTCGGGTTCGAGCTGGCCGCGATGAGTTCGCCTCCGTGTTCCGAGATGACCGCGCCGACTCCTGCCCTATACGCCCCGTAGGCTTCCTGATCGGTGATCGTCACTGTGGCCACGATGTAGCCGGGTGGGTTTTGGGCCACGAGCGACACGGCGCTCCCCATCACAGCGACGACAGCGAGAGCGACGAGAGTCCGGTGCATGCCTGTGTCTCCTTAAAATCGCGACGAGAACCGACCAACGCGTATCAAGGTAAAGGATACCGCGTGCGGCGGGGTCGTGTGGGACTGCCCGACGAAGAACCCACTGATGAACAGCAGTGCGGCCAGCGCGGAACCGCCTTGAGTTTGACGCCAAGCTCGGTCGACATTCACGAGTCCGTTGGCGGCGTTCGCGTCGAAGTAGACGTCCACGGCGGTTACAAGAACGGTTGCAGTGGGCCGATACCGAAATTAGGACGCTGGCGCGCAATCCTGATAAACATTTCATACGATGCGTCTTAGAGTGGTTCCGAGGGGCAGAATCGAACTGCCGACACCATGATTTGCAATCTTGCGTAAATGCGAGTCACACGTGGTCACACCCTGTCTTTATTGACAGAAAGTTTCCTGAGTGGTCACCGATGAGCGCCCGTGACGGAAGAATGGCCACACGTCGAGACCACCGGCGGTCCATTCCTTTCCGTAGCGCGTTCCCGTCAGCAGCGGTAGGATCGGGTCCTACATCACATCGTCTTGAGTGGAGAGACCCGCATGACGCACTTCGTTGCCGTCCTCGCTCTGCTGACCGCGCTAGCACTCTGTCTGCCGGTGCAGGCGCAAACGCCGGCGATCGATGCGCTGTGGGCGCGTGCTGAGGAAGAGACCGGCGCGGGCGTCCCGCAGCCCTACGTCGAAGGGCTGCGGTTTTTTCGGCTGGCGGCGGACCAGGGGGACGCTAACGCGCAATTCAACCTCGGGGTCATGTACGAAAACGGTTTCGGCGTCCCGGAGGACGATGTCGAGGCGGTGCGGTGGTATCGACTCGCGGCGGACCAGGGCTACGCCAGCGCGCAGCATCACCTCGGCTTCATGTACGAGACCGGCGCGGGCGTCCCGCAGGACGACATCGAAGCGGTGCGCTGGTACCGCCTGGCGGCGGGTCAGGGTATAGCCGTTGCGCAGGTCACCCTCGGGTTCATGTACGCGGACGGCGACACCCGGGCGCTCCCGCAGGACGACGCCGAGGCGGTGCGGTGGTTTCGGCTGGCGGCGGACCAGGGAGACGCCAGCGCGCAATACAACCTCGGGCTCATGTACGGCAACGGTCGAGGCATCCCGCAGGACGACGTGCAGGCGCACATGTGGTTCAACCTTGCGGCCTCACGATTGACCAGTGAGGCGCGAGAGAGGGCGGTCCAAGGTCGCGACGTAGCTGAAGGTCGGATGACTCCTGAAGGTCTCAATGAAGCCGAACGCCTCGCCCGCGAATGGGACGCCGCGCATCCGCGTGACCCGTAAGCTCTCGTTCCCGCTGAACCCAGACTATCGACTGACTGTCAGCACGCGTGGTGCTGGGTGGCTGGACTGTGGCCTCAGATGGCCGTGGTCCGTGGAGTTTTCCACGAACGTTGGAACAAATGGATATTAGGAGAGAGGATTGGGTGGTGGGACCCGGCCAAGTTTTGCCGGTTTTATTGGGAAAAAGAGAATGGTGCCGAGGGGCAGAATCGAACTGCCGACACCACGATTTTCAGTCGTGTGCTCTACCGACTGAGCTACCTCGGCACGCCAGGGACGCAGCGCCAACAGGCGGGGCCGCCACCGCGTAGCGGAACAGCACGATACCGCACCGCGACCGATGGTTGCAACCGATGGAACGGGGGTCGGACGTCATTTCGCCGACTGTGGTGGGTGACGCCGAAAGCGCATCAGCACCCGCCAGGGAACGATGAGCGACTCGCGGAACACGCGGGCGGTCAGTTTCGAGGCGCCGTGCTGCCGGCCGACGAACAGGACCGGCGTTTCACCGATCGAGCAGCCGGCCTGAGCCGCTTCGCAGAGGGTTTCGACCAGGAACGCGAACCCTTCCGCGCCGACCCGGTCCCAGCGGATCTGTCGCACGGCTGACCGGCGCCAGCAGCGGTAGCCGCTGGTGCAGTCCCTCGCTCGCAGCCCGGTGATGATGCGGACGTAGGTGTTGGCGCCGCGGCTGAGTGCCGCGCGATAGCCGGGGAAATTCTCCAGCGCGGCTCCTTCGGCATAGCGAGACCCGATGACGACGTCGAAGTCGGCCGCGGCCATCGCCGGCAGGTATTGCGGGTCGTGCGACAAGTCGGCGTCCATCTGGCAGATGACGTCGACCTCGGCGGCCGCCGCCTTCGGGAACGCTTCGGCATAGGAGAGTCCCAGGCCGCGCTTACCGGTGCGGTGCATGACCTCGATCCGGCCTGGGTACTGCGCCGCGAGCGCGTCAGCGACGTCGCCCGTACCGTCAGTCGAGCGGTCGTCGACGATCATGATCCGGAACCCCGCGTGTTCGAGGATCCGGGGCACAAGCAGCGGGAGATTCTTCGCCTCGTTCAGCGTCGGGAGGATGACTAGGGCCCGGGTCGGATGGGGGCGACCGGCAGTGGGCATCACAGGAACCGATGCCAGGTGAAGAAGAGCACGGCGGCCAGCCCTTGTACGACCGCGAAGCCGCACACGAGGGTCTGGCGTTGCCGGTCGGCGAGCACGAGCGCCAGATACATGAACATGGGAAACAGCAAGCTGGTCACGCGTCCCATCGAGAGTAAGCCGCCGAACAACAACGGCGGACCGACGTTCAGGACCATGAACAGGCCGTACTCCGGACCGAGGCGGCGGGTGATCGGCCAGATCAGTGCGCAGGCTAAGATGGCGCCCATCGCGTTGAGACTTTCGACCGGTTGGGCCGACGTGTACTCGACGACGCCCCGTTCGGCGATTGATTCTAACGGGACGAGCAAGGTGGGGAACCCGGTATAGCTTCGGCCCCAGGCGGTGTGCGCCTCCCGCCAGGCAATCGGGTCGCCGGTCAGGGTGTAGATGAATCCCGAATACAGGAGGGTCCCGATGACCGGCATCGAGGCCACACCGATGGCGACCAGCGCATGACGCCTCAGCGAGTCGGTCGATTGGCCAGACGCGCGCCGTGCGAGTAGCTGCTTCAGGCCCACAACCGCCAGAGGACCGGCCAGGAGGAACCCGTTGGGGCGGCACAGCCCGGCCAGCAGACCCCACGCCGCCGCCGGGATCCACTTCTCGTGCCGGTATTGGTAAAACGACGCAACGACCGCCAACAGCATCAGCGACTCGGTGTAGGCCGCACTGAAGAACACCGCGAACGGGTAGGCGGCCAGCAGAAGCAGGGTCGCTCGGGTCGCCGCTTCATCGAGATGTTCTCGAGCAAGCCGATAGAGCCAGAGCAGACCCCAGGCGAACGAGAGGATCGACACCAGCAGGGCCGAGCCCAGAAACAATTGCTGCAGGTGCCGCATGGCCACCCGCTGCGGGCGGTCGAGGGGCGGTCTGAACACCCCTTGGGCTCCGAGCAGCGTCGCGACGCCTTCAGTGACCAGCGGGTAGCCGGGAAAGAACGCGATATTCTGTTGTCCTTGATGGTCAGGATTCCAGCGATAGCCCTCCATTGCGATATTGAGATACCAACCGGTGTCCCAGCGTAGCGGGAGGTTGACCGCCTCGTTGTCCGATACCCTGATGGGCGGGGCACCTTCGGGGAATCCAACCGACACGACCGCCAGGTAGCCCACCAGCAGGACCGACAATCGCGTGACCACGACGATCGGCCAGACAGCCTGAAACGCGTCGCCACGCCATCCGGTCCGCACCCCGGACCACAGACGACGGTGGAGCGCTGGTGTCCGCACCCGGTAGTGCCGCAAACCGGCGACCGCCAGGAGCGCGATCAGCGCGCGCCACGGCTCACCGATCGAGAGGGGGCCCACGCGTAGCGGCCCGAACACACTGACGTGCAGGACGATCACCGTCAGGATGACGGTGACGACATCACACGCCCGGATCCAGACGGGCAGAGACGGCTCCCTCGCGACGGCGGTGCACACAGTTGGGTCGGGCGACAGGGTGGTCAACGACCTGGCGGACTGAAGGTGACGAGATGGCGTGGTGCCGGTCTGCAGCCTACATTGTAGCCTGCCGCCCCTTGGTACACACGCCGCCGCTGTGCCACACTGCGAGGATAGTCTGCACGCCGGCGCGGCGGGCGACTGGACCGTGCCGTTAAGAACACGATACCGAGACCGATGGCAATGCCGATGATGAAACGATTCAGCGCGTTGGTGTGCGCGTCGTGGCTGCTGGGGACCACGCCTGCGGGGGCGCAGCAGGTGGATGTCGAGGAGGTGATGCTGGACAACGGCATGACCGTGTTGCTGTTGCCGCGCCCCGGCGACCCCAATGTGTCGGCCGGATGGGTGGCCAAGGTCGGCTCGGTCTACGAGCGACCGGGTATCACCGGCGTCGCCCATCTGTTCGAACACATGATGTTCAAGGGCACCTCGACCATAGGCACGATCAACATCGAGCAGGACCTGCAGCTCATCGCGCAGCTCGACCAGGTGAAAGCACAGATGCGGGTCGAGGAGGCGGCGTTGCTTGAGGCTCACCGTCTGGGGCGCATCGAGGACCCCGCGGACCCCTCTCTCCGGACACCGGAGCACCAGTCGCTGATAGAACGGTTCGATGGCCTGTTGGAGGAGCAGAGCGAGCTGATCATCAAAGAAGACTTCAGTCGGCTCTACTCGGGACAGGGCGCGTCTGGCATGAACGCCGGCACCAGCTACGACTACACGATCTACTTCGTGAATGTGCCCGCCAACAAGCTCGAGCTGTGGTTCTGGATGGAGTCGGACCGGTTGCTGAATCCCGTGTTCCGCGAGTTCTACTCGGAGCGTGAGGTCGTGCACGAAGAGCGTCGCCTGCGTACCGACAGCACGCCGATCGGCAAGTTCCAGGAGCAGTTCGACTCGCTGTTCTGGCAGTCGTCGCCCTACGGCTGGCCGGTGGTCGGATGGCCGAGTGACCTGGAGGGGATCACGCGCGAGGAGGCACTCTCTTTCTTTGGGCTCTACTACGCCCCGAATAATCTGACGGCGGCGTTGGTGGGTGACTTCGACCCGGCCGAGGCCAGGGAGTTGGCCGAGCGCTACTTTGGCCGCCTGAGCCGAAGCGATCAATTGTCTCCACAGCCACGCACTCGCGAAGTGCCGCAGTTGGGCGAGAAGCGGATGACCGCCTACGCCGAGACGAATCCGCAGGTGTCCATCCGGTATCACTCTGTACCCGACGGACACGTGGATGAGCCGCCGCTGGTGATGTTGGGTCAGCTGCTCAATGGACGGACGGGACGTCTCTATCGCGCGCTAGTGGAGGAGCAGCAGGTCGCGACCGGAGCGTCGGGTGGTCAGTCCGGCATGAAGTTCGAGGGAATGTTTTCGCTGGGCGGCACCGCGAAAGACGGGCGGACGCCCGAAGAGGTGGAGCAAGCGCTCTACGCCGAGATCGATCGGCTCAAGACCGACCCCGTACCGGAGCGCGAACTGCAGAAAGTGAAGAATCAGAACGCCGCGGCCAATTTCCGCGGACTGCGGTCCAATTACGGACTGATGAACCAATTGCTGGTACGCGAAGCGTGGCGTGGGTGGGAGACCATCAACAGCGACCAGGCGCTGTATGACGCGGTGACCGTCGACGACATCATGCGGGTCGCCAACACCTACTTCGAGCCTGAGAACCGGGCCGTGGCTGTCTACTATCGGGAGGAATCGGACGAGCCGCCAGACCCCAGATTAGCCGGGTTGGATGACCAGGAGCGGCAGCAGGTGACGCAGATCATGGCGATGGTTGAACAAGCGACCCCGGAGCAGCTCGGACAGCTGGCGGCGCAAATCGAGCAGATGAGCGGACAGGCGCCCGAGGAGAACCAGGACATGATTGCGACCCTGCGCGAGATCGTGCAGGAGAAGCTTGCCGCTGACGGGGGGGCACGATGATGGGCCGTGATAGATGGACCCACGGGGCAGCGACCCTTGGGGTTGGATGGCTGCTGGCGCTACCGGTACCGGCGGCGGCGCAGATTCCGTCGCACCCGACGGACCTCACCTACGAGCTTCTGGACTTCACGCCTCCTCAGTCAGTCGATCATCGGCATGAGTTGTCGAACGGCGTCGTGGTGTTCGTCGTCGAGGATCACGAACTGCCGCTCGCGTCCGTCTCCGTGCTGGTGCGGACGGGCAGCTATCTCGACCCGGTGGACAAGATCGGGCTGGCCGGGCTCACCGGTAGCCAGATGCGTGCCGGTGGAACGGCCACGATCGGCGCGACTGAGTTCGACGAGCAAGCCGCGTTTCTCGCGGCCCAGATCGGCAGTTCCATCGGAGGGACCAGCGGCGGGGCGAACCTGGGCTGTCTCACCAAGGATCTCGAGGTCTGTCTGGACCTGTTCTTCGACATGTTGCGGAACCCCGGCTTTGATGAAGGTCGGCTGGCGCTGGCCAAGAGCCAATCCATTCAGGGGATGGAGCGACGCAACGATGCCACCCGGAGTATCGAAGGCCGCGAGTTCAGCCGACTGATGCGAGGGACCTCACACTTTTCGACGACGCCTCGCACCCGCGCCTCCGTTGAGGCGATCACGCGGGATGACCTGATTGCGTTTCACCGTCGCTACTTTCATCCGGGCAACTTCATCTTCACGGTGTCGGGCGACGTCGACACGACCGCGATACTCGCCGACCTTGAGCGACGACTGGACGGCTGGGACGCTGGGGTAGACCCGGTACCGCCGGTGCCATCGCCAGGCTTCACGCCGGAACCCGGTCTGTATCTGGTCGACAAACCGGACGTCAATCAGGGGCGCGTCGCCCTCGGGCATCTTGGAACGACCCGCGAGAACCCGGAACGCTACAAATTGCTGGTCATGAACGACATCCTGGGCGGCGGCGGCTTTAGCGCGCGGCTACTGACCCGGGTCCGTTCTGACGAGGGGCTGGCCTACAGCGCCAGTTCCAGTTTTGCCGCGGGCGTCTACTATCCCGGAATATTCCAGGCCGGGTTCCAGTCGCGCAGTGAGACCGTGGCGAGAGCCACGGCCATCGTGCTCGAAGAGATCGCGCGGATGCGCACGGCATTGGTGGACGACGTGGAACTGAGCAATTCGATCGCCTACTTTGTGGAGACCTTCTCTCGGAATTTCTCCTCCGCGGCGTCGACGGCTGGGTTGTTCGCGAACGACGAGTACACGGGGCGCGACCCGGCCTACCTGGCCGCCTATCGAGACAATATCGCCTCGGTGACGGCCGAAGACGTACTCGATGTGGCCAATCGGTATCTGGACCCGGACAAGCTGGTGATCTTTGCGGTGGGCAACCTCGAGGCGATTCTCGCCGGAGACCCCGAGCGGCCGGAGTTTTCGCTTGAGGCACTGAGCCCGGGCGGAGTGTCGCGGATCCCGCTGCCCGATCCGTTCACCATGGAGTATCCGTCGCCCTAGTGCCCTGTAACCATCCGCGGTGAGGGTCCCGCGTCGTGTCGCGTTGCGGACCGGTCGGTACGTAGCCGCGGGTCTTCAGACCCGCCCCTGAGCCCAGCCCTCCACCCGGCCCGGTCACCTGTACAGATCGGCCCCGTCCAAAGACCCATGTCCTTGCCGTCCGTCGTGCGCGCTCGCGTCTGGACGGATGACGACTCCGGCCGCGCGCCCGAACAACGCGACGGCGTGCTGCGCGCGCCTGTGTCGCCCACGGCCGTTTGCTTCTCCGGCGGTGGCACGCGGTCGATGGCGGCCACGGTCGGGCAGCTCCGAGGACTGGCGGCACTCGGTGTCCTGGACCGCGTCGGGTATGTCTCGTCGGTGTCCGGTAGCGCCTGGGCCACGGTACCTTTTGCCTTCGCGTCGGACAGGGCGGTGCGGTTAGGTGCGGTCACGATTCCCAACCAGCTGACGCTTGACCATCTCGGCCATGTCGACCCGCGCTCTCTGCTGGCGCCGGTTACCAGCCGCTTCGGAGACCGGCTCGCCGCGCTCGCCGCCGACCCGACCGTGCCGCCGGACCAAGTCTGGTGTCGCGCGGTCGGCGAGACCTTTCTGAAGCCGCACGGGCTGTATGACGCCGCCCATCCCGTTACGTTCGGACCGGCGATGGGGTCGCTGGGCCCGACCCTGGTGGGGGAGTTCGAGACCGCCGCGTGTCACCGCCCGGTCACCGCCCGGCCCTTCCCGGTGGTGCACGCTACGCTGAACTGGCCCGAGGCGCGGTCTCCCGGGCAGCACCATCTTCCATTCGAGTACACCCCGTTGTATGTCGGCGCGCCGGGACGACGCGAGCTGGTCGACCCGACCGGCGCCACCCGAACCGTGGGCGGCGCCTATGTCGAGCCACGCGGTATTAATGGCGAGCCGTCGGGCCGTGCCGACGTCGCTGACGGGCGAATTGAGATGGTCTCTGCCGCGTCGCCGTTCACGCTGGCCGACCTGTTGGGCTCGAGCAGTGCCCTCACGACGCCGGACCGCGACGTCTCGGGATATCCCCACGCCCGGTACCGGACGACACCGGCGGCTGCGTCTGGGCCACACACGGTGAACGACCTATTTACCGACGGCGGCGACGTTGACACCCATGCGGTGCTGGGGATGCTGCGCCGACGCATACCGGCCATCGTCATGTTCCTCAATTCGGTCTGGCCGCTGGGCCTTGACTACGACCACGCCGTCTGGCCGGAGCCCGGGGAGATCGATCCCGCGTTGCCCCCACTGTTCGGTCAGCCCAGCGCCCGCTGGCCGCATAACCACGTCTTTCCCCGGTCCGCGTATCGGGAGCTCGTCGACGCTTGGCAACGGGCCAAGAGTGCGGGACGGCCGCTGGTGGCCTCGGCCCGGCTGCCGGTGCTGACGAACCGTTGGTGGGGGATCGAGGGGGGGTGGGACGTGTCTGTCTGCTGGGTCTACAACGGTCTCGCCCGAGACTGGGAAGCCCGGTTGCCGACGGCGGTTAGGCGGCTGCTGGCCGCCGACGAGGCCGACAGTCTGGTGGCGCGGTTTCCGCACTATCGTACGGTCGGCCAGAATCCGGGCTCACTCACCCGCCTGACCCCGCTCCAAGCGAACCTCTTGGCCGACCTGACCGGCTGGGGCGTGCTCGAGTCGGCGCACGCTGTGCGAGATGTCCTGGAGTAGCGGCTTCAGGCGGCGGCGCGTCGGCCGTCGGTCGCCCCGGGGCACTTCGCGGATACGTGGCTCCGGGTCGGCGATCTGTCGCAGCGCCTGCGCGCAGGCCACGGGGTGGTCGGCTCCCCTGGGGAACTTGAGCGCCGTGACGAGGACCTGTGTCGCTTCCTCCGACCCCAGGTTGGTCAGGCATCGGATAGCCGGCTGGCAGACGTCGAGGATCTCGATGGTCCGGACCCGTCAAGCTCCACGTCTGTCCTCAAAGGTGTCCTGTATCAAGACGCCTACTTCAGAATGGTCAGAACCGGTTGGGAACATGGGCGCCGGATCTCGACGGCGGTCCCTGGCCGGTCGCTAGGGCTATCGGGTGGGTAGGGCCGTGTCAGGGTCTACGCGGGGTGGATCGGGCGGCGGGAGCGCCTCGGTGTTTCTGATGATGAACAGCTGTTCGCCCAGTTTGATCATGCCCAACTCGCGACGGGCGACGTCTTCGATGATACGAGGTTCGGCCGATAGCGCTCGCGCGTAGCGATGGAGGCGTCCGTTTTCCTCCCGCAGTGCGTCGATCACCTGCTGCTGTCTGGCATGCTCTTGGTTGGCGCGAAACAGCGCGACCAACCCGCGCTCACCGACGATGGCGTTGGCGACGAGCAGGATGGTGACCAACGACAAGACATACCGACTGGTGCGTCGCGGTGTGGGCGCGCGACGCGGCAGCGGGGGCATTTCGTTGAGTCGATCGACGACGGAGCCCATGGTATGGATGTCAGGGTACCGGAACTTGGCGCAGAGTACAAGTCGACGTGCACGTCACGGTGCGGCCTCACCATATCCGGAAATGCGTGGCAAGTACAAGTCCGCGGCGGCTGCGTCGCACAGTACCGAACTTGGACAAAAAGTACAAGAAAAACCGGCGCCGCGGTAGAACGCGCGACGCCGGTTGACGAAGACCGCGTCAGTGGGGCGGCTAGGCGGACACCGCTTCGGGAGTTGGTTCCTCTGCGGGCTCGGCGGTCAGCCCGAGCTCTTTGCGAACCCGGGTGTCGATGGCGTCGAAGATCTCCGGGTTCTGTTTCAGAAACAGTTTGACCTTTTCGCGACCTTGTCCCAATCGTTCGCCGCCATAGGAGAACCAGGTGCCGCTTTTCTCGACCATGCGTCGTTCGACCGCCAGGTCAAGCAGATCGCCCTCGCGAGATACACCCTCGCCATACATGAGGTCGAATTCCGCGATCCGGAACGGTGGCGCAAGCTTGTTCTTGACTATCTTGACGCGGGTCCGGTTGCCGGTCACCTGGTCGCCGTCCTTGATCGCACCAATGCGACGAATATCGATCCGGACGGACGAATAGAATTTGAGCGCCCGGCCACCTGTCGTGGTCTCCGGACTGCCGAACATGACGCCGATCTTCTCTCTGAGCTGATTGATGAAGATGAGACAGGTCGACGACTTGGCGACCACCGCTGTGAGCTTCCGGAGGGCCTGCGACATCAACCGGGCCTGTAGACCGACCTGCGCGTCACCCATTTCGCCATCGATTTCCGCTCGGGGCACCAGGGCCGCCACCGAGTCGACCACCACGACGTCGGCGCCGCCCGAGCGCACCAGCACCTCGACGATCTCGAGCGCCTGCTCGCCGTTGTCCGGCTGTGAGACGAGCAAATTGTCGAGGTCAACCCCGAGCTTCCGGGCATATGTCGGGTCGAGCGCATGCTCAGCGTCGACGAACGCGGCGGTGCCGCCAGAACGCTGCGCCTGCGCGATCACCTGCAACGTCAGGGTGGTCTTACCCGATGCTTCCGGACCGTAGACCTCGACGACCCGTCCCCGCGGCACTCCACCGATGCCCAGCGCGTGGTCGATACTGATCGACCCAGTCGAGATATTCGCAATGGGGGTCACGGCGTTCTGGCCGAGACGCATGATGGAGCCCTTGCCGAACTGCTTCTCAATTTGGCCCACCGCCATCTCAATGGCTTTCTGGCGGTCGCGGGTGCTGCGGTCCTCTGGCATTG
>Ga0315338_1004361_pt1 | contig 11285 bp, 10 predicted proteins | sample ASW8metaG_FD_204518 | JGI IMG/M metagenome (GOLD analysis project Ga0315338, IMG submission 204518) | Ammonia-oxidizing marine archaeal communities from Monterey Bay, California, United States - ASW #8 | ecosystem: Environmental > Aquatic > Marine > Coastal | place: USA: California | collected...
AGTGTTATCCACGTATCTTCAAGGCCGTTTGCTAGGTTGGATGGATCAAGGCCAATGTACCAAGATGTGCCAAGGACAGCGTTCTCACATTGGTCTTTCTTTCCATTCAAGGTTAAGCGAAGTCCATCGTTGTATATGACCTGTCCATTAACACTGGCATAGACATACCCATAATCATTACTAGCGATTGTCCAGCTGTCGGGTCTTTGTCTTTCTTGCATGACCCATGACACTTGGGAATGCGTTGTAAGGCTTACGAAAAAGAGCAGGAGTAGGTTGAATCTGTTCATGCTAGTCAGGCTAGCAACACAGAAAGGCAAGAAAGGACGGGAAATTAGGCGGTTAGGTTATGAAATATGGCGAAATGTGGTGGGCCCGGTAGGACTCGAACCTACGACCAAGGGATTATGAGTCCCCTGCTCTAACCAACTGAGCTACAGGCCCACACTAAAAATCGTTTAAAACCAGATACTTAAGTAATTATATAACTCTCTATACTCTATTTTAGCTTGGTCGCCATCTGGTCGCCAGAGCTAATTCTTTGGTATGCTGGTCGCCTGATGGCCGCCAGTACCTACACCAAGATCACCATCACGTCCGTTAAGAATTTCCTGCACTCATTATCCGAGAGGCAGCGCTACAGCGCCACCAGAAGAGATCAAGATTATTACTTGCGGGATACGAGGCTGCAGGGCTTTTTTTTGCGGATAAGACCAAGCGATAAAGCCACATATGGCGTCCAAAGTCGCCTACATGGACGAAAACGAACATGGACGATCGGAGACCAACAGCTCTTTTCCGCTATAGATGCCAGTGAAACAGCAGCGGAATGGTTGCGGCTAATCAAGAAAGGTCTAGATCCCAAGCTGGAAGCAGAGAAACAAGCACATGCTAGATCTGAGTATCCAGTTATAGAGGTGGTAAAGGACTATTGCGAGAAGAGGAGGAACCGTGGGGTGCCTCTAAGAGAATCGACAAAGAAAACCTACATCGATGCAATCACCAGAAATGCAAAGGCTTGGGCTAATAAAGACATCAGGGATTTGACTGTCGAGGATTTAGAGGATTGGTATAACGAGACGCAGAATCGTAGAAACATCTTTCCTCAAAAGCTGAAGGTTTTACGAACACTTCAGGCGGTGATTAATTGGGCTGAAAAGCGCGGGATCATTAAAGGCAAGCAAAACGTGTGTGAGACTTTTATGACTGAAGCCTTAGGCGGCTTGCCTGAAGAGGTAATAAGAGAGCGACATATACCGATAGGTCAAATAAAACAGTGGCTGTGGTCATTCCAAAAACAGGCTAAACCTCATCCTCGTTACTTCGATCAGAAAAAACGGACATGGGCGAGGGTCGATGCTAATGACCAAAAGGCGCTTTGGAATAAAAAGCCAACGATCTCTCATACCCAACGTGACTATATTTTATTCATGCTCTTAACAGGCAGAAGAGCCGGTGAATCAAGCCAGTTGCGCTGGTCTGATCTAAATATGACTGATGAGAGGATGCACACTTATGTTATTAGGCCAGAGGTAGCAAAAGGAGGAAGACAAAATATAGTGTCTATGACTCCCTTAGTAGATGCCCTGTTTGAATGGCGTTCAGAACAGCCAGATAGGCATAAAGATTGGGTGTTTCCTAATCGACAAGGTACTGGCCCAATAGTAGATGCGAGAAAGGCTTTACAGAAAATAAGTCATTACGAAGAGGACGAGACAGGATTTGCATTTGATCTTCATGATGATGCGGGTAGACATATAGAGATCACCCCACACGATCTACGAAGAACAGTTGCTACCTATGCTTATGAAGCAGGTAAGACCGAAGAACAACTAGCTAGAGTTCTAGCCCACAGAACGCCAAGTGTTACACAAGGGTATGTGGTGTCTAGTACCAGACAAAGAGAAAGGGATACTTTATTTGAGATTGAAAGAGAGATTGTAGGAGAGGGCTACTATTGGTTTCTGGTCAACTGGTACGGGGCAAGAGACTTTCTGTTAGAGGAAATGGATTACCGACAAGACGAGGAAGATAACGATTGGGGCTACTATGAAAAATACCACATACCTACCGATAAACATGAGAGGAAGCCAACGTAAACTACTCAACAGGCTAACAAGCCCCTCCATCTGCTATACCTCTAACTGCCCTGTTTATTCCTTCTCTTTCCCCTTATTTATCAATGCCGTAGCCTATATAAGCCCTTGAAACACAACGGCTTTGGGAAAGGTTGCGTTCGGAAGCTTCAGAGGTTTTTCAAAGGCTTAAAAGATTGCCCCTTTAAATATAAATTGAACTAGTAAGAGGTGGTCTTAGTTTCCGATGCTTCCACTGTGAGTTACATTAAGTCTAAGGGTGTCGTAATTACCTAATTGAGCCATCGCATCTTCAATCAGATATCCATCTGGTACAGCATTCAAAGCAATAGCAACAACAAAGCCCCAAAGAAGAGCTTTTACAGATCTGTCTAGTTTGATTTGATGAACTACTTTTCTCTCTGTCATGGTTGTCTCCTAATTAAGTTGAAATTTAATCTGCAGTTTTGTTCTTAGTCTTGAATAGGAAGAAACCTATGATGCAAGCGACAATTAAATGAACAGCGAAGTAATCAGAATAGAAACGATTTCCATACTCTCCTCCTCCGATATTTAAGCCTCTTGCAAAATAATAGAAGAAAGTACCGATCCAGCTCTGATAGAAGAGTCCGTCAAAGTCAATGAAATCAATAAACCAACTAGAAATTAAAACCATAGGAATAAAAACAAATACCCTTTGAGCAGTATTCAAATTTGAAAAGAATTTCTTAATCATCAGGCTAACTCCCCCCAACAGCACACGCTAGTTCTACTGTTTGCTTAATTTATAAAGTTTTGGAAAGACAGACTTAGTAATGTAATCACCGATCGTTAGCGTTAAAACAATCGAAATACCAAGCACCCAATTTATTGAAAGATCTCCGTATCCTAAAAAATTCAAAGCAACCCTTACAAGAAAAGAACAAGGTATTAAAAAAGCAAAGCGCATAACAATGCGTAAAAAAATAATTTTCACCAACTTTCTTCCCCTTCCCCTTATAAGACACTAGTTATACGCCGAACTCGGAAGCTTTTGAAGATGTTAGAAGAGGGTAATAAATAGCTATTAAATCAGGGCTTTATAAGCTCTAAAGCAACAAGGATTGTTGTAGTACATTACTACTTCAGAAAGAGGCTCTAGATGTGATAGCTAAGACAAATGATCAGCTAGAACACTCAAGGCCATTAGATGTTCACAAGTGGTCTGATTACCCTGAACTAAATACTTGGGTTAATACACTTTGGGATGATTACTTAGCCTCTGAATACCCTGAAGCAACCACAGCAGGGAAAAGACCCAAGGCCTCCACCAAAAAGCAGTTCAAAGTTCTGTTGCTAGATCTCTACGTAGCGTGGCTTGAAGATCCAGATTTGCTGATAGGGGTATCTCTAACCAAGTCCTCCTACAAACCTAACTCAAGATACAACGCGCTTCATATCAGCTACGTCATCGTAGGCATCATCCAATACCTGCACTTAACAGGGCTAATAGGACTACACAGAGGGAGTGAAAGCACTAAAAGAACAACAAGAATTTGGCCTACAGAAAAACTTCTAGAACATTTCAAGGCTTCTGAAATCACTCCCTTTATGATCAACATCCATAAGGATCAAGAAGTCATCATCCTAAATGGAGCTAGAACGAATGAAGAAGGAGAAACAATAGGAGTAGGCAAAGAACTTGAATACAAAGATGAGGACTATGATCAGATTCCAAGAATGAGACAGGAAGTTAGGAAGTATAACGAATTACTCAGAACCTCATTCATAGACATAGGAGATCTTGAGAAGCCTGTAGTTGAACAGGAGTATTGGGATAGATCTAAAAGAAGGATGGTGACGAGACAAGTACGCATCAACCATCACAATAAGTTTGTAAGGAGGGTCTTTTACAGAGGCTCTTGGCAGTTAGGAGGTAGATTCCATGGTGGTTTCTGGCAACAAATAAAAGAAAAGAGAAACAACATCCTCATCAACGACCATAGAACCGTTGAGCTAGATTTCTCAGGGCTTCATATCAACATGGCCTATGCACTAGAAAGCCTTCAACCGTTGCAAGGTGATCCTTACGAGGTTGAGCGGGTATTCGACACAACACCCAAACAACAAAGAGAGTGGATAAAGATCCTAAGTCTGATGCTGATCAACGCCACAGACGAGACAGCAGCTATAAGGGCCTTTAGAGCAGCACAACCAACAGGCTCAGAGGCTAAAAGGTTTACCAATAGAAAAGTAAAGCAACTGATAGAAGCCTTCAAAGGGAAACATCAACCAATATCAAAATACTTCTGTTCTGATTCTGGGGTTATGTTTATGAGCCTTGATGGGGCTATCACCGCCAAGGTCGTAAAACACTTCACAGACTTAAAGGAACCAATACTCACGGTACATGATTCGTACATCTGTAGAGAGGGACTAAAAGATAATCTCATCAAGGTTATGAATGAGGTGATAGCAGATACCCTTCAAGGCTACATCGTAGGCATAAAAGCCAACAAGGAAATAGAAGATCTGGCTTCTAAGAGTGTCCATGGAATCATGAACTTAGCCGATCTGAGGGACGAATACCTCAATAGACCTGAAGACACTCAAAGATGTGAAGAATACGAACAAAGATGGGAACAGCATAAAGAGTGGCTACATATGGTAGAAAGACCCATATATATCGACCTATAAGAACAATAGCATTACCCGAACTTATATTATCTGGGGGGAATTAGTTCGTAGTCATGCCTAAAAAACTAACCACCGAAGAGTTCATTCAGAGGGCTAAAACTGTCCACGGGGATAAGTATGGCTACGAGAAGGCGGAGTATGTAAACGTTGGTACCGCAGTAATCATAAGCTGTCCTGAGCATGGGGATTTTAAGCAAGTCCCCAAGCATCATCTAAAAGGTTATGGTTGCGCACATTGCGTTGACACCCCGAAGACAGCTGGGCGGGATTTTTTTAGGACGGCTAGGGCCATTCATGGTGACAGGTACAGTTACCACAAAGCCGACTACGTCAACATTTCGAAAAATATTGTCTTAACCTGTTCAATACACGGTGACTTTAGTCAAAAGGCCTCACAGCATCTAAACGGTTCTGGCTGCCCGCTCTGTTCACCGCCCAAAAACTTCAAATCTAAGAAATTTATTGAATTAGCTGAGTCTAGGCATAGAAAAAAATACACCTACGAAGCTGTTAAATACAAAAATCCAACAGAGAAAGTAATCATTTCCTGTCCGGAACACGGACCGTTTATTCAAAGCCCCTTGCGGCATTTGAAGGGGAAAGGTTGCCAGCAATGCGATTTAGACAGGATTCGCAGGGCTTTCGACGAGCTTTCCTTTGACACTAAGCAAAAACTAACAAAGGTTTTAAAAGAACATGGTTACCCACTGGAAACTTTCGAGAGTCTGATTCAAGAAATGACCGAGGGTGACGAAAAAAAGACGTTTTTAGATAAACCCAATTGTGTTTATTTTGATAGAAACCCACTATCTGATCCCGTACTACATTTGGCTGATTTAACCTCTCCGAAAAGTCCGTGTTTTCAAGTTGTGTTTGATCAGAAAAAGATTCTAAACGAGTACGTGATTGCTCTGTTCAAAAGTCAAAAGGGGCAAGATATTCTTTCCTCCGTTACAACTGGTGTTGCTGTACCTTCCATCAACATGGATTTATTGAAACAAGCCCTTCTTCCAGTGCCAGCCTCTTTGGAAGAGCAGCAAGAGCTCATAGACGCTGACCCTATCCGCAAGCTGGTGGGGGAAAAAATGAAGCAGTTAGAGCGCGAGTTAAAAAGCTTTCCGAGCAAGCTCTCGCCTGAGATGAAAAAAATCGGTGATGCAATAAGGCTTCCGTCGAAAGCCGACGAAATCAAGGACTTAATTCTCCAAGGTGAGTCGTTTAACTTGGAATTCAAATCGACTTTTAGCTTTGATAGTGATAATCCCGAAAGGAAGACGCCTCATCTAGAGGTTGCTGTTTTAAAAAATGTCGTTGCGTTTCTGAATTCTTCAGGTGGGAAGCTGCTGGTCGGTATAAATGATGAAGGAAGCATCATCGGGATTAAGGATGAGCTTGAGGCTTTACACAAAGGAAGCGAGGATAAGTTTCTACAGTACTTTGGAAATGTACTTAAAAAAAGAGTGGGCGCAAAACTCTACTCTCGTATCGAGTTTGAGTTGATCGCAATCGATCAGAAAACTGTTTTTGTTATTGCGTGCGCTGCACCAGCATATTTCACTCCAGCCTTCCTCGACGATGCAGATTTTTACGTTCGCATGGGTTCCTCTGCACATAAACTAATGGGTAGTGATGTCAGTGACTACATTTTAGAGAACGATCGTAGCCAACGCAGTTAGCAGAAAGTCTCCTCTATCTCTTTTTCCAATCTCTGCTGTCAAAACCCGCAATAGGTCGGGGTCCTTGAGCAGCGTCACCTATAGCGACGTAAGTGTTACCAATAGCATAAACCTCAGTTGTCCCTTTACGAAATGTCGTTATTTTCCAGTCCTCGTTATCTACGGCCGCATTTACATTTTGAAAATCAGAGCGATCGATCGGTTGTACGTAAATGGCTCTCCTTGAGTCTATTTGGAGAGTTTTTTCCATTTTTCTGGGAGTTGGGTTTTTAGGTAGTTGTGTAAAATCAAGTAAAAAACCGGTTGAGGCTGAGGTAAAACTTGTTCTTAATTCTTCGGCTTTTTTAGCGCACTCCTCTGCTAATATTTGCTGGGTAAGATCGTCCTCTTGGATTTCTCCCTCAGTCAAATTAGCGATTCTTTCGAAGTCCGCTATCTTCTCCGTCGCAGCATTTTTTATCATTAGATTGCATTTTTCTAAATCAAAAGTATTTGTTCTCTCAAAAACTTTTGAAAGATCTTCATTTAAGCTCTCTAGGGCTTGTTCAATGCAATGTTTCACTGCCTTAAGGATATAGATCTTCGGAATTTTCAATTTCATTCCTGGAGTTGTTGGTTTATTAGTATCGGATATCTCAACAATGGTTTGTTTCAGTTCAATGGGAGAGTAATTTTTTATTTGAATAAAAGATCCGTAAACGGTTAAAGAGCGATTGTTTTTGATTTCCTCAGCTGCGGATACGCATATATCTTTGTACTCTGTTTTAGGGACTCTTTTATCTAAATAACCTTGGGATAGGGGTGTTCCAGTACATTTCGATTCTAAATAAGCCCAACCATGGCCATTTCGTAGTTTGCCAATAAAATCTGGATATCTTTGTATTGGGCGAACTAAGATGACTGCTCGGGCATTAAACATGAGGCCTGCAACAATTTCCCCAAGGGCCCCCGTAATTGCTTCAGAGGGTTTTTTCTGTTCCTGTTTCTTTATGTCTAATTTTAAGTATTGTCCTGAAAAAGGAAATTTTCTGATTCCATCTTTCCATTTTTTATATTCTGCAAGATCCCTCATAGGATTAGAGAATACGGCTTCAGAACAGCAATGGTTGCCTATCAAAAGATCATTGTCCCTAAAGGAAAATTGAAAATCAGATACCTTTTTAGCTTTAGTAGCGCCTCTCTCTATTAATTCTTGCCAGGCTTCATTCTTACTCCAATAGCCCCCCTCAATTCTCAGAAGTGTAGAGAAATCAGTCGTAAAACTACGATGTTCGAAATCAATGAGTGCTGGCATTTGTTTATAAAATAGTAAGGTAAATAGTGACTTAAGGTTTTAGGCTACTTAACTCATCCATCAGCGTATCTAGCATTGTCATTGGGTAGCACTCCCTGAACCCATTTTTAGTATGAAACTTTTTCATGCGTTTTACGGGTAGACGCCGCCGGCTATATTTCTTATGTAATGATTCTTCATCTGTACGAGCCTCTCGACCTGTTTCATAAGGAACCACTTCAAGCTCACGAGTAGTTGCACCCTTTGGAAGGCCATAGCCTTGTATCCTGCTATCTATCACTTTGGCATATCCGAGCTTTAACCAACTCTCTTTCCCAACTTGAATTTCAAGTAGATAAACGTGACTGGGAAGGTCGAGACTTGTCTCTTCGCACTGATCGCAGAGAAAACTAGCTCTGCGAACATTGGTCGTTTGAATTACTTGCTCATGACCACAGGCGTTCACCCGATAGAGGCGATATTGGTGGTTTTTCCCTCGACCTAATATCGTGAGGCCTGCGGCCCTGGCTTCTGAAATTAATTTCTCCTGTGAACACAATCTGCATTTGAAGTTCTTCTTCTCACGTACATGGTCTATTCTAATATTCTGCTCATGTTCGCAATTGTTAAAGCGGTATAGGCGATAGTGTTTACTTTTCGCAGGACCTAGAAGCGTGAGGCCTGCGGCCCTGGCTTCCTCTTCCAATTGATCCTGTGAGCATCGATCACACTGAGGGTGGGTTCTACGAACATTGGTTGGTTGAAAATCCTGCTCATGAAGACAATCATCAAATCGGTATAAACGATACGCTTGGCTTCTCCCAGGGCCTAAAAGGGTGAGATTAACGGCGCTGGCTTCTGAGATTAATTTAGCTTGGAGACACACATCACATCGAAAGCCTTTTGCTCGAACAGCGCTTAATGTGAATTCTCGCTTATGCCCGCACTCGTTAAACTGGTAGAGGCGATAGTTAAAGTCCTTACCATCATCTAGTAGTGTGAGGCCTGCGGCGCTGGCTTCTGCGATTAATTTCGCCTGTAAACACGAGTTGCATTTGAAGTTCTTCTTCTCACGTACATGGCCTGTTCCAATATTCTGCTCATGTTTGCAATTGTTAAATCGGTACAGGCGATAGTTTTTGTTTCTCCCGGGGCCTAAGAGCGTCAGGCCTGCGTCTTTGGCTTCCTCTGCCAACTTATTTTGAAAACAAGACTCACATTTGAAGTTGTTTATCCGGACATTCGCTGGCCCGATTTGCTGCTTATGGCCGCAGCTGTTAAACCGGTAGAGTCGAAAGTCTTTGTTTCTTCCGGGGCCTAAGAGAGTCAGGCCTACAGCTTTGGCGTCCTTGATCAACTTATCCTGGAGACACTGAAAACATCTAAGCCTGTGCCTACGGATATTGCTCGGCACAGCCTCCTGCTTGTGGCCACATTCGTTAAGGCGGTAGAGACGAGAACGAGAACTTTTCCCTGGGCCTAAGAGCGTCAGGCCTACAGCTTCAGCTTCGGCTATATACTTTTTAGTAGTTTCTGATTTCCAATCCATAGGAAAAATTGTAAGGCTAGGAATTATTCTTATGGATCGAGATCGATGCGGCTGCAGTTGAATGCGTTAATCACAACCCCCCCCCAAGTTTGCTAGCACTGGCTTGATTTATTTGTTCAAGCTCTTCCTGTTTGTCCGAATATACACCTAGCTCATATCGAAATCACAGCAAAGTCGTTGCATGGTATGGGGCGATGACCTACTATTTTTCCCACGCCGATTTGAACCAGCTTGCGGGCGTGTAATAAATCCAGCTAAAGAGGTTGTAGAAACCTGTTTAGCGAAAGCTGGCAGGTTTTTTTGTAACTGAAACATCAGGAGTGGGACTAATGTCCCCGCCAACCTGCTCTACCCGAGCAAGGTGGCTCTCCCGAAAGGGAGGATGTGGCTAGACCAGCAACTAAACGGGTCATTCTGCATCGAAGTCATTCTCCTGCATGGGCTGAAGTTACGTGCTTGTAAGGCTGTATAAGCCAAAAGGAGAAGTAATCATGGTTAGAAGGTTTGTACCCGCTAAAACAGAATGCGGAGTTGAGTATCTAAAAGCGGTCGGGCGACCGACAGCGGCGCAGGAGGACGAGTTATTCAGAAGGATGAGTGGGGTTGTTGGTTTCACCTCTGCTGATACCCGTTCTGAACGAATCAAAGGTAAGAAACCACAAGAACCGCCAAAACAAGAGGAGAAATGAAATGCCTGTTAAAAAAACCCCCGAAAACGATCCCTTCAGACTCGTTACCCATGAGAACGGCTTTCGCGAATGGATTGGTACTCCGACTGAGGAACAGGAGAACTGGATTCTGTCTCATGCGGTAGGTGTCAAATCGTTCTCATCAGTTCGTTCTCGTTCTGCTGAGTCTGCCGAGCCAAAAGAGAAACAACCATATCCTCTGCCACCGCCGGGAGTGCCCTGTCGTTCTGCTACCCGAAAAGGTAAGGAAGATAGAGAGCAGCAGGAGGGCGGTGAAATGGAATAGATCTTGATCGGATTGGTTCACAGCCAAAATTGGCTAGAAATGTGTGAGCAGATGTATATATGGGTGGGGTAGGGGTATGGCGTTCCTGCCCCGCCCCTTTAGAGACAGATATTAGGCAGCCACTTGAGGCGTAAACTTGCCCGTAGACACAGGAAAAGGCAGTTGAATTAGCAAAATGGGTGGTCGCCAACAGGTCGCCAAGACAAATAGGCGAAAGTTGATCAAATCGAAAGAAATCTCTGGAATCGTTGGTGGGTAAGGGTTATAGGCGGTTGCCTATATTGGATTATAGAGAATAACCAAGGGATTATGAGTCCCCTGCTCTAACCAGCTGAGCTACAGGCCCACTGGTAACAAGGTTACCATCGTGTGAGCCTAATGTTATCCCGCGGGGTCCTGTCAGATTAACCAGGGGGCATCAAACGGGGGCCAAGGTCAGTATGTTTGAGCAAACCATGCAAATACTTGGGTTTTTGGTTTATTTATTCGTTTTTCTGGTGGGGATCGCCTTCCTCGTCATCGCCTTTCTGTTCGTCCGCGACGTTAGTCAGACAGAAAATGCCGTCCGCAGAAATTTCCCGGTCATCGGTCGGTCCCGAGCCTTTTTCGAGCGGCTCGGCGAATTCTTCAGACAGTATTTCTTTTCGATGGATCGGGAAGAGATGCCTTTTAACCGTGCCGAGCGGACCTGGGTGTACCGTGCGGCAAAGGGTGAAGACAACACGATTGCCTTTGGTTCCACACGCGACCTCCGACCCGTGGGTACGGTTATCTTCGTTAATTGTCCCTACCCGGTGCTGGAAAGAGACGTTGCCGAGACAGAGCCCATGACACTAGGTCCGCAGTGTGCTCATCCTTATACGACATCGTCGCTGTTCAACATCTCGGCGATGAGTTACGGCGCTATCTCTGGGCCTGCAGCCCTAGCCCTGTCAAATGGTGCGCGTAAGGCTGGTGCGTGGATGAATACGGGTGAAGGCGGCTTATCACCCTATCATCTGGAGGGAGGCGGGGATCTTCTCTTTCAGATCGGTACGGCGAAGTACGGTGTCTGCGATAAG
>Ga0315338_1004362_pt1 | contig 11285 bp, 5 predicted proteins | sample ASW8metaG_FD_204518 | JGI IMG/M metagenome (GOLD analysis project Ga0315338, IMG submission 204518) | Ammonia-oxidizing marine archaeal communities from Monterey Bay, California, United States - ASW #8 | ecosystem: Environmental > Aquatic > Marine > Coastal | place: USA: California | collected...
CGAAACCGACGAACGTCGTCAAGCTCGTCAACACGCAGGCGCCGCCGACGTTGGCAAATACTTGGCAAATCGCGTCGCGTTGCGGAATGCCGTCGTGGAGAGCCTGTTGGTAGGCAGACGTGACGTGGACGAGGTCGGTCATGCTGACGGCCAGAATCACAAGCGGTGCTCCGGCGACCAGCATAGTCAGTTCCCCATAGAAAAAGGCTGTCGCTCCGAGTCCCCAAACGACTGCCATGCCGCCCAGCGCAAGGGCGAGCAAAGAGATCGTAACCTGTCGGAAAATGATGTAGATCAAGCCGCCAAGCAGAAGCACGCTTACCGGCAGCAAGCGTACCAGCGCCGTCTCCATGGCGTCGGTCATGGCCAAACTGTTGATGGGAAGGCCAACGAAGTAGACTCCGCCGCGACCGAGCCCCTGTTCCGCGAGGATCGCTTTGATTCGCCGCGTTACTTCCTTGTGGCCACTATCTCCTAGGTCGTCGCCGGGGGCGAGGGCAATGAGCATGGCCTGGCTCCGACCGTCACGTGAAAGCATCGTACCGACGATTGCTTCGTCGGACATCATTTTGTTCTTCAGGCTTGCGAAATCGACTCGCTCCTGTTTCGCCGAGTCGGTTGGCCAGTAGAAATCGGGAGGTTGGCCTTCGTCGGGAGTCTGGCCTTTCAATAATGCGGAGCGAGCGACGCCGCGCGCGGCGACTTCACGCGCTGACAAACGGCGCTTTACGCCCTTTCGACGCGATTGGACGAGCGAAGCGACCGAGCCGACTTCGTCCATCTCCTCGATCGCCCTGGTGGCACGCTCGATTCGGCCGAATGACGCCCACGTAAACAACTGGTCCAATTCGTTAGTCGCTACGACGATAATCTTGCCGTCGTCGTCGCCAAAAACCTCGCCGCGAGACGCATGCGTCTGGAGGACGGCCTCGTTGTCGACGAACGCTCGTAGAGGCTCAGCCCTGAGCGGCGTCCTCAGGAGCTTCGTTGCGCAAAGCGCCGTCACGGCGGCCGCGCACCCCAGTATCAAGACGCGGTGAGCGAGTATCCAGTGGCAATAGGAAAGAGGCAATCGCATTATAAACTCGCAGTCGCGTAGGTAGGAGTAACGACAAAAGTATTGGCGTTTTGCGGCAAGAAAGGGACAAACGGCGGAACTTGCTCTTGGCTCAGCCGCAATTCCAAAACGCCGGGGAGGCCGCTTTGCGACTCGTAGTCGTCAAGGCACGCAGCGAGTTCGCTCGTCGATCCTGCCGAACCGACCCACAGGCGGTCACGTTGACCCAATCCGCGGGCGACACCGGCCACAGAAAACGCAGGGTATCGCGAACATTCGATGCGGCCGTCGAAATAGATCTGCTGCCGAGTAACACACATGCCGTGCATGGCGTTGTTGAACACGATATACAACACGGGGAGTTGATAGTGCACCGCCGTATGGATCTCCGTCCCGAGCATGAGAAACGCGCCGTCGCCGCAGAACACGATGGTGCGCGAGCCAGAAGGCGATCCCATTTGGGCGCCGACCGCCGCGGCAATGGAATATCCCATGCCACCCATACCGAGCGCGATGGTCGAGGTCGCGCCGCGTGGAATCTGCAAGTAGTGCATCGCTGCCACGGAGCAGTTTCCCGCGTCGAATACGATATGGCCCGAGGCAGGTAGAATGCGCTGGATTTCTTGGAGCGCGGTACTCTGCAGCAGTTCTTCGGGGCGCGGTAATTCCGCAGTGACGTTGTCGCAACTGTAGGGCGGCAACTTAGGCGCCAGTTGGGCCGAGAAATGCTTGACAGGCGGTTTCTCCGTTTGCCTGGGAACCACCTGGTGGAAGTCGCACAGCTTGTTGATTTCCTCAAAGACGTGCCCGGCGTCTGCTTCGATCAGCAAGGCGGGGCGAACGAATCCCAGTATTTCACTCTTGTCGATATTGACTACTGCCAACCGTTCCGGCTTGAGCGCGTCAGCTAAGGGGCTCCGCGTCATGACGTTGAGGCCAGTGCCGACCGCCACGATCAGATCGGCCCGGTCGTGCAGTGCCTCGTGCACCGATGGTTCGCCGGCAACGCCTACCGTGCCCAGAAAAAGCGGATCGTCGTTGGGAAACGACGCCTTGTTTGCCGTCGTCGTCGCTACCTGCACTCCCATACGACGAGCAAATTCGACGACGGCGTAGGGGGCTCGAGAGCGATCGACTCCGCTGCCCAAGATCATCGCCGGCGACTTCGCAGCGCGAATGCGATTGAATAGTTCCACAATTTCGCTGGGCGAGGCAGTCCGCACGCTAACCAGGTCTGCCAATCGATCCGGAAGCGACGCTGGTCTGGGACCTACCTCCTGGTCGTACATGTCACGTGGAATCATCAGGACGGCAGTTCCCGGCCGATCGCTTAGCGCCGCACGAACGGCGGACTCCAGGCACGTCCAGAACTGGCTGGCGTCGGTGATCTTGGCACGGTACTTCGTAATTGCGCCCCAAAGACGGTCGGCGTCGACCGATCTCCCTCTTCCGGAAGAGTCCTGAAAGGCGCCGCGTCCTTCCAAATTCGTTGGCGGCTGACCAACGATTGCCAGCACTGGAACCGACTCGGCAAATGCTTCGGCGATACCGACGGCAAGGTTCATCATTCCTCCGCCCGACGTCGAGCAACAGACGCCGAGCGTACGGTGAACACGCGCCCGACAATCCGCCATGAACGCTGCTCCCACCTCCGACTTGGCAAAAACCGATTTAAGGCGGTCTTCTCCTAGGCGATGGACCGCGTCGAACACATGTTCGATATTTGCGCCGCCCACGCCGAAGAGGTAGTCAATTCCCCAATCACGGAGCGTGGATACTAGAGCGTCTGAGAGTTTCATTACGGGTACTCCTATTTCCTTAGTTAAGGGTCAGGCGGGACGCCACTGAATGACCGCGGATGCGGCATAATCTCCCGCGTGGGAAAATCCGCCGAGCACCAGGTGCGAGCCATTCTTCAGCTGGCCAATGTTCAGCGCTTCTTCGATACAGATGGGCAGCGCGGCGCCGAACAGGTTGCCGTGGCGATCGAACGTCTGCACATGCCTATCCCTGGGTGTCTGCAGCGCTTCGCGCCAGTTGCGGAGGAAAATGCGATTGGGTTGGTTGGTGATCAGCGTATCGATCTCACTGACGGGAAGCTCCGCGTTCCGGCAGGCTTCGAAGATCACTTCCGGCACGATGCGATTGGCGCGGGCCATGATGTCGGCGATTTTCGTCTCCGAAAAATCGATGTAGCCGGCATGCGTACTTGGTTCCCACCATCGGGATCCGTCGTCGCGCACGATCGCCATGTCGTCCGCGTACTCGCCAAAGTTGCGTTGGGCGACCGACAAAACGGGGGATTCGCTATTTGCGACGAAATAACCGACTCCGCAACCGTCGCCTGGGATGCGAGCTTGTTTCCGCACCCGATTTTCGAGGCTACTGAAAATGCGCCCTGCAGAGTTCTGAACATTGCACAGCAGGGCCGACTTCAAGTTGTGGCTGGTCATGAGCGATTGAGCGAACGAGATCATTTGGATAAACGACACGCAGCCGCCATTGTGCATGTCGAGAACCCATTTGGGCCGACATCCCAGGGTGTGTGCGACGGTCGCACCGCAACCGGTGAACGGCATATCGGGACAGGTGACGTTGGTAATCAGCACGTCGACGTCGCGTGCGAGATTGAGATTGAGCTTTTCGGCCAGACGGCGACTCGCCTGATCGATCATGAAGACGGCCGATTCGTCGGCTGAGACATGATGGCGGCGCTTGACGCCGCGAAACATTGTGTGGACGTGTTCGTCGGCTCCGTTGAGGAAGAACTCGTTGTCGACGACTTGGCGCGGCATGTAACTGGCGACGTCGATCAGGCTGATGGTTCTCATGACGGACCTCCGACTGTCATTGGCAAACTGTTTGCATGACGGTATTCGAGGATATGCTTGAGATTTTCGAGTTCGATCTGGTGACCAGCGTAGAAGAACGGCCACATGTCACCTACCCACACTTTGCGGCTGGTCGGCGCCTTTTCCGGATAGGGATTTTCGTCGTAGAATGGATGACGGCAGTTGGTCCACAAGACGACGCAGCCGGGCTTGTTCAGCGTCAATTCCGCCGGTACCACTCGCATCAGATAGATCATCCAGAGCTTTTCGCTTTGGTCCCAAGCACAGTGGTAGTCGACGGTCATCGCTTCGCGGTTCGCGATCGTCCTGGTGTAAATGGTGGTTTCGCCGCCAATGCGGTCGATGGCCGTGACCAGCCCCTGGTCGTGCGTCGGCGAAAAGTCGCGCATACTGAATGTCCATTCCTGTAGTGAGTAGACGTCGGACAGATATTCGAACGCCTTTTCAGGTGGGCAGTCGATGTGGCTCTGGACGGTGCAGTACTGGCCGCAGATCTGATCATGCGGATAGACTGCGTGCGTCATTTCCATGGCCAAGCCGGTCATCTCTTCCTTACTGCAGTTTTCGATGCGGCGTACGCCGATCAAATTGTCGATGGCTGATTGATAGGTCTGCATCTTGATATTTCCTTATTGGCAAGAGAGGGCGTTGTTAGCAACGCGAGACTGGGTACGCAGTATTAAGCGAAATCGCCGCCAGAATGTTACATCGACGGTGACTTATTGATCCCTGCGTCTCCAATGAACCGCCGCCAGCGCTACTTTCACTAGGTAGCGCGACGCCGTGGGCTTGGCTGCCTTGTCGATCGATTTGTCCGCCCGAGCGTATCGGGTGCAATAAACTCAGATAATTTCTGTAACACTTGGCCACTACCTGCGCTGGACCTAGCGAGGGACCCCATTGCCCACCCCACTTCACACCAGAACTAGGAGCCTACCATGACCATTTCCCCAAAAAGCAACCGCCTTCACACGGAAACCTTGGAAGATCGGACTATGGTCGATGGTGGTTTGGCCGCGGTCGTGTTCGATTCGCCTTCGTTTGAAGACGACGGAGTGATCGAGAACCCCGATACACCCGCAGAAATATCAGTACCCAGATACAGCAGCAAGCCGGACGCGCCGGCAACACTGTACCTCGACTTCAACGGCCACAACGAAGCGGTCTGGGGAAACGGTCAACCCGGTGAAACCTACTACAACGCCGAGACGCCCGTGTTGGAGTTGTTCCGAGGGACGTCACAAGAAGTCTTCAGTAATTCCAATTCCATCGAGGTGCGGGTGATCAAAGAGATCTGGCAGGCGGTTGCGGAAAAATTCGCGCCGTTCAACGTGAACGTGACGACGGTTAATCCCGGCGATTTCTCCCACGGAAAAGCGCGGCGACTGGCGGTCGGAGGATTGTATCAAGATTATTATAGGTCAATGCTGCAATACCGTTAGTAAGAACCTCAACTTCCTAGTGATGGGTTTCTTAGACTTTAGAACACTTGCTGTTAGCAAAGAAAAATTGAGTACTCTCGAGAAATCCGAAGCTCTTGCAGCTAAAGCCATCAATTGAAATCTTTTCTGAGGATGATTTCTCACCAATGTTGTCAGAATCAGGAAGACTTGGAAGGAAATATTGCCATAAGTTACGGATGGAATTTTTCAGACGGCTTACTTGGTTTCTTTGACTCCATCGATGAACTTGATTCGGTCCCGAGTAAAATCTTTTTTGGGACCAGCAGATGTGTGGTGCGATGAGGGCAACAGACCGCCGCAGCAAACTGCATGTCGCCAAGATGTGGCGGTGTAGTTGACAGCCGTTAGAAAAGGAACATAGCTTCGCGGCGGCGGACACATCGACCGTCAGCAGTTCGTAAATCTCAAGACTGACCGAGGTTGGACACTTTCAGCGACTTCGGGAATCAGGTTAGCCGCAGAGGTGTGGTGGAGGCGAGGACACCTCCTACAGTTCGTCTAAATCCCAAGCCGCACAGGCTGATGCAACCTCAGCAGCGAAACAATCTTCGAAACTCGCCGAGATCAAGATACCGAACGCTGATTTGGGTTACACGTATGTCTTCCATTACGGCTCGCCCCGGTCATTTAGTGGAAGCGAGAACCGGACTATAAAAGCTGTCTGGTAAGTACCGTTACCCTGATGCAAACGCGGATCAGCTGAAAACTTGTTCTAGCAGTTCGTCGGACAACCATTGGTCGCTCGCTTCGTCCTGCTCTCCATCCTCACTTGCGTTTGCGGTGATTCTGTCACTCACAGAATAGCTCTGGCTTTGAGGTGCGAAATCTATACTCGATAAGGTCTGATCACGTGCTGCATCGCTAGCATATCTTAGATCATCCAAGTATAGTTCTTGCTCATCGATGGTGTCGTCAGATAATGCTACAGCCATTGCTGCGTCGACCAGTTCTGCTGCTGAAGGTGAAGTGGTCGCTGATGCTACCTGAGATTCTTGTGCAGCAGGCGCCACCGATGAGTTGCCAGATGCCACGATTCTAACCGGCGCAGGCCCAGCATCCCCGGTCCAGGCGGCGAACATAATCCCAATATCGGCACCGTCGACAAAGGGGTCGCCGTTGAGGTTGCCGTCGGCATAGCCTTTGCCCGTAAGGCCGAAGCTTGCCAGTAGAATCCCGAAATCGGCACCGTCGACAAAACCATCGAGGTTTAGATCGCCGTTGAGTGGTAAGGTTTGGGCTTCATAAGCACCGATGTCGATGATGGCACCTGCGCCGACATCAACGATTCGATTAAAACCAGCGCCACGTTGATCGTAGGTCGGTGGGCTAGCAACTGCAGGGTTGCCACCATCGAGTGCTGGGCTGACTGGGAAGAGGCCATGCGTTAGGGTTGGCCCGCCATTAACTCTTAAAACTGGATCGAGGATCGAATTGATGTGTGTCGGCGTATTTCCGTCGCTGGTGGCGGTGATTTCATTCACACCTGCGGAGACGCCGTTTATGGCCTGGGCCGTGGTTTGGCCGCTATGGCCGAGGAGGTTGTAATCGTTGAGGTTGAGCGTACCAGTAGCGCGATGTATTTCGTTTCCTGTGGTGGTAGCGGAATTGCCCGAGACTATTGTGTGGCCGATCGTCGTGGTGCCACCTGCGACATAGATACCGCCTCCTGCTGCAGAGGTTGTCGAATTTCCGGTGATCGTGCTGTGGTTGACTGTTGTGAGATTCACCAAACCACCAACATAGATACCGCCGCCATTCTCACTAGCCTCGTTACCCGAGATCGTGCTGTGGTTGACTGTGAGATGCCCCGGATCAACAAATGGGTTGTCAATGGGATTTCTCCACAAGGCCCCACCTTCATCAGCAGCTGAGTTGCCTGAAATGGTACTGTTGGTGATTTCGAGAATTCCACCATTACTCCAAATCGCACCTCCATCGTCACCAGTGGCCGTATTGCCAGAGATGGTGCTGCCGGTGATGGAGACGGAGATGGTTCCAAACCCAACAGAGAGTCCGCCACCATCGTCGCCGGCAGTGTTATCGGAGATCGTGCTATCGACGATGGAGTTGGTTCCATTGGAAACAGAGAGTCCGCCACCACTGATGCCGGCATTGTTATTGGCGATGGTGCTATCGACGATGGTAACCCCGCCACTAGACGCATTACTGCCTATTCCACCACCGTCGGCAATCGAAGTGTTGCCGGTAATGGTGCTGCCGATGACAGTAAGGTCTTGCAAATTCCAGATACCAGCGCCACTGCCGGCACCACCGGACGTACTGTTGTTGGAAATGGTGCTGTTGGTGATGGTCAAATCGCCCGTGTTGGAGATACCTCCCCCGGAATTATTGGAGCTGTTTCCGGTGACGACCATGCCGGTAAGCGTGGTCGTGGCGAAAGGTGCGACATAGATACCGCCTCCCAATTCAGAATTGCCACCACTGATGGTGAGCCCGCTGATGTCGACCGTGGCGCCAGAGACTATTAAGCCACCTGAATTGCCGCCCGCATCGATGGTAAGGGTACTGGCGCCCAGGCCAGTAACGGTGGCACTGTCGGAGATAAACAGCTCCCCCAATGCCAGGTTGATCGTGCCAGAGAGACTGTCGTCGAACGTGACCGTATCGGCGCCCGTGTTGGTATTAGTAATTTCCAGCGCTTCACGAAGGCTGAGGTCGCCTGGGGTGTAGTCGCCGTCGCTTTCGTCGTCGAGCGTATCGACGACCAATGCGATGCTGCCTCCTTGAACCTCGACAGCGCCGATATCAACGGCACTACCAACGAAACGTGCGAACGGGCCACCACGTTGGTCGAAATTTGGCGGCGGGCTCAAACTGGAGTCACCTGCATCGATCGCCGGGCTGCCGGCGAGTAGTTCGTGGGTGGGTGTGGGGCCGCCGTTGTTGGCCAAGGTGGTATTGAGGATTGAGGCCAGGGCGGTTGAGTTGGTGCCGTCGGAGGTGGCGGTGATGTCGTTGGCGCCGGCGGTCGCGCCGAATATTGCCTGAGCAGTCGTACTGCTGCTATCGCCGAGGAGGTTGTAGCCGTCGAGGTTGACTGTACCGGCAGCGCGATGTATTTCGTTTCCTGTGGTGGTAGCGGAATTGCCCGAGACTATTGTGTGGCCGATCGTCGTGGTGCCACCTGCGACATAGATACCGCCTCCTGCTGCAGAGGTTGTTGAATTTCCGGTGATCGTGCTGTGGTTGACTGTTGTGAGATTCCCCGAAACACCAACATAGATACCGCCGCCATTCTCACTAGCCTCGTTGCCCGAGATTGTGCTGTTGGTGAGTGCGAGATTGCCACGAACCTCGAGTCCGCCGCCTACGCCGTATTGGGCCGAGTTTCCGTTAATAGTGCTGCCTGCGACTGTTATGTTACCCGAGCCACGGAGCCCGCCGCCATCATAAGTAACTTGGTTGCCCGAGATCGTGCTATCAGTGATGATCAGGGAGTCATGGGCATCAATTCCACCGCCAAAGTACTTCGCCGAGTTACCCGAAATGGTGCTGCTTGTTATCGTCGCCGAACCTCGCGTCAGAATCCCGCCGGCAAAGGGCGCTGTATTCCCCGAGATGGTGCAGCTACTGACCGTCATCGCACCGTAGCTGTCGATTCCACCGCCCCCGCCGCCGTTTTGAACCGAGTTCCCGGAAATAGTGCTGTCTGAGATCGTGAGTTGCTCACGATTTAAAATGCCCCCGCCGCCATCAGTCCCGGCCAGCAGCACCGCACCGCCGCTGATCGTGAGGTCGGAGATTGCCACGGCGATCTGGCTCGCCGTGCCGTCGTCGATATGGAAGACTCGGCTGGCGTTGTTGCCGTTGACTGTCAGTTGACTCGCGCCCGTTCCGGTGATGGTCAGCGCGTCGGTGATCGCTAGTTCGGTGCCGCCGAGGGTGATCGTTTGCGGCGTGGCAAATACGCCTGCCGTGTCGAACGTGATGATGTCGGCGCCGGGATTGGCATTGGCCAGTTCGATTGCCTCGCGGAGCGAAAGATCGCCCGGCAGAGTGTTGCCGTCGCTCTCGTCGGCCGTAATATCGACGACATAGACGGTGGGCAGATGCTCAAGGGCTCCGATATCGATCGCAGCGCCAGTTACGCGTGGATAACCGCTACCTCGCTGGTCTTCGCTAGGTGGCCCAGCAAAGAGCGGATCGCCGGAATCGAGGGCTGGGCTAACCGCTGGCAGTGCATGGGTAAGTGTCGGCCCACCGTTGTCGGCCAGGGTGGTGATGAGAATCGAGGCCAGGGCGGTTGGGTTGGTGCCGTCGGAGGTGGCTTTGATGTCGTTGGCACCGGCGGATACGCCGTTTAAGGCTTGGGCCGTGGTTTGGCTGCTGTCGCCGATGAGGTTGTAATCGTTGAGGGTAAGTGTACCGGCAGCGACGTTGATTTCGTTTCCTGTGGTGGTGGCAGAGTTGCCTGAGAGAATGGTGTGTTCGACCGTCGTGGCTCCGCCAGCGACATGGATACCGCCACCTGCTCCTGCTGTGGTGATCGAATTATCGGTGATCGTGCTGTGGGCGACTGTGAGAGTCCCTCCAGCAACGTAGAGCCCGCCGCCAGCATTTGATGCGCTGTTGCCAGAGATCGTGCTGCCCGTGACGGTTGCCGTACCGTCGCTGTCGATCGCGCCGCCCTCGAGTGCTAAGTTGTTCGTGAAGGTGCTGCTGTTTACCGTCAAGGTATCCTTGTTAAAGATTCCGCCGCCATAAGTGGCTGCATTCCCAGACAAGGTAGTGCTGTTTAAGGTAAGCTCGCCAAAATTGTACACCGCACCACCACGAAATTCGGCTGAATTGCCACTAACAGTGCTGTTGTTGAGGGTGAGCTGCTCTCTGTTGAAAATGGCGCCGCCGGACCATTCGTAGCCGCCGGAGATCGTCAGGTCGGAGATCTCCACGTCAAACAGATTCGAAAAGTCGAGATCGCCAACAATGAAGACTTGGCTGGCGTTGTTGCCGTTGATTGTCAGTTGACTCGCGCCCGTCCCGGTGATAGTGAGCGCTTCGGTGATTGATAGCCCGGTTCCGCCGAGGGTGATTGTCTGCGGCGTGGCGAAGACGCCTGCGGTGTCGAAGTCGATTATGTCGGCGCCGGCGGTGTTGTTGGCATCGTAAATTGCCTGACGCAAACTGCCCGGCAGATCGCCCGGTGCTGCGACGGCGCCGTCTAATATGTTCGTTACCGAAAAGGTAGCCAACAGGCGACGGTCTTCGAGCGGCTCTAAGCGAAGTCGTCGATCGTGGCGAGAGGCAGTTTGAGAAGCTTTTTTATAGCGACGGCGGGATTGGCGTGTTCGCCAATCGAAGCTTTGCATGCGTGACATGGCGTGAGTTTCTATAGTTAGGTCTGTCTAGACGGGTACATCAAAAGGTGGCTTGGACCTTGCCGAGTCTCGACTCAGTGATTCATTCAGCTGAACTCAGGTGCCCGTACTCCTGTCTCAAGGCTCGACACTTAGAGAGATGCCCTTAAAGCACTCCGCCTAGTCGCCGACTTTGCTTATTCACTATGAATAGTGAAAAAGTGAATGCTTTTAGGAGAATTAGAGACTGTGCCAGTATATCTAGGTTCTTCCAACGACGCAATAAATTTGAGAATTTCGAGAGCTAGAAATGACGGGATAAAGCCGAGCATTTGGGGGTATTGCCGCTGAGATAGCCCACAGAGCGATGGTAGATCGAGCCAACGGCCAGGCGGGAGTGTGATTAGTCGCGAGCGAATCCTGCTTCGGTCACAACACCGCCCGCAGTTTCCGGCCGGTCGAACTGTAGTCGGTTGGACATCTCTGAAAGAGGCTTGGGTGTCAAGTAGGTTTTTTCTTGGTATTGCTTGTGGTCATTGCGCTACTTCATCGGTCACAGCGTGTGCTGTGTTTGATCGATGCGAGGGCGTTGAGG
>Ga0315338_1004363_pt1 | contig 11283 bp, 8 predicted proteins | sample ASW8metaG_FD_204518 | JGI IMG/M metagenome (GOLD analysis project Ga0315338, IMG submission 204518) | Ammonia-oxidizing marine archaeal communities from Monterey Bay, California, United States - ASW #8 | ecosystem: Environmental > Aquatic > Marine > Coastal | place: USA: California | collected...
CCGGCCAGATCGTGGTGGCGGCCAGTAGCAGTGCCAAGATTATCGGGAAATTGCCGACGACGACGGAGAGCTCGAGTGCAACGCCTTTGATCGGCGCGATCAGATCGCTCAACCGATCCTTCTGCTGTTCGAATTGTTGCCGCAGTTCCGCCAATTTGGCGTCCAAAGCCGCCACCAGCAGTTTTCGCTCCGCGAGGAGCTTTTTCAGGCTCTTGGTGGCGCGACGCAACGAAGGCGTACTGATCCGTTCGATGGTGACGGTCTTCATTTCGAGAACCGCATCGTCCTTGCCGACGACCGAGTGCCACCATTCCGGATCGTTCGGCGGTGCGAACGCGACCTTGTCCAGGGCGGCAAGATAGTTGTCGATTCCGGTTGTCACGGTGTCCCAGTGCGGCACGTCGGGAAACAGCGCCGCAAGCTGCGCGAACCGCGCCTTGGCTGTTTCGGCTTTGCCGCGCAGTTCGGGAAGCCTTTCGCGCCAGCTTTCCCGCACTTCCGCGAAACGCGGCTGGATGACTTCGCGCTCGACGATGGGACGGAGTGCAGTCCGCAGCGCGCGGCCGCCACCGGCGCGGCGCACCTGTTCCGTCAGGCCCTCGCGCTCGATCGCGTCGATGAAGAATCCGACGCGCGCCGGTTCCTCCAGGCGCGGTGCGGTCCGTTGTACCGCTAAGGGCATTTGCACCATCGCTCGCGGCTCAGGGCGGGTGCTCTGCACGGCGGGAACCCTGGTGCCAGGCACTGAACCTAGGCGTACTACCTCGACGGCCCATTGCAGGCGATCGAAGTCGGCCTTCTTGCGTTTGAGCATATTGTCGAGGTCCGTGCGGACCTGCTTCATCGCCGACTTTTGCGCGTCGAGGACGGCGGCGATTTCCTTCGACGCCGTGCCCAGAAGGTTGGACTGGCGTAACGCTTCGGCTCGTTCGACCTGCGCGCCGATGAAGGGGCTGAAGGTTAGAATGTGGAAGACGAAGACCCCGGCGCAAAGGATCAGCGACCAGCGGCAGGCGCTTTCATAGCGTGCCGCCGCGTCGGTAAGCATCGTTCTCGCCAAATCCTGATCGACCGCCATAACGATACCGTAGCATTTTGCGCCGCCTTAGGCGCGCGATACCAGAACGTCTGTCTCGAGTGTGATGATTCCGACAAACCACGATCTGATCTAGGCCGCGCTGCCGTATATGACCTCTTCCTGGTCGAGCGGTGCGTAGAAGTAGGAGCCGGGCCGGAAGTCGTAGCCGAGGTCGCCGAGTAGTCGGCGCTGGCGCGGTGTGCAGCGGTCGGCCACCTGCGATATCGAGCCGAAATCGTACCAGCGGACGAACATCTGACAGTAATTGTAGAGCAGCGTCTTGCGCGCCCGGTTGGCGTGGTTCGGGGCCGGTCCGTGCCACAACGCATGGCTGAACAGGTACGCGTCGCCCGCCTTGCCGGTCAGTTGCACCGCGCCCGGCGTGTGCGGGGTGAGTTCCGAATTGTCTTCGGGGAAAGGACGCAAATGACTGCCGGGGAAGACGGTGAAGTTGCCGCTGTCCGGACCGTCCACGTCGTTCAACAGATACATCACTTTCATGGCGAGCGGCTTGCTGGTCTCGGTTACCCGAATGCGGCGCAACGCTTCGCCGCCGTCGGTGTGGGTATAGCCAGGAAAGGTGCCGGTCGCGGCGCGCACGATTGCCTGCGACATGCTGAACAGGATCCAGGGGCCCATGACGTCGACAATCAGGTCGAACACGCCTGGCTGGTCGATCAAACCGATGAACGCATCGTCATAGGTTAGCAAGTCGCGCCGGTCCATGAAGCCTTCCGGGTCCAGATCGTCGGCATGGTCGAGCCATTTGTAGTGGCCGCGCTGTAGTTCGTCCGGGCGGGGTTCGAAGCCGGGCAGGCCGCGGACTTCATCGAGCTTGGCGCTGAAAAAATCGACCTCTTCGGGGTTCAACGCGCCCTCAAGCTGGATGTAGCCATCGGTTGCCCATTTGATGCGCTGTTCGTCGCTCAGAGTCTTCAAGACGTCGCCTCCTCGGATGCTTCATAAACGGGTTCTTCGCCCGGCGCGGGGGTGGCGCCGAAGCCGCCCTTCTTCAAGATCGCTTCGCGGCCGCCATGCTGATCAATCAAGGCGCGCTGGCTTGCCTTGGCGCTGGCGTCGACCGCTTCCGGATCGAGAATTTTGCGCAGCGCGCACTCAAAAGTGACGATACGGTCGCTTTGCGTTGGGTCCTGTCCGAGATCGTTCATTTCTTCCGGATCGGCGGCGAGGTCGAACAGTTCCGGCGGCATGCCGACATAGTGGACGTATTTCCACATTCCCTGACGCAGCATAAAGGCGCCGGTCGCCGCGCCGACGGCGTGGTATTGGCTGAGGATTATGCGCTCGCCGTCATCGGGCTGCGCAGCGATGTCGAACAGCGAGCGGCCGCTGCGGTCGTCGGCGGGGGCATCCGCGCCGATACTGTGGAAGATGGATTGGTAACAATCTACATGGCTGACGGGGGTCGCGCGCACCTCGCCGGCAGGGATGTCCGGGCCGGCCATGACCATGGGCACGCCGGCGGATTCCTCGTACTGGTTCGACTTGCCCCAGAGCCCGCGGGCGCCGAGATTATCGCCGTGATCGCTGGTGTAGATCACCCGCGTATCGTCCGTCAGCCCGACCGCGTCCAGCTTCGCCAGAACCTGTCCGATATTGTCATCGAGAAAACTCGTCATGCCGTAATAGGAGGCGATGGCGATGCGGCGCGTCTCGTCTGTGAAGTAATCGTCATAGACTTGGCAGCCGGCCAGCGCCTCCGTCCAAGGGTGGCGAATATAGCCATCCTGCTTGCGGCCCTTCGGCAGGGGAATCCGGTCCACCGGATACATTTCGTAGAACTCCGGCGGCGCGATCAGCGGAAAGTGTGGGCAGACGAAGGAGACGAAAAGGACCCAAGGCCGTTCCGTATGCTTTGGCGCTTTCTTCTCAAGCCAGTCGAGTGTGTGACGGGTGATGTCGCGGTCATAATCCAGGTAAGTCGAATTGCCAGGACCGATCTGTTCCGACAGCGCACGGCACTTCTTTCGGACGTGCAGCGGTTCGCGGATACAGCCGGAAACGTCGCCAGTTCCGTCGACCACATGCATGGGAATTATCTGCGTGTCGAAGCCGGTCGGCAGATCTTCGCTACGGTAGTGCAGCTTGCCGATGGAAACGACCGAATGGTCCTGCTTCTGCAGTTCGTGACCCCAGCCCGCGACCTTACCGTCGTAGGGATGGCCGTTGTCCCAGTAATCGTCCATTTCGTGCACGTGACGACCGGTCGCGAAACTGGCGCGGGCCGGAATGCAAATCGGCGAGTTGGTATAGGCGGCGCTGAACTGGGTTCCGCGGTCAGCCAGGGCATCGATGTGTGGCGTTTTGACCAGCGGGTGGCCGTTACAGCCGAGCACTTTCGGGTTGTGCTCGTCTGACATGATGATCAGAAGGTTTGTCGCGCGCATATTTGGAGTTTCCTCAAATCCGCCCACACCTGAGGGCTCGCATAGGTTAGCGGTCGGCATGCGCAAGGTCCAATTTTTGGGCCGCATCATCGGAGAAAATGCTTGATGGGAGAATTTCAAAATTCACCCTTGATTATTCAAACGTTTGTCCAAATATATGCGGCATCGAAGCCATTTGAAGGAGTTGGCGGTGGCGTCTGACGGTCCAATTGTTTCGGAATTCAATACGGTCGCGGCAGAGGGTTCTTCGGTTAAGCCGGCGAAACGAGGCCGTGGCCGGCCGGGCGGGGACACTAGCCGCGCGCGTATCCTGTCGAGCGCGGGAAAGCTCTTCGCATCCAGGGGTTACAGCGGCGTCTCGATGCGTGAACTGGCGCAGGCGGCCAAGGTTAATCTCGGCGCGATCAGCTACCATTTCGGCGGCAAGCGAAAGCTCTACCACGAGACGACGCTGCAGTTGATCGAGGATATCGGACCCGTCTTCGGGCCCATTATCCGGCGGTTGCGCGAGGAAGTGGCTCTCGCCGACGGGGACCGCGCCGCATTGTCAGGCTGTGTCGAGGCATTCCTGCACGGCATGCTGCATGCGGTCCTGGGCAGGCGCTCCATGCGCTGGCAAATGGCTTTTCTGCTGCGTGAATTCCATCAGCCTTCACGTGAATTTCCCATGCTTCTGCGGGACCGCATCGGTCCCATGCACGATACGGTCGGCACGCTGGTTGCCGCGGCGCTTCGACTGGATCCGGATGACCCGGTCGTACGGCTCGGTTCGCAGGCGCTGATCGGCCAGATCATGTCCTTTGGGGCTTGTCGGTCTGTCGTTTGCGCCCGGTTGGGGTGGGACGATTACACGCGTGACCGTATCGACCTTATCGCCTCGACCTTGATTCCCGCGACGCTGGCGTCACTTGGCTTGCCGCCAAGGCCAACGCGCACGGAAGGAACGCCGTCATGAAACTCGCCTTTAAATTCATACTGCCGCTGCTCGTATTGATTCTCGCCGGGGCCGGCGCGACGGCGCTGGTCAAGTCGCGACCGGAACCGGAGCGGCGCGCCGCGGAAGAGAAGAGCTGGATCGTCGAGGCCAAGACGGTGCGGTTCACCGACGAACGTCCGGACCTTACGTTGTTTGGCGAGATCGTGGCTGGCCGCAAGGTCGATATGCGGCCCCTCGTGGCCGGACGGATCGTGGAGGTCGGTCCCGACTTCGTGGAAGGCGGGGTCGTCCGCAAAGGGGCGTTGCTGGTCGCCATCGATCCGTTCGATTACGAGGCCGACGTGGCGGAGCGCAAGGCGGAGCGGGACGAGGCGTTTGCGCGGCTGCGGGAAATTCGTGCCGAGTATAACGGTGTCAAGGCGCTGCTGACGCACGACAAGGCGCAGATCGACATCCGGCGGCGAGACGTTGCGCGGCGCGAAAAGCTACGCGGTTCGGGGGCGTCGTCGGCTAAGGCGCTGGACGATTCCCGGCTCGCGCTGATCGACAACGAACAGCGTTTGGTTGATCGCGAACGGGCGGTGGAAAGCTGGCGCGCCAAAATATCGCAACAACAAGCAACCATTGCGCGGCTCGCCGTGGCGTTGAAAAGGGCGCAGCGCGACCTCGAGGAAACGCGGCTGATGGCGCCCTTCGACGGGTTTTTGCTGAATGTCGAAGCTGAGATCGGCAAGCGGATCGGCACCGGTGACAGGGTAGGGAACTTGATCGACGCGGGACGCCTGGACGTCCGCTTTCATGTCAGCAACGCAAAATTCGCCGAGTTGCGCGCCGATGAGGGATTTGTCGGGCGTGTCGCCCGTGTCTATTGGCAAGGGGATGTTGGCGCGAAACCTTTCGAAGCGGTGTTGGAAAGGGAAAGTAGCGAGATCGAATCCGGTAGTGGCGGCGTCAACTTGTATGCCCGGCTGCGTGGCGTCGGCGCGGAAACGGTACTGCGGCCCGGTGCTTTCGTTCGGGTCGTCGTTTCCGGCCAGAAATACAGTGGCGTTGCGCGGTTGCCGGAAACGGCCTTGTACGAACAGGACACGCTCTATGTCGTGACTGACGGTCGTTTGCAGGCACGCAAGACAGTGCTGTTGACCCGGCTAGGTACCGAAATCCTGGTTCGAGGCGGCGTCGCCGAGGGGGATACCGTTTTGACAACGCGGATGGCCGAAGTCGGAAACGGCGTGAAGGTAACAGCGCGATGAGCGACCAGGCAGAACCAAAGCGGTTTTCGCTGATCTATCTGTTCGCGAACCATCGGACGGCCGCGAACCTCTTGATGATCCTGATGATACTTGTCGGCCTATTCTCACTGCGCCAGATCAACACGCAGTTTTTCCCGGATTTCGGCCTCGATATTGTCAGTATTTCGATCGAATGGCGCGGCGCCAGCGCGGAGGATATCGACTCGAACATCATTCAAGCTCTCGATTCCGAAGTTCGCTTCCTCGATGGCGTGCGGCGTGTCCAGTCCTCTTCGGTCGAAGGTGCTGGCCAGGTCGTCATCGAATTCAATGCCGGCACCGATATGCAGTCGGCGCTGTCCAATGTCGAAACGGCGGTAGGACAAGTGACGACGTTGCCGGAAGACAGCGAGACGCCGGAAATCCGCCGTGTGGTGCGCTACGACACGATCTCCCGCATCGTCATCTCCGGCCCTTATCCAGAAGCGTCGCTGAAAAAGATCGCCAAGCGATTACGTGACGATTTGCTCAATAGCGGAAGCGATAAAGTCGATCTTTTTGGCGCGCGGGACGAGGAAATCTGGGTCGAAGTCGCGCCGCAACGGCTGCGCGAATTCGACCTGACCTTGGGCGATATTGCATCGCGGATCGGCGAAACCTCGCAGGATGTACCCTCCGGCGATACGACGGGGTCGTCGGAGCGGCAAATCCGCAGCCTCGGACTGCGCAAGGACGCGCAGAGCCTTGGCCGGATCGAAGTTCGGGCGCTGGAGAGCGGAGAGAAGATCAGGTTGCACGGTATCGCCGACGTGTCCGAGCGCTTTAAGGAGGGCGGCAAGACCGCCCGGCGACTGGGACACACGGCGATCGAACTGCACGTGCGGCGCGCGGTAAACGCGGACGCCTTGAAGGTCGCGGCTCAAGTCGAAGCCTATCTGACGCGCATCCGGCCGCAACTGCCGCCGAACCTCCGGCTCGAGCAATACGATGTGCAATCCGACCTTATCAAAGGCCGTATCAACCTGCTGCTGGTGAATGGCGGCGGCGGGCTGATTCTGGTGCTGCTGGTCCTGTTCATATTCCTCAATACGCCGACCGCGTTCTGGGTGGCGATGGGCATTCCGACTTCGTTGTTTGCCACCGTTTTCGTGATGGATTTGAGCGGCCAATCGATCAACATGGTCAGCCTGTTCGGCCTGATCATGGCGCTCGGAATCATCGTCGACGACGCCATCGTCGTGGGCGAGCACGCGGCCTGGCGCTCGCGGAACGGGGAGGAACCGCTGGACGCGGCCGTCAATGGCGCGAAGCGTATGGCCGCGCCGGTGTTCAGTTCTTCGCTCACGACCATCGCGGCGTTCATTCCGCTGCTCGTGATCTCCGACATCATCGGTCAGATCATCCGGTCGATTCCGTTGGTGGTCATTGCGGTAATCCTCGCCAGCCTGGTCGAGTGCTTCTTCGTGCTTCCGGGCCATATGCGCGGAGCGCTGTCGTGGAACGCGGGACGACGGTCGAAACCGCGCGTCTGGTTCAATGCCAATTTCGACGCCTTTCGCGACGGCCCGTTCTTTCGCCTTGTAAATCTGGCTTTGCGCTGGCGTTACGCAACGTTGGCGATCGCTTTCGGCTCTCTCATCCTATCCATCGGTCTGATCCAGGGCGGCCGTGTTGGATTTGTCTTTTTCCCCTCGCCCGAGGCAGACCGGGTCTACGCCAATGTCCAGTTCACCGCGGGGTCGCCGCGCGAACGGACGGTTGCGATGCTCGAAGAATTGGAGCGTGGCCTCGTGGCGGCTGAGAAGGAGTTGACCTCCGGGCAGGGCGGCCTCGTTCGCATGGTGCTCTCCAAGGTCGGTGCGGCGGCTGGCAGACAATCGCCATTGCCCGGATCCGGCGACCATATAGGGGGGATCATCCTCGAGCTCGTCCCGTCGGATGAACGAAATATCCGAACGGATGTGGTGGTCGAGGCCTGGCGCAAGAATGTCCGGTTGCTGGCGGGGACAGAATTTCTGACGATCCGGCAGGCCCGCGGTGGGCCGCCGGGCCGGGAAGTCGATATCCGGCTGAGCGGCGCGGGTCTGGAATCGCTGAAGGCGGCGGCGAAGGAGATCAGAGGATTGCTGGCCGAGTATCCCGGTGTCACCGGGGTTGAGGACAATCTTCCATACGGCAAGCGGGAAACCATACTTGAAGTGACGCCGACAGGGCGCGCGATGGGCTTCACCACCGAAAGCGTCGGGCGGCAAGTACGGAACGCGTTCGAAGGGGCGGTTGCGAAGCGTTTTTCACGCGACGACGAGGAAGTCACCGTCCGGGTGCGGTTCCCGCGCGGCAGCGCCGATACGGCCAGCCTGGACGGCCTCTATCTGCGTGGCCCGGGGGGCGCCGAGGTATTGCTGGACGAAATTGTGTCGGCAACCGATAAGGGCGGCTTCTCCCGGATCCGCCGTGAAGACGGCGTGCGGCAGGTCGCGATTACGGCCGATACGGACACGTCACTTACCACGACCGACAAGGTTATCGAGGCGCTCAACCGCGATGGTATCAACGACATCATCGCGAAATACGAGCTTAAGCTGAGCTTCGCCGGCAAAGCGGAAGAGCAGGCGCGTACGATCGCGGACATGAGCGCGGGTGCGATGCTGGGTCTTGCCGGGATCTACATCATTCTCGCCTGGGTATTCGCAAGCTATTTCCGGCCGCTTGCCGTGATCGCGATCATTCCGCTGGGTTTCGTCGGCGCGACCCTTGGTCATTGGCTGATGGGATACGATCTGACGATCCTCAGCATGATGGCGCTTGTCGGTCTTTCAGGCATCGTGATCAACGACTCGATCATCCTGGTCAGCACGATCGACGAGCGGCTCAACCGGGGCGAACCGATGGACGACGCTATCGTGGACGGAACCCGGGACCGGCTACGCGCCGTTATCCTGACGTCCGCCACGACGATGGGCGGATTGACGCCGTTGATGTTCGAACGCAGCCTTCAGGCGCAGTTCTTGATCCCGATGGCAATCACCCTCGTGTTCGGCCTGATGGTCACGACGTTTCTGGTCTTGCTGGTCGTTCCCGCACTGATCCGGATGCAGCATGATTTCAGCATGATGTCGCAGCGTGTGCGGGGCATCTATCGCGCGCCGGTGGCGACGGTGGAATAGGGGACGTGCGTCAGATCGCTTTCTTTTTGCCTTCTGGCGTCGCGGGATCGCTCGGATTACGGGACGGATTCTTACGCTGTATGATGATATCGCCGTTCTCGTTGACGTAAGGGGTGTCATATTGCGGGATCGCCAACAGCATCATCTCCATCGCCTTCAAAAGTGATTGAATGCCGTCGCTCGCCATCGCGTGCGGGTCCTTATCCTGCCGCGGTTCCGCCCAGGCCGGCGCGGCGGTTAAGGCCATCAGGGCGATCATGCTGGCCGCTAAAGTGTGTTTCATGGCGCAATTCCTCGCGATGTGGTGTGTCCTTACATATCGGGGCGTCTGGCGGCCGGATCAATCCCCGCTGCCGTTCCGCAGCCAATTGCCATAGTATGCAAAATATAGGTTTTATAAAGTCGATAATGGGGCCGGAACATGGCGATTAACGGGGAATTGACCGTCGGAATCGGCGGTTTCGGGGCGATCGGCGAGACGGTCGCGCGGGCGCTTGACGCAGGGATCGATGGACTGAACTTGGTCGCGGTTTCCGCACGCGATCGCGATGCTGCAACGTCGCGTATGGCTGGGATGAAGTCGCCGCCGCCGGTCGTAACCTTGCCGGAACTCGCCGGGCTTGCCGATATCGTCGTGGAATGCGCGCCGGCGGCAGTGTTTGGGGATGTCGCCGATCCCGCCGTTGCGGCGGGCCGGATTTTTGTCCCGCTGAGCTGCGGCGTGCTGTTGGAACGCGAGGATTTGTTCGAGAAGGTGGCAGAAACTGGGGGGCGCATCGTCATACCGACCGGTGCGCTGGTCGGTCTCGACGCGGTCCGCGCGGCAGCGGAGGGCGAGATTTATTCGGTGCAGATGGTGACGCGCAAGCCGCCGAAGAGCCTCGCCGGCGCGCCCTACCTGATCGAAAATCAGATCCGTATCGACAATCTGGAAGGCCCGCTGAAGGTTTTCGAGGGCAATGCCCGCGCGGCGGCCAAGGCGTTCCCGGCAAACGTCAATGTCGCAGCGGCGCTCAGCATGGCCGGGATCGGCCCCGACAGGACGACGATTGAAATCTGGGTCGATCCGGCGGTGGAGCGTAACACGCACAACATCAAGGTCGACTGCAGCTCGACCCGCTTCGACATGACCATCGAGGGCATCCCGTCGCCCGGCAACCCGGCGACCGGCCTGCTGACGCCGCTCAGCGTGATCGCGACCTTGCGGGGGCTCGTGAGCCCGCTAAAAGTCGGTAGCTGAAAGGAGGGCACGATGAAAACCACGACGATTGGCAGCTATCCCAAGCCGGATTCGATGACCTTGCCAGGCTTCATCGCCAAGCACCCGAACCCGACGGCTAGCTATTCTAAATGGCTGAAGACGCGCAGCGAAGAAGACATCGAATCCGCTTTGGAAGGCGGTCGTGCGATCGTCCGCGAGCAGGTCTCGTGCGGGATCGATATTCCGACGGACGGCGAAGCGCCGCGCGAACATTACGTCTACTATCACCTCCGTCATATTCACGGCTACGACTTCGAGAATTTGGCCGAACGGGAATCGCGCGGCGGCGCGTGGTCGCCCAGGGTGCCGGTGTTGCGCGATGCGGTGCGGCCGGGCTTTGCCTTTCTGGTCAAGGACTGGCGCAATGCGCAGGCCGCGACGGAGAAGCCGGTCAAGATGACGGTGCCGGGGCCGATGACGATCGGCGATTCCACGGTCGACGAACATTTCGGTGACGAGAAGGCGCTGGCACGTGCCCTGGCGGATACGCTCAACGTCGAAATCCGGCGTCTGGCCGAAGCGGGCTGCCAACACATCCAGGTCGACGAACCGCTGTTCGCGCGCCGCCCCGACGCCGCGCTGGACTGGGGCATCGAGTGCCTCGAGCGCTGCTTCCACGGGTTGCCGTCATCCGTCGCGCGGGTCATGCATATGTGCTGCGGCTATCCGTCGGGGTTGAACATGACGGACTATCCAAAGGCCGACCCGCAGGCCTATTTCGACCTGGCCGGGCCGCTCGACGATGCCCAGGTTGACGCGGTATCGATAGAGGATGCGCACCGGCACAACGATCTGGCCCTGTTGGAAAAATTCACGCGCTCGACTGTCATCCTCGGCTGCGTCGACATCGCCAACACGCGGGTGGAGGGTGTCGAGGAAATATCCGGACGGCTGTCCAATGCGCGGCGGCACATCGAACCGGATCGATTGATTGCCGCGCCCGATTGCGGACTAGCAATGCTGGACCGACCGACCGTGGTGCGGAAAATGACCAACCTAGCCGAAGCGGCGCACGGATTCGACGCAAGCGCCTAGCTATGCGACGAATGCGTTGCCACCTGACGGCAGACGAATTCGTCATAGTGAGGTACATTCTTCGAGGAATATTTGAAAATCGCCGGGAAACGCGTTTTGCGGACCGAATTCGACCACTACTCCCGTTACGCTTGAGAGTGTCTCTAGGCATCGAAACATTCGGTG
>Ga0315338_1004364_pt1 | contig 11280 bp, 9 predicted proteins | sample ASW8metaG_FD_204518 | JGI IMG/M metagenome (GOLD analysis project Ga0315338, IMG submission 204518) | Ammonia-oxidizing marine archaeal communities from Monterey Bay, California, United States - ASW #8 | ecosystem: Environmental > Aquatic > Marine > Coastal | place: USA: California | collected...
CTGTTCGTCCAAAGCGGGAAGATAATCTCCACCTGACTGAAAACGAAACTGACAATAAAGAAAATGCCGATCAGCCAGGCGACCACGGGGGAGGCGACAATGATCCGAAACTGCTGCTTCCACGATAAATGCGAGCTGGCGTGCGATGCCGCCTTTTCATCAGATGATAGAGATTCCTTCACTGTAAAAACGGCAAGCAAAAGACCGAGGAAAGACAAACCGGCGGCGACATACATCGGCGTTTGAAAATCCGGGTTTGCCGGGTCCGTTCCGACCAGCAAACCGCCAAGGGCCGGGCCCGTGACGAAACCAAGACCGAAGGCTGCACCGACCATCCCCATGCCGCGGGCACGGGTTTCCGGCGTGGTGATATCAGCAATGATAGCCTGTGCCACCGATATCTTTCCGGACGCCATGCCGCTTACGCAGCGGGCAATGATCAGGGCCGTAAAGGTCTCCGCGAGGCCGGTCCAAAGATAGGCGATACAGCTTAACGCAAGGCAGGCAAGAAAAATCGGACGCCGCCCGTATTTATCAGACAAGCGCCCCCAAATGGTTGAGAAGATCATTTGAAACAGCGAGAAAGCCGTGGCCAGCCAGGTCACCATGAAAGGTGATGCGCCATAATGTTCCGCATAGAAGGGGAGCAACGGGATAACGATGCCAAACCCGACAAGATCCAGAAAAATGGAAAGGAAAACTGCGAGCATTTACGTACTTTCAGATAAATCGCCGCGATATTAGCGAAATCCCGATAAATAGGCGAGAGAGGGAGTGCGTTTATTTTTTGCTTTAGTCGCCAACGCGTCTGCTTTAAAACCGTTTGTGATCACGATCACCAGAAAATCGGAGAAAAGACATGGATGAAATAACGGAAAGTCCAAGCGCAGAAGACCTAGCCAAGGCAAAAGGCGCGGCCAAGATGGCGCAAATCATCTATTTTCTATATCTGGCGACATTGGTTATCCAGATTGCACATTTCGTTGGGGCCGTGATGGCCTATATGAATCGCTATGAAAATGACGAATGGCTGGAGACACATTTCCAGTATCAAATCCGTACTTTCTGGATTTATACGTTGTTTCTGGTGATTGGTGCCGTCACGGCGGCCATTGGGGTCGGTTTCATTATTATTTTGGCCGCTGTTATCTGGCTGGTTATTCGCTGCGCCAAGGGATTGACCCATCTTTCCCGCGAGCAGGCGATGCCCAATCCCACAACCTGGCTCTGGTAGGAACTTTTAGGCTTCCATCCGGGCGACGACCTGATCTTCAACGACGGCGTCGCCTTCACCAACCAGAATTTCGACAATCTTTCCGTCGTCGGGGGCCATCACCGGGATTTCCATTTTCATGCTTTCCAGAATGATCACCGGATCATCCTCTTCCAGCTCTTCGCCCAACGTGGCTTCAATTTTCCAGACTTTACCTGTAATTTCCGATTTCACATCGATCAGTGCCATTTATCCCTCACTTGTTTTTATTATTGTGGGTATAGGAAGCCTGCACCCGTCTCATAGCATGTTTCCATAAGACGGGATTTGGCGCCACCGTTTTTTTGGCAGGTGGTTCCTTAGCTGGCGATTTTGGTCCGGGATGCACGTTTGCGCTCGTGATGATCCAGGTGCCGTTTGCGCAGGCGAATGAAGTTTGGTGTGACTTCTACCAATTCGTCATCGTCAATATAGGCGATGGCTTGCTCCAGGGTCATTTTACGCGGTGTGGTCAAACGAACAGCTTCGTCTGTACCGGAGGCGCGTACGTTGGTGAGCTGTTTAGCCTTTAGCGCATTGACTTCCAGATCGTTGGGGCGGTTATGCTCGCCGAGGACCATGCCTTCATAAACATCGATACCGCTGCCAATAAAGAAGAAACCGCGAGCTTCCAGGTTCCAGAGTGCAAAGGCCACGGACTTGCCCGTTGAGTTGGCAATAAGTACGCCATTACGGCGGCCGGGAATATCGCCCTTATGCGGCACATAAGAATCGAACAATCGGTTCATGATGCCGGTCCCGCGCGTATCGGTCAGGAATTCCCCGTGATAGCCGATCAAACCGCGTGTCGGGCAAAGGAAGGTGATCCGGGTTTTGCCGCCGCCTGAGGGGCGCATATCGGTCATGGTGCCTTTACGCAACGCAACCTTTTCGACAACGACACCGGAATATTCATCATCCACATCGACGACGACTTCTTCCTGTGGCTCCAAGGTGGCGCCGGTTGCTTCATCTTCGCGGAACAGAACGCGCGGGCGGCTGATGGAAAGCTCAAAGCCTTCACGGCGCATGGTTTCAATCAATACTCCGAGCTGCAGCTCGCCGCGACCAGAGACGATATAGGCATCGGCGTCGGAGCTGTCTTCAACACGAATGGAGACATTGCCTTCGATCTCCTTCATCAGTCGCGCACGGATCACCCGGCTTTGGACCTTGTCACCATCACGGCCCGCCAGCGGTGATGAGTTAATAGCGAAGGTCATGGAGATTGTGGGCGGATCAATGGGCTGGGCTTCCAGCGGAGAGGTTTCTTCCGGCGTACCGATGGTATCGGCCACCGTGGTTTTCACCAGACCGGCGATGGAGACGATGTCACCGGCGCGGGCTTCCGCAATGGTTTCCCGCTCCAGTCCGCGAAAGGCCATGATCTTGTTGGCGCGGGCATCTTCGATTTTACCGCCCTCACGGCCCAGGCCCTTGACGGGATCATTGGTTTTCAGAACACCGCTTTCGACACGACCTGTCAACAGGCGGCCAAGATAGGGGTTGCTTTCGATGGTCGTGACAAGCATGCGAAAAGGCGCGTCTTCGTCAACCTTTGGGGCTTCCACATGACGGACGATCAAATTAAACAGCGGATGCAGGTTCTCTCTGGGGTCGGACAAATCCGTCGCGGCCCAACCTTCCTTGGCGGAGGCATAAAGGACCGGGAAATCCAGCTGGTCTTCGTTGGCGTCCAGAGCCACCAGAAGATCGAAGCATTCATCCAACACTTCTTCGGAACGGGCGTCAGGGCGGTCGGCCTTGTTGATCACAACAATTGGCTTAAGGCCGAGGCTGAGGGCTTTTTGTGTGACGAATTTCGTCTGCGGCATGGGACCTTCGGCGGCATCCACAAGCACGACAACACCATCCACCATGCTCAGGATACGCTCAACCTCACCGCCAAAATCAGCATGACCCGGTGTGTCGACGATGTTCAGGCGGTAGCCTTCCCATTCAACTGACGTACATTTTGCCAGAATGGTAATGCCGCGCTCACGCTCCAGATCATTACTGTCCATGGCCCGTTCGGCCACCTTTTCGTTATCCCGGAACGTGCCGCTCTGCTTGAGCAGGCCGTCCACAAGTGTAGTCTTCCCATGATCAACATGGGCGATGATCGCAACGTTCCGAATTTCCATGATATGTACTTCATTCCGTAATTGGGCGTAGCCCTTAAAAAGCGCGCGCAGTATAGCGCCGATCCTGCGATTGGCAAGCAATCCTTTCGCAGCTGCACACAAGTTGGATATATATAGTTTAGAAAATTCGAATTAAAAGTTAATGACAGTGATTTTTATGCGTGGCGGGCCGCCTTTACAGAAGTTGCGCTTGGCCTAAAACAATGGCACCATGTTGCGTCCATAAAAAACAAGAATAATGGAAGCAGATCATGCCAATTTACAACCGCATTGCCGAACTGCATGACGATATGCAGGCCTGGCGCCGGGATATTCATCAACATCCCGAACTTTGTTTCGAGGAACAGCGGACGGCTGAAGTTGTCGCGGAGAAACTCCGTTCCTGGGGCATAGAAGTTCATGAAGGCATTGGCATCACCGGCCTTGTCGGCGTGTTAAAGGGGCAGGGGGATAGCACACGAACCATTGGTATTCGTGCCGATATGGATGCGTTGCCCATGCAGGAACTCAACGAATTTTCCCATAAATCGAAAATTGACGGGAAAATGCATGCGTGCGGCCATGATGGGCATACGGCGATTTTGCTGGGCGCGGCAAAATATCTTTCTGAAACCCGTAATTTTGACGGCACCATACATTTTATCTTCCAGCCTGCTGAAGAAGGCGGCGGCGGCGGCGATGCCATGGTCAAAGACGGCCTGTTTAAACGCTTCCCCTGCGATGGTGTTTATGGCCTGCATAATATGCCGGACAAGCCTTACGGAACCATTCACTTGCGGCCAGGCCCGCTCATGGCCTCCGCCGATATGGTCGAGATGACAGTTCATGGTAAAGGCGGCCATGCAGCGCATCCGCAATTTGCCAAGGATCCTATCGCCATTGGGGTGCAGCTTTACACGGCGCTTCAGACCATTGTCGCGCGTAATGTCAGCGCAGTAGATAACGCGGTCGTCAGCGTCACCATGTTTGAAGCAGGCACCGCGCAAAATGTTATCGGCCATAGTGCGAAATTGACGGCTTCCATCCGGACCATGACGGCGGAAATCCGTGATTACATTGAGGATCGTGTGAGGGAGATATGCTCCGGCATAGCCTCGGCTCACGGAACGACCATTGATGTCGATTATCAAAGGGGATATCCGAGTACGGTCAATCATGAAAAGGAGACCTACATTGTTGCCAAGGCTGCGGCAGCGATCGTGGGAGAAGACAAGATCGATCTAAATCCGCCACCCCGGATGGGGAGCGAGGATTTCTCTTTCATGCTGGAAGCCTGCCCGGGCGCCTATCTGTTTTTGGGTACCGGCGATGCAAATCACGTGCATAAAGTGCATCACCCGGAGTATGATTTTAACGATGAGGCCCTCTCTATCGGGGCTAGCATATGGGCTCAGCTAGTAGAGCAGCAAATGCCAAGAAGTTAAGTCGAGTTTTTTTCAGATAAATAAAAAGGATAAAAAAATGTCTGATGATCTTTTGGAAACCATTGATGACGGTGTCGCCACCGTGACCATGAACCGGCCAGAGGCGCGGAACGCCTTCACTGGCCAAATGATGGAAGGACTGACGGAAGCTCTTTCCAGGCTGGCGTCCGATCCGTCCGTCCGCGTTGTTGTTTTGACAGGGGCAGGTGGTGCTTTCTGCGCGGGGGGAGATGTTAAAAGCTTCGCTGCCAATGCCGGTGCAGATGTCAATCTGGATCAGCGCATGCAGGAATTGCGTGACCGTATGGATGTCAGCAGACTGCTCCACGAGATGCCGAAGCCAACCTTGGCGGTTATTCCGGGTCCTGCTGCGGGCGCGGGATTCTCTCTTGCTATGGCCTGCGATTTGCGTATTGCTGCGGATAGCGCGAAGCTGACCACGGCTTTTTCAAAAGTGGGTTTGTCCGGCGATTTCGGCGGCTCCTATTTCCTGACCAAGCTTTTGGGTGCTGCAAAAGCGCGCGAGCTATATTTTACGGCCGAAGTGATCTTGGGCAAAGAAGCCGAAGCGCTGGGTATGGTCAGCAAATCGGTTCCGGATGAAGAGCTTCCAGTCGCTGCTGCGGCAATGGCCAAGCATCTTGCCAGCCTGCCCACCGTTGCCATTGGTTATATGAAAAAGAACCTCAATACGGCACTTGATGGATCGTTGAGTGATGTTCTCGATTGGGAAGCCAATCAGATGGTGCGATCGTTCGAGACGGAAGACCATAAAGGCGCGGCACAGGCATTTGTTGAAAAACGTGCGCCGGTCTTCAACGGACGCTAGAGCTTAGGCTACCCCCAGAGAGCCTTCGGCGGCGGATGCATGATACTGCCGTCGAAGTAAATGCCGTTATCGCGGTCTTTATCCAGCAATAAGGGCCCATCGAGGTCGACGAAGCGGGCGAAGCTGCCAAGCAAGGTTGCGGGCGCCATGGCAAGGCTGGTGCCGAGCATACAGCCCACCATCACGCCGAGCCCGAAACCGCGCGCGGCTTCTGCCAGCAAAAGTGCTTCGGTCAAGCCGCCGGTTTTATCAAGCTTGATATTGATAAAGTCGTAATAGCGTGCGACGTCGTCCAGAGTGGCCGTATCATGGGCGCTTTCATCGGCGCAAATGGGCACCGGGCGATCCATATTAGCAAGAGCTTCATCCTCTCCTGCAGGCAAAGGCTGTTCGATGAGTTCAACACCTAGGTCCGCCATTTTCGGGCAGTATTCCTGCATCATATTGACCGTCCAGGCTTCATTGGCATCGACGATCAGCCGGGATTTCGGGGCATTGCTGCGCACTGCTGCCACGCGCTCGATATCAAGCGTGCCACCAAGTTTTAGTTTCATCAGCGGCCGATCGGAATTTGCCTTTGCCGCGAAACCCATTTTTTCCGGATCATCCATGGATAAAGTATAAGCGGTAATTGTCGGTCCGGGCTCGGCGATATTGGCGAGGGCGGCGACAGACTTGCCGCTCAGCTTTGCTTCAAGATCCCAGAGCGCACAGTCGACAGCATTACGTGCCGCGCCGGAGGGCATAATGGTAAGCAGGCCCTCATGGGTAAGGCCATCTTCTACAAACTGACGGGCGGCAGATATCTGGCCCAATACGGATTTTGGCGTCTCCCCATAGCGGGCATAGGGAACGCATTCGCCCTGGCCGGTAACACCATTTTCGGTAATGGTGGCGACAACGACATTGGCCTCTGTTTTTGTCCCGCGGCTGATCCGAAAGCTGCCTTTAATCGGCCAACTTTCCTCCACGGCCGACAGGCTGCGTGCCGTCATGAAAGGGCATCCACAATGGAAGCAGTCCCGAGGCGGAAAGGGTCTGTGCAGGGAAGGCCAAGATCATCTTCCAGTTCTTTTAAATATCGATCCCCTTCCTCAACTGATAACTCCGCCGTATTGATGGCGACGCCGACAAAATGAGCCGCCTTATTGGTCAGTTGCGCCGTCGCCATATTAAGCGCCATGCATTCCCGGAGTTCAGGGAGGGGTTGATGGGGAAGCCCGCGCATATAGGTTCGTGTGGGTTCATGGCACAGAACCAGGGCGTCGGCCTGTGCGCCGTGCAGCAGCCCAAGGCTAACCCCGGCAAATGCCGGATGGAAAAGTGATCCTTGTCCTTCAATAATATCCCAGTGATCCGCGTCATTTGCCGGGGAAAGTTCCTCGACGGCACCCGAGATAAAATCGGCAACCACGGCGTCGATGGAGATACCTGAACCCGCAATGAATATACCAGTTTGGCCCGTTGCGCGGAAATCAGCTTTCATACCCCGGCTTCGCATTTCCTTTTCAAGCGCGAGCGTCGTATACATTTTGCCGACAGAACAATCGGTTCCCACAGCCAGCAACCGTTTGCCTGAGCGCTGGGTGCCCTTGCCAGTTGCGATGGCATGGGTTGGATGTCGGACGTCAAAGAGTGTCCGGCCATTGCGTTCCGCAGCCGATTGTATTTCCGGGATATCGCCAAGGCGAATATGCAGGCCGCTGGCCACATCCATGCCCGCATCCAATGCCTGGGTAATAATCGAAATCCAGTGATCGGGCAGAAAACCTCCGGAATTTACAATACCAATAGTGAAGGTTTTTGCGCCAGCCGCCACAGCGTTGGCAATGGAGGTATCCTGAATGCCGAGATCGGCTGCGCATCCGTCCAGTCTTAGCTGGCCGATACACCATTCCGGGCGCCAATCGACAATCCCTTGTGCCGTTTTCGCGCCAAGCTGGTCACCGACATCGCCAAGAAACATCAGGTAAGGATTTTGCATCACTGTCATTTAAGGTCACGCTCCCGCAATTCAATAGTTTCTGACGCGGTGTCAGGCCTCCAGAGCGGCTTGTTCCGCCTGAAGCTTTTTTATCTCCGCGTTGAGGGCCTCGGCACATTCCACACTCGCCCATTCACGATGTTCATCGCGGGCATAGGCAAGTGCATTTCGATAATACATAAAGGCATTCAGACGGCAACGGGCATAATTATTCTGAGTACGAATAACTTTGCCCGGCGTTCCCATAACAATGGAGTTATCCGGAATTACTGTTCCTTCTTTTAAGAAGCTATGACCAGCGACAATACAGTTATTGCCGATCACGCAGCCATCCATAATTGTCGTGTTGATGCCGATTAGGCAATTATCACCAATGGTACAGCCATGGATCGTGCAGCGATGAGTGATGGAGCAATGAGCGCCGATAATAGAGCTTGTGCCCTCACCCACATGGATCATGCAAAAATCCTGAATATTCGTATATTCGCCGATCACCACATTCTGGGATTCGGCGCGAATTACCGTATTAGGCCAAAGCGAAGCCGCTTTTTTGATACGGACTTTGCCATAAATTAAGGCGCTGGGATGAATGTAGGTGGCGTCGTCGATACTGACGTCCGGACCAAAGCGTGACATCGGTTTTCCCCGTTGTTCGTTTTAAGATTACCGGAATTCAACATGGGAACATCCGGCCTGCGGGTAAAACCCTAACAGGCAGATTGACCTTTGGTCAAACGGATGTTCCGGATATTTGGAAAGTTATACCAGGTCCTGTTTCCAGGGCTGGGACTTGATCCAGTCATTGAAACTTTTGGGATCTATGGGACGGCTCATATAATAGCCCTGTCCCACGTCGCACCCCAGATCGGCAAGCGAGTGCCAGGTGGCAAGATCTTCGACCCCCTCAGCAACGACAGAAAGATCCAGATTCTTGGCGAGATCCAGCAATGTGCGGACAATGACAGCATCGTCTGCGACGGTGTTCATATTCAGCACAAAGCTTTTGTCTATCTTGATTTCATCAACCGGCAGTTTCCGAAGATAGGCAAGCGACGTATAACCTGTGCCGAAATCATCAATGGAAACCCGCACGCCCATATCGTGAAGATGGTTCACGACTTCGGTGGCGCGGCTGACATCGGAGATAATGGCGCTCTCCGTGATCTCAAGCTTTAGAAGCTCGGCCGGAAAGTTCGTTTTTTCGAGAAGGCGCCGTACCGTGTCAGGAAAGACAGGGTTGTGCAGTATCAACGCAGAGATATTAACGGAAACGGAAAGCCGTTTTCCCTCATCAAACCAGCGTTTCCCTTGCTTTACTGCCGCCTCCAAAACCCAATGTGTCAGGCCTTCGATGGAACCGGAGCTCTCGGCGAGGGGGATGAAACTGTCCGGAAACATCATGCCGTTGTTGGGGTGCTGCCAGCGGACCAATGCCTCGACGCCGATAACTTCGCCATCGGTCATGCGGACCATAGGCTGATAGTGCAGGCGTAATTGGTCATCTGCAATGGCCTCGGGCAGATCTTGCGCCAAGCGCAATTGCTGCCGCCGTTCGATATCGTCTTCTTCGGTGTACACCATGAAGCGTGTTTTATCGCGCTTTGCGGAGTAGAGCGCTGACATGGATTTATGAAGCAAGCCGTCCGCAGTATCATGTTCATCCAGGGTCGCTATTCCCATGGATGCGCTGATATCCGTTTTTTGCCCGCGCACTATGTAAGGCTGTCGGAGTTCGTGCGAGAGCCGCACGGCGATTGACGTATGGGACGGGCCGGTGAAATCGACGTCACTGATTAGCATTGCAAACTCATCATCACCGAGGCGGCCAACAATCGCGTTATCCGGGGCGAAACGGAATAATCGCTTGGCGACGGTTTGCAAGATCTCGTCGCCAAAATCGTGCCCCCGGCTTTCGTTCAGCCCCTTGAAACTGTCAAGGTCAAGGATGATCAGGGAAACTTGCGTATTGTTCGACATCGCCTTTTCGATGGCCTTTGCCATTTTGAGGCGAAATTTTCGGCGCCCTGGCAGCGCGGTCAGTGGATCTTCCTCTATAAAAGCGGAAAGCTCCGTCTCCAGATGAGCCGTGCGGTTATTCAGTTTGCACAGCCGGTCAGCATTGAACAACGCTGTTTCAAGTCGTTTTGCGGACAAATCTTTGCTTGCAATATTCTCGGACGCACCCTTTCGCAAATAATGTAACGACCCGTCGATCATGATGACAGGAATAAAGGGCGGCTTGGTGGCGACTTCAACCAGGGCATTTTCATACGCAGGGTTGCCATTGTCACCGTCAATGATGATGCAGTTATAGGCGCCGGATTTAATATCTTTCACGATCTCATCATCATAGTCACTATTCTGGGCAGTGACGGGAAGAGAGATGTCTTTGCAGAAGGACGCAATACGATCGCCGGGCTCAAGAACAAGCAGGCGGAGCTTGTTATAATTGAGCCGGAGAGTCTCGGCATTTGCATCCACGGGCGCGCGCTCGTCCGATGCGCCGGGAGCTGATTGTTCTATGGAAGACGGGTTCGTTGTCGTCAATGCATTAGTCTCTGAAATCGGGTATCGCAGCCACCGGCGCCGCAATAGTTAAATTTATAGTCATTATCAATAGAGATGAGGCGTAAAGAAGGTCTTAATTTTTCTAAAATGAAACGGAATTCTGATGCATCGATAATGACTATGATACATATGGATTATTTATTATAAAAATGATTCATATGTTGCTAAACCTTTGATCATTGGATAGTCTCGAAAACAGCAAGATTGATATTTTTAAAATTGCTGCTTTTGGGGAATAAATTGCGGGTGCCGGGTAAAAAGACAGATATTCTGGAGACTATCGAGGCGGAATATGAGCGGCTGAGTCCTCAGCTGCGTCTGGCTGCGCGGTTTGTTCTGGATAGCCCGGATCGCGTCGCGCTTCACTCAATGCGCGAAATTGCGGCGCAAGCAGACGTGTTGCCGCCGACCATGATCCGGCTGGTCAAGCGACTGGGGTTTTCTTCCTATAACGATTTTCGGGATCGTTTCCGGGATCGTATCGTGCCGGAGACAGGCACCTATGCAGCCAGGGCGCGGCAACTGCAGCTTCGGAACTCTCTCGGGTCCGATACCGGGTTTCTGGGAGAGATGTCCGAAACCGATATGAGGAACATCGAGCAGACATTTGCCTCATTAGAGGAGGAGGCAATACGAACCGCCGCGCAAACCCTGATTGACGCCAAGACTATTTATATTATCGGGCTTCGGAAATGCTTTCCGGTCGCTTTTTATATTCACTACGCGCTTCGGAACTTTTTCCCGGCTGCGCGATTGTTGCAAGGACAGGCAGGATTATTCCGTGAAGAAATCTCTTTCATCAGTGGCGATGATGCGGTGATCGTCATTGCCTTCGATCCCTACACAAAGGAAACGGTCCGGGCGGCGCGATCCGCGCGGGATGCGGGGGGGAGTTTGATTGCGATTACGGATAGCGTCGTATCCCCCCTGTCCGATGGTGCAGAACATCTTTTCCTGGCAGCCAACAGAAGCCCATCTTTCTACCGGTCGTTGGTGGGCGCTCTGGCAATCGCTCAGGCGCTGGTGGCGGCAGTTGTGGATGCGCTGGGCGTTGATGCTGTGGAAAAACTTGAAAATTC
>Ga0315338_1004365_pt1 | contig 11277 bp, 8 predicted proteins | sample ASW8metaG_FD_204518 | JGI IMG/M metagenome (GOLD analysis project Ga0315338, IMG submission 204518) | Ammonia-oxidizing marine archaeal communities from Monterey Bay, California, United States - ASW #8 | ecosystem: Environmental > Aquatic > Marine > Coastal | place: USA: California | collected...
ATGTCGACGTCTTCGTTGTTGACGTCGATCCAGAATGTCCGCGTGAGGTCGAAGTCGTCGTCATCGAGCTCGGTGGTGCTCGGCGGCAGGACCCACCCGCACCGTTCACGGGTCACTCCTGGCGCGATCGGCTCGAGGATCATGACGAACGTGTGGTTCGGCAGAATCGAGAGCAGGACGTTCGGGAACAAGGTGATGAAGCGACCGCTCTGCTCATCGGACTCGCCGAGACCAGCGGCCGGTGGCATGCTCGACCAGTCGTTGCGTTCGTCACTGGACACCGGCGTTGTCGTCATGGCGAGATACATCCCGCGGCCTTGATACCGGTAGTGGTCTTCGACCCGGCTCACCTTGATGAGGTTTGGGTGCACGAATGGCAGGTGGTAGTACTCGCTGAAGTTCTCGCTGATCAGCTTCCAGTTGGCGTTGATCTCGATTTCGAGACCATCGTGTAGCCACCAGTCGGCGAGCCTGTATCCGGCCAGGCGATCGTCGAGGTCGCCGAAATAGTCGTCGATGGCTGGCACATCGGGATCGAGGCACACGAACAGCAGGCAACCCCAGGTGGCGGCTCTGACTTCGTGGAGGCCGAATTCGGCGTAGTCGAAGTCCTCGACGCCTGCTTCGTCGAACATCGGCGTTCTGACCAGTGTCCCGTCGAGCGTGTAGCACCAGCGGTGGTACGGGCACCGAATGGTGCCCTTGACGTCGCAGTCAGCTTCGGCGAGCTCGGTGCCACGATGTCTGCACGCGTTCCGGAAGGCGTGAACTTCGCCATCGCTCGTTCGGGTGATGACCAGGGACTGCCCAGCGGCCTCGCGGACGAGCATTCTGTTCTCGGTTGCTTCGCCTGCGAAACCAACGCAGACCCAACTCGAACCGAAGACGCTTTGCATTTCTTCGGCGAAGAAACGCGCGTCGGCATAGGCCTCTGCCGGAAGTGAGCTGGCCGTCATGATCGGTCGCCGCGTGCCAGCCCAGGCCTCCTGGGCCGACCAGTCCTTGATTGTCACTTGAGCCGCGCTGGCGCGGCCGTTGTCCGACCCCATCAGCAAGAAATCTACGGCCAGTTCGTGCTGCTGTGAAGGTTCCATGATTGCATATCTGGCATGAGCAGATTCGATGGCATCGATGTCCCTTCGCTGGCAGGCCTCGTCATGTTCGACGCGGCCGCCCGCCTCGGCAGCTTCAGCGCAGCGGCGGCTGAGCTGCAAGTCGGGCAGCCAGCTGTCAGCCATGCGATTCGCGAATTGGAGCGAAGGGTCGGCGGACCTCTGTTCGAGAGGCTCCACAGAGGCGTCAGGTTGACCGACGTCGGAGAAGCGCTGGCTGGCGATGTCGATCTCGGTATCGATCGTCTCGAACGAGGACTACGTGCTGCGACAACAAGGGCGACGCACCGCCACGCCGTTGTGCGGCTCGCCGTTTCGACGGCCACCGCCTCGTTCTGGCTCATGCCGCGCATCCGCCGATTCAAGCTCGAGCATCCCGACATCGACGTCCAGTGCGTCACCTCCGACAGCACGGTGACATTCGATTTCACTTCGGTCGACCTGTTCATCCCGGTCGGTCGTGGTGACTGGAGCGATCTCGATCGCTGGGAGGTCGAGACAGAGCAAGTGTTCCCGATCTGCAGCCCCAGCTTCGCCGTACGATTTGGCAAGCTTCCCGTATCGGTCGAAACGCTCGCGGTAGAGACCCTGCTGCACCTCGATGAACGCCATGACAGTCGCCTCGTGTGGAGCGACTGGTTCTCTCGCGTCGGCCATGCGTTCGCGACCCCGACACAGGTGACAGTGGCCAATGACTACGCCGTTCTGCTCCAGGCGACGTTGGAAGGCCAGGGCGTTGCGCTTGGCTGGCGACACATCGTGGAGTCACTCGTCGAGTCGGGCCAGTTGGTCCGGCCGGTCGAAGAGGTCGTGAACGGCGAGCCGTTCTATCTGCATGCCTCTCCTCGTCGTGACCTCACCGAAGCCGCAGAGACATTCCGCGACTGGTTGGTCGCAGCGGCTTGACCCGAATCTCGGCTCCCTTCGCGACGGCTGACGTTGTTCAGGATGACGGTGTCAGACACCATCGCTCTTGTCTGGCGCGTTGTCTGGAAGATGGTCGCGGGAGCTCAACTAGTCTCGGGGCATGACGGGGGAATCTTGGCCACACGCGCTCGAAACTGTGCGCGGGCCCATCGACAGACTCAAGTTCGACGGCGTTCGCAACGGCATGGGAAGCGCAGCGCCCTCCATCGTCGGGTTGATGGATCGTGGCGTGTTGTCGCCGGATCTCATGTGCGGCCTGACGCTCACTCTGCTCAGTGGCCAGCCTCGAACGCCGAAGCTCGACTCAGAAGGCAAAGCATCGGCAACTGATGGCGGCGTGTGGGTGCGCGAGCAGTTCACATGTCACCGGCCGATCCCGGCCGACGAGGCATTCGAGATCAACGGCGCTTCGACTGGGCGGTACGTGCGCCGAGGTCGACGATATGGAACGAACGTCGCAGAGACCCGCACGGCAGATGGTGAACTTCTTGCAACCAACATGACCACAGGACTGTTGGCGTACAAGGTCGAGGAGGGACTCGAGGACGAGGTTGTCGGTATTCCATACGACGAGACTCCGGCGCCGGTACCCGATCTCTCGAGGGCCGAGTTCAACCCGCATCGTGGTGCGATCTCAGCGGCACAGGTCGGCGATGTGCTCGGCGGCGAAGACGTGCTGATGAGCTTGGCCATGATGGCTGCCCGCGACACGGAGAACCCGGACAACCCGATCCACAGCGACATCGAGAAGGCAAAGGCCGCCGGCCTTGATCGACCCATCGCCGGCGGGTCGCATGTTCTTGCGTTCGCGCTCGAGCCGGTGATGGCAGCGTGGGGCGACGAGGTGCTGTTCCATGGAGCTCGCCTCGACGTCCGGTGGAAAGCACCGACACACTGCGACGTGCACATCACCTCAACCGTGACCGTTGTCGACGTCAACGACACGGGCGTCCGCTTGGCCGCAGAAGTCACCCTCGAGTCGGGCGCCACCGCGATGGTCGCTGACATCGAGATTCCGCGATGACCGAACCAGCAGTCCGTGGCCTCGAGGGAATCCGCGTGCTCGACCTCGCCGACCAGTCGGCAGCATTCGCCGGTCGGATCCTTGCCGACCTCGGTGCCGAGGTGATTCTCGTCGAACCGCCAAGTGGGGGACCGACGCGGCACCTCCGACCGTTCCTCGATCGTGCCGCCGGACCTGAGCGCTCCTGTGTTCATCAGTACTTCGGCGCGAACAAGAAGTCTGTTGTGGTCGATCTCGATGACGAGTCGGGCCGCACCCAGTTTCTGTCGCTCATCGCATCGTCCGACATCGTGCTCGAAACGGCCCGGCCAGGCGCCTGGGATGCGCTCGGTCTCGGACCCGAGGCGCTGGCCTCTGCCAGACCCGATTTGATCCAGATCTCCGTCACGCCATTCGGCCTCGACACCGAGTGGGCCGATCGCCTCGGAAACGACCTCATTGCTGGCGCCGCCGGAGGCCTCGTCGGAATCTCCGGCGAGCCTCGCGGGACCCCGGTGCAGGGTGGCGCCAACCCGTCATATTGCATGGCGAGCCTCACTGCAGCCTCGGCCGCGACGATCGCGATCACGCACCGAGACGCGACAGGCGAGGGTGCGCACATCTCGGTCTCGTTGCAGGAGGCCACGGTCACTGCCGTGACGCAGACCAACACGCCGTCGACATGGACCTGGTTCGGCCGCATCCCGCATCGACCGGGCCTGTCGAGCGCGCTCGAATGCGCCGACGGTGGCTTCGTCGGCCATCTGGTTCGGCCAGACGGATTCGCCGGGTTCCTCACGTGGCTGGATGAGGTTGGCATCGAGCATGAGATGACGATGGACGATGCCCACTGGGCTGTTGTTGGTTCGCCTCGCAAAGGCAACCCTGTGATGCAGGCGACGTTCGATCTGGCAGCAGCGCTCACTCGTGATGAGTTCGCAGCCGGTGCACTCGAGGCCGACATCGTCTGCCTGCCAGTGCTCGGCTTCGCTGACATGCTCGGCTACGAGCAGTACAAGGTGAACGAGCAGTTCTCGACCGTCGAACAACCGGCCGTGGCCAGAGAGCTCGGATTCGTCCGATCGCCGATGGATGTCGGCCACGACCACACGCCAATCCGACCAGCCCCGACGCTCGGCCAGCACTCCGAATCGATTCTCGGATCGCTCACGCCTGCGACTCCGGCTGAAATCCGAAGGTCGACGTCTCCTGGATCTGCCCTCGACGGCGTCAGAATCATCGACTTCGGGTGGGTCCTGGCTGCTCCGCTCGGCGGTCGAATCTTTGCGAGCTTCGGCGCAGAGGTGATTCGAGTCGAGTCTGGGACGAAGATCGATTCGATGCGCCGCCAGATCGGACCAGACGGCAAGCCGGATCCGAACTTGGGCGGACTCTTCAACAGCGTCAACGCAGGAAAGAAGTCGCTGACGGTCGACTTGCGCACTGAGGAAGGGCTCGCTCTCGTTCTCGATCTGGTCGCGACGGCCGATGTTGTCGTCAACAACTTCCGGCCCGGCGCACTCGAGCGCATGGGTCTCGGCTACGAGCGGCTCCGCGAGTTCAACGAGGAGATCGTTCTACTGAACTTGCCTGGCGCTCACCCGATCGGGCCGTGGGCCGTCCGGCCGAGCATGGGCAACATCTTGATGGCGGCGTCTGGCTTCAACATGTTGACCGGATTCCCGACCGAGAAGCCCCGCGGCATCGGTGTGGCCTATCCCGACTTCACCGGTCCGCACTTCATGGTCGCTGCGGTGCTCAGCGCGCTTCGCCGCAGGCGTCAGGGTCACGGTGGCCAGGAGCTGACGGTGACTCAACTGTCTGGCGTCATCTCGATGCTCGGGGTCGAATGGATGCAGTTCTCCGACCGTGGCGAGCAGCCGGCTCGCCGCGCGAACAGGGACCCGAACTTCTGCCCGCAAGGTGTCTACGCCGCGGCGGGCGACGATCAATGGGTTGCCGTTGCTGTCGGCTCCGATGAGCAATGGCAGGAGTTCTGTTCGGTGATCGGTGCCGGCCATCTGGCGGAGCACTCCTTCGCCGAGCGACGTCTGATTGAGGATGACATCGACCGGCTGATCGACGAATGGACGTTCGGCATCGACAAATGGAAGATCGCCGACGTGTTGCAGGCACGTGGCATCGCCGCCGCGCCGGTCGAGGATCTGTCGGACACCTACGACCGCGATCCGCAGCTGCGCGAGCACTATCAGATCGTCCACCAGCCATCAGCTCCCGATGTCGACATCCCGATCGACGCCGAGCCCGCCCGCTGGGTCGGGGCCGAACACCGCTTGACCCGGTCACCCGAACTTGGCGAACACAACCACGAAGTCGTTGTCGATCTGCTCGGCCGCTCACAGGCCGAGTATGAGGCGCTCGTCAAATCTGGCGTCCTCAGCTAGCGGGATGCCTCCGGTGAATCAGAAGTGAGGGCATGACGTGTACACGATGAGAGATCCCATCCGTCGGGCGGCGCAGCTGTTTGCCGATCGTGAGGCCGTCGTCTGCGGTGAGACGCGCCGTACGTTCGCCGAACTGGCCGAGCGGGTGCGTCGTGTGGCCGGACTGCTCGAGTCGATCACCGACCCGGGCGACCGAGTCGCGCTGTGGGCGCTGAACTCCGACCACTACCTCGAGTTGTTCTTCGGAATCCCATGCGCAGGACGAGCGATCGTCCCGCACAACACCCGCTGGGCTGAGCCGGAGCTCGCCTACGCCACCGAAGACGCTGGCGCGAAGGTTCTCATCTGCGACCGCGACCCCGGTGCGCTCGCTGACCTCGTCGAGCGGGTGATTCGGCTGGACACGGGCGAGTACGACGAGCTGCTGACATCGTCGCCAGAGGATGAACCCGACATCGCCCCCGACACCATTGCCGGGCTCTTCTACACAGGAGGCACCACCGGCGCGTCAAAGGGCGTCATGCTCACTCACGCCAACCTGATGGCAAATGCGATCCACACGCAGTTGGCCCAGCCGATACTGGCTGACGATCGTTACCTCACGATCGCGCCGATGTTCCATGCCGCCGGCGTGTACTGCGCTGCGGTGCTGCCGCTGGTTGGCGCCGCGAACGTCATCTTGGCCGGGTTCGACCCCGCCTCGTCACTCGACACCATCGAGTCCGAGCGCATCACGTGTGCCATTGCTGTGCCGGCGATGCTCGCCGCAATGTGCGAGACGCAGGCGGTCTCACCACGGGATGTGTCGAGTCTCAGCTGGCTCTCTCACGGAGCTTCACCTATCGCACTCGAGGTTCTGCGTCGAGCCGATGACCTGTTTGGCTGCGAGCTGATCCACCTCTACGGCGCCACGGAACTCTCGCCCCTCGCCACCATTTTTCGCCATGAAGAGAACTACCTCGACCACGCGAGGGCAAAGAGTTGCGGTCAACCCGCACCCGGAGTCGACCTTCGAATCCTCAATGAGGACGGCCGCGACCTCCCGGTCGGCGAGTCGGGTGAAGTCGCGGTCAGCGGGCCGAACGTCATGGTCGGCTACTGGAACAAGCCGGAACAGACCGAGGCTGCACTCGTCGACGGCAGTTGGTATCTGACTGGTGACGTCGGGTTCCTCGACGATGAGGGCTATCTCTTCCTCGTCGATCGGGCCAAGGACATGATCGTGAGTGGTGGCGAGAACGTGTATTGCACAGAGGTCGAAGACGTGTTGTACACGCACCCTGGTGTCCTCGAGGCGACGGTGTTCGGTATTCCAGACGAGCAGTGGGGCGAGGCAGTCCACGCCGTTGTTGTTCCTCGCGACGGCGCGTCCATCGATGAGTTGGATCTCATCGAGCACTGCCGAGGCGCAATCGCCGGTTACAAGACCCCGAAGAGCATCTCGTTCCAGACTGATCCGCTACCGATTTCGGGGCCAGGCAAGGTCTTGAAGCGACTCCTCCGCGAACCGTTCTGGGAAGGCCACGATCGGGCCATCAACTAGCCATCCTGCTCGGCGATCCAGCCAGCCACCATCTGAAGGTTGGGCCAAGAGTCACGTCCGAACGCTGCCGGGCGCCGGTTGCAATCCGGCGGAAGTCGTCTGTCAGGTAGCAGTGCGAGCTTGAGCGGCTCGTTCGAGATATTCGACGAATCCGCTGAAGCCCTTGCGCATGGGCCGGCCCATCATCGCAGCCACAACGAACCCGAACGGTCCGCCCTTCGGTTCGTAGTCGTAGCTCATCGTCATCGCGGTGGCGTCTCCACCGTCAGACAGGGCGAAGGTCATTGTGGCTTTGGTGACTGGCATCTTCTCGATCTGGTCTATTGCGACCACCATCTTCTCCTCATCGATCCACTCGGTGACCGTCTCACGCATCGCGACAGACCCGTCGAGTTCGACCTGGCGCTGCGCACCCACGCCCTCGGTGGCATCGCCAATCGAATGGCTGTTCACCACGCCGTCGTTCCAGTCAGCGATGTTGGGGTAGTCGGCCAGTACGGCCCACACGCTTGAGCGAGGAGCTTGGACCGTGCGCTCGATCTTGAGGTTTCTCATCGGGATATCTTCCTTCTTCAGTGGTATGGGGTTGTTCGGTTGTCGATCGGCCATGCCTCATAGAGGCTGACGCTGTCCGCGATGGGGCAGCCTTCCAGCAACTGCTCGGCCGCATCCATGTGCTCGGCCTCGACGATGGAGAAGCCGCTCGCCGGGTTCGATGTCAGTGACAAGTCGAAGGTTTCTTCGTTGGTCACCAGACGACCAGGCCCGAACGCGATGCCGACGCTGACGAAGCTCGCGGCCCTACGCCGTAACCAAACATCCCAGGCCGCTTTGCGACCCGGCAGCGGTGGCGCACAGCCGTGATAGAGCAACACGAACTTCGTCATGGCAACTATCCAACTCAGGTCCAGCGACAACGTTATGTCGGTGTTTCTCAGAATCTTTCTCGAGGCCCTTGGCGCGAAGTCGCCGAGAATGCCCCGGTTCATGAGCTCGAATCTAGGGTGCGAGGTGTTGGTGTACGGATCGGATGGCGCTCGATCCTTCGCCTACTGCGGCGGCGACTCGTTTCATCGATCCCGCTCGCGCGTCGCCGGCTGCGAAGATCCCGGGCTGTGATGTCTCGTACGCGAGTGGCTTGTAGCCGGGCGAGTCCGTGACGGAACTGTCGGTGAGGATGAATCCTCTGTCGTCGAGCTGGATGAGCCCGCTGACCCAATCGGTGTAGGGAATTGCGCCAATGAAGAGGAAAAGGCCGCTGCAATCGTGGCTCGTGGTCTGCCCGGTCTCACGGTCGGTGCGGGTGATCCCAGTCAGGCGACCGTCGCCATGGAGTTTCGTGACTTCGGTTCCTGTGGCGACTTCGATGTGCGGCGAGGCCTCGATGCGATCGATGAGATACGCCGACATCGATGCGATGAGGGACTCGCCCCGGATTGCAATCGTGACCTCTGCACCCTGTTGGGCGAGATATATGGCAGCTTGACCGGCCGAGTTTCCTCCACCCACGACGGTTACGGGGCTGTCCCCGCAGACTCGTGCTTCGAGTTCGGTCGCTGCGTAGTAGATGCCCGCTCCTTCGAACTCAGCCAGTCGGTCGAGGGCGAGCTTTCGGTATTGCACGCCGACGGCCAGGACGACGGTTCGCGACATCAGCGTTGAGTCGTCATCAAGGGTGAGCCGATAGCCATCACAGACTGCGTCGATTGAACTGCAGGAGGCGGGCGACGTGATGCGCGCGCCAAGCCGCTGGGCTTGGAGCGAGGCTCGCTCGGCAAGTTCTCCACCTGAGATCCCTGTTGGGAACCCGACATAGTTCTCGATCCGGCTACTTGTGCCGGCCTGCCCGCCAACGGACCGTGAATCGAGAACAACGGTGTCGAGGCCCTCAGATGCGCCATACACCGCAGACGCGAGACCCGCGGGGCCGGCTCCGACAACGACCACGTCGTGAATGTGAAGGCTCGTCGGGTGGTATAGCAGCCCCAGCTGTGCGGCGAGCTCGCCGACGGTTGGGCGCCTCAACATCACGGTGGGTGTAACTGCTACTGGCAGTTCGGATCGCTCGACCCCAGCAGAAACGAGCCTGTCGTAGACGGTCGGATCGTCTTCGGGATCGACCCAACGGTGGGCGACCCGCATTCGTCTCGCGTAACCAACCAGCTCCAGCGTCCTGCTCGTGTGGCGCGAGCCAACGATCGTGAGCGCGACTATTGCCAGATCACCGACGAGCTGCAGTTCGCGGCGGGCGACAAGCACAGCAAACAGCAGATCGCCAAGATCGTGGTCGGACGCCATCAGCTCCCGGAGCGCGGGTTCGCTCACGGCGAGCACCTCAGAGCGAACGACAGCGCGGCTGTGAATGTAGGCCGCTTCGCCGGTCAAGACGGCGTACTCGCCCATGATGTTCCCTGCCGCAGCGGTTCCGATCTCGAGTTCTTGCTCGCCCGGCATGCCGATTCGGCCGAGCACGAACTCACCCTCGAGCAGGATGAAGAGGTCGAGGTCGGTGTCGCCCTCCCGGAACAGCAATTCACCCTCCGGAACCTGCAGGACTCTTCCGTACGGTCGGAGCCTGTCGATCTGGTCAGGGTCGAGGCTCGTGTAGGCAGTCTCTTCGGTAGCGTCTGACATGCATCCCAATCTAGGCACGTGTGAGCCGAGCTCCCGTAGCCGCGTCCACCGTTCTGCCGGAGGGAATCGGGTTGGTGGTGGATCGCGTTCAGCTGCCAGACACTTCGGCCCGAATGCAGTGCACGAGTTCGCGTGCTCGGCCACTGAGGGAAAGAACGCAGATACGTGGCTAACGACCCTGGGGTCGGTGGTCCACTTACGAGTATTGCCCCGGGTTCCACTTTGACGCAGGCCGCTTTGGGCCCGGATCGAAGAGCTTCGGCTTCCTGGTGGGAGAATCTTGGTCGAGAAGCGCAGCTACTCCGAGAGCCGTTAGGGACGGCAGGAGCACGGTCAAGATGAGACCGACGGCCACGGCGATGCCCGCTACGGGGCTCCCGAGGCACTCCTCGCCTCGAACGACGTCCGCGCAGTCCGCGAATTGGCTGGTGTCGCCTCCGTAGTAGATCCCGAGAACGACCGATCCGATGATTCCAACGACGAGATAGACGTATGCGACGATTCTGAGGAGTCCACCGCTCATCCCCGAAGGCTAGATCGTGTACGCCACTGCTCGGCGGCTCGGTCAGAGGAGACGGATAGTGGCTGTTCATCACTCCCGACAATCGGCCCTCGCCGAGTCATCTGAGTACAACAGTTCGGCCCGAGCGCGTGCCCGAGTTCGTTGATGGCTGCAACCCGTCGCTGACGAGTCGCGGCAGCGCGGTGGACCCTGGCTCCGCCCTGAACGTCTCTTGTGCGCTGAAGAGCCGAGGCAACGCAGATACGGTGGGGCCATGAGTGAAAGGCGTCGCCGACTCGTGCGATTTGTGAGGCTGCTCTTCAAGCGGCACCCCGAGGTGTCCGCTCTGCGCACAATGTCGACCGGCCATCACGATCGGGTGGCCCAAGCTGGCTACCACCCGGCTTCGGCCGTTTCGCCTGGGATGAACGTCGCCGTGGGCTCAGCAGCCGACGGTGGCGCATGCGGACCACCTGGGTTCTGACAGAGCAGCACGACCTGGGACACCGTGCGCACAGTTCGGTCGAGCGGGGCGCAACAGTTCGTTCTGATCGCGAGGCGCAGAAATAGGAACAAGGGCGCGACGCACGTTGTCGTCGGCGAAAATGCTCGGAGCGCCGATTCCGGACGTTGGCCGGGCAGTGCTCGAGATTCCGATCGCTCTTCCCAAGGCCCTCTTCGATCGACTCGCCGATGGCTCACCGGCAAGGTCGATCGAGCCCGCAGGAACTGACCGGGTCACGCTCCGTGCGGGCCGGCGCATCCGCACAGCTTCGCCACGGCGACGGCAGGTGTGCGAAGTCCGGCTCTGTCGAGCGTGGCGAGGACACTGTCCCACCCCGTCAGTAGGTTGAAGTTTGTACCGGACAGACGCGACTACCGAGTGGGAAGAGCGGGGTGGAACGTGCGGAATCTGAAAGTGTCGATGCATTCAGCCTCGGAGCTCGAGGAGCTAGATGTTCCTACTCTCGACATGATGTTGGCTCGGGCCAGGTCGGCTCGGTCGAGTGTCGATGGATACGTGGCGCTCGTCGGATCGGCGTTGGAGAAGGCACGCCGGCGTCCGGTTCCTGATGTTCCCCGTCCTGGGCCAGTCGGTGACGATGCTCCGGATCACGACGAGCGCCCGAACAGTGGCGAAGAAGAGCCAA
>Ga0315338_1004366_pt1 | contig 11273 bp, 3 predicted proteins | sample ASW8metaG_FD_204518 | JGI IMG/M metagenome (GOLD analysis project Ga0315338, IMG submission 204518) | Ammonia-oxidizing marine archaeal communities from Monterey Bay, California, United States - ASW #8 | ecosystem: Environmental > Aquatic > Marine > Coastal | place: USA: California | collected...
AGGATCTTCTACTTTTTCTACAGCGTCTATTACCATATCGGTATAATTTTCATAATGTCCATCTTGAACAACCCCTAATGGTTTAATAGCCATCACCCCACCTATGTTTCTTAACATTAATTGAGCGGTGCCGCCAATGGCAGCTATAGCTGTTGGAGCTACTAACTGATTAACAAACTGCAGAAGGTTCATCTTATGGTTGCTAGGTCTTAGCATATTATCTACTACATCTCTTCTAATAGCTATCTCGGCCGTCGATTGAGGCACTTTATTCCTAATATCTCCATAGGTATCAGCCCCTGTATTTTTACCTAAAGCATCTTCATAAGTTGGGTCTGTAAAGCGCCTATTATTAGTGTCACCGTCAATTCTTTGTTTCTCTCTAATAATAATTCTTCTGTTGTGAACATTAAGAGCCATTAACTCACTCACATATCTACCATATTTTTTATTAATAGCCGGTCCACTACCACCTACAAGTTGAGCAAAGCTATCTCCATCTTCAGGTGTTATAGTAAAAGAGCCGTGGTCTGTATCTAAATCTGTAAATCCATCTTCAACTACATCTATAAAGCTTTCTGTACCATCTTTCATATGGCCTAACCCATCAAATTGACCTACGTATCCGAATATAGTAACGCCGGCCGAGTGTTCGCTGCGGCCGGTACCGCCTAGCCAATTTATATTTCCAAATCTAGTATAGTTGTCATTAATTGTATCATATGGAGCAACAAACTCAACGTCATCCGCAATTCCCCCTGGACCCACCGCGTCTTGTGTCATTCCCAATGTCCTCCCTGGAATAGCTCTATTAGGAACTGGTCCATAATGACAACCAAGGCTGTTCAGTGCCGAGCCAATCTGCGCAGTTTTTTGATTATCTTTTGTGCCACGTGCCGGATAATTTCTTACAAGCGATTGTCTTTGATGAAGCGGTAAATCAACATCATGCGTAAAATTTCCTATTACTCGCCCCTCGCGAGGGCCATTATCCTCGTCAAAATTAGTATCACCAGGCCAATTCCAATACAATACCTCAAACCTTGACTCCAAATTTTCTCTATTTCTTGAAATTACAGTTGTTTTTTCCCCATCTGCATCGGTTGTCAAATAGAAATAAACTGGAGGCTGACTAGTTTGTTTAAAATACTCAGTGGTGTCATCCATATGAGAGTTTCTTAATTTAGAAAAATAATTCGCAATAATATCTAACGATTGATTAATTCTCTCTCTTTCTGACATGGCTGCATCAACTTCGACTACATCTTCTGGTCTAATACCAGAAACTATTTGTTGCTGCAGCTCTGCCATGGTTCGCACATCTTCTTCATTCTGTTCTCTTAACTTTTCAAATAAATCATCATATGAATTATTATTCAAATCCTGCTGAAATATTCCACGGCCAGGAGGAAATTCTTCATTTGTATATCTAAGAAAAACATCATTTATTTTAGCAAACCATTCATCAATTGCATTAGTATAATACTTAGTAAGAGGATCACCATTCTCCGCTATTTTGTTAATAACCGAGAAGGATGGCAACCATCCATCTTGTAACACTTGATTAGCCACGTTATTAAAATCATAATAATAGTTTGATACTGCCATTGTGGGCGACATTAATTGACCTTTTATATTATCAGCCCTTTCGTCTATATTTTCCCCAAAACCTATTGTAAAAAATTCAGTTAGAATGTTAATAAACGCCTCCCTATCAAAACTTGGTGGCCCACCAGGAATACCATATATTTCATCAACGCTATTTAAGCGAGTAATTTCTCCATCAATAAGAGTGCGATATTCTAAATAATTAGTACTGCCTAAGCCATATTGTCCAAAATATCGGGTTCGCCAATATTTTGTTGGGTCACCTTCAAATAAAGAATCTTCAGGGGTTATTGAATGCCATCCTCGATCCCGAAGAATTTTTCGGCCGGAACTATCAATTGTTGTCTCCCATCTCACCTTTTGATATTCCAGTTGTTCTTGGCTTCTAAAATTATACCAACTCATAGGCGCGGAATGCGGAGGCCGACCGGCCTCGGCTGCCTCGGCCTGGTGTTTAATTTCCTCTAAAGCTTGCCGTCTATTATTTTTATTTTCGGTGTTTTCGGCCGGTGGTGCTCTTACTTCAGCAATTACATTTGGAATCATTAAAGAATAAAGTGCTCTTTCAGTAAGGCGCTCGTTAATACTTTTTATTTCTTCTTCTTTTTGTTGGTTACTAGATATTTCTTCTTCAGTTAACACATGAACTTCACCAGGATCTTCAATTTGAAAATTTGGATCAAGTAAAGATAAAATATTTAGTTGGTCGTGTGACGACACATTTTGATTAAAAAGTTGAAACATCTCTCGCCTTAAAAAAGGATTCCTTTCCGCCCAGTCAACTTCTTCTAGCCCTATATTTTGTGGTACAAACGACAAACCAGTTAATCTATCATAAATTTGCCCGCCTGCATCTGGACCATAATTTGTAATTCCGCCGCGGCCATTATATGATCTTGTGTTCCAAAGAAGGTCTAAAACTTCCATAGTAGGAATCTCTGGATCATCCGAAAAGTCAGCGATATCTACTTGATAAGGGTTAAAACGAGCAAGAGAACTGTCCATAGCGCGGCTGTTGAGACCGGTAATAAAAGGCTTAACCTTATTATAAATCTCTGGATCTATTTTATCTATGTGTAAATTATCACCTTGAGAGCCACCATACCTTAAAGAGCCTGCATGTGCGGCTGTGCTCTGTCCTACGTGCGAATTACTATATCTAACCAATGTAGCCGGGAGAAGATTTAGCGACGTAGGGTTTCTTGAAGTAAGCCACTCTAAATCTATAGGTTCTTTTAATATATCTAATACTGTTTTTCCTTGTTGTGCAAGATTTAACAATCTATCAGTAACTTTTTCTTGTATGTCTCTTAATAATGCTTTTCTATGTTCTATCCACCATTTCTTCATAGTGCTTTGAAGTAAAGTTTTATTGGCAAAATATCGCATTACAGCAATAGAGTTTTGAAGATATATAGGGTCGTTTTCCTCCATCCATTTAAATGACGGCAACCATACATGGGCTACAACCCAAGGCCGGCTGCCCTTGTATGCCGAGCCGCTTTTGCCCTCTGCACCCAAATTCAACTTGCGGCGATCACTAGAATAAAAAATAATAGAAACGCCAGGCTCTTGTTCCGGCCCAAGGCCATGACTCCAATCATCGCCATATTGACCTTTATACAGATCTAAAGTTTGAGTGGAAAGCCATGGATAAACGGGGGTAATAATCCCGTCCGTCGATCTGTCTTCATTGGCGGGATCTATTTGAGATGACGCGAACTCGTTATGTTCCGAATAAGCTCGTGGAGCAAATTCAATTTTATCTATACTCAATGCTACATCAAAAATATCTCGATGTTTCCACCTTTCGCCACTACCCGGACTCTTTTGAAAAACCCACGCGTCCGTTCTTATGTTTAAGAAATGTTTAATTCTGAGGCCATCTACAGTTCCTTCTGTACCACGCATCCCAGGCATTACACTATTCATAAACTGCATATATTCACGATGCTTACTAAATGAAGGCAATGCTGTTTCTTCAATAAAAGACATAATTCTTCTAACAACTTCCTTATTACTCTTTAATTGAGTTTCGTCAACAAGTCTTTTATACTGCATTCCAAATAAAGAATCTTCAGGCACCGGCTCATAATAAAAATTAACACCAAACCGATCCGGATTTTTTCCTTCATTTACATAGGCTCTTCTAGAATCAGCCGAAGAAAGGTCACCCATTCCATATCTTACAGCTTCCATCAACCAACCTAAATAATAAAAATTAACCCTTGATTGATATTCTGTTTGATATATTTTTTCTTCTATATCTTCCTCGTCGTCGCCTTCCGAAAAAACACTTATTGGTTTTCTATTAACTTCATATTGCACAATGCCCGGACCACCATAAGGCCATGATGAATCAGCATACTCGGCTGCAAGACGGCCTAAAATATTAGTAGCTTCTCCAAAAAGACTATCATTTTCAGTTTCTTCTGCGTCTGGTTGGGCTGGATGTGAATCATCTAATCCAGTATTAAATAATAAATTTGAAATTCCATTAAAAACAAGTTGTTGGTTACTAGCAACCTCTGGAGCTAATACATCACCCAAAAATTCTCCACTACCTGCGTCTTCAGCAGTAAATCCCGCAACATCAGATAATGTTTCGCCACTATTAACGAGATTTTTTATAAACTTACTTAAATTAGAAACAGGTGTGTTCATCATCCAATTAGCAGTTTGGTCTATAAACCTAAATGTTCCCTCCATTTGCCCTAAATCATTCGTGTTGAAATTATACGATTGTAAGACCATTTGTTGAGCCGAAAAGAATCCACCAGTATTTTGATTAGTTAAATCTATTTCTATAGTTTTTTCTCCAGGCAAACTACCATTTACTACCGGATAAGGAGCAAAGTTTTGAGAAGAATTACCAATAGGGTCAGTTGTTTGAGGATTAAAAACAGAATTGCCGCCCGATCCATTATACCACCCATATACTATAATATATTTAGTATTTGTAGTTAATAATTTTTGATAAGCATAATTAATGTCAATAATATCGGGATTAGTAAAGGTTAAGGCAATTTCAATTATTTTACTATAATCACTACTAGCCCATTTGGTAGATAAGTTATCAATTCCTACCGAAGAAGAAGATCCCTTTACATTATCCTCCACATTAACTTGACTTTTTAAAGTAGCTAACTGAACTAAATCTAGTGAAGATGTACGAATTTCTTCTAAATCAACATTTCCATTAGCAATGGCTTCAGTGCTCTCTTCACTTGTTGAATGACTAAACTTTACTGTAGCGTGTATTACTTCGTTAATTAATTGACCATTAATCTCTTGTATTCTTCGTTCAAAATGTTCTTTTCCAAGAGCAGGGTTTGTAGCATCAAACGGAACCTCATTACCATCTTCATTTATCCAAATTGGTGTATTACGGCCTTCTGTATTTATCACACCTCTTAAATTCGGATCAACAGAATTATCTATATATTGTGATAAATTTTGTATTTCGCTTTCTGTCATAACTGCATATATGTGAGCGGCTGGCACTAACTCACTTAACTCAGCATTATTAGCACGGTTTCTTAAATACCAACCTTGACATACATCTTGAGGTGGTGCAGAAAAACCATCTTGTATTATTTTTTCATAATTGGAAGTGGCTGGCATTGCTTAAACCTTATTTTTTATTCATAAAATTAACAAGATCTGTTATATTTTTAGGGATTTTAATCAACGAACCCACTGTAAGTTTAGGGTCATATGGACTATTCAAATTATTCATCATACAAATAGCCCACCAGTATCTACCATCACCTAAATATTGACTAGCTAAAGCATCGAACCTAGTGGATTCATTATACTCTACAGTTATACAAGAAATATTCTTCACTAGTTCAGATGCTGGAGTAAAAACAGGAGTTTCTAAATGATAACTATCTTTATTGCTATATCTTATACCTGTAGTATTTTTATATCTTGAAAATGCCATAATAATTAATTTCTCCCTTCACCATAGCTACTTTCAACTTCTTCGGCCATCGGTGCGTATCTTCTTCTCATTATTTCTTCAAGATTTTCAGCGGATTCTCTATTGCTACTTACGCCCTCTAAATAATATTGCTCTATAGTGCCTTTATCTTCACCATCCACCGGAAAATTATATGCATCACTATTAAAGTTTCCAACATCAACAAAACCCTTACCCATTGATTTTGTAGTAGAACTATAAAAATTAAAGTCTCTACTCGGAACTCTTCTATGAATCGGTTGAAAGCTAAGTTGCACTTTACATCCTTGAGGCATTTTTTTACCAGGAGATAACTCCCACTTACCGCCCGCTCCTAAAAAATTCCAATCATAACTCAAAGACTTTATAAATCCTTCTTGATAGGGAAATAAATCACCAATTCGCATTGCTAACATCGGCCCGTCTTTTAAATTTTTCTTTTCATCATAATCGGGATATACTTGTTGCGCCAACCATAACACTCTTTCATACACATTTTGTACCATTCTACCAGTGTCAGCAAATACATCAAAAGAAAGATCTATTGTTCTATCAGTAAAGGTATAAGTATGTATTTGTTCAGATCTTCCTATATAAGATCTTGGCGACCATGTAGCGTTGTACCCTTCATTAAGACTATTGATGGTTCCCTGTAAATAACAAATTTCATAACGATTATTTTTATTTATCGTAGAAAAACAAAATGGAAAATATTGAGAATCACCACCACGATTAGTAAGAGTTTCAGCCTCTTCTTTACTTTTTTTACCTACAAAAGATCTAACAGCCGGTGACCCTAACATAAAATCACTATTAAGATTTGGAGAATAAGTATCCTCTCTACCCGCCCCATTAGGTATGTTGTGAGAAAAACCAGCATCCTTTCTGTTTTGACTTAATTTATGGGTGTCTGACACATAATTCATAAAAGGTCTAACGTCTGTACGCGTATCTGTGCCGCCTATTCTCATATCTAGACGCATACCATCTTGATATTCTAAATCTTCAATAGGAACTCCACCAACCATGCCTTTTTTAAAATTACTTAAATCCATAGTTCTACTAGTGCCATCGCCCGCATCAATTTCAATTTGTTTATCTAAATGTTCTTGAAATGTTCTAGCAGATCTATTGTTTGTATAAGTGTTGGCAAATACATTTTCGGGTGTGTTATTTTGGGGGTTCCCGTGAGCAAAACTATCAGCAGAATTTAATGGTAACAATAAATTTTGTTGTATAATTTCATTAAAAAGTTTTTTGGTTCTAAATGGCTCGCCTGGCCTTGGATACCCAGGCGCATATAATTGTGAAATTCTTGTTATAAGCTCGGGATCTTCTACCCCTGTAAGAAAAGTTGCAAGACTAGGTAAAAATTCTTGAAAGGGAGATTCCGGAGACTCAAATAATTCACGCACTAATGTATCTTGAGCATCTGCCAAACCACCAGAATCAATCGCGCTGCCGACACCTCTAAAATATCGTGCATCTAATTGACCCACTATAAGACCCTTTCGTCCTGCCATTCTTTGTTCAGCCTCAGTAGGCATTTGCGTATAACCGCTACCTTGATACCGAAACCATTCACCATCATAAGTTCTAAATCTTTTATATCTAGAGTTTGCGCCTGTTGATCCTTTAAAATCACCAGCGCCCATAACTCTACTATTAGGAAATTGTCTACCCGTATCAATTTTCCTATCTACATCATATACATCCAAAAACTGATCTAATATATTTCTAACCTTCTTTCTTTCTTGCATGGTTTGTTCAGCTAATACATTTCTATAATCATCAGTAAGGACGACTGCCTTTCTATTCCAATAACTGCCATCAGATTGAGATAATGCTGTTATTTCACCTTCATAAGCATCATTAGCTACTTTTTGATACGCATCATCAAATGTGCCCGGATAACCTACTACACCATATTGACTTAAATCAAGAGCTTGACCACTATATTTATTTTCATCAATAATGGTAGGTTGATCCGCTAATGGCATATGAGAAGACAATAACTCATCTTCATTAGCCATAAATGTTTCAATAATGCTGTTACCTATCTCATCTAACTTCATTCGTGTTGTAGCCATTTATTATCTCTATCCACCTTGAGCTATTTTATACATATTTAAACCCGTAGTTTCTGCTAATACTCTACCATCCAAATTAATAGTAGTTTTACCATCACCAATTATTCTTACAAGGGATTGTGTTGCTTTTCTAATTTCTCTCATTTCTTTTACTAACTCAGAGTTTTCTAATGGGACCACAGCTTCTGGGCCGGCTTCCCCAATGACAGCGTTAGTGGGCCGGTTAACAACACCACCCTTAGCAAACGCCATCGCTTCCGGTAATCCAAAATCTTTATTAAAATATGAATATGCTTTAGGGTTAGACTCACTTCCTAACATAAGATTCATAAAACCGATAGCCTCTTGATCATTAAGATTAGGGAAGTTTTTAATTAAGTCATTTTTTAACTTTGCTTGCGAACCTGGCGTTGGTTTATTATATCGACCTGTAATAGCCATTTGCATATTTTTACCTAATCCATGCGGTATTCCTGGCTCGAAAGACAGCTTTGAAGCTACATGAGATTTTAAAAGCTTCATGGATCTTTGTCTATATTTCTTATATTGATTGTCACTCGCACCCGTCAATTTACCTATTGGGCCTGATATTAATTTACCCACAGTACTACCGATCATGCCGCCAACCAGTGGCGCAAACGGACCTAAAACAGGGGTTAACAAGGCTGTAGCACCCATTCCAAGACCGGTACTTATTCCCGAAGTCAAAGCACTAGACATAACTTGATCACTATTACCACCTTGTTGCCAAGTATTAAAAGCTGACGAAAGGCCCGCCATGCCAGCCATGCCACCGGCCATTCGGGCTGCGCCACCGAATCCACCAGCTTCTCCAAAACCACTACCACTACCGTATCTACTACCAAAAAATCCTGGTTTTCGCCGCATGCTTGGATCGGCCGGGTTTCCTGCATAAGCAAGGGTCGCAGGGTCTGAAATACCAGGCAAACTTAATTTCGGCCCTGAATTAAAATCCCAAGATTCGGCAACCGTCGATGTAGTGCCATTATCAAACCCCGGCACACCAATCGAGCCTAACTCTCTTGCAACACCAGCATTAATCGGCAAACCTTTTCGTATTCTTTCAGTAGGTATAACAACTTCACCCCTACCTTCTTCACCAACCATCATTAATGTTGGGCTATTTACATATTTACCTTTTGCTCCAAAACCTAATGACCCACCAATTCCGAATTGATTAAACATATCCATATACTTCATGGTTTGGCCACTACCACCAGCAAACTTAAGCATACTTGAACCCGAGTCACCCATAATAGCTTTACCAACAGCACCTATGCCGCTCTTAACTGCTTGAAGAATTTCTATAGGTAACCTTCTCTGTTGTTGAATATTGGCACGCGATGCTTCACTATATTGTATAGACGATAATCTAAACTGATAAACCGATTCTTGAAACTCTCTTAATGGTTGGTTTTGTAAGGAAGACATAGATCCTGCTTGTTGCGCCCTTACACCACGAGCCGTTCCTGTTCGTCTAGAAGATCTAGTGCCTGACAGATCAGCCCCATATTGATAACCAGGTACGCCAATACCTGCCAATGCAGAGGCGGCTCTTCCACCAACACCAATGCCACTTCTTAATGCTGAACGAGAAATAACTACTTCGCCGCCAGCTTCACCTACAATAGCTGAACGACTACGATTTTCAACGCCACCAAGGGCCCGGAACACGGGAGAGGAACCGATGCTAACAGTGTTCAGATTCCTATTAATCGTTTCTTGGGTTTCCGCATCCTGCCCTCTTTCCCTTAACAGCTCTTCTAATACGGCAAGTCGATCCTCATCGCGATTTATACTTCTGAGGTGGGGGGAGATGTTTCCAACGTAACCAGCACTCCCTATGCTCTGTTTGCTGGATGCTATATTAGCCAAAATGCTTTCTTTTTCTGCTCCTATTGAGCCTGTAGTTCTTCTAAAACCCATTTTTCCTGGGCCAATAATATTAAACTCCCAATTTTCAGACATATACGCCATGGCTCTTTCAAAAGCTCGGGAAAGTATAGCACCTATAGGCGCAAATATTGTCTCTAGCGCACCCATCCAGTCGCCCTTTTCTAACTGCTCAGAAAGTGTATCGCCATGAAAAAGAAGCCTCATATCTTCTTCAAGTTTAACTAACCAACTATCAGCGCCTTTTTCAAGAAACGAGGCAACTTTATCTAACACACTATTTAACGGCCCTAACAATACAGTTCCTAATCTCTCGAAAAGCGTTTGTTGTTCAGTAACTAATGTATTAAGTGTCTTTTGTCTCTCAATTGCCGCTAGTTGTTCCGAAGTATATTGTTGTTGTTTATTGAGTGCTTGCTCGGCAGTAATACCCATATTTGCAAGAGTTTTTTCTTGAAATAGAGTTAGGTTTTCTTGACCCTTCACAGCTTCTTGAACTTGTTTTAATATTACCTCATAAGCTGCCTTCATTTCGCCCGCATTATTTCTTTGAGCTATTCTAAATTGTTCCGCAGCATCAATCTGGATCTTGAACGCTCTGTTAGCATCACCAGCTAAATCCACACCTGCCTCTAAATCAGCAAACTTTCTTATAGTGCTAACCATACCTTGCATATCTGTACCTGCTTGAGAGGCATAAAGGGCCATTTTAGCTAAGTTTTCCACTTGAGCTTCACCTTGCACAGCTATTAATGTACTGTTTGCAGCCAAATCTCTTACCGCGCGGCCAACATTAACACCAACCCTTTCAGTAGCTGCCATATTTTCAAATATTAGTTTCGTCTGATCGGCAGTTAATGTTGTTGTTTGAGCTAAGGTAGCGAAAAATTTTCCGGCCACATCGTCGGCGACGCCAAACCCCTTGGAAACTAATGTAGCTACGCCAGCTAATCTACGACCTTCTTTAGTAGACAAGGTTAAGTTTTCCATGATAGAACCTGTCATATCAATAACTTCTTTAGTAGATGTGCCAGTCAATCGCATTTGATCAGCAAATAATCTTGATTCTTCAGTAACCTTTCGCAGAGTGTCTTTCGCTTGCCCAAATTTCTTACTCATACTTGTTAAGGCACCATCAATCATTAAAACCCGATCAACCAAAGTTTTTAGAGCGATAATAACTATTCCCAACGCGCCTGCCTTACCGGCCAACTTACCTATTCCTCCAGCTAAACCTCCAGCGGCTTTTTGCATTCCACCCATTAATTTAGCTTGCGCTCTACCATACATAGTAAGTTCACGATTAGCATTCTTCATACCTTTAATCATGGCACTTTGGGCTTTTAAATGTTCTTTATTTTGTTTAGTAGCTCGTTGCCAAAGACTGTTTTCTTCTTTATATTTTTTCTTTTCGTCTTTAAATCTTCTTTGTTCGTCTTTTATGTACTTTTTATTAGCTTCGGCTTGAGCTTTAAGAATTTGATTATACTGCCGGCCAGTAACATTATTATCCCTAACAGTCTGTTCACCCGCAGCTACAGCATCAGAAAACTGCTGGATGCCTGCAGCAAGGTCACCAACAGGAATGCTGGAAAGCCCTTGTAAACTTTTAGTAATGTTAGCAGAAATATCGGCCATTATTCAACTCTTTATTTTATATACCGTTGCTTCTTCATATAATCTCTAACAGACATGCC
>Ga0315338_1004369_pt1 | contig 11269 bp, 15 predicted proteins | sample ASW8metaG_FD_204518 | JGI IMG/M metagenome (GOLD analysis project Ga0315338, IMG submission 204518) | Ammonia-oxidizing marine archaeal communities from Monterey Bay, California, United States - ASW #8 | ecosystem: Environmental > Aquatic > Marine > Coastal | place: USA: California | collected...
TAATGCTTTTTCAAAATTCCCAGTAACTAAACACATACCCTGTCTTGTATACGCAATCCTTTCTGAAACTAATTTCAAGAACAACGCCTCTGATTTTGGTGGTATTATTGTAGATGTTGAAGGCATTGGACCTGAATTAATTGATACTATCATACCACCAATATTTTCTGAACCTTCAGTGACTGAAATAAAATTACCATTTTCATAGTTTAGTATTTGAACTAGGAATGAACGTTCATTGATATTCACTAATTTCTTAGTGTATCCACTAGACAACAAAAAGTTTTGATTGATTATGCCTTTATTGCTATCGGTTCGTGTTTAGAGTCAAATGCAGTTTTCACAAGTTCTTTGGCTTTTTTGATTGTCATGCCTTGTGCTTTAGCTTTCCTTAGTTCTTCGACTGTCTTTGTTTTGGTCCAACCCTCATTTACTGCTGATGTTAGTGTATTTTTTACAAAATCACCTTCAAATGCTTCAGCGCCACTGATTGATGATATTTCAATGGTTTGTGCTTGAACTTTTTGTGATTCAGCTTCTGCTTCTACTCTTGCTCGAAGTTTTGCCTTGTATTTCAGATTTCTTGGTTTGGTTCGTAATCGGTAACCACAGCATGGACACCATAATCCTTCCCATTTTATAAAAATCTCACAAATTTGACAACGTCTCTGACCTGAGGCATAACGTCCAGTTCCTACTGGTTTTTGTGCCTTGTATCTTGTGCAAATTCCTTTACATGTCATTTTTGTTCGCATATTGTATAGAATTTATCATTATATAAGGCTGATCTTAAAAATAATTCCAAAAAAATTGGAAAAAGATGTAAAATCTTTATTGATTTATATAGAAAATGTGATCAATTTCAAAAAAAACCTCTATATCTTGTATAAATATGTATGTTTTTAGGACTTATACTAGTTCAACGATAAAATAATTCAAAAATTATCCTGTAATTGATAACGGTAAAACAGAATGCCAATATCCACTTCGTTGTGTAATAAATTGTGCTGATAACATATCTCTTTTTCCTCTTTGATTAAAATTTTTGATTTTTAGTGATGTGTTTCTTTCATCTACAAATTCAATTTCAAAGTTTGAACAAAAATTTAGATTTAGTAGTTTAGCAATATCATTTGCCATTTCCATATCGCCATTTCCAATTTTAATTATCTTTTGTTTTGCTTTTAATTCTGCTAAAATGTTGATTATCTTTTGAATCAATTTTTCAGTGGACACAAAAAAAGAGTTGGAAATTTCATTGCCTAGATAATAAACTGATAAACCAATCTGCTTACCTGGGTCGATTCCAAATAGGAGTTGATTATCATTTAGTCCTGAATCTATCTTTTGTAAAATTAATCCTTGAATCACTGCTATATCTTTCTCAGTAATATCATCAAAAAGTAGTGCAGTTGAAGAATTTTTTGGTGCCTCTTTTTCTGTAGTAAGTATAATGTCACCATCAAAATATGATATGTCTTTTGGTAATATTGAGTCGAAATTCATGCCTAAATCCTTTAAAATCCTTGAAAATCTGTAATATGGCTTACCTAATTCTGTGGCAACCCCAATTCTGGCATTTTTTAAGTATGTGATAATCATAATATAATTATTCGAAATTTAGAGTTTATGGAAGAAAAAAATCAACCAATTTTATGAAAAAATAGAGCGAACTTATAGAATATGAGATGGCATCTACATGAAACTACTTAATTCGTTGTTAATATCAAAATCGCTCTAGCCAAATCCCCTTCTGCTTCGGCTAATGCATTTTTTGCTTTTTCTTCATTGACATTAGCCTGTTGGCAAACTAATGTAATATCTTCATCGCTAAAAATTTGAACTTCTAACTCTTTTTCCTCATAACTTTCTGCAACAACTTGAAAAATGGAATTATCTTTTGCTTTCATTTCAGTAACTGATGGTTTAGAGATAATAATCTCTTTTTTATCGGTTTTAATGATCACTTCTTGTACATTTTCGACCTCTTCCATATCAAGGCCCATTTTATCCATCATTCTTCGCATTTGGCGATTGCCTCCACGCATCATGATGAATTTTCTCCAACATTCTGGCTTTTTAAACTATCTCTAATCTTTACGGCAACACCTCTTTTCTGATCTATAATCATTGAAGATGAAAGTGCAGCTTTACCAACACCTATTATTTTATTTTTATACAAAACTGGGACATCAGCGCCTATTTTGATATTCTTTCCACAAGAAACAACATATTGGCAAAAAACTGATTTTCCTACTTCTACAAATGGTTTTGACTCAGCATTAATTTCGATGCAATTTTCTCGAAATTTCTTATTTTTGAGAAATAGTTTAGCACAATATCGTGTTATTGCCAAACCTCCATCACTTCTAGGTGTTAATAGTAGTATTCCATTATGATTAACACTACGAATCCTACCTGTTTTTTTTGAAATTTTTATTTCAATACTTTTTGGTAGATTTTTTGAGGTTCCACTACCAAATAATACATCAATTGTATGTTTTAATTTCTCTGTATTATCCATATTTTGAAATTCTCATACTGACATATTATTCTAAATCCTCTACTTTTACAATATATTTACGTACGAAGAATCTAAATATATTGTAAAAATCTACGTATAATTTATATTTTCTATATAGTTGGTCTGGATATATGACAGATAAAGATCAAATTAGAAAGATTCAGTTTACTGGAAAATCATCATATATCGTTTCATTACCTAAAGAATGGATAAAAGAGCAGGGTATAAGACAAGGAGATCAAGTAAGTGTTGTAAGACAAGGCTCTTCTATTATAGAAATTAAACCTGTTAATTTTGGTAGACGTTCCACGTCAGATGCTGCAACATTAATAATAACTTCAAAAGATGACAAACACGCAATCACCAGAAAACTTATTGCACTGTATTTTCTTCGCTACAAAACAATAAATGTTAAACCAAAAAATGGAAGAATTGATCCAAATCAAAGAATTGCTATTAGAAATACTGTAAAAAAAATACTTATGGGTGCAGAAATAACTGCAGATTCAACAAATGAGATAACTGTACAAGTGTTGATAAATTTAGTTGAACTATCAATTGATGGCGCATTCAAAAGAATGCTTCATTTATCAAAAGCAATGCAAAATGATGCATTATTAGCACTCGGAGAAAATAACAAAGAGTTGGCACAAGAAGTAGTAAATAGTGACGATGATGTAGATAGATTTTCATTTTATATTATTAGACAGCTTACAATAGCTATTGAAAATTCTCACATGCTTGAAGAGATGGGATTTGCTAACGCCAGAGATTGTATGGGCTATAGAATAGTTGTTAAAAATATTGAAAGATTAGCGGATCATGCTGTTAGTCTATCACAAGATATATTAGATTTTGAAAACCCACTACCTAAAAAAATAATTGATAAGATTAAAGAAATGAGTGATTTTTCACTAAATGTTATTGATGATTCTTGCTTAGCACTATTCAAAAATGATTATACCGGAGCAGAAAAAGCGATTGGAGAATCTCATAATATATCAAAATATGAAAAGAAGATACTTGAATTGTTGAAAACTATAAAAAATGAAGAGACATCTTTTAGGATTAGAAGAATTGTTGAAAATATTAGAAGAATCTCAGAATATGCAAGTGATATTGGTGAAGTTGTATTAAACATGAATGTTGAAAAATTCATCCAGAGATAGAGAACGTGATTATACTTGAAATCATGTATTTTAATCACATATTATGATGATGACTCAATTTCAGAGGCAGAAGGCCTGTGTGAAGCAGCTGGATGTAAAATATTACATTTGATAAAACAAGAATTTCTTAGTAGCCCAAAATTTGGGCTGAGTGGAGGAAAAATTGATGATTTAAAAAACCTTGTAACAAAAATGCGCCCAGATGTTATAGTTTTTGATGAAATTTTGAAGCCCAGTCAAAATTATAATTTAGCTACAGAGTTAAAAATTCAAGTTCTTGATAGAGAAGCATTAATTCTAGAAATTTTTGAGAGTCGAGCAACTAGTACTGAATCAAAAATGCAAGTAAAATTGGCTCAACTAAGATATGAGATGTCAAGAGCCAGAGAAAAAGTTAGGTTGTCAAAGATGGGTGAACAGCCAGGTTTTATGGGAATAGGAAAATTTGAAGTTGATGTTTACTATAATGATATTAAACATCGTATGGTTAGTATTAAATCAAAATTACAAAAAGCAGGTAAACAAAGAGAGCTTCATAGACAATCAAGAAAAAAAATTGGTTTTAAAACAATCTCATTAGCTGGATATACATCAGCGGGAAAAACCACACTGTTTAATATTATAACAGGAGAGAAAAAAGAAGAGGATTCAAAATTATTTACTACATTAACTACTACAGTAAGAAAATTTAAACTTGATAGAGATTTGGCTCTTATCTCAGATACAGTAGGATTCATTAGTAAACTTCCTACATATCTAATCGAAGCATTCAAATCAACACTGGAAGAGTTAGTATTTACAGATGTTGTTATAGTTGTAATAGATGCAACTGATAAAAATAAAGAATTAAAAAAGAAATTTTCAAGTTGTTATAAAACTCTGATGGAATTAGGAGTAAAAAGGCAAAATATGTTATTTGCTTTTAATAAGACTGAATCAATGAGTGATACTGAAATTTTAAAGAAAGTACAAGAGCTTGATTTGACAGAAAATAAACACTGGATATCAATATCTGCTCATACTGGAAAAAATATTGACAAATTAAAGATGTTGATTATACAAAACTTAGATTCTAAAGTAAAAATTAATAGTAGATACTAAATTATTAGATATACTTAATGGATATTCAAGTTTTAAGAATTGGACAGCGATTGATAAGGGATGATCGTGTTACTACTCATGTTGCATTAGTTGCAAGAGCATTTGGTGCATCAAAAATTTACATGAATGAAGTAGATCCAGAGATAGAAGATACTGTAGAAAAAATAAAGGAGGCCTGGGGAGGTAATTTTAAAATTGAATTTTTTTCAAATTGGAAAGACGTTATAAATACGAAAAAAAACGATTACAAGATTGTTCATCTAACTATGTATGGAGAAAATATTAACAAAATTCATGCAAAAATTCAGAAAGAAGAAAAAATTTTAATCGTTGTTGGAGCTGAAAAGGTTCCCAGAGATATTTATGAAAAAGCTGATTACAATGTATCAATTGGAACACAACCACACTCTGAAATAAGTGCTCTAGCTATACTATTAGATCGAATCCAACAAGGAGAGCAATTCAATAAAAAATTTTCTGACTCAAAAAGAGTGATTATTCCTAGTAAGAATGGTAAAAATGTTCAAGTTAGTAAATAATGGATTAATAATGGTTCAAAATAGGGATTTGTATGGTTGACAAATACGAAGATCCTTTTGTAAAAATATCAGCTATGATTGGTGGTGATGAATACCTTAAGGTTTCCAGATCACTTTTAAAATCAGAAGATTCTACAGATGAGGAAATTGCTAGTTCTACGGGTTTAAGAATCAATATGGTTCGAAAAGTGCTTTATGATCTATTTGGAAAGGGATTAATCACCGGTATAAGAGTAAAAGATGAACGAAAAGGTTGGTTTGTCTATAGATGGCGTTCAAGACATGATGAAGTAGAAAATTTCATTGAGGTGCAAAAAAGGAAGGTTCTAGAAAGATTAGAACAACGATATAGTTTTGAAAATGCTTCTGACTTTTATCATTGTGGAAATACTGATTGTTCTAGAGTCACGTTTGAAGAAGCATTAGATTTATTTTTCAAATGCCCAATATGTGGCCAAGTCTTAAATTTAAAAAAGAATGAGAAAATTCGAAAATTATTCTTGAAAAAAATTGATCAAATAAAACAAGATGTTAAAGTTTAAAGTTTGTAAAATAATACCAATTCATTTCTATTTTTTTGAATTTTTTTCAGTTTAAGTTTAGTAGATGTACTTATATTTTTAAATCCAATTCCTTCAACAAGGCTAATTGTATTTTTACCACCTAAGATGTATGGTGTTAATGTAATAATTGCTTCGTCAATTTTGTTCTGTTTAAGAAATGACCAATTAGTAGTTCCACCACCTTCTAGAACAATTTTTCTAATTCCATTTTTTAATAATATTTTTAATAGTTTTGAAATGTTAACACGATTTTTACCACATATTATAATCTCTAAAGGAAATTTTTGAAGGCGCTTTAGATTTTGCTTTGAGATTGCTTCGGAAACTGCTATGATAGTAGGTACCTGATTGCATGTTTGAATTATCTTAGAATTTGATTTTACTGTTCCTAATGAATCTAGAATTATTCGAATAGGATTTTTTCCTTTTACATGTCGAACTGTCAATAATGGATTATCATGTGTAACTGTGTTTTTTCCAATAATTATTGCATCAACCTTTGATCTCAATTTATGAACACGAATTTTGTCACTCTTTGAAGAAAGTTTTGTTCTTTTACCACTTATTCCTAATTTTCCATCAAGTGTTATTGCAGCACTAAGTATTACATATGGTCTAGATCTTTCCATGAACAAATTCTCCTCCAATCATCACTGCCTTGATTGAGTTTTCTGTTGCCCGGTGTACAACCGCTGCATGTGGATTATTTAATGGATCTAGATCAAGAGATTTTTTTTCTAAAAATATGCAATCTGCCAGAAATCCTTCTTTTATTGATCCGATTTTTTGTGCGAGTATTTTTCCAGCATTAGTAGTTGCCATTTTAAGAATTTTTTTTGGATCAATTCTTTTTTTGTGTAATGCCATTGAAACTTTCCACAAATAATCCATTTCTCTGAACAAATTTGGTGAATTTATCATTACATTATCAGTACCTATTGCTAAATTGCAATTCATCTTTTCCATTAATTCTATATCTGGAATCCCCTCAGCTAATGCTGCATTAGCACGTGGACATACTACTATACCACGTGCTTTGTTTGATACTTCTTGAAGATCATTTTTTGACGCGAATGTCATATGTACCAAAAATGTTGGTTTTGCTAATAAAGCACGTTTTGGTTCAGTTTTACTGGAATTCTTTTTTGATAATGAATAACTTTGTAATGTTTCTGCAGAATGTATTGCTCTAAGTTTTTTAATTTTTGAGTAAGTCTCTAAATTTGAATTACTGTTCTCATTTGCACCACTAATTCCAACTCCATCACAATTTCTTAATAATAACTCTAATTCTCTTTGATATGACTCTGGCATTGGTATGTTTTTCTTTATTTGATTTGGAGTTTGGTAATAATCTATTCTTCCTAGAATAACAGTTCTAATTGGTAATCCTCTTAATGCTAATCTTAATAATTGAACCCCAACTATACCACCTTCTCTAAAATCAACAAAAGTCGTAATGCCTTTTTTAAGCATGGAAATTGCTGATTTACGCATAAATCTAATCAAATCTTTTTTTGGCGTTTCTGTAAGAATTTTCTGCTTTATTCCTGATACTGGATGAATTCTGGTATCAACGTCAGAGTTTAATGAAATATCCTTTCCAATAGAATCACCAATATGTGTATGGGAATTTATTAGACCTGGAATTAATAGGAATCCTTTACAATCTAAAATTTTTTCTTTTGAAGAATTTATTTTTTTATTGATCCTTTGAAACTTTTTATTTGAAATTTTTACGTTTGTAGATTCAATAAATTTTAGATCATTACCATACAATACACTAATATTTTTTAAAATCATTTTAATTCGTAAATTTCAGGTTTCTCTTTTCCTGAATCGCGAATCTCTCTAATAGTATCTAATGATTGTGTGGCAAGTTTAGCTGCATCTCTTGCAGTAACACCACTCCCAATACCACAATTTAGAAGTAAATTCATCTGTTGTTTTATCATATCAATAAATTCTTGGGCATTTTCCTTATGTTCTGAATTAGATACCACCATAAAATTATCACCACCCATAAAAAATGCAAGAGATTTTTTCTCTAGAAAAAATTCTGACATTTTTGAATAAAGTTTAAACATTAATGATGAAGTTTCATATGGAGAAATTATTTTACGTTTTTCACTTAAACTGTCTACATCAAGATGCAATATTGTGACATTTTGTTCCTCTTTACCATTCACTGAACCAAAAATGTTGTATTTCTCATTTAGAAGTTTTTTCAATTTCTTTCCATCACTTGCCAATACATTAGCATCAAATGGAGTTATGCCATACCCAATTGACATAGATAATTTAATGTCAAAGTTTGATTCCAATTCTTTCTGAATTTCTATATGCTCATCTAATGAGATCTTATTTGTGATTGCAAAAAATTCATCAGATCTATTTGGAAATACCAAACCAGACTTTTTTGAAAAAAGTTCTTGAACTTTTTGATATAATGATGCCTGAAGCATTTGTAGTTCATGTTCTCTATCACTACCTAATGTTAACGTCCATGGTCCATAACCAGTGATTTTCATGATTGTGAGTTGCAACAATTACTTTATCCTCTTTAATTCTCTGCTGACCTTTTGAACTGCATTAACTGCATTTTCTGACACTAATCGAATTCTTGCATATGCTTGTCTTTCTGACATTCCAGGACCTGATATTCCAAGTGAAACAGGTTTTTGATGTTTTAACGATAGTTTTGCAATATTTCTTGCAGTTGAGTGTGAAATAATTTCATCGTGTTTGGTTTGACCTTTAATTACAGCACCTATGGTGACAACACCATCTACATCTTTTTTCTCTAATAGTTTATCGATAATTAATGGCATATCAAAAATCCCAGGAACTTTACAGGTATATTTAATATTCAATTTCAAGTTATTTGCTGTTTCTATTGCTATTTGATGCATTCTTGATGTCACATTCTCATTAAATTCCGCAACAACTATGGCAATATTCAAAATTAATGCACCTTAGCAAATTCTAATAATTCTTTCCCATCTACAAATGGTATAGCATTTTCTTGTGCATATTTCTCTGCTTTTGTTACAGATAAAGCAGAATATGTTTGAGAATCCATCATTTCACATATCGTGGTAATTGGAAAGAGCTTTGCAAGTTTAGCCAAATAAATTGACATTTCTGTATGACCTTTTCTGGAAGATAATAGTCCATCCGATGCTAATAATACAGGTACATGTCCTGGTGTCTTAAATGATGAGATAAAATCTATTTTTGGATTTTCAGATTCATAGAGATTAGCCATTTCTTTTATGGTCAGGGCTCTATCTCTATCAGTGATTCCTGTGTAAGTTTGTTTATGATTAATGTGGATAGAAAATGTTGGATGATCACCATATGGTGCTGTTCCCATAATCATTTTTTTTGAATCTGAATCTAAATAATTAGATGCTGATAAAATGTCATGCATGTAACTTAATTGCAGTTTTTGTGCCATTAGATCATCAATTGCAAGACAAATTAATCCACCTGCATGCTGTCTCATTCTTGCAATGTGTTCGGGTGTGATAAATTGGGCAGCTGTTACTAGATCAATTTCATTTTCGCGACCATCGGAGTCATGTATCATAACAAATTCACCTTGTTTAAGTGACGAAATTGCAGAATCAAAAGTCATTATAAAAAAATTTCTTCCAAAGATATTATAAAGTTTACTAGAATTTTTGTTATTACCAATATATTGGTAATAAAACACGCTTAGTTCAGTATGTATTTTCCAAGAACATCAGTTTCAATGTTTAGTTTATCGCCAACTTGTTTGGTTTTAAAATTTGTAATTTGAATCGTATGTGGAATTAGACATACGGATGCAAGATCTTTTTTTACATCAACCACAGTAAAACTAATACCATCTAGAGCAATAGAACCCTTCTGAACAACATACTTTACTAATTTTTTTGGAATTTTAAACCAAACTTTAACTTCTTTGGGTTTTTTTTCCATTTTTGTAATAACTGCAACACCATCAACATGACCTAATACAAAATGACCCTCTAATCTTTCGCCCACCTTCAAACTTCTTTCTATATTGATTAGACTACCAACTTTTAGATTCCCAAGATCAGTTTTCTTCATTGTTTCATCGATCATTTCAAAATTACATGTGTTTTTTAAAATTTTTGTTGCACTTAGACACACACCATTTAATGCAACACTCTGACCAACCTTAAGACCCTTAGAATTTTTTCCGAGATCAACTGAAACTTTGATTGCACTTCTATTTCCAGTATCCTGATTAATTTTTGTAATTTTACCCGTTCCTGTAATAATTCCCGTAAACATTGCTACATCATATAGAACTGAATATAAATAATATACCATCTTTTTTGATTTAGACATGAATGATAAACAGAAGAAGAGTACCAAAAATGAAAAGGAAGTGCCGGATGATAATTTAGATGGTAAAAAACTTCATGACTTGTATCGTCACTCTACAAAATTAATTAAATAATTACTTGGAAACCTCTAGTAATGCCTTCGCTTGTTTATAATGAACCTCATCAATCATTTTCCCATCAACTACGGTAGCGCCTTTGCCTTTCTTTGATGACTTGTTATAGATATTACAAACTTTTTTTGCCCAAGCAATTTCTGTCTTATTAGGATGAAAAATTTTATGGACTGTCTTAATTTGATCTGGATAAATTACACTCTTACCAACGTAGCCCAAACTTTTTCCTATTTTACAATCTTTCTTAAGACCAGAAGTATCCTTGATATCTTGCCATATTCCATCAATTGCATAAATTCCTGCAGCTGCCGCAGCAATAGGAACCCTATATCTAGAATATTTTGCACCTAATTGATTTCCCTTAGCATATTCAATGCCAACATCATTTAGTAAATCAAATATTCCAAATACTAATGCATCAATTCTCTTGCTTGATGAGGCAATTTCATAGCAATTTATCACACCAAGAGCAGATTCAATTGATGGAATTAAACGAATTCCTCTAATCTTTCGCTTTTTCTCTAGAGATGAAATGATTTTTTCAATTTTTTTAACATCCTTTACTGAATTTACCTTAGGAATGATAATTCCATCTATTCCTTTTTGTACAATCTCTTTTAGATCTGCTTCAATTTTATTAGAATCTGGTGAATTTGTTCTTGCAAAAACAGATGCCGAATATTGATTTCTTTTCTTTAATGCATTCTTGATCAGTGTTCTAGCCTTTTTCTTTTCTTTATCTGGCACAGAATCTTCAAGATCAAAACAAACAACATCAGCTGAAAGTGATTTTGCCTTTTCCAAAAATCTTGGATTATTTCCTGGTACAAAAATTAGACTGCGGAATAGATTTGCCATTAATGATTAAGCGCCTTCAGGCTTCATTAAGATTTTGCCAA
>Ga0315338_1004370_pt1 | contig 11268 bp, 8 predicted proteins | sample ASW8metaG_FD_204518 | JGI IMG/M metagenome (GOLD analysis project Ga0315338, IMG submission 204518) | Ammonia-oxidizing marine archaeal communities from Monterey Bay, California, United States - ASW #8 | ecosystem: Environmental > Aquatic > Marine > Coastal | place: USA: California | collected...
GGCGATCCGGAGTTACGGGACCTGCGGCTACTACTCAACGAGGGCGGTCTAAGCCTCACCGACTGGCCCGACGCGGACCTCTACGCCCGCGCGTGCCAGCACGGGTGGGCGTTCGCCTGCGAGAGAACCGGCGAGTGACGCGGACCCCTATCCTGACGCCACCAGAGCTTCCCTAGCGAGCCGTACGTGTGGAGCGCGTTGCTCTACTTCGGTCACAGCCCACCAGGCTGTTCCGCCCTTGCGCCTTGCCACCTGAATGGCGTCCGGAGAAACCGTTTCCCCCGCGCTTACGGCGAACGGCTGGCAGCCTGTGACGGGATAGCAGGTTCGGCGCCCATCCAGGTAGCGCCTCGACGAGCCCTGGCCTGGCTGGAGCGGAGACGCTCTGAGGTGCAGGAACGCGCTGCCGACCTATGCGCGGATCACGCCAGCAGCGTGCAGAAGAGCGCCGAGAGCCAGTTTTAGTGAGGCGTCTCCGTGGCGAGGTGCGAGATGGAGCAGGCAGGCGGGCTGTGGCCGAGGAAGTAACGCCGCCACACCGACACGCCTGGCCGAGAAACGAAAAACGCCGGTGGAGGCAAAGCCTCCACCGGCGCGTAGTGCCTACGGACTGGCAGAACGAAATCTACCAGCGCGCGGTGGTCGAGAGCCGCATGATACGTCCGTTGTTGATGGTGGACGCATACTCGAAGATGCTGCTCTGGCGGCCGACTGACGTGCCTCGGCTCGCACGACTCGAACGCTCGAATCCGGCGTTGGTCAGGTTGAAACCTTCCATTCTGACCTCCCAGCGGATCCGGCCGCCCAGATCGATGGTCTTGGCAATGCTGGCGTCCATCTGGATCCAGTAGGGCGGGAACTTCACACTGTTGCCAGGCAGCAGCGTGAGCGTGGTCGACGAGGTGCTCGTGCCGACCGTCGGCGACACCACGCCACCGTTGGCGTTGGTGATGATCCCCTCCCCAAGCACGCAGGTACCCGTGCAGTTCTCGCTGGTCCACCACGGTGAACGATACGTGTTGGAGGTCCGTGTGAACGACATCGTCTCGGGGTTGTTGGAACCAGAGTAGCCACCCGCGTTGGCGATGATCGTGCCCGCCACCATCAGGTCATACCAAGGCAGCGGATAGTTCCCCGCGACCTTGAACTCATGCCGGAACGGCGTCGGGTAGTCGAACGCGTTGCAGAACCGAAGCTGGTTCGGGTTGTCCTCGACCTCGAGACGCAGCGGGCAGGCGTTGATCAGCCCACCACCCGAGAACCAACTGGTGCCCGGCGTGTCCGTGCTCCAGCCACCAAAGATGGAGCCGCCCCCAGCCAACCGGCCCTGGAAGCTCAACTCGAACCCGGTGTACTGGTTCTTGAAGCCGCCGCCACCTTCGTAGTTCCGGTCGATCTCTTCGACCAGCGACCGCACCGCGGGGTCGATGTTGTAGACGGGAATAGTGCCCACATACGGCAGCGGCGCCACGACGTTGATCGGGTCGCTGAAGTCGCTGTAGCTCCGCAATGTGTTGTCCCGGTTCTCGACGTTCCGATACCAGCGACGCCGCCACTCGGCGCTCACCGACAGGCCCGGCCGGACTTCCTGCTGGATCCCGATGGTCAGCAGATCCTGGTAGCCACGGCTGTAATTCGGGCCCGGCCGGTCCGTCTCCCGGATCCCGAAGCCAGAGCGCGCGAGCGCGCCGATTTCCCAATCCTGGGGAATGTTGTCGCCGTTGGTCCCGTAGGGGTCCGCACAAGCCGACGGATTCAGACGGGTGCAGCCTGACGGCAGCAGACCATCAGCCCCCAGCGTGATGTCGTTCCAGAGCCGGTTCTCCTGGTCGCGATACGCCGGCTGATACCGGTTCGTGAAGCTGAGGCCATAGGCGTTGATATACCGGTTGAGCCCAAACTTCAATGCCGTCCTGCCGTTGCCAAACGCGTCGTAGGCCAGGCTGAACCGCGGCGAGAAGTCGGGACCCCAAGCCGGGAAGTCCACCGGATTCGGGAATATCGAGGTATCCCCGAAGTCGATGGCGGTGCCGAACCGGCCGGCCGGTTTGTACAGTGCCGGAATCGACGAGTCCGCCATGTCCAGCCGCACCCCGTAGTTGATGGTCAGCCGGTCGATGGTCCAAGCGTCCTGGGCGTAGATGCCAAGGTCGTAGTTCACGTCCGTCCGCGTGAGGTTCGGGTCGTTGAGGACGCTGACGGTCTCCGGGTCGCCGATCAACCCTGGAGCCAGACCGTCCGCAATGTTCGCCGACGACTGAGGCAGGTCCGAGGTCAGCCACGGCAGCGTAACACCGAACGGATTCGGATCGTCCCCGTAATTCCGATACAGGTTGCCGTTGGTATTCCGCACCGCCGTCTCACGCGCCCAGGAGTTCTCAAATCCAACCTTGACGTTGTGCGACCCGGTGACATACGACAGCGACCCGATCAGGTTGTTCTTGAACGGGAAGTTGATGGTGTTGTTCGCCGCCGCCCCATAGGAGAATCCAAGCCGATTGTCGGTCGCGCGGAGATACTCACCCGACGGCCCGCCGTACCAGGAGGAGCCGCCTGCGGCACTGCCCATCTGTAAATTGGATTGGGCCGAGGTCATCTCCGAGGGGAAGCAGGGTGTCTCTGCGCAGGTGAAAAACCCGTCCGGGCGCTCCTGCTTAATCCCCGGCTGGTAGCCGCGTGGGTAAACCTCGCCGTTGACCGACCACCCAAACTCTGCCAGGACCCGGTTCGACAGCGTGCCGGTCCACTTGGCCGCCGCCGTGTAGTAGAGAATCGGGCGCCGCTTCCACGCCGCGGTCGTAAGGTCCGTGCCCTCGAAGTGCTCGTGGTGCCGCACCTTCCGGATCCGGTCGATATATGCCGAGAACTTGTTGCGCGGGGTCGCCTGATAGGTCAAGCGCATCAGGCCGCTGGTCAGCCGGTTGTCGTCGAGCCCTGGGCTGCCGTCGCGCTGAAAGCTGTTGAGCACGATCAAGTCGGTGGACCAGTCCCGTAACGAACCGAAGAACCAAAGCTTGTCCCTGACGATCGGGCCGCCAAGCGACGTATTGAGGTCATACACCCGGTCGATACGCGGCGCGCCATCGCGCGCGTCGCCCTGGGCTCTGGACGCGACCCCGAGTTCGCCGAGGCGGGGGTTCCAGACACTCGACTGCCAGGAGCGATGAGAACCACCGAAATAGGCCTGACCGCTGAACTGGTTACCGCCGTCCTTCGGGACCATGTTGATTCTGATGCCGCCCCGCTGGGTGTCGGCGCCAGCGCCGGAAGTGGTGAACGACGTCTCCGCGTTCATCTGCGGGTTGAAATACATCTGGTAGGCGCCGTTGCCGATGATGGAGTTCACCTGCATCCCGTCGACCAGCACCGTCGTGTCGACGCCGCCGGCGCCGTTGCCATACACCAGCACCTGCTCCATGGCCCGCGCACCGCCAATGTCCGGCAGGCTCGTGCGGATGCCCGGCACCAGGGTGCCGAACGAGTACAGGCTGCCGCCGGTCGGGATCGCATCGAGCGTCTCGGCCGTGAGCACCTCAACGCGCTCGGCCTGCTGAATGTCGACGACCGGCGATTGACCCGATACCGTGATGGTCTCTTCGACCGAGCCGACGGCTAGAATGACGTCAAGCGTGATGACGACGTCTGACGGTAGATTGACTTCGTTGCGAACCTGCGTGCCGAACCCGGGAAGATCGTAGGTTAGCGTGTAGGTGCCGGGACGAAGATCGATCATTTGGTACTGGCCCGTGCCGTCAGTGATGGCAATACGCTGGCCTTCGATGAGTGCTTCACTGGCGGCCGTCACGGTAACGCCGGGCAACGCGCCCCCGGTGTCATCCGAAACGTTGCCAGCAAATTGGCTCTGAGCTGACGCCGCGGCGGGGATCAGAACGAGCACCCCGAGCGCGACTAAGAGAAACTTCCCGAACTTCATCCATCCACCTCCAGTGAATAAACACCTAGCAAAAAACATGTTCGAGGGCTACTTATGCAAACTGTGTACCTGATGGTTTGACGAACGGGTACACGAAGGAAGGGCTATCTATTGGGTCTCACAGGAGAGCCGCCACCAAGTTGAGGTTGAAGATATGGACCGTCTCCAAGTATTCGGATCTACGTCCGTTCAACTTTCCCCATCTTTACGTCCGCGGGACGTCTGCCGCACAGGGTACGGCGGCGGTGATAGCTGCTGGCGCAGACGCCACGCGACGAGCTGGGAGATGTCGCAGCGAGGGAAGCAGCGAGGCGTGCACCCGGGCCTACACGGCCAGGCACGCTACTTCAGCTCGAAGACCCAGAGGGCGGCGCCACGGTCCGGCGGATTCTTGATCTCCGGCACCATCACCCCATAGCTGCCGGACTGGTACCCGCCACTCCCGACGATGACCGCGACATATTGCCGGCCGTTGGCGCCATAGGTGATAGGCGCCGCACTCGGCACTTCATTCAGCCGGGTCTGCCACAACGGCTCCCCTGTGCCAGCGTCGTAGGCGGCGATGCGGCGATCCAGGGCGCCCGCGAAGACGAGTCCGCCGGCGGTAACCAGCGTGCCGGTGGTCTGGGGGGCGCGTTGGCGTGCGATCCAGGTGGACTCGCCGGTCTCCAGATTGACCGCCTCCAACCGACCGTAGTTTCCATCACTCTCCGGTCGCGGCCGCACCGTCCATCGCACACCGCTCGATAGGCTGCCCCGTTCACCGTCCGGCACCGGCACGAGATCCATGCAGGCTTCGACCATCGGCACGTAGACGACCTTGGTGCGCGCATCGTAGGACGTGGGCATCCACCCGCGCCCACCGCTCACATGGGGACAGACCATCTTGGTCTGGCCATCACCGGGTAAGAGCGTCGGGTCGGTCGTCTTGGCGCCGGTGACCGGGTCGATGGCGGTCACCAGGTTTTGTAGGCCCAGGTCGATCGACGACACATAGGCGCCGGTGGCCGCATCCAGAAAGTCGAAGATGGCCTGTTTACCGGTCGTGACCACCAGCCGCTTGACCGCCCCGCCCACGGTGAGGTCTACGATCTGTCGTTCGAAGGCCCAGTCGAGGTCCCACTGTCCGTTGGCTTGATGCTGAAAGTGCCAGACGAGTTCACCGGTATCGGGGTTTAGGGCCAGGGTGGTGTCGAGATACAACGCGTCGTTCGTCACCCCGGGGGTAGAGACGGGATCCCGCAACGGCCCCGTGTCGTAGGTGTTGCCGGGCGCGAAGAACGCGAGGTTGTTGACCGGATCGTAGCTCCCCGGTATCCAGACGGAACCTCCGTTCCGCTCTTCAACGGGCAACCCGTTCCAACTGTTGCCACCCGAGGCATTGGGCTGGGCGATGGTGGCGAAACGCCAGGCCACGTCGCCTGTCTCGGCATCGAGCGCGACGATGTAATTGCCGCCACCCACGCGCCCGGTGGTGCCGACGATCACTTTGCCTCTCGCCACCAGGGTGCCACCGGTCATGCGGTAGCCGTCCTCACGGTCGGCCGCCGGCTTGTCCCAGACGACTCGGCCGGTGCGTGCCTCGAGCGCCACGATGTGCGCATCAGACGTCGGCACATACAGCCGCTCGCCGTAGAGCGACATCCCGCGCTTCACGCTCGGGGCCGTCCCGCGTGGCAGTCGCCGCGAGTAATGCCACAGGAGATCGCCGGTCGCCCCATCCAGCGCCTGCACTTCGTCCCCGTAGCCGTGGATGAACAGCACCCCGTCGTGGACAATCGGCGTGGACTCGTTGGGCCCCGGCGGCAACGACCAACTCCAGGCCACGCGCAGGTCGTCGACGTTGGATCGAGTAATCTGATCGAGTGGGCTGAACCCGTACGCATCGTAGGTACGACGCCACAACAACCAGTCGTCCGAGCTCGGACGCTCGAGCATGGCGTCGGTGACGGGGCGCAGCCCGACAAGCGGATTGGACGCCATCGGGTATGGCGGCAGCGCCGCCCCCGGGGCCAGCCCCCCTCCCTGTCCGCGGGGCCACCGCGGCGGTGCGAGTCCAGCCAGCCGGGCGGGATCGTCCGGCAGCGGGTCTGAGCCGGCCGCCGACCCGTTCTCCCGATACATGAACGCCACCACCGCCGCGTAGGTCGCCTCGTCGAGCACGCCCGGCTGATCCTGCGGCATCGTGTCCGCGGTCAGGTTGAACAGTGCTTCGGGCGTCTCGGCCCGCCACCGTTCGCGGAAATCGGCGCCCTTGAGTGGCGGTGCCACCTCGCCGTCGTCAAGGGTCTCGCCATGACACGACGCGCACCGCTCGGCATAGGCAACGCTCCCCTCCTCGGCCTGCTCCTCGGTGAAGCTGAGCCGGGTTGCTGTCTGCGCGCTGGCCACCTCGCTCGCCAGGACTACGGCCGCCAGGCTCCACGCGACCGGCCTGATGCACGCCATCGTCGCGCCGCCACAGCGGATGGAACACAGATTCACAGGCATAGCGCAGTCCTTAATTCGTCACCCCGAATACGATTCGTTCGTACTGGAAGAGTCGAGCCATCAGTATCATGTAGAGGAGACCCAGAAGCATCGAGGAGCCTCCGGCTACCAGGCAGAGGGTCTGCACTACGTGATTATATGGAATCCGGGCGACAGGGCGGATCTAAAGATCCGCGGCTACGGGTGACTGAGAGGAACCGCTATACTTGAAGCCGTGCGGGCCCGTCACTTACGCTGGCCGGACGCCCGTTTCAGGACCAGGCCATGAAGCGCGTGGGGCTACTGCTCCTTCTCTTGTTTGTCGCCACCGCGCACCCCGGCGACACCGGCCAAGCCAGCCAGACCACTGCCGGATCCGGCACGCAACTCGTCCAGACCTGCCGGCTGTATTTCGAATACCTCGGACGGACCGGTGCCGGCCGCGAGGAGACCTTCGCACGGAATCCGTTCGGCATGGGCTACTGCGCCGGTCTGGTGCACGGCGTCGTCGACATGGCCCAGGCGCTCATGCCGGACCGTGTCTGTCTGCCCCCACGCGCCACGACCGCCCAGGCCGTCTGGGTGGTGGTTCAATATCTGGAGAAGAACCCGATCGCATTGCCGGACGAGGATTCGGAACTGGTCCTGCGCGCATTGGAGAACACCTACCGCTGTCCGTAGTATCCAGAGCATGCACCGCGATACCGCCGTTCACCGCACTGCTTTCGCCCATCGAGCGTACCGGCGGGGACCCATTTGAGGATCGCGATATTGCCAAGGTTCGATGTTTGCACACGCAGGGGCCACCAGCTTGGCACCGGCCTGCGTCTGATTGCGGTCTCAACCCTGTGTGTCGCGGCGTGCACCAGACCCTCGCCGGCGCCGACGGCCGGGCCGGACCAGGACTTCCAACCGACCGCGACGATCGAAGAATTGATGCGCTGGATGGTCGACCCACCAGCCGACGCCATGTGGGACGCCGTCGTCATTACCTCGACCCCCGATGGACTCGAAGAACAACGCCCCGAGACGGACGACGAGTGGCTCGCACTGGAGCGGCACGCGGTGCTCCTGTTGGAGGCCGGGAACCTTCTGCAGATGGAGAACCGACCGGTCGCTGACGCGGCATCGGTGTCGGAGTTGCCGGGGATTGACCTGGAGCCGGACGAGATCGCAGCGCGTATCGCGGACAACCCGGACGCCTGGCGACGATCAGCCAGAGCCCTGCACGACGCCGGCGTCGTGATGCTGGACGCAGTCAGGGCCCGCGACGTGGACGCGCTGCTGGAAGGCGGCGACCGGCTGGATGTGGCATGCGAGAACTGCCACTCTCGATTCTGGTATCCGAGTGACCTGGGAAGCCGAGCGCTCGAGACGGCGGGAGAGCCATCTCCGTAGACCGAAGCGACGGGCAGCGGACGGGCCCTCCCGATGCTCGATGCCGCTAGTGTCCTGGCGCGGTTTTCGGAGCGCGCCGCCCAGCTGGCTAGGCGCGACGAGGGAGCAGGCAGGCGGGCTGTGACCGAGGAAGCAACGCCGTCCAGACTGGCACCTCGGCGGGAAACCTAGGGGCGCAGAGGGCTGCCGTCCGGCCTAGTCAACTCGGCACAGCACATCCCGAAGGTGCCGGGCGCGCGTGACGGTTGGCCCACCACTTTGATCTGATCACCGGCCTTGATGGTGTCCGGGGTCCAGCCGCGCCGGCTCATCGAGACCGAGGCACCCATTTCGATCTCCCACGCCGTCGTCGAACCATCCGCGTTCACCGCATCGACATAGACGAACGAATGCGGATTCCGAAACACGAACTTCGTCACGGTGCCGACCGCCTCGACACTCTTCTCCGGATCGTAGAACGGCCCGCTCGCGTGATGCGCGCCCACGCTCGTCACCAACACCGTGCCCACCAGCACCACGCCCGATACCCACAACAGAGTCTTCACAACCTCCTCCTTGGCTTCCCTAACGCCCAACCCACGGTCCATCTAGCGATACTTCGGCACCAGGAACTTTCGCGGATGCCCCGCCTCGAACGGATCGCAATTGTAGGCCTGTAGCTTGTACCCCTCGGGTCCCGGGAGCCACCGTGTCGTGTAGGACACTGGTTCCCGCAGGAACATCGGATCTTCAACCGTCAGCGTCATTCGCAACTCTTCGCCCTCGCGCCAGTACCGCTCGGTGACTTTCTTCTGCTGTGACGAAGGAATCCCGTTGTAGTCGTCAAAGCCCGCCACGTCAAATGTGAACTTCGTGGTCTCGACGAGCAGCGCGCCATCCTCGTAACGACCGGACGAGAATCCCTGCACGGTGAAATCGTTGGACGGCGTCTCCCGACCATCGAGCCAGAACGTGCGTATCTGATCGTCCTTTTCGTAGCGGACGAGCACGCGGTCCGGCCACTGCGTCACTTCCATCATGTAGGGGTCGTACTGGAGCGCCGGGGAGGCCGACGGCACACAGTCATACTTCGGAGCAATCGCCTCGTCGAACACGGCCTGATGAGCCAGACCCCGCTCGTTCAGCACGGGAAAATTCTCTCCCGGCACCCAGGGCATGTTCGGGCCATTGACTGGCCTGGCCTGGAAACCGCCGTCCCAGACCCCGGTAAGGTCAGGCACGTCGGCCGGGTCCACGCTCACCTGCGCGAATGCCGGCGTTGCCATGGTGGCCATCATCGCCAGAGTGCCACCGACGAGCGTAAGCAGCAGCTGGCACACGGTTGACTGCCGGCGTCGTTCCGGCCAAGGTCTGTTGCGGATACCCATCGTACTCATGTGTCTCTCCTCCACGCCGATCGACCGGCGCGCGTGCTGATCCGATGATTCTATACCGGTTGGCACGATCAACCGACGCCACTGCGTCGACGGAAACACCACTAGTGGCTCGCCAGCCACGGGCGGACCACGCGGTTCCACCACATGACAGCGCCGGTCACGAACATGACTGGCGGCACCAGTCCGATGGTCGCCCAGGTCACCTTCGTGACCCCGCTAAACCGGCCAAAATGCATGTAGGAGAACCAGTAGAGGATCTGATCGCCGGTGCGGGGATCGAAATTGTCCTCCTCGAATGGTTCCAGATAGTCGACGACGGCCGCAAACGGTTCCGGGAATGCCAGGTAGATGCCGGTAAACGCCCACATGAAAATGAACAGCATCGTCCAGAACCCGAACGCACTGTGCACGCTCCAGTTCACGCGACGCCAGTTCGCGCGCCAGTCGACCACCAGGGCCCGGCGCCACCCGTCGATACCGGGCCACCAGATGACCAGACCGGTCAGCGACAACACCGCCAATAGCAACGCGCCGACACCGTTCACGGTACGCCCCGTATCGCCCCCGAGCAGGTTGTCGTGGAGGTCCAGGGTCCAAGTCGTGAGCCGCCAGCCGACCGGCAGCGAGTTGCCCAGGTACGCACCGGTGTAGGGGTCGAACAGCAACAGGTCGCGCCCGCTGCCCCTGTCCTCGACCGACATCGTCACCGCCAGCGCCGGGTCGTCGGGCTCAGTCCACACCTCGATCTCGGCCTCGGGGAACACCTGGCGGGTCGCGGCGATCAACGCGTCTGGACTCAGCCGGGTCCCCGCCACGGAGACCGTTCGGGGCTGGGGATCGAAGCGCTGGCGCAGCTCGCTGCGGTAGACCAGGACACTGCCGGTGAGACTGATCACGACGACGTAGAGGCCAACGCCGAGACCCGTCCACAGATGGACCTGAAAGAGCGCCTTCCGGAGCCACGTCCCTTGCGGCTGCCGTCGCCAGTTACCTATGTCGGCCATCTAGATCAACCTGATTCGCACCATCAGCTCGGCCTCTCCTTCGCCAGTTCGCGCCCGAGGTACTCGGCAATGGCACCCATGCCGGAGCACCCCGCCAGCGCCTCGGCTTCACTGTTGTAGTTGGTATTGGTATTGATGTCGTAGGTGTACGATACGCCGTCCCGGTCGTCGATGAACTCGACCCCGGCGATGTGAATGTCGTTGGCGGCCAGAACCGTTGCGTAGCGCTCCACGAGCGGATGCTCGAAACCTTCGAGAATCCTGAACAGCGAGCCGGCCGCGTCCCCGGCTGGACAGAAGTCGTCGTTGTCCACACTGACCCGACAGGCGTCGGCCGGGCACAGCTCGAACCCCTGGCTGGTATCGACACGCACCGCGTACAGGAAGCGACCGCCGACAAACTCCACGCGCGTGATACACGGCTCCGGGGCATCGATGTACTCCTGCAGCAGCGTGATCCCGTCGACCGATGGCTCGAACGCATCGCTCTCGACATACCGCACCAGCGCATCGTAGTCGCGGAACAGACGCACCCCCAGTCCCTTGCCGGCCCGGTTGTGCTTGGTGATGAACGGCAGCGGTAGACCTCGAGCGGCCCCGATGATCTCGTCACGCCCCACGGCCGCGATCGTGCGGGGCGTGCGCACCCCCCCCGCTTCCAACGCGGCGTACTGCGCGACCTTGCTCACTTCGAGGGTCAGCGCCAGGGGGCCGTTCAATACCCGTCGACCGTGTCGCTCGAGCCAGGACAGCACGGCGGCCGCGTATTCCGGCCCGTAGCGATGTCCCCGGGTATGGGACGATGCGCTCATCCGGTTGTAGAACACGCCATCGGGTGGCATCGTGGCCAGATCCACGGTGCCCGTAGCGAGAAACCACTCGACAAACGGCAACCCACGCGCGCGCAAGGCGTCGCGCAGCGGTGTCACCCACTCGTCATTCTCGTGCAGGACGTAGATCCGCGGCATCGTACTTCGCCGCGTCTAGAACCTGGGGTTCACGACGTTGTTGAAGATCGACCCGAAGGTGTAACTGAAACCGAACGAGACCCGGTAGCGGGAATCGGTGGCTAGTTGACGCCGCTGGA
>Ga0315338_1004371_pt1 | contig 11268 bp, 1 predicted proteins | sample ASW8metaG_FD_204518 | JGI IMG/M metagenome (GOLD analysis project Ga0315338, IMG submission 204518) | Ammonia-oxidizing marine archaeal communities from Monterey Bay, California, United States - ASW #8 | ecosystem: Environmental > Aquatic > Marine > Coastal | place: USA: California | collected...
GAAGATCAGACTGGTCTGGAAATCCTTGCGCCAGGGTTTCCCGCAGAAATCCTCGACGACGAACCGGAGGAACCCGGCTACGAGGTCGTCGTCCAGGCGGGTTAGCGCCGAACCTACAACGCGGTCGCCGGGACCGCGCTGCAGGTCCGCGCCGCGAGGTGGCCGTCACGGGCGGGGATGAGGCCCGCCTCGATCAGGTCCCCCGACCTCGGCGGCTGCACGACTCACGCCGGCTGCACGAAGCCGCCATCACTCAGAATCCTCGAATGGTTCGGGCTGACGAGGGTGATGACCGCGGTCACTCCCGACCCGTCGATGTCGCTGTCGAACGACTCGTCTCCGCCCTGGCCCTGAACAGTCGGAGACCAACCCGTCGGGGGCGTCATTCGAATCGTGTAGTCACCTGGCGCCAGGCCGTTGATGGAGTAGTTGCCGCCGCCGGCCGTCGTAGCAGTCCCGACAACCGCACCGCCGCTGTCAAAGGCCTCGACGAGCACGCCAGAGAGACCGCCTTCTTGTCGCACGCCGTCTCCGTTGAGATCACGCCACGCCCACCCGCTGATCTGGAGGAAGTGGACAAACCCCGCGTCGACGGTGGCGTTGGTGCTCCCGGGCGCGATCACCACGTCGACATTGCCAAACACGAGATCGCTGTCGACGGTGTCGTCAACGCCCTGGTTGGCGGCCGCATAGGTGAAGCCGGCAGGGCTGTTGATGAAGACTCGGTAGGTCCCCGGAACAAGACCCGTGAAGGCGTAACTTCCGTCAGACGCGGTGACCGCTGCGGTAGAACCGTTCGCTCCAGACAAGAGAACCGTGACTCCGCCCATGCCGGATTCACCGGTGTCCTGAATCCCGTTCTTGTTGGTGTCGAGCCACACACGATCGCCTATAGACGCTGTGCCGCCCCCGACCTCGCAGAACCCGGCCCCGAGATCCAAGCCGCCCTCGCCGAATCCTCCGTCGAGTACGAACGGGTCGCTCAGGCCAGTCAACGGATCGATGTCGGAGTCCTGCCAGTCCGGCCCCTGGTCCTTGGGTGCCAATGTGCCCCACGGAGGCGCAGATACACGAACGGTGTATGTGGCGCCCACGACCAACTCGGTGAAGAAATCGCCATAGGAGTCGGTGACTGCGGACGCCACCACAGAGCCACCTGCGTCGAGGACTTCGACGAGCACGCCGCTCAAGGAGGGGTCCGCGCCGTCGATGATGCCGTTGCACGTCGTGTCGGACCACGTGCGGAAGTCCATGAACGCAAGTTCTGGAAGCACACCAGCATCGATTGTCGTGTTGGATTCACCGTTCGCGAGCGTGAACACTCCGGTGAATCCCGATTGGTTCGCGTCGGAGTCGGCGCTGTCGTCTGCACCCTGTCCTTGGAGCGTGAACAGGACAAACCCGCTTCCTTCTCCGTCGCCCTGATCGAAGTGGACCTCATAGTCGCCACCAGCCAGGCCGTCGAAGCTGTAGCCGCCCGCGGCATCGGTCGTGGTCGACTGAATGACAGACCCGGTGCCGTCGAGTAGAGACACGCTCATCCCACCGAGGCCGGGCTCGCCAACATCTTGCACGCCATCCTGGTCGTGGTCGATCCACACCCGGTCGCCGATCGATCCGGTGGTGAGCGATATTGTCTCGATCTGACGATCGCACAAGTTCGGGACGCCGGCATCACAGACTTCAATGTCCAGGACGCAGCCGGCTGGCCCGACTGGCGTGAAGGTGTACACGCCGGTGCTGGCGCCGATGACTCCTCCACATGTGTCGGTTGCGAGGGCCGACCACACCTCGGCAGGACCATCCGGGTCGGCCACCTCAGCGTCGTAGGAGAACAGATGGCCGACTGCCGCGGAACCGGGAAGGCTGGTGATCACCGGAGCGTCGTTGATCGAGCCGATCGAGATCACGACCGACTGTTGAGCGCAGAGCTCGTCAGTTGCCCCGTCGCAGACTTCGACACTGAGCGTGCAGTCAACCATCGGGATCGGCCCTTCCGGCGTGAACACGTACTCGCCACTTGCCGTGCCAATCGAACCGCCACAGGTGTCGGATGCCAACACCGACCACACCTCGCTCGGTCCATCTGGATCAGTTGCCACTGCCGCATAGGAGTGTTCGATGTCCTCGACGGCCGACACGGATGGTGTCGTCACAATCGACGGCGAATCGTTCACGGCGGTGACGGTCAGGGTCATGGTCTGTTCCGCACAGAGGCTCGGTGATGCGCCGTCGCAGACCTCAATGCTCAGGACGCAGGATCCCGGGGGGACCGGACCACTCACCGTCGCGATGTAAATCTCAGCGACACCGATGAACCCGCCGCACGTGTCGCCGGCCAGTACCGACCAATTGGCTTCAGGTCCATCGTCAGCTACGACAGGTCTGTAGACAAAGCCGACGTCTTCGATCGGTGAACCAGACGGCACAGATGTGATCTCGGGTGCACCGTTTCCGGTCCCAGAAACGAAGACAACGCCGGATTGCTGATCACAGAGCTGAGCAGCAGCGCCATCGCAGATCTGAATCGACACAGCGCAGGGTCCGGGAGCGGCCGGAACGAACGTGTAGTTACCGTCTCCGTCGATGGTGCCTCCACAGTTGTCGGCTGCGAGCACGGACCAGAGCTCCGCTGGTCCGTCCGGGTCGGTCGCGTCCGCGTCGTAGCTGTATTCAGTTCCCTCAATCGCAGTTCCGGGAATCGACGTGGTGATCTCAGGAGGTTGATTCACCTCGACGAGATTGATCGAAGCGGTCTGCGAGTCGCAGAGGTTCGGTGCTCCGAGATCACAGACCTCGATGCCGATGTCACAGGTACCGGCCGCAATCGGGGTGAACGTGTAGTCACCGGTCGTCACGCCGATCGTGCCGCCGCACGTGTCCGCCGCGGTGGTTGTCCACCGCTCGAGTGGACCGTCTTCGTCGGACGACTGAGCAGAGTAGGTGTACAGCGCTCCAACGCCGGCGGGTGAAGACGGGTTCGATGTGATCTGCGGCGCGTCGTTGACGCTGGGCAACAACAGGCCGGCGTCGATGTCCACGCTCTTGTCGCCAGGGTGGCTCAGCACGATCAGCCCGCTTCGTCCGCTGACTGGGTCGACATCGCTGTCCGTGAGATCGCTGAAACCGGCATCCTGGAGGGTGAACCCGAGCTCACCCGGATCGACGACCTCGATCTCGTAGGTTCCGGGGTCGAGATCGTCGAAGCGATAGAACCCGACAGTGGTCACGTCCGTTGCGAGGACAGCTCCGAACTCATCGAGCAGCCTGACGGTTACGTCGCTCACAGGCGGGTCCTCACCAAACCCGCCTCGAACACCGTTGCCGTTCTCATCCTCCCAAACGGTTCCGGTCACGCCAAACTCGGGCACGAACCCAGCATCGTTGTCGAGGTCAACACCACCTGCGGCGGTGACGACCCACAACCCGATCTGAGGCACATCGCTGTCGAGGCTGTCGTCGAGGCCTCTGTTCGTGCCGGTTGGAACCAGGCCGCTCATGGCCGAGCCAGAGAAGAGCACCGTGTAATCGCCTTCGGCCACGCCGCCGAAGAAGTACAGGCCGAACTCGTCAGTCACCGTTGTGAGGATTGTCGGACCAGCACTCAAGCGAACCGTGACCCCACTGATACCGGATTCACCTTCGTCCTGAATCCCGTTGCGGTTCTCATCGAGCCAGATGAAGTCGCCGATGTCGGTCGGGCCGACGGGTGGGAACACGATCCCGGCATCGGTGCCGCCGACGAACACCGGTCCTGGCGCTCCAAGGGTGATCAGATCGGTTTCTCCCGTTGCCGGGTCGACGTCGCTGTCAGTGAAGTCGTTCGCTCCCTCACCTTGCAGAGTGAACGAACCACCAGGTGGAGGAGTCACCCTCACTCGGTACGTACCAGGTGCGAGATCGCGAAACTCGTAGAAGCCCGAGGAACCTGAGGTTGTGGTCGTCGCAAGGATCGCGCCTGCATCATCCAACAACTCGACGACGATTCCGGCCAGATCGGGCTCGTTGGTCTGCTCTATGCCGTCGAGGTTCGTGTCTCTCCAGACGTTGCCTGTGATTCGATGGTCGTACACAAAGCCGATGTCACGGCCAAGGTCGGTACCGGCGACGACATCGAAGACCACCTGCGATGCCACGCTCTCTGAGTCGAGCTCAGGATCGCTGCCTTGATGGACAGGCGCGAACTGAAACCCTGGCGGAGGCGTCCCAAGTCCCTCGCTGGTGAGACCTCCGTCGAGCCAGTAGCTGCCCGGTTCGACTCCTTCAAAGATGAACATGCCGTCCGGTCCACTGACCGTGCTCAGCTCGACGAAGAAGTCGTCGATCAGTCGGACTGCGTAGCCGGCGGTGTACGGAGGTTCGCCTTCGTCCTGAACACCGTCTCTGTCGAGATCGATCCAGACTCGATCGCCCACCATCGCGGTGGCCGGGAGCGGCGCGGTGAACAAACCGCCATTGACGCGTACCGATCTGTCGTCGGGATAGTCGAGTACGAACAGGTCGGACTCGCCGGTCTCCGGGTCGACATCACTGGTGATGCCACTCTGGCCCATCGGGGAGAACACCAATCCTTGCGGGGCCACGATTCGAACCCGATGAGACCCGGGACCGAGCCCGGAGAATGAATACGAACCGCTCGTGGACGTCGTGGCCGTATCGAGCACGTCCCCTGCCGGATCCAACAGCTCCACCTCGACTCCCGCGATGCCAGGCTCGGCCGACGACCCTGGCGCCTTGTTACCGTTGCCATCGACATCGTCGAACACCGTGCCAAACACCCGGAAGTTGTAGACCAACCCAGCATCGATGGAGTTGTCGATCTCGCCGCCGGTCACGGTGATCGGTGGCCCTGGAAGATCACTGTCCATTTCAGGGTCCGTCCCCTGTCTCACGCCAGTTGGAGCAAGGAACGAAATTGCCGAGCCCGACCAGCGAACGCTGTAGGTGCCTGGCTCGAGTGCTGCGATCGAGTACCGGCCAGCGGAGTCCGTCGTCGTGGTCGCGACGACGGTCGATCCCTGCACGAGTTGCACGATGACGCCTTCGATCCCTGGCTCACCTGTGTCCTGGATCCCGTTTCCATCAAGATCGAGCCACACGAAGTCGCCGAAGACGCTGACAGCCGATCGCACGATGCCGGCGTCGACAGAACTGACGGCAGGCGTAGTGGGAAGGGTCAACGAGAAGAGGTCAGACTCTCCGCTCGTCGGGTCGACATCACTGTCGGCTGTCTCTACGGACCCCTGGTCCCGCGGCGAAATCGACGAACCTGCCGGCGCAACAACACGGACGCGATAGTCGCCTGGATCGAGGCGGTCGAACCGGTAGTCACCAGAGACGTCGGTCGTCAAAGACGACACGAGGGCGCCGGAACCATCCAGCAGTTGCACCTCGGCGTTCTGTGATCCCGGTTCGGATCCGCCTTGGATCCCGTCGCCGTCCAGATCCTCCCAAACTCTGCCGCTGAGCACGAGGTCGTACACGATGCCGATGTCGACATCGAAGTCATCTCCGCCCTGGAGGAGATTGACGAACGCCCGCGAGCTCGCGGAGACATCCGAGTCGACCGCCTCGTCGCCGCCCTCACCGCGAAGCGTGAACGCGAGTCCTGGAGGAAGCTCGCGGTCGTCGTCAGTGGCTGTGCCGGCGGTCACCCGATAGGCGGCGGCAGGGAGGCCCGCGAACACGTATCCGCCTGACGAATCGGACGTCGTCGATTGGAGCACGTTGGACGAGAGATCGAGAAGATCGATGTTGAGACCCTCGAACCCTGGCTCGCCGATGTCCTGGATGCCATTCTTGTTCAGATCGAGCCAGACGAAGTCGCCAATCGACACCTCGGCAGCGTCGATGTCGATCGATGCGTGTACCTCTGCACACCTGCTCGGCGTGCCGAGGTCGCACACCTGCAGCGCGAGTTCGCACGTGCCAGCCGCCACAGGCGTGAACATGTAGACGCCCGTGACTGCGTTGACGACCCCGCGGCAAGTGTCTGCTGCCAACACAGACCATTCTGCGTCCGGTCCGTCGGTGTCCTGTGATTCGCCGTCGAAGCGGTACTCCTCGAACGCCGTCGCTCTTGCCGGCGGGACGTTCGTGATCGTCGGAGGATGGTTGATCAACAGGCCGGCGTCGATCGGGCCTGGCCTTTCGGTCAGACTCAACACGAACAGGTCAGACTCACCGGTGATGGGGTCGACGTCGCTGTCGAAACCGTCCGAACCGACGTCGCGTTCAGTGAACAAGTCGCCGTCGCTGACAACACGCACTCTGTAGGTGCCAGGGTCGACGCGTGAGATCACGTACTGGCCGGCGGCGTTCGTGATGTCCGTTGCGACGACCGTGCCGGACTCGTCGAGGAGCTCGACCGGGTGTCCGATCAACCGCTCATCAGCGGAACTCGTGAATCGCCCATCGGCGTTGACGTCCTCGAACACAAAGCCAGAGACGAGCAGGTTGTACACGAAGCCTGCGTCGTTCGACAGGTCATCTTCGCCGTCGAGGACGACCGAGATCTGTCCGAGGAGGTCGCTGTCGACGTCGTCGTCGGACCCGGCGTTCGAGATCGTTCTGAGGAGGCCGCCGAGAGCGTCACCGGAGAAACGGAGGCTGTACGCACCCGGAGAAACATCCGCGAAGCTGTACAGACCAATGGCGTCGGTCAGAGTCGCGGCAATGACGATGTTGTTCTCCCGCAGCTCGACCTCGACGCGCTCGATGCCAGGTTCGCCAACATCCTGGATGCCATCGCGGTCAAGGTCGAGCCAGACGAAATCGCCGATGGTCCCTGGATCGCGCGCAAACACCAAACCGGCATCCACCTCGAGCCGCGGCGAGCCCTCTGGATCGAGTACCAGTGGATCGCTCTCGCCTGTCACCTCGTCGACGTCGCTGTCGCGCGACTCGAGAGTGCCCTGATCCTGCGGGGAGAACGTCGCACCCTCTGGAGGCACGACTCGCACGACGTACGTGCCGGGGTCCAGTGAGCCGAAGATGTAGAGGCCGGTGTTGCCGGAAGTCTCGTCTGTGGCGATCACCAAGCCCGACTCGTCGAGAAGCTCGACGGTCACGCCGGCCAGCTCATCCTCGGTGGAGATGTCGAGTATCCCGTCGCCGCTGAGGTCGTCCCACACGTTTCCGTCGACGCGTAGCGCGTAGACGAGGCCGATGTCGTTGGTGTGATCCTGGGTCCCGGACGCCACCGTGATGAGACCGATGGTGCCGCTGTTGCTCGCATCGGAGTCGACGGTGTCATCGCTTCCAGCGTTCTGGACGGTGTATGCGTACCCAACAGGAATGCTCCGAGACGAGTTCGGATCTTCGGTTCGCACGATGTATTGACCGACCTCGAGGCCCTCGAAGACATAGTTGCCGTCACCGTCTGTTGTCGTCCGCTCGACCTCAACGGGTCCTGTCGGACCGAGTATCGAGAGCGTCACGATCAGCCCTTCGAAGCCGGGCTCACCATCGTCTTGGAGTCCGTTTCGGTCGAGATCGATCCACACGCGATCGCCGATGGATGCACCCGCAGGAACTGCGGCGATGTCGATCGACTCCGTCTGGCGATCACACAGCGGAGCCGGGGCGCCGTCGCAGACCTCGATGTTCAGCGTGCAGCTCGCAGGCGGGTTCGGACCCACGGGCGTGAAGGTGTAGATCCCGGCACTGTCGATCGATCCGCCACACGTGTCGCCTGCGAGCACCCGCCACACTTCTGTCGGACCGTCCGGGTCAGACGCATCGGCGTCATAGGAAAACAGCTCGCCCTCGTTTGCGGTGGTTGGCGGCGCAGTGGAGATGACCGGCGGCTCGTTCTGCGGAGCGAGGCCGGCGTGGAGGTTGGTGATGCTCGTCGGCGCCGTGACCTCGACGTCGGCGGCGAGGCCGGTGGCGTCCACGTCAGAGTCGACGGATTCGTTGCCGCCGATGTTCTGGAGGGTGAAGGACCGGCCATCTGGCGCGACGACCTGCACATCGAACGTGCCAGGGTTGCGCACGATCACGCTGTAGCCGCCGTTGATGTTCGTGAAGCCAGGCGACGATGGAAGCTCAGACCCGGACTGGTCGAAGATCTTGACCTCTACGCCCTCAACCCGTGGCTCGCCTGACTCGAGCAGGCCGTCACCGTCGAGATCGTCCCACACGATGCCGGTGATCGCGAGGTTGTGCTGATACCCGACATCGATGTCTGAACGATGTTCACCCGAGCCGATCTCAAATGACGCTGTCATGTAGTTGGAGAGAATGTCGCTGTCGACTGTGTCGTCGTTGCCCTCGTCGTTACGCGTGCGCACCCAGCCGGACTGAGCCGGGGCGCGAACCTGATACGTGCCGGGCTCCACATCGAGGAACTCATAGAAGCCGGTCGGATCACTCGTCGCAGTGTCGATCGAGGCCCCGGTGTCATCAACCAACGTCAAAATGACACCTGGCCGAGGATCCTCAGTCGGGTCCTGAATGCCGTCGAAGTCCCAGTCGATCCAGATGTAATCACCGATCGAGCCGCTTTCGATCACGTCGTCGTCCACGTTCGTCAACTCGACATCATCGAGGTCGAAGCCATCGAGGCCACCCCCGGACGCGGGAGACAACACGATTGTGAACGGCTGGTCACCGTCGACGTCGTTGTCATCGACACCCGTCACCGTCACGACGTGCTGGATCTGCCAGTCGGCCGCCTCGATGACCACCTCGGTCACATCCGAGACACCTTCACCATCATCCGACGACGACACACCAATCGTCACGTCACCCGATGGTGCACCATCAACAGAAATCACGAAGGTGACCTGGCCACCGTCCTCTGAGGTCTCTATTCCCGACGGCGCCGAGACCGACAGTGTCACCTGCCGAGTCTCGCAACGCTTCTTCGTTCCTCTGCGACCGATCTCGCAGTGGTCGATGCCGCTGCCACCGTCGAGGCGGTTCGTGCCGCCACCGCCGTAGAGCGAATCGTCGCCGCTGTTGCCTTCGAGACTGTCAGAGCCGCCGTCGCCGTTCAGAACATCGTTTCCTGCGCCACCGTCGAGCTCGTCGTTCCCCTGGCCGCCCGAGGCAACATCGTCCCCGCTGCCGCCTTCGACTTCGTCGCTTCCACCTCCACCATCGATCTCGTCGTCGCCGGCGCCACCACGAATGTCGTCGCGACCACCGTCACCGGCGATCACATCCGATCCGCGTCCGCCCCTGATGTCGTCGTTGCCTCTCCCACCAGAGATCTCGTCATCACCACTTCCGCCGTGAATGTCGTCCTCACCGTTGCCACCACAGATGATGTCGTCGCCGCCACGACCACGGATCCGGTCATCACCACCACGCCCCACGATCACATCGTCGCCAGACGTCCCACGCAGCACATCGTCCTGGTTCGTGCCAACGATTGTCGCGGCATGCCCGCGGCACGACGGCGTGGCTGACGCCTCAGTTGGACCAACAACCAACACCGAGCCAACCATCAGCAGCGCAACCAGAACCCGTCCCAGCGGCACAGCTGCACGGCTCTTCACGATCCCACTCATCACCGACATTTCACATCTCCTCATCAGACGTTGTCCTCAGCCAAATCGAACGGCATTACCCAGGCGTTACCGGTGCGGTTCGTGTTGGTGCGACAGCGATTTGGGAAATCGTCGGGACGGCGGGAGACGAAGCAAACCGCACAGAGAACAACTGACAACACTCTGTGTGGTTGTCACCCACACACAGTGGAAATTTGGGTCAAATTCGAACTATTGTCGGGAACGTGGATGAGGGCGTACACATGACCCGCCGCGCCAGCGCCACACTGCGCCGTGGGCTTGGCGAGCCGCTTACCGGCGAACTGCTCCGCGGTCGGCTGGTGGATGAACTCGCGAAACGGTGGTCGCACAGAGTCACGCTGATAGAAGCGCCTGGCGGCTACGGAAAGTCGACGGCACTCGCCCAGGCCGTTCGCGACAACGACGCTGACCCATCGGGTCTCGACCTGTACATGAGCTGCAGGCCGTCCGATCGGGGACCGACACAGCTGGCGAGCGGCCTGACCGATGCGCTGGGATTCCAAAGTGACGACGGCGCGAAGCTCGACGGCCCATCCGAACTCGCGGACAACATCATCGAGCAACTGGCCGCGCTGGCGCCGGCAGAGGTCTGCCTCATTCTCGATGATGTGCACGAGCTCGTCGACGCGCCAGACGCCACGGCGTTGCTCGCGAGGCTCATACGCCAACTGCCATCGAACGCTCACACGGTGCTGAGTGGCCGGCACCTCCCCGACCTACCACTCGCGAAGATGAGAGGCGCTGACGAGGTGCTGGTGATCGGCGCCGAGAGCCTTGCGTTCGATGATGCCGAGCTCGCGCTGCTCGCTGACGACCATGCGATCGAACCCGCGAGCATCGGGAAGTACGCGGGTTGGCCGGCCATGACACGGCTGTCCATCGTTGCTGGAGCCGACGTCACGAGGGACTACCTGCTTGAGGAGGTGATCGCCGATCTGACCCCCGATCAACGGATCGGGGTCGCGGCTGCCGTTCTCGGAAAGAGAGTCGACGACGACCTGCTCGCGAGGGTCGTTGGAACCTGGATCACTTCTGCTGGACTTGCCGGAGATGTCCCAATGCTCATCCTGCAACCCGAAGGCGGACTCGCGGCTCACGACCTGTGGCACGAAGCACTGCCCGACCTCATCGACCGAGCGGAGCGGCGGCGCCTGGCCAAGATGCTCGCGACGTGGCATGTCGAGTATGCGCGGTTCAGCGAGGCACTCTGGATGTTGACTGCCGACGAGCGGTGGGAGGATGCTCGTGAGGTCGTGATGGCTGCACTGGCCGGAAACGACTCGATCCTCGACTTCGGCATCACGAGTCAGTGGTTGGCGATGTTCCCCGACCACCAGCACAACGAACCTGAAGTTCTGTTGTTGAACGCGGTCTCCGCGCGGCTCGCCAAGGGACCGGCATTCGCTCTGGATGACGCCAAGAAGGCGCTCGCGATCTTTCGCGAGCGCAACCAGATCACATACGCGGGAACAGCCTGCATCGAACTCGGAGTCAGGGGCTGGCTGCTGAACGACCTCGAGGTTCTTCGGGCCGTCGGGGAGCACGGAGTCGAGCTCGCGGACCAAGGAAACGAAGACATGCGAGCGATGCTCGTGTTCGGTGCGGCCGGCATCCGCGACCTACAAGGTGACCCGGAACGAGCGCTTGCCACGTCGATGACCGTGGACCTGACTCAGCAGCTCGTGTCGATGGCCCCTGTGAACATTCGATCCAGGGCGACGTACTGCTT
>Ga0315338_1004372_pt1 | contig 11263 bp, 11 predicted proteins | sample ASW8metaG_FD_204518 | JGI IMG/M metagenome (GOLD analysis project Ga0315338, IMG submission 204518) | Ammonia-oxidizing marine archaeal communities from Monterey Bay, California, United States - ASW #8 | ecosystem: Environmental > Aquatic > Marine > Coastal | place: USA: California | collected...
GTCCGGACACCTCCTCGAGCCCGTCATATTATCAACGTCTCGAGGCGCCGGAGAGAGGAGAGGTCCGAGGAGAGACCACCGGAGCGACTGGCTAGATGTTTGGCAATCTTTTCTCGGTGTCCGTCGCTTCCGATGGACTTTCCTTGAACGTAAGGACAATGCAATCCACGCGCCAAACAACGCCCGGTCACCGCAGCACCCGAAACCCGCGCCCGGGACGGGGATCTGCCCACCCGCTCTGCCTCGCGCCCGAGGTCTTGGTGTGGGGCAAGTCCCGTCGGGATTTCCCCCTGATCCCTACAACATCATGGCGATAGTTGCCGATCCCGTGTACAAACTCTGGTCATGTCCGACGAGAAACACGAGCGCGCCGTCGTTGACGCCTCGGGGCATTACAAGCTCGAGCAATTGACGAGCCAGGTCGAGCAAGCATTGGCGACCGCTCTAGCGGGAAGCGCCGATGGCATCTTGCGGAATCTCACCTGCGTCCGCGTATCGCCCGTCCGCGGTGGCGGGTCGTTCGAGGTGACGATCCGGCCGAGCGAGGAGGCTCCGGCTCCGGATGTCGTGCTTGCGACGCTGCGGCGAGCGAGCGGCTATCTACGTTCGGAGATTGCGTCGGAGATCCATCGCAAGCGCACGCCGGAGCTCGTGTTCACGATTCTCACCGGCGACGGCGAGCTCTAGGGCAGCTCCGGTCGACGAGCCCGCAGTCGCGTGGGCGCTCCACCCGCCACGCCGTCGTAGATCACGAGGAGCTCATAATGTTCATCGGTCTCGGAAAGGAGAAGAAGCCCTTCCGCCTTTCCTCCCGCCGGCGTCCCGATCCCTCCCAAGCGCACGCTCACCCCGACGGGCGGGTCGCCGTCCTCACGGGCTCCGGGAAAACAGGTCTCTCCGTTCCAGAAATAGATCGCTTGCGACAAGGCGGAGTCCCCGATCGCACCGGCGAGCACGAGAAAGCCACCCTCGACGCGAGCCATGTCGCGGATGCCACGGCCATCCAAAGCAACGAATCGCAGCTCTGCCTGTCGCACGCGCTCGGGCTCGAACACGAGCACGGGCGCGAAGCCGAACCGAAACACCGGTCCGCGAAACCCGACAAAGAGGCTCTTTCCATCCGACGCCAGACCCTCTATGTCGATTCCGTTCTCTTTGCTCGGGATTTCCCCGAAGTGCTCGAAAACGTCTTCCTCATCGAGCTTCTTCCGAAGGCCGCGCACATCTTGCACGGCGCCCAGGAGCTCGCCGGTTCCGGCGTCGATCTCGAGCCGGACGAGCCGATCGCGGCTCGGCCTGGGATCCGGCGAATCCTCGATGAAACGCTCCCAATTCTTCTCGTAGGATCGGGGACGGTTGGTAACGTTCTTCCGCACGTAGGAGTGAGAGCCAACCGCGTAGAAAACGTTGGACGCGCCGTGCCTCGTGATCGCTTCGATATCGATCTCGTCGTCCTCCCCATCCACCGGCACTTCGATGGCGTGAGCCCAGACGTAGTCCGTGTCCCTCCGTCGGAGGATGTCGAGCCGGTTCGTCTTCGTCCCCTCATGCATCTCGTCGGAGCCGACCACCACGAAAGCACCATCTTCTGTCGACGCAATGGCGCTGAGATCGGTCGGGGCGGTTATGTCACCGGTGAAATCCGTCGATCCAACGTGCTCGATGACCTCGACGCGTCGTACCGCAAGACGAGCGGCGCCGTCCTGAAGCGTCACCACGAACAAGTCGCCATACGTCTCGGCCGAACGCGCTTCGACGCCCAGAAGCTCCAATATCTGGGGAACGGTGTTCGAGTGACCGACCACCAGGACGTTCGAGCCTGCTTCGCCCGACGTCAGCCGCTCGACGAAGCGGGTCCAATCGCCCGGCATCCACGAGCCGCCATACGGCGTGATCTCGACTCCCGACGCGAGCGCCGACGGCGCGGCCGTCTGCATCGTGCGCACCGTACGCGTCGAGAAAACCGAATCGAGAGAGACCGAGCGGAGTGACTCCGAAAGCTCCTCTGCACGCTGCAAGCCCGTCGGCGTCAAGCGATCGTCGGAAGGCCGATCGGCGTGTCGCACCACGAAAATGGTCACGGGCTCGTCCGCGCCGAGCGAAACGGCGCTCAACAGCGTGCTCGCGACGAGAGATCGGGCCAGCATGGGCAGTTTCATTTGGACTTTCTCCTCTACAGAAACGTAACGGCGAGCCGAGGCCGGAATCGTTACCTCCCGATCGGCACCTGCTATATGCTAACGCCTGCCTCGTTCCGAGGCGAAATTCTCAGGAGGAATCGCCATGATCTCTATCGGAGCTCTCTGGGCACCGATTCTGTTGTCGGCCGTCCTCGTCTTCATCGCCAGCTTTCTGGCCTGGGTCGTCTCCCCCCATCACAAATCCGATTGGAAGCAGCTACCGCACGAAGAGGAGGTCCGCACCGCCTTGAACGAGACGCGGCTGGGGCCGGGTCAATACATCGTGCCGTGGGTGACGAGCCAAGAGATGGCGCAGAGCAAGGAGTATGTCGAGAAGTGCACCAAGGGACCCTTCGGGATCCTCACGTTGCGCGAGCCAGGACCCCCGGCGATGGGCAAATCCATCGGGATGTCCTTCGTCTACTATGTCATCGTCTCGACCGCGGTCGCCTACGTGACGGGTCGCACGCTAAGCGCCGGCACGAGCTACTTGCACGTCTTCCAGATCGCCGGCACCGTCGCGATGCTCGCCTACGGCGGCGCATTCGCGCAAGCCGCGATTTGGTTCGGCCGTCCATGGGGTCCCACGCTCAAGGAGATGGGCGACGCGATCGTCTATGGACTCCTGACGGCCGGCGCCTTCGGCTGGCTGTGGCCGGCCTAGCTTCGGAGCTTGATATGAAACGAGCACTCGCGCTACTCCTGCTCGGGCTCGCAACGGTCGTCATGTCCCAGCAGAACGGGGAACCGGAAGCGACGGAAGTCTGGAAGCCCGTGCCGCAACAGGTCGAATCCCGCGCCGGTGAAGCGCCATCGGACGCCATCGTTTTGTTCGACGGCAGTGACCTCTCCGCGTGGACGGGCACGTGGAAAGTCGAGGACGGGGCGGTAACCGTTCGCGGCGGCGCCGGCAATCTCGTAACCCGACAGAGCTTCGGCGACGTCCAGTTGCACCTCGAATGGAGAACTCCGTCCGTGGTCGACGGCGACGGACAGGGACGTGGCAATAGCGGCGTCTTCTTCATGGAGCGGTACGAAGTGCAGGTGCTCGATTCGTTCGACAACGAGACTTATGTGAACGGTCAAGCCGGCTCGATCTACAAGCAGTACGTTCCGCTCGTGAACGCGTCTCGACCACCGGGGGAATGGCAAAGCTATGACATCGTCTTCATGGCGCCCCGATTTCACGACGACGGAGAGCTTTCCGAGCCAGCGACCGTGACGGTCTTCCACAACGGTGTCCTCATCCAGAACCACGTGAGCCTGGAAGGCCCAACGCTGTTTATCGGAAAGCCGGCCTACGAGGCACATGCCGACGAGCTACCACTGATGTTGCAGGACCACGGAAACCCGGTCAGCTATCGCAACATCTGGGTGCGCGAGCTTTCGCGCTAGTCGTCGTGTAGCGCGAGGACGGGCTCGAGCCGCGACGCACGCCGGGCGGGGATCCAGTTCGCGACGAACGCGACGGCGATCAACAACGCAGCCGTGACTGCGAACGTCCCGACGTCGGTCGCGCTTATGCCGTACAGCACGCTCGACAGCACTCTCGTCCCGAACACCGCGCCCGAGAGTCCGAGCGCACAGCCCACGAGCACGAGGCTCAAGCCCTGCTTGACCACCATCGCCGCGACGTCGCTCCGGCGGGCGCCGAGCGCCATGCGGATCCCAATCTCGCGTGTCCGCCGGCTGACCGAGTAAGCGACAACGCCGTACAGACCGATAGCGGCCAAAACGAGTGCGAGCACCCCGAAGATGCCGAGCAGGACCGCTCCCATTCGAGCCGGAAATAGTGGAATCTCCAGATTCTGTGCCATCGTCTTGGCCTCGAAGAAGGCGAGTGCGCCGTCCATATCGAGGAGTGCCTCGCGACCCACCGCGAGCGCCGCATCCGCTCCGCCGCGGCTACGAGCGACGAAGTACATCATCGCGGAGTAGTCCTGCGCGAACGCGAAATAGACTTGGGGACGCGGCTCTTCTCCCAGCGTCCGAACCTTCGTGTCACGGGCGACGCCTACGACTTCGTAGCCCTCGCCTCCGCGCTCCCGGGTGACGCGCTTTCCAATCGCGCTATCCCCCGGCCAGAATTGGCGCGCGGCCGTCTCGTTCAAGATGACCACGCCCCCGGCGCCCGCACCGTCCGTCGCCGCGAAATCGCGGCCCTGCATGAGCGGGATGTCCATGACTTCGAAAAAGCCGGGCGACACCGTGCTCGAATCGAGCGCCGGCCAGTCCGCCGCGCGCTCAGGCTCTTGACCTGCCGGTGAGATCGTGCGCGTCGACACCCCGGCGCCGAGCGGAAGCTTGTCCGCAAGGGCCGCCTTTTCGATCTCTGGCAGTCCTTCGAGTCGACGGACGGCCTCGTCGAAGAAAACCGTCGCCCGCGCCTCTCCATAGTCGTGGAGCCCGAGATGGGTGCTGAGCATGAAGATGTCTTCGGTCTCGAATCCGGGGTCGATCGTCTGCGCGTTCCCGACACTCCTCAACATCAGCGAGGCGCCGATGAGCAACACGAGCGACACCGCCACTTGCACGACGACGAGCGCGTTCTTCAAGCTCCAGCGACTGGCCGATTCCGACATTCGCCGACCCGAGGCCAACGCCTGGACGACCGTCGAGCGACTCGCCGAAAGCGCGGGAGCCAATCCGAAGACGATCCCGGTGAACACGGAAATGCCCAAAGTGAAAGCGAGCACCCGAGCGTTCAGGCCCAAATCGATCGCGATCGGTACGGGAATCGGTGGCCGCAGCGCAAGAATGAGCTTCGTCGAGCCGAACGCGACGAGAACGCCCAGGAGGCCACCGATGCTCGAGAGCAGCACGCTCTCGGTCAAGAGCTGCCGGATGAGGCGAAGACGACTCGAGCCCAAAGCGAGGCGTATCCCCACTTCCCCCTGCCTCGAGCTCGCTCGCGCCAGCAACATGCTCGCGACGTTCGCACACGCGATCAGGAGGACGAGACCCACGACCACCATCAGAGCCGAAGCCGCCGGAAACAAGGCTCCATCGATCATCGGGTGCAGCCGCACATCCGTACTGGGTAGCAACTTGATCGCCCGCTCGCCATAAGCGTCCGGAAGGTCCTCTCGGAGCGTGGCGGCGATAGTGTCCATCTGCGCCTGAGCTTGCTCGATCGAGACGCCGGGCACGAGTCGCGCGCGGACGAACCAGGAACGGCTCGTACGGCGCTCCAGCCGGCCCGGCCCGCTCGACGTCGACGGATTCAAATGATCGACCATCGCGGCCGGCGCCCAGAACGCGGACGCGAGCCCCGGAAAGTTTCCTTTGAAGCCCGGAGGCGCCACGCCGACGACGGAGTATTGGCGTCCGTTGAGCTCAATCGACTGGCCGATGACGTCGGCGCTGCCCCCCAACGTGGTACGCCAGAAGCTCTCGCTCACGATCGCCACCGGGTGACCACCCGGCTCGACGTCATCGCTCTCTTCGATCGGACGGCCGAGGAGCGGCGTGATGCCGAGCGCTCGATAGAAATTCCCCGAGACGACCTCTCCGAGCAGGTACTCGCTCTCGTCCCGGGCGCGGTAGCGCACCAGCACGCTCTGGAACGTCGTGATTTCCGAGAAGACAGAAGAGCGGTCGCGATATTCGCGGTAGTCGGGATAGGAGGAGACGCCGTAGGCGTAGCCGGAGGAGTCTCCCAGATAGATCTCGACCAGCTCTTCACGATCGAACCCGGCTTTGGGCCTGAGAAGGATGGAATCGACGGCGCTGAAGATGGTCGTATTGAAACCGATGCCGAGTGCTAGTGACAGCACCGCGACGATCGTGAACGCCGGGCTCTTGACGAGCATGCGGACACCGAACCGGATATCGTCGAGAAGATCAGCCATGCGCAGTCATACGAAAACTGCACTTCAAAAGTTGACGAAATCTTGCTGGAGCTCCACGTGGCTGGGACCGATTTGATCGATCGCCTCTTCCATCTCGTCCTCGGGCACGTAGTCACGCCATACGAGCCAGGCACACAGGTCGGCGATCACGGTCGGGGCCCGCTCCACGACGTCCGGATTCGCCGAAGCCGCACGGCCGAGAAAGTTTCTAAGGAAATAGCGGATTTCAGCCGGGATCTTCTCCGGCCCGAAGACTTGACTGAAAGAGAGCCGGTAGCCTTTTCCGCGTTGGTAGTTCGCCCGGAAGATCTGCCGCTCGAGGCCTTCCAAGCGGCGGCCGCCGTGGGCATCCGTGCTCGCTGCGAATAGCTGCAGCGTTCCGTGGTAGACAGCGAGCTCGCCCGATTCCAGCGTGGGCGCCCGCCATTCCAGAAACTCCCCGATCACTTTCTGGATCGTCCGCATTCTCACGACTTCGGCAGCCATGGCTCCTCCCGACCCGAGCATCATAGCAGATATTGGGGTGCAACTCCCTCCAAAGCACAATATAGAGGTGTCGGCCTCACCGAACTTCGTTCGTTAGCCTCCCTATCGGCTCGATCGTGATCGCAACGATGTCGCCTCGTGACAGCGTGAACTCGGCCGGCGGCACGATCCCCGTCCCCGTGAGCAAGTAGCAGCCGTTCGGAAACGAGTTTTGACGAAACAAAAACGAGACGAGCTCCTCCGGCCGGCGTTTGAGCTCCGAGATCGAAGTTTCACCGCCAAAAACCTCGACGCCGTCCCGGACGACTTGCAGTCAGATCGAGCCATCCTCGGGAAGCGGAGTCTCGGCAACGTAGAGACATGGGCCCAGCGCGCAGCTGCCGTCGTAGATCTTGGCCTGCGGCAAGTAGAGAGGGTTCTCCCCCTCGATGCTTCGCGAGCTCATGTCATTGCCGATCGAGTAGCCGAAAATGCGCCCGTTTCGGTCGACGGCAAGGGCGAGCTCCGCCTCCGGTACGTTCCAGCTGGAATCGCTTCGGATCACGACGGCCTGAGCGTCGCCGACGACGCGGTGCGGCGTTGACTTGAAGAAGAGCTCCGGTCGTTCGGCGTCATAGACACGATCGTAGACGTCCGCTTCCTTTTCCGACTCCTCCATACGCGCCTCGCGGCTACGCTTGTACGTGACACCCGCGGCCCAGACCTCCTGACTCACGATCGGAGGCAAGAGCTCGCCCGATGCCTCGCCGTTCGTAAACTGAGTCGTCCACCCTTCCGGCGCATCGGCCCGGAAGAGCGCGTCCCAGTCGAACGCGTCCGAGAACGAGCGCGCACCCGACGAGGTCTCCATGACGACGCCATCTCGATGTCGAAAGAGCTTCATCGCGACAGCGTATCGCGTAAGCTCACCGGGTGCATGTCATCGAGAGCAGCGGCGGCGATGGCCTTCCGTGACCATCTCTTGTTCTGGCCGGGGCTCGCGATAGCGCCTCTCCTCGTGGCCGAAGCCGCATGGGCCCGACGGAACACGCCCAGGTTGAACGTCGCCCGACCTCCTGACTATGGGAGCTCAGGCGACGATCGAAACACGGGAGCGGACGTTGTCTCGATCGTGCTGTTAGGTGAGTCGACAGCTGCAGGCGTCGGCGCGGCGACTCACGACCGTGCCTTGGCCGGATGGCTCGCACGTGGGCTCAGCGAACAGCTCCTACGCCCGATACGTCATCGCTCGCTCGGCCTGGTCGGCGCCCGGGCCATCGACTGCTTGGAGCAGACGCTCCCTTTCGAGCTTCTGCCCCTTCTGAAACGAGAGCCGGCGACCGTCGTCGTCCTGATGCTCGGCGCGAACGACACGACCAAGCTCACACCGCGCAAGCGCTGGCGGGCCGAGCTGCATCGCTTGGTCGACGAGCTGCGAGGTGGCACGAGTGGCCCCATCGTTCTGACCGGCGTCCCACCGATGGCGCACTTCACCGCTTTACCGCAGCCGTTGCGTGCCGTCGTCGGAGCCCGTGCGCGCATGCTGGACGATGATATCGCCCTGGTGGCCTCGGAGCGCCAACAGACGTACCACCACGCTCCGAGAGTTCCGATGAAGCGAGAGTTCCTGGCGTCGGACGGGTTTCATCCGTCGGAACGAGGCTACGAGGTTTGGGCCGAACAACTCACCGAGCTCATCGCATCCGTGCTCACGTGAGCTGTTCGTCGAACCGTAGCTCTCGGGTACTATCCCCCCATCAAGGCGGGCGCACTCGATCCCGAGAGCCGCCGGAGATGTAGAAGCATGGATCTTCCATCGACGTCAGCGACGAACATGGAGCGCTCACTAGAGGAGCAGCGGAGAGAGTTTTCCCGAAGGCGGTTCATCGCGATGCCGATCGCGGGAACGATCGTCTGGACTTTGATCGGAATTGCGGGGGCCGTGGCGACACCAGCGCAAGCGGTTTGGTCCGTGTGGATCGGCGCCGGGAGTATTTTTGCCTGGGCGCATTCATCTCGAAGTTCACCGGTGAGAACTTCTTCGACGAATCGAAGCCGAAGAACACGTTCGACTCATTATTCTTTTCGACGGTGGTGATGGCAGTGCTCGTCTTCGCCATCGCCATGCCGTTCGCGAACGCGGACTACACCTCGGTACCGATGAGCGTCGGTATTCTGGCCGGTTTGATGTGGGTGCCGCTTTCTTGGTCGATTCAGCATTGGGTCGGCATCTTTCACGGGGTTTCTCGTACGGTGCTGATCGTTGCAGCGTGGTACTCGTTTCCCGATCAGCGTTTCGTCGTGATCCCGGCAATCATCGTCGTGATCTACCTCATTACCATCGTCGTGCTCGAATCCAGGTGGCGGAAATTGCGGTCGTGAGACCGCGGAGGTCCGTTTTTCGCGTCCGTGCGGGTCAGAAGAACAAACTGAACGCACCGTAGGCCGTCAGTGACACGGCACCATATTCCGAAGGAAGCGGGAGCCCCGGACGCGTCTCACCATCACCGAAACCCAGAAACATCCCACCCGTGATCGACGCTTCATCACTCACCGAGTAAGAGAACGACGGCGACAGCAAGACGCTACCGTCTCCAAGATTCCACAGGCTCATCGCCGCAAAGCTCGCGAGGGGCGTGAGCTGGTAGTTTCCTTGAAACGCGATCTCGTCACGCCCGAGAACTTGAAGCTCGCCCCGCAGGAAGGGGTCGCTCTTGAGTACCGCCAGGTAGTCCTCCGCACGGCGTGCGCCGAGGCCATCCCGCTGGTACTCGATAATGATGTAGAGCTCACGGTCGTAGACGTCGAGGCGCCGGTCGACCCCGATCGTGCCCCGAAAAATCACGTCGTCGTCGAGCTCGCGCACGACCGCCTCGCCGCGGAGCGCCCAGCTCCCGATGGAGCCCGCGGCACCGAACGCGCCGGTCACGTCACCGTAGAGGGAGCCTCCCCAAGCGGAGACTTCCCAGTTGTGCCACGTCGTCAAGCCGCGGCCGAGCGTCGTCAGCTCGACGCCAAGCTCATCGTTCTCCGTCGGACGTACCACGACATCGATCTCGCTCAGGGCATTGGGATAAAAGCGCGCACGGACGGCATCGACACCCGCGCGGAACTGCCGGAACGGATCCGCCGGATTGAACGGCGAGAACGGATCCGACGGAGTGAGAAATAGCGTCGTCGCCCAGGAGACCGTCTGCCGGCCGACCGAGAGCTCGACGGTATCGGTGGGGCGAAAGCCCACCGCCAGACGATCGAAGCGGTGCTGCCACAAGACGTGTGTCTCGTCGGTGACCGTCCACTGCAGCTCGAGCCACTCCCCGCCACCCGGCACCTGACCGACGAAGATCCCTTGTGTGTCGTTCTGGCGAAACGTGGCCACGTGCTCATAAGCGGCCTCGAAGGTGAAGCTCTTCCACGTGGAATCGGCCATCACCCGAAAGCGGTTGAAGTCGCTCGCGCCTCCGTCCGTGAGATCCGAGTCAAGGCTGAAAAGAGGGACGTTCTGGTAGTAGAGGGTGAACGGCCGCTCCTGCGCCTGGACAGGGTGGGCCGCACATACGACCACGGCAAAAAGAGAGAGCCGTATCAAGAAGAGCGCGTCTCGTCGGACGTGATCGCGCCATCGACGAGCCGAACCAGGCGCCGCGAGCGTTCCATCACGCGTTGGTCATGTGTAGCAAAGACGAAGGTCGTCGAAAGCTCACGGTTGAGCTCCTCCATCATGTCGAGTAGGGCCTCGCTGGCCGCCGAGTCGAGGTTCGCCGTCGGCTCGTCCGCGAGCACGAGCGCCGGTTGAGACGCGACCGCGCGGACGACGGCAACGCGTTGTTGCTGCCCGCCCGACAATTTTCCCGGGCGACGATCTTCGAGGCCCGACAAGCCGGTCCGCTCGAACAATGCTTGGACGCGCGCGCGGCGCTCTCCTTCCTCGACCCCCTGCAACAGCAACGGGAACTCGGCATTCTCCAGCGCCGTGAGGACCGGCAGCAGGTTATAGGCCTGAAAGATGAATCCGATCTCTTCGAGCCGAAGCCTCGCGAGCTGGACCGCGGACATTGTCGTCATATCCCTACCCGCGACGAGGACTCGCCCTTTGGTCGCACGGGTCAGTCCTCCGATCAGATTGAGGAGCGTCGTCTTTCCCGAGCCGGATGGACCTGCGAGCGCGGTGAACTCCCCTCTCTCCACGGTCAACGTCACGCCCCGAACCGCTTGGACTTCCTCCGCCTCCTGCTCGAACACTTTCCACACTTCTTGGGTGTGAACCGCCGGGGTCTCGGACTCTTCCATCTCACTCATCTCTCGAACTTCATCGCTTCAGCCACATCGATGCGCGTGGCGCGATAGGCGGGATAGAGAGACGCTAGGGCCCCTATCCCCAAAATAAAAACCAACCCCTGCACGACGCGCGCGGCGCGGAACGTCGGTACGATCACGGGGTCCAACACGACACCGGAGAAGCTCCAGTCCTCGTTCATCATTCCCGAGATGTCGAGACCGTTCCGCCAGAAACCCCAGGTGATGGCGAGGCCCAACGCAATGCCGACGACGCCGCTCAGCGCCGTCAAGATCAAGCCTTCGATGAGGACGAGGGAGCCGGTCTGATGCGGCGTCAAACCCAAGGCCTGCAACACGCCAAACTCTCGGTAGCGATGGAGAACCGACATGAGCACGGTATTGACGATCCCGAGTGCGATGATCGAGAACAAAATACCCTGGAACAAGTAGTTGCCGAAATCGTCGACGCGCACCGCCGCGTCGAGCGAC
>Ga0315338_1004374_pt1 | contig 11257 bp, 7 predicted proteins | sample ASW8metaG_FD_204518 | JGI IMG/M metagenome (GOLD analysis project Ga0315338, IMG submission 204518) | Ammonia-oxidizing marine archaeal communities from Monterey Bay, California, United States - ASW #8 | ecosystem: Environmental > Aquatic > Marine > Coastal | place: USA: California | collected...
TGTGGGTTCAGCGGCCGGGCCTCGTTAACCCACTCGCCTTGACAATCACCGTACACACCGGTGGTGCTGACCAGTACGATCCGACGGGGTAATGCACCGGGTTCAATTGCAGCCAGCGCTCGAGCCAACCGCAGATCCTGGTAACCCTTTGGTGGTGGTGGTGCAAACCAGTACAACACCTGGTCGGTAAGCTGCAGTGCCGGCATGGGTATATCCTGATCGAAATCAACCTGCCGGGGCGCGATCCCAAGTTCGGCCAGTTGCGCTGCACTGTCCGCCGTGCGGATCAATGCACAGACATCACCACCATCAGCAATTTCACGGCACGCCACCTGCCGACCGACATAACCGCAACCACCGAACGTACTGTGCATGTCAGTGCATCCGGCCCACCGGCGCCACGTTGCTGTCCGCCGGCGCCGGTGAGGCGTGGTGCAATATCATGCGCCAGCCATCATCGGCACGTCGGTAGGCATTGGTGGCGAGCACAACCATCGTTTTGCCTCCATCAGACTCTTCAACACTGATGTTTTCGCGCACCAAGTGAATCGCATATGAATCTCCGCTGAATACCCAGGAGTCGCTCAGCGTAAATCGCAGTTGAACTTCATGAGCAAAGATCGCCTGCCAACTCTGGCTAATCGCTGATTTACCTTCGATACGCTCACCGAATGGATGAATACACACGGCCTCGTGGTCATCCCAGATCAACATCATCCCCTCAAGATCGGACATTTGGAAAGCTGCGTAAAAGGCAGCCTCCGCTTCCTGTGCTGATCCAAATTCCATCCGTGTGCTCCTCACCTACCAAGTTATGTCACAGGACTTTATCGTATCGCAGTCCACTTGGGGTCTGGTGCTACAATGAATTGCGGTACCATCTGGAGAAGGTGATGGTTTAATCGAGCAAACAACGTAAAGGACTCGTTATGGATGAAAAAAACCGGATTGAACTTGAAGCAGCGGCGTTTAGAGGGCTGGTCCAGCACCTCCAGAAACGAACGGACGTTCAGAATATCGACCTGATGAACCTGGCTGGTTTCTGCCGGAACTGCCTGTCCAAATGGTATCTCGCGGCTGCCGAATCACAGGACATCGAAATGGACTACGCCCAGGCGCGCGATCGGGTTTACGGCATGCCCTACGGCGACTGGAAGTCCAGCTATCAGACAACGGCCACGGATGAACAAAAGACCCGCTACGAAGAATCAAAGCCCCTGCACGCCGAGATCAGCGGACACACCTGAAAAGCAATCGATAGACTGACCGCGACTGACTGGCTCAGGTCAGATCGTTCTGGATTATTGAATACTCCCGTTTGAAGGGCACCCCGTCGGGGTCCGGTAGTGCATCGAGTTCCCGTGCATAACGGTGACCATGGTAGACAGCTGCCGCAATGGTCCCAGGTGCCATGCAATCGCCGACCCGGGTCAGACTGAACGGCAGTGTCTCCAGCTGGTCTTCATCGGTACCGACCAGCGCGAAATAGAGCGCGTTTTCGGGCAGCCGGGCGGTCACCAGCACCAGTGCGGCACAAGGCAGCGCCCGGCGGCGCTCGCTGGTGATGCACCTGATTTCGACTGCATCAGCTGACATGCCAGCAAGTGCCTGCTTGCACACCAGACCAACACCGCTTTCGATCAAACGTTGTTCAATGCGGTGTTGTTCCATGGTGTACTGTGTCCAGTGCGACACTTCGGGGCCTGGCGTAACCAGCGTGACAGACTGCCCCGATTGTGCAATCAGTTCCGCAATCACACCACCCAGGTAGTAATGGTCGTCGTCATAGATCACTACGGGCCCATGCTCGGGCCGCTGTCCGGCAAGAATATCGTCGGGAGTCAAAATCGCCGGATGATCATCCACGCCATCGACCGACCGCCAGGTGGCCCGGCCCACCCCATCGCGACGCCAATGCGCACCAGTCGCGAGGGCCACGTGATCAGCTTCAAAGTCACGGATACTGTCAGCGTCCATTTCACTGCCCGGATAAAAGTGGATGTTGGTCAGCCGCTGTATTTGGTTCATTCGATAGTCAGCCACCCGGCGGTAACTGCTGAATCCGGGCAGTGTAGACTCCGAAACAGCCCGGCCGCCGCCTTCGCCGCTATCCGTGAGCGATACCTCGTATCCCCGTTGCCCCAGGGCAAGTGCCGCTTCCAGTCCGGCAGGCCCGGCACCGACCACCAGCACCCGGTTTGAGTCACCCTTGCGGTTCATAATTTCAGGATGCCAGCCGCGGCGCCATTCTTCCCCCATGGTGGGATTCTGCGTGCAACGTATCGGGCTCTGCGTAGAGTCGCCCGAGACACAGATATTGCAGCCGATGCACTCGCGAATGTCTTCCAACCGGCCTTGCTCAATTTTGTTCGGCAAAAAGGGATCAGCGATCGAGGGACGGGCAGCACCGATCATATCGAGTACACCGCGCTGGATCTGAGCCACCATGGCATCGGCCGAGGTAAAACGGCCCACACCCACCACCGGTTTGGTGGTCAGTTTTTTCACGAACGACACATACGGCTCCTGCGCACCCTCTTCACCAAAACGAGCCGTGACCGAATCATTGGCCCAGTCACTGACATTCACATCCCAAAGATCCGGCAACTCAGCCAGCATCTCAACAATTTCACGCCCTTCGGTATCGCTGCAGATGCCGTCGCTCCCCAGCAGCTCATCTACCGCAAATCGAAATGCCACACCGCAGACATCACCGACCGCATCCCGGGTATCTTCCAGCAGTTCGCGGGTCAGCCGCAGGCGATTTTCCAGAGACCCTCCGTATTCGTCGGTGCGCTGGTTATACCGCCGGCTGATGAAATGCATCGGCAACGCCAGATCATGCCCCGCGTACACATACACGATATCGAATCCAGCATCGCGTGCACGCAGTGCAGCATTGCGGTGCCAGCGGCGTACGTTCGCAATGTCACGCCGGGTCATGGCACTGGCCTGCACAGGATCGTAACCCACCACTGGCATGTCTGATACCGCTAACACCGGCAGGCGGGAATAGCGGTTGGATACCACATGACCGTTGTGCACCAGTTCAATGGCCGCCAGGGATCCGTGCGCGTGCACTGCATCGACCATGATCGTGTGGCGACGCTGATCTTCGAAATCCCAAAGACGGGCCTCGTGGTAGGGCAGCACATCGGAACTCGGGTGAATGTCACATTCCTCGGTAGCCACCACGGCCCAGCCGCCCTCCGCTTTGACACCCCGCATGGCGGCCACCGTATTCGGCATTCCATGCCCCATGCCATTACAGTGAGGTACCTGGTAAAACCGGTTACGCGCGGTGACCGGGCCGATCTGCACCGGCTCAAACAGAACGTCGTAGCGGGGATCTCGGGTCATCGTGTGTTTCGAATCTTCGGGCTACTGTGATCAAGAGTCGTCAGATGGTGCAGTAAAAAGATCACCCAACTGCGTACGACTGTCCGATGAGGTTTCTGCTACGCCAGCACTTGTACCAAAAAGCGTATTCAGTTCGGCTTTATGATCTACCGATGGTGCTTTCTCGCCTGGCTCAACAAATTCACGTCGTAGCTTGAACCAGTCACAGAAATTAGCTTTTTCACGCTCAGAGTGTGATTCGGCTCTTGGCTCGTCGCAATCTACGCGTAGCCGGGGATTGTAGTGCTGGCACTGGCGACAGCAGTGCAATTGTGCCCGGCAGTGGCGACACTCGGCATAGGTCGACAGCGGCAGCGGCTCATCTCTAATTGAGAAACCGCAGTTCCAACAAACTTTCGCCCTGTTTTCTATCACCAACAATGCTCCACCCAATCAACCTAACCAAATTATCTTGTTACTTCGGACGTTGAATTTCTCAAATTGATTCAAGCAACTAGGTGCGACAAATGCAAACAGTCGCACACGAATATAGCTTCTAAATTAGATACAGATTATTCAGTCAGTCCGAGTATCTCAACTCTTGGTGGCCATGCATACGATAAATCCTCGTGCACTAATGTTAGATTTGGACTGTAGGCTGGATCTGAGCTTAGGATTTCTTGCCATTTTTCTCGAACATAATTCATTTCCAACTCAAACCGATACTTTGGCCCAGTTTTTGTCCGATCCGAACCACGTGATGCAGATTCATGGTGATACAAGTTCGCATAAGGCGTCCACACATTTCTATACCCCAAGGTTACTAACCGACAACCAAAATCCACATCATTAAATGCTACACCCAGCCTATCCTCGTTTAGTCCCCCTAGTTCTGTGTAAAGATTTTTCCGTATAAAGAGGCAGGCAGCAGTAACCGCGGAAAAATTCGAGATCAAGTTAGCACGACCAAAATAACCTGCATGACCACTTGGTAAATGTTTATGTGCATGACCCGCGACACCGCCCACACCAATAATTAGCCCGCCGTGTTGTAGGTGGTCATTTGGATACCATAACCTTGCACCTACCGCACCGACATCTGGCCTCATTGCTTGGCTAACCATCTCAGTCATCCAATCCGGTGAAATGACCTCAGTGTCATTATTTAACAGACCAACAATTTCGCCATTTGCTAATTTGACACCTTGATTAACCAAGGCAGAAAAATTAAATCGACTTTCGTCACGTACAACTGTCACATTCTCTTTTGACGCCAATATTTGAAGGTATTCGAGTAGTGCGGTTTCGTCGGAACCATTATCAATAATTACAATTTCATAGGGATCATAGAGTGTCTTTTCAAAAATACTCCCGATACATCGCTCGAGCAATTCAACAGAATTACGAATGGGAATTACAAGTGTCACTAAAGGGCGCTTTTCCGGTACTGCAAATCTGACCCGATATCCTGAACCATCAATCATGGCCTTCGCGTCAATCTTTATCCGTTGAAAATGTTCACTTAACGCTCGTAGTGCCGAAACCTGTGCATAAGGTTTAGTTTCATGTGAATGAGCAGTACTTTGTTCGTGAATTCGCCAATGGTAAAGCACATAGGGGATATGGTGAATTTGATTAGCATCAACTTTTTCAATACAACGCAATGCCAAATCATAGTCCTGAGAGCCTTCGTATCCAACCCGGAAACCACCTACTTCTTTAACAAGGTCTAACCTGTACGCACCCAAGTGCGAAAACATATTCTGAGAATAGAAGAGATCCAGATTCCAATCGGGTTTGAAATAGGGTTGTAGTCTTTGATTAGCTTCGTTGATCTTATCTTCGTCAGAATAGATAAGCCGAACAGTCGGATAATTATTTATAGCTTCCACAACTCGGTATAACGCATCTTCGGATAATTTATCATCGTGATCTAGCAACACAATCCAATTACCTACTGCTAAGTCGAGAGCACTATTTGAAGCTGCTGAAATATGTCCGTTTTCTTCTCTAAAAACTATCTTGATACGATTGTCTAAATTTGCATATCGTTTGAGAATGTTATGGACTTTCAAATCCGTAGATCTATCATCAGCGATACAGAGTTCCCAATTTAGGTACAACTGATTTCTAACAGAATCAACGCACTGAATTAACCAATCGGCGGGAGGATTAAATACCGGCAATATAATAGAGATTAAAGGCCGGGAACCTAACGCCGATGCACGTTGACGAATAACTGATCTCGCATCATCTGTAAGCGTACTGTATCGACGAACCCATTCTGTATAGTCATTCCGATGAAATCGCCCTCTGTCGTCGAACCTACCTAGGAAACTATCTTTAACAACATTCGCTAGCCGGTACTTAATACCACCAAAGCCCTCCCTAGAATTTATTTCGAAAATCTTAGAAGGTAACTTGGTCACTCCACCAACATCCGTAAGTGCGGATTTCACGAAATAGAAAATCCTAGATATTTCGATAATCTTGTGATGTGTTTTTACCAGGTTGAAATAAGGCCTTTCAGAAGCTTTTATCTGTGCTTTAAGGTTCCTTAGGGGCGCTGTCATTCGCCAACTTCGCGAATTCTCAATTGCTTTGATTTCACGGAATCGTTGATCTGCTAATTCTTCTAACTCCTCTTTAACTTTCGAAGCGTTATGCAACCGTTCGACAATTGTCTCCGAGCCTAATATTCCCCCAGGAAACCACTGCAAAAATGTCTCTCGAGAACGCCCTGTGATTTGTTCTTGAACAATTGCCTCGATTTCAACATAACGATTTATATCTATTTCGTCTAAGTCGCTAAAACCAACTGACTTAAATACTTCTTTAACAAAATCGAGCCGCGAATAATGTCTCCCCTCGGGTTGATGACCAATACGACTTACGTTAGATAACATCAAAAGTATTGAACGAAACACACACATCCCAATATCTATTTCATCCGGCAATTTCCATTCCACATCTATAAGTGTGGGAGACCCATCAGGTTTAATAATTATGTTCTGTGGAATGGCATCAAAATAAGCGCCTGGCACTTTGTCCTTACCTTGCAGAAGTGAGTTTGGTGTCCAGCTACCCTGCTGTTGGAGAAACACTTCCAGAAAGGAAATGTAACGTCGAAAGAACAGCCCAATGTCATCGACCTTCCAGTCATCTGTCGCTACAAGTTGAACAAATTCCAGAGATAACGGCTTACCAAAAGCGTATGGAGTAATAGAAGGACTCTCAAATCTAATTACCTCCTCAAGACTCTCTTCCAAATGCTCTGGTGACAATAAACTAGGCTGTACCATGACCTGACCTAAATTATCCAATTTGAATATTGTTTCTTTACAAAATTTTCTTACCCGATTAGTGCTGTAGTGATATGCCAAGATGGAAGTATCGGGGGTTGAATTGTGGTTGAATGAGGCTTGAATTAGAAATGAATTTGCCAGCCTTAAACCCAGCTTTTCTTGAAAAACTGACACCCAGGCCAGCTCAATTGAAAAGACCAGCTCGCTAGAACCGACTAACTGTGGGTCTTGCCTAGCACTTTGCCATGCAAACACTGACGGATCGAATTCATCTTGCTTAAATCCTTGTTCACTAACGATTGAAATGGGCAACTTATAATCTGGGAAAGGTGCCCAGTAGGATTGCTCAGTTAGGCCCGATCGACTAAGCATAGAGGCCAACGACGATTGACCAAATGTCTTCGGTTGAGCATCTTCATAGCGCCCTTCTATTCCATACATGGGAATTTGAAGATGGTCCTCAGGTGCGCCGGCGAAATATTTCAACCCAAACTGGTTTTCGATCGCCAATATTAGAAACCCATTAGGCTTTAGAAGAGTGGCAACACTTTTCAACATATCCTCTTCTGGATTTTTCGTGTAGACATACAACGACGCGTATTCAAGAACACCAATTAAAGTTATTACATCGAATTTCTGCTCAATCTCGAACTCGGAGAATGTCTCACAAACCACAGTTACGTTCGATAAATCCCGAGTTCTGGATCTTGCCATCTTACTTCGGCGCGAACTCCCTTCTAATGCCAATACATTTGCACCGGCTTCCCCAAGATAACGAGTTATCGCGCCACACCCGGCACCAATTTCTAGAATGTCTTGCCCAGCACTAAATTCGAATGGTCGAAGAATATTCGACCGTAAACTCGACAAATGATAAGTCGAAGCCCAATCGGTACAATGTAATTTTAGTTGTGGTGAAAACGTAGACAGATCAGACGCGCTTTGTATGATAGCCTCAATGCGGAGCTCAGTTTCATCACCATCGCTATACCTAATACCTGCAAAATCAGGATTCTGAAACACACCCGTGTGGCTATCTAGTTGGTAACCGGCGCTATGTAATTGTTGGTCCATGCTCTACAAAAATCTCCTCATGGCGACTATGAAAAGAAGTATCTCAAAACGAATTAATGCTATAGCACTGAAAACTTTTTTTGAATCGTCCACAAGGTGGGGAATAACACGTCTACGCATAATTCTATATGAGAATCGTTACTGTCGGTTCAGATCTTAAGGGTGAAAACAGAATGCCGGTTGGCTCCGTGACTTATGAGTCTCGTGAACAATCCCCCGAGGTTGTGAATTATTTCGTTGGTGTAGAGGTGGCAAAACCTGGGATAAGGACTAGTGCTAATGCCTACTTTTAACCAAGCCATCTAATGGGAGGCTAGTAAGGTGATTTGCCCTCTACCCCATTTAGGCCATCCACTATTCCACGACACATCATTTTAAGGTTCTCATGCCTGTCTCCGGCAAAGGCTCCAAAAATCACAAACATCATCAGCAAACGAAGAATATCGGTCTGTTTCCACCATATCGTAGGATAAGACCGCCGATACAATAGCACGCTGTTGCGGTAGATATAGTAATAACGAAACGGCTTGTGTATAGGCAGATAACGCCAGCGACCGAGCCAGATCCGAAAAGTCCACTCACCCAAACTGTGCCGCATCACTGCATCACACACACCATAAGACCGCCAACCTCGGTGATGGGCACGTAGAAACCATTCGGTATCGACGTGATCAATAAAAAGTCCTTCATCCATGGTGCCGATCTCACGCAGCGCGTTAGACGAAAACAGTGCACCCGATGAGATCAGCACATCCGCCGGAATCACCTGTCGGATACCGTCTTCTGCGCAGAAACACTTCTTGAAGCGATATCGGCGGAACTGAACAAAAAAAGATGGATGGCTGCTCTGCGCACCCACATATCGGGCACCCACTGCCGCAACGCGCGAATCCGGAGTGCTGGACGACACCAGCGTTTCAGCCAATACGCTGACCATATCCGCCTCCGGCAGCGTGTCCTGATCCAGGATCAGTACCGACTCAGCACCGCCTTCTAGGGCCTTCCCAATACCCAAATTATGCGCATAGCCCAAACCTCGATTTTCACCGAGACTGAACCAGTGGGTCTTCGGAAATTCCTCGACCAACACCCGGATTGAATCAGCTGCAGATGAGCCGTTGTCCACCACAATAAGCTGTTTGACCTGCGGCACGGTACGGCTCAGCTGATCGCGCAGTACGGACAGATCCGGATTAAACGTGGTCACAACCGCAACGGTCGAATTTGTGTTATCTGCTTGATTCAATTCTGTTCAGTTCGCCTTAGTGGCATAAAGATGGGGGGGTACAGTACGGGGGTAATTCGCGGGGCTGGCCACACGGCTAGCGGATCGAGGCCTGAGTAAAAACTGACCGGGCGCCTCACTTGTGGCATAACTGGGACCTTAATTTTGCCTATTGTGCCCTTTTTTGCCGCGAACGAGAAATCAGCAAATGACCTATTGCCCATGAACGAGATGCAAACCCCCCACACTTGACGAGGCTACGTTCTATAACGACCTGTCGCAAACGGTTGAAAAGCCTGGTTACTGCTGGGCTGCCAACGGGGTTGTTACCAGCTGCTGGCTGGTGCCTTAACCCATCGACCACCGCTCCAATGAGATCGAACAACTGATTAAGTGTCCGCTGACCCGTGAGTACACCTGGCATTGGATAGCTTGGCCGCCTCACAGTAAGTTCTGATCGTCCGTTGCAGCAGTTCAACGACTTCGGCCCGGCCAGTCAGGCCTAGAACGGCCGCAGATTCAGCCCAGGACCGTTTCTGTAGCACCTTGAGTACCAGACAAAGCGCACCGACTCCGTCCAGCGGCCCGGCCAGCTGATCGGTAAGCAGATGGTAGGAGACCGTGACCAGCTCGGCGACACATTCCGCGTATCCACGCTGCCCCGCCGCAAAAGCACTTGCTGTGAGCAATTCATCTGGATCGGGTGGTTTGACTTTTAAGCCTTTATTCAACAAACACAACACCAAACTCGGGTCGGCTTTTCTAAGAGGGTCTGCCAACTGATCCGGCAGACGACGGCCAAACAGGTGCGCGGCGCGGCGCGTGAGTTGCTCCCCGGCCGTGGACAAGCCTGTCAGCATCAGTAGCGCGTTGGCTCCGCTGGTTTTGCCCTGAGTCACGCCCAGCCGAATGGGCTGCATGGCAGCCTTTGACCAGAAGTCCACCAGTGCTGGATCGGCAGCAAAGCTGACGCCCAGACAATCGAGTCCTGCCTGATGAGCGCACTTGGCAATACAGTTAATCAACCTTGATCCCAGCCCCTGGCGCCGCAGTTCAGGACGAACCGCAATACGCACAATACGCTGATAGGTCAGCTGCGGTGCGGCCTCAATGCCAAGATGTGTGCCGATTGCTACGGGTAGCAGATGGCCGCGGGGTCGGCGGCGGCCACGTATTACATCGCGGGCAAGGCCTGTGGCCAATCCCCCTTCGCGTACCACCAGAGCGGCGCCTACAATTGTAGACTGACAACAAACGCCGTAGACCGACACACCCGGGGCATCCAGCAGGTAACGCAGGTCACTGGGGCGGGTGCGGTAGTGTGATGTCACCAACAGGCCAAACAACTGGTCCAGCCGATTACGATTTTCTACCAAGGCATGTCGATCAAGCCGCTCGGTATGAAAGCCGCTGGTTAGATCTACGGGCCTATCCACAGATGATGTCGCCCCGGCATCCAGCATCAATGCGCGGAATATAAAACGTTCCAAGGGATCTCCGGCTGCCCAGCGCACCGGAGTTGTCAGCGTGACCCGACGCTCGCCCCGCGTTTGAGAAGACAGCAGTGAGCCAAAGCGCAGTTCGAACCCACGGCCGGTGCCCTCGTAGCCGTGTACCGTGGTTGCCAATGCCAGACGACTGCAGTTTTTCACAACTGCCGTCAACAACGGCAGGGGTATGGCAGCTGCCTCATCAATCATAACCATGGTGTCGTCAACACTCTGGCTACTGATCCGGTCTGGCGCTAGAAACTCGATCGATGAATCTCGCCATCGCAACAGGCTTTGGGATCGTCTGGCCTCCGGCAGCAACTGGCCCGCGTGATCCAACAAGGTGGTGACAGTTTCCCGTTGCGGGCCAGTGACGACAATTCGGTCTCGCCCCTGCCGTAAAAGCCGTGCAGCAGCGATGCCCAGTGCGGCAGATTTTCCCCGGCCCCGATCTGAGATTAGTATGGCCGGTTTCCGGGGCTGCCCGGTGGCGGCCTGGATCACAGCCTTCACCGCATCGACCTGATCGGATGTGATGCAGTCCGTGTCGTTTAACTCGGTATCAGCCTCCGGTTCACGCTGCAACGTGGGCAGGCGACCGCGGACCTCACCGCTCTGGTCCAGCATCAAGACTCCCGTTGATTCGGCAATAGATCGTTGCAGATGAGAAAACCAGCGTGACTTGATATCACTCTCTGAATAACCGAATGCTGTAAAGCGGGTCCGTACGGGATCCGTGTAAGTTGACCAGTGCGCAATCGGGGGCATCAATAGACACAACTGTCCACCGCCTCGGATAGTTCCGCTGACTGCGCCCAGGGCAT
>Ga0315338_1004375_pt1 | contig 11252 bp, 9 predicted proteins | sample ASW8metaG_FD_204518 | JGI IMG/M metagenome (GOLD analysis project Ga0315338, IMG submission 204518) | Ammonia-oxidizing marine archaeal communities from Monterey Bay, California, United States - ASW #8 | ecosystem: Environmental > Aquatic > Marine > Coastal | place: USA: California | collected...
TGTGAAAAATTTCGTAAATTACAGGTGTTAATTTTTCAGGAAAATGCGATTGGTGATGAACCAGTTATTAGTTTAGCCAAGGCATCGGCATTTGCAAATTTAAGAAAACTTAATCTTTACCGAACAGACCTTTCGGTAAAGGGAGTTAAGATTCTCGCAAAATCCAAGGTTTTGCAAAGGGTAAAACATCTAAATCTTGCAAGAAATTATCTGAACTTGGATTCTGCTCAACATCTTGCTAAAACCAAGACTTTAGTTAATATCGAAACACTGCTGATGTTCGACACAGGTATTGGAGATGCCGGAGTTAAGTTAATTATGGACTCGGAAGCATTTCAAAATTTAAAAACACTCAGGGTAACCTGAAAATTAAATCATGAGTACCGGTCGTTCAACCAAGGCTCACCTGTATTAGAATAGCCTCTTTTTTCCCAGAAACCGAGTTCATCATAATCACGAAAGATTATTTCCCCAATCCACTTTGCTCCTTTCCAGGCGTAGAGCTGTGGAGTGATCATTCGGACAGGGCCTCCATGTTCTTTTGTTAGGGGGTGATTTTCCCATTTGTGGACAAGTAACACATCATACTTCAAGGCTTCATCCAATGGGAGATTGGTAGAATAACCATCCCAAGCTTTGATATAAACAAATTTTGCGCTCGGCAATACTTCACAACTCGCAGCGATCTCTGAAAATTTAACCCCATCCCATTTATTGTTCATGCGACTCCAGGAGGTCACGCAGTGAAAGTCGGAAACATCGGATGTTTGCGGGAGCTCCTGAAAAGCATCCCAATCAAAAGTCTTTACATGTTTTACCAGCCCTGAGACGGTTAGATTCCAATTAAACTCATCCAGCTCGGGGGTGACCCCTAAATCAAGTACTGGCCAGTTTTCTACTACTTTTTGCCCGGGTGGAATTTTTGGATTTCCATCCCGATTTAATTCTCCTTCCCCTTGAGGTTTCTCTTCCGGCGTTGGCGTGTTTTCTTTGAAAGCCTTGCGATACTGGATTAGTTTTTCCCTACTTTTAATTTTTTTTGAATTTGAATCATATAACATAATTTCTAGGAAAGTCTGGTTAACTATATAATTTTAAACTAGGATATGCATGATTCCATGAGAGTTGCCGTTCCTGGTAAATAAGATGCCATATCTCCCTGAACTTCTACCTCAAGAAAACCTTGGAGAAACTCCAAAGATGCTCCTCCACCAGTGGAAACAAAAAAATTGGTGGTAAAATAATTCCATAATTGATAGGAGTCATTTTCAAGAAAATCAATAGAAATCTGGTTTCTATTGACAGTGGGAGGGATGAGTTTCCCGATTTGTCTTTTGATCATTTTTTTTAACTCACTTCCACCAATTATATTAAGGATAGCCGCTGAATCTCCGCCTCCAATTACAATAGAAATATTTGGATTGAGTATGGTATTTCTAAATAAAAGTTTTGCTATTTCAAGTGAACCTTCTGCATAACTAGAACATAATGGGTGATCATAGGCGCCTAAGGGCCCGTTCCAAAAAACATTTTCGATACCTTTTAATTTATCTTCAAACTGAGTTATGGTTTTTTCTCCTAAATCGAGCTGAAGCTCTTTTGAAAAGTCAGGTGTGGTTTTATTTTCAAATGAGGCTGTTTTATATTCTGAAACAACTTTATAGTCATCAGGCAATAATATGGAAACCTTTTTTTCTTCAGCCAAATCAATTATTTCTTCAGCTAAATTCACGTCATTCAAAAGTTCCTGATTTTCGTTCTTTTCTGTGCTTGCCAATTTGACGGGGATGGTTTCAAGACTAAAAGGTTTGAGCAGGTCTTTTTGTTGCTGGGCCATGAGAAAGGAGTTTGCCATTTTCCCACCAATAAAAATACCTTGCACTCCAGTTTTAACAAATTGTTTTAGGATTTTTATTTTATCCGAAATTTTTGCGCCCCCGGCTATGACCAATGTTTTTTTTGGGTTAGCTAATATTTTTCCGGCAAACGTTCCTAGGCGGTTCACTTCTTCATAAAGCAGTACCCCTGAAACTATTTTTTTGCCATTGGCTCGCATCATTTGCGGTAAAAGTTTTATGCTTTTGGTTATCCGGTGGCTGCAACCAAATGCACAATTGATATAGACATCAGCAATATCCGCTAATTTAGTAATAAATTCCTTTCTATAGAGATCTGTGTTTTTGGGGTCAAGCAGATAACGTAAGTTAGGAAGAAACTTGATTCCACCAGGAGGTAATCTCTTGTGTGCCACTATTTCCAGTGAATCTTTCATGTGGGAATCAAGGGTTTCCGGTGGAAAAATGGTATAGGTGTCACCATAAACCCTACGTACTAATGTGTCGAAATGGGAACACACAAACTGGATATTAAAAACTCCATCCCAGCCGGAACGATTTTTTTTCTGATGTGGGCGGCCTAAGTGAGAGCCGATAACGATTCTGCAGTCTCCTTCGGTCAGTTCATGAATTTTTTTGAATGTAAGATCCAGAAAGCGACGAATCCTCGTATCATCTGCAACTCGATACAACCCTTTTGAAGTGTTTCGTAACGGGACATTAAAATCACATCGAATAAATATTGTTTTTCCGCGCAAGTCAGCGGGTTTCAGTTGAGTTAACTGAGCCATACCGATGAGATTAGAGGTTTCCGTGTTTTTCATAGTCATTACCTTTTATTTACAATAAAACAAGAGGATTACAAGGCTAAATCATAATATCAATGTTTTTTTATCAACTGCTATTCTCTGGAACTTTGAATAAAGTTTCACTATAATTGCTTAGAGTGCTATGATGCAAATAGTAAGTAGTATTAAACAATTAAAATAAAAATTTTAAGCTTTAGAACCAAAGCTTTTATTTGAAGAAAATTATTTTATAAATATAAAAGAAATTTAGTGAGTAATAAGTACTATCTATATATTTTTAAGGCTATCAAACTGATAATTAGCCAAATTCAACACTATACTTTCCTTACCTCAGACCATTTATTATGGTTCCGGCCAGCAAGAGAACTCAGATATATTCATAACTTATTGAATTATAAAGCTTCTTGATAAAATTGGCAAGCTTTAGAAATTCCAACATTAACGTTGTGCTAAAGATGTCTGTGGAAAGGAAAATAAGAGAAACAGGAACAATTTATGAAAAAAGTTATAAATACCAAAAAAACTGTAAAAAAGGTGATGCTAATAAATGCTCAGCACCCGGAAGAATGTCGAGCCGTTATTTTAAAAGACAATTCAATTGATGACTATATTGTGGAACATTCTTCCCGAGAACAAATTAAAGGTAATGTTTATTTGGGGGTAATAAATCGAGTTGAACCCTCGATAGAAGCTGCGTTCGTTGACTTTGGGTACAATAAGTTTGGATTTTTGCCATTTAAAGATGTTTTGAGAGAATCCTACTGCCACACAGGTGAAAAAAAAGCGAAAACTAGAATTCAGGATGTTCTTATGAGGGGGCAAAATATCCTTGTCCAGGTAGCAAAAGAGGGTCGTGATGCCAAGGGGCCTTCGTTAACTAATGCTCTAAGCATCCCGGGTCGATTTTTAGTTTTGATGCAAGGGCATGGGAGCGCTGTTTCTCGAAAAATTGAAGATGAGTCTGAAAGAAAGAAATTAAAGGATATTGTTGCTGGTTTTAATCTTCCTGATAATCTCGGTTTAATCATTCGCACTGCTGGTGTTGGAAGAAATAAAAATGAATTGCAAAAAGACCTGCAAATGCTCCTTAAAGTATGGGAAAAAATCCAAAACTCCGTGAATGATGAAACTATTACAGCTCCGTATTTGCTTTATCAGGAGCCAGATTTGGTAGTCCGAACCGTGCGAGACCATTATTCTAGCGATACATCGCAGATTATTGTTGATAACGATGACTCGTACAAGGCGTTGAAAGATTTTGCAAGGATGGTGATGCCGGCATCTAGAAACTTAGTTAAACTTTACAAGGAAACGAAACCTCTATTCTCTGAATACAAAGTTGAAGAGCAGATAGAGTCCATTTACAAGAGGAGCGTCCCTTTACCCTCTGGTGGTACCATTGTTATCGACATTGGTGAGGCTATGGCGTCCATTGATGTTAACTCTGGTAGAACTAAAGGTGGTTTGGACTTAGAAGAAACAGCGGCAACCACCAATTTAGAGGCTGCTAAAGAAATAGCCAGGCAACTAAGGTTGCGGGATCTAGGTGGTTTAATTGTTATTGATTTTATAGATATGTATCAAAAGAAAAATAAGGCTGCGGTTGAGAAAGAACTTAAGTTAGCTTGTAAATCAGATAAAGCAAGAATCAACTTGTCTCGCATTTCAAAGTTTGGACTACTTGAAATGTCAAGGCAAAGAATCTCCCCGCCTGTGAAAGATGGAATTTTTGAGGAATGCAGTCAATGTATGGGCTCCGGACATGTAAGATCGATTAACTCCATAGTGCTACTTGTTTTTAGGAAAGTTCAAGAGCTAATAGCTAAAGATGGGGTAAAGGTAATTTCTCTGGAAATTTCACCAGAAGTTGCTGCATATATATTAAATAATAAAATGGATGCAATATTTGACTTGAAAGAAAAATATCAGTTAGATTTTAAATTTATAAATAAACCCGGTTTGTCTTTTGAAGATTTTAAATTCGAGGTATTGGAAACTAAAGAAGAAATGGATGAAGAATCCACAAAACTAAGTAAAAGAAAAAATAAAGATACTTCAAAAAAAGAAGAGGGGCAAACTCAGGCTGCAACGGAAACCGCAGGAGCTCAAAAGCTAGATACTGAAACGAATTCTACTCAACCAAAAAAGCGGAGATACACTAAAAGAAAACCAACCGCAAGGAGAGGTCAAACCCGAGGAAGGGGAAAAAGGCCTTATAGTCCGAGGAAAAATTTAGAAAAGGACGGTTCCAAAAAGACTGCCGAGGAGAAATCAACCCCCCTGGACTTTATAGAGCCAGGTGAAACGCAATTCAATAATTCGCCAGATAATATTGAAGTCCCTATAATTCCTCTGCCGGCTCCTTATGTAAGACCACAAGTGGAAAATGATTCCCCAGGTTCTGTTCCAGATGGAAATGTGAATGATGGGTAGGAGAATTTATTCATTCAGATAAAGCGCATCGAAACCCTGTATCCCAGAACCTTGCGTTTAGAGGCAAAATATTTCTAAATGGTATCATTACAAATTCTTTTATAAAGCCATGATCTCTTTTGGAATATGAACCTCCCCTGGTAACTTTTAACTTCTTTCCGTAATTTTCGTCCTTGTGAGATGAATGTGGGTAGGGTAGGTACCAACTGCTGGTCCATTCAGAAACATTTCCATTCATTCCCCAAACTCCAAAAATGCTTTGGTCTTTATTCTTGGTGTAGATTGAGATCACTTTTTTTGAAAAATTCGCATTTTCTTTTTTGAATTCGTTACCCCAAACAAAATGCCGACCATCTGACCCCCTTGCGGCTTTTTCCCACTCAAATTCAGTCGGCAACCTTTTTCCTGTAGAGAGACAGTAGGAATCAGCTTCAAACCAACTGACTCCGCGCACAGGTTCATTGGGAATATGAATTAAATATTTTGCCTTTGGTTTAAATTTTAAAAAATCTTCATAAGTTGTTTCATATCGGTCGATATAGAAAGTTTCTAAGAAAAGAATTTGTTTGGGTTGAGCATTTAGTCCAGTAGTTTTTTCGGACATAAATGGTTTAATTTCTGAAGTGGAATCAAATCCTAGGTTAAACTCGCCCGCAGGAATTTTAACCATTTCGGGATGTTCGTTTTCATTGCATCCAAACAGAACACAAATAAGGAATAAAATTGAGAAGTACTTTATCAATTAATATATAGGCGAATCAATAGTTGAGGAAGTATTGGAATCGGTTTTATTAATAGCGAACACATCCGTTCCATTTTCTGCCAGAACATACTCAACCGTTAAGCAGGCTGCTTGCCGCCTTGAGCACATAATGGTTCTGCAGTCCTGATCTTTTTTTCCACAGTAATAATTTAAAATTTGCATTTTCATAAAACGATTATTGTTGAGTTTAATTAAATAGACATTATTTTTTGATTCAATGTTATGGGTTCTTGTGCGGTAGGTGTACCAGTCTGATAATTCTTTATTAATTAGATTTCCGAAGGTGATTTCGTCTTCTATATAACCCTTGTTTGGGGCTTTGTTAACTTTGTTAAATTCCACGGGACCAAGATTTATAGCCCCTGTAAAACCAAGGGGATTTGTTGCGCCGCCATTTGTAATAATTTTTGTACGGCTAAAACCCAAATCCCAATCCAAATTTTGGAAGGCATTTTTTTTAAATTCATCCTCTGTTACTGAATGGGTTTTTCTGGTTGGGAAGTGAACCAGCATCCAAGCATCCTTGACTTTAGCATTAATCTGAATTGTTGGGTTTTGGGTGCTGATTTTTTTTATTACTTTTGGAGGAAGTGGTACGGTTTCAAATTCTTCAATATTATCGATCATATAATTTAATGCGGTATGAAATATCAAGGTTGCCGCTAAAAGCATTAAGAATATTTTAGGAGTAGTATTCATAACTTTAGTTTAAGACAGCAGAATAAATTGGATTGAACCGGATTACATGATTTTTTGAATGTCGAATAATTAAAATAAGGCCCAGCCCTTTTAGAAATTTTAATAAGTTATAAAAATCTTTTCTTTATAGCCGTTATATTCTATTGTATATTTGATAAGTATTAAACTTAAGACTTCAAATATATCATGCCTCAAAATCGTTATTTTAACTATAAAAAATCTCAAATTGAAAACTTCCTGGGATTGGAATTTAAGAAAAAATTTAGTTCTACAGGAAAAATTTCTATTCGAAAGCGGAAAAAGTTTATTGATGCAATGACTAAAAAGGTCAGCAAACAGTTTGGAAAAGATATTTTATTTCTGATCAATTTTTCTAAACAAGGTTTCTGTGCTGTTGTATCGCCGATTCATTCCGTATCTACAGATAAAGGGACATTGAAACAGTCATTCTCTACTCCCCAGGTTTTTTATACCTCCCATTGCGTGGATCGTTTTGTCGAAAGAATGAAAACCCATGAGAATTGCATAATACAATTGGATGCATTTTTAAGTGAGGCTATTTTGTCTTTTGGAGAGAATGAAGGTTATTTGACCTGCTCTGATGGGGTTTTTGCTTACGAGCTTGAAAAAAATAGATTGGTTATAAAAACATTTATAAATTTTGATTTGTTGAGTGATGATCAGGTTAAACAGTTCTATGGTTCTAGTATGATTTCTATGCTTCCCTTAGAATACACCACCGAAAATATTTCTGGCGCTGACTTTATTATAGAAGATGAAAAAATGCTCCCTTAGATAAAACCACAGCAACTATCTTAATATTACCTTTCTAAATAGGTAATCTCATTATCATCCCGATTTATTAAGTGCAGGCAAATGATCCAAGTTTTTGATGTTGTAAAGATGTATGACGGATCCAATCCAGTTTTGGATAGTTTTTCTATGGAAATAGCCAAAGGAGAATTTGTTTTCCTTACTGGGTCCAGTGGCGCAGGAAAAACTACTATCTTGAAAATATTATTTGGCCAGGAGCGTTTTGAGAAGGGGCAGGTTCTTGTTCATGGTATTAATGTTGGAAAATTAACACATAAAAATATGTACACACTCAGACGGTCTATGGGAGTTGTTTTTCAGGACTATAAATTACTACCCAATAAAACAGTTTTTGAAAATGTATCTTTTGCTCAAGAGGTAATTGGGCGCGACAGAAAAATAATTCGATTTAAAACATGGGAAGCTTTAAAAAATGTAGGATTGACCCCCAAAAAGGATACATATCCTGCATGTTTATCAGGAGGAGAACAACAAAGAATCGCTATTGCCCGCGCTATGGTAAATGAGCCTTCTATTATTCTAGCAGATGAACCAACGGGTAATCTTGATCCTGATATTTCAATCGAGATTTTAAAATTGTTTGAAGAATTGAATAAAAAGGGTACAACGATAATATTTGCAACACATAGTCAGGAGATCGTAAAACTGGGGCAACACCGAATAATTAACCTTAGTCAGGGTAAGGCTGTTGAATCTTGAGATATTTTATACAGACATTTATAAGTGGATTTAGAACCACTCTTTCAAATATTTTAAAGAACAAACAAACTTTTTTTCTCTCTGTTGCCACCATAGCTATATCCATTTTTATTCTGGGTTTATTCTTAATGTTGTTTTCTAATTTAAATGGCTTTCTCTCTAAATTGGATGACCAGGTGCAACTTATAGTTTATTTGAATGACAATATAACTTCCTCAGAAAGAGAGGTTCTGGAAGATATAATTTCGAAGTCTCCGTTTGTGAAATCTATAACGGAGGTTTCAAAGAAAATAGCTTGGGAAGAATTTCAATCAAATATGTCTGAAAATTTAAAACCTTTGTTAGATATAAAGTTTAATCCCTTGCCAGCTTCTTACAAAATCCAATTTCATGAAGCCGATAGTCGATTGGTCCATATTCGGGAACTTTCAGAAAAACTTAAAGCTAAAAAAGGTATTGAATCTGTAGAGTATGGCCAAGAATGGATTGCGAAATTTGAAAAATTTATGTTTTTTTCTCGTTTATTTCTTTTTGCCATGGGCGGTCTTTTATGTTTTGGGCTTATATTAATTATTTCGAACACAATCCGGTTGTCTATTTATTCTAGGCAGGATGAAATTGAATTGATGTTGCTAATTGGAGCAACCCCGAGTTTTGTGAAAGTACCATTTTTATTAGAAGGGGTGCTTCAAGGATTTACAGGTTCAATTTTGTCCCTTTTTCTAATTAGAGGGATAAATCTTTATTTGAAGGATGAATTTCAATCGGCCATTGAATCAATGTCTATGGAATTTAAGTTTATAGCTGAACCCTATTTATTTGGGTTAGTGGGCTTAAGCCTTTTGGTTGGTTTATTGGCTAGTTATATATCGACCTTCCAATTTCTGCGCATATATAAGTAAACAAAAAATGCAACAAAATTTACTAATTCGGTTTTTATTTATTCTTTTTTTTGCAGAATTGGTTATGGCTTTTCCTGTTCTGGCTGGAAATAAGGAAACAGGAAAAATTAATGCCTTGATAAATGATGAACAAAAAGAGTTACAGGCCCTAAGAAAAAAAATAGCCTTACAAGAAAAGACTATTAGTATGGTGGGGGCAAAGGAATCCACTGTGTTGAGACATCTTCAAAAAATTGGGACACAATTAAAGTTTAAAGAGAGGGAATTAACTATTTACCAATTGAGCTATAAGGTTAATCAAAAAAAAATATTAAGTTTAGTGCAACGATATAAAAAGGCAGAACAAAAACTTAAATATCATAAAAATGTTTTAGGGCTTCGCCTTCGATCTATTTACAAGGAGGGGCCAGTGTATCCATTAAAAATTATATTTTCCTCAAATAATGTAACCGATTTGTTGCAACAAATTAAATATATGAATCTAATTGCTCGGCAAGACTCTGAGCTGCTCTATGAGTATAAAAATAAATTGGAGCATATTAAAGAAGACAAGAGATCGTTGTTTGCAGCTCGCGCAAAAATAATTAAATTGAAGGAAAAAACAATACTGAAGAAAAAAGAAATCGAACGAGCAAAAAAAATAAAATCTAAATTTTTAAAAAAAATTAAAGAGAAAAAAAGTCTGAATATAAAAACCAGAAAAGAATTAGTTGCTGCATCAAATAATCTAAATAAGCTAATAAAAAAATTACTTGTTAAACTGGTTTCGGGTGAGGGTCTTGAGATCTCTGATAAAAAAGGTAGACTGAAACTGCCATTAAATGGCCGAATTCTTAATAAGTTTGGTAGGAAAAGAGTTAAAGAATATGATTCTTATATTGTTTATAATGGTATTAATGTACAAGCTAAAAAGGGTAGCTCTGTTAAGGCTATTTTCGACGGAAAAATCTTGTATGCAGGTGAACTGGAGGGTTATGGAAATCTAGTGATTGTTGGACATGGTAATGAATACCACTCTTTATATGGCCATCTTGATGATATAACAGTTTCGGTTGATAAGGTTGTTAAGACGGGTGAAATAATAGGTCTTAGTGGTGACTCAGATTCCATTGAAGGTGAAGTTCTTTATTTTGAATTAAGAAGAAATGGTAAACCCATTCAACCCCTTCCTTGGTTCAGGAGAATCAGCTAATAAAACAATATGGTTCTAAAATGGAAGGTTTTCCCATTGATAATATTTAATGCAAATAAAAATAATATTTGGAGATCTTATTTTGAACTGGTTAAATAAAAATTTAAAAAGCGTTGTATACAGTATTATTTTTGCTTTAATTTTGCTTTTGACTGTAAACCTGTTTGCGGAAGAGGAAAAAAGCAAAAAAAATACTTATAACAAGTTAAAAGTGTTTTCGGAGATTCTCTCGCTTATTGAATCGAATTATGTTGACCCTACCAAAAATGATTTGATGATTGAGGGGGCAATTAGTGGGATGGTTAAATCCCTAGATCCGCATACAAGTTATATGCCCCCTGCTTCCTATAAAGAAATGCAAGTTGAAACAACTGGAAAATTTGGAGGATTGGGAATAGAAATCAGTATTCGGGATGGTGTCCTTACCGTTATATCACCAATTGAAGGTACCCCGGCTTTTCGGGTAGGGATAAAACCTGGAGATAAAATAATCAAAATTAAGGATGAATCAACCCTTGACATGACCCTTCAAGATGCCGTGTCTCGCTTAAGAGGAGAAACTGGTACACCAATAAATATTACAGTATTTCGAAAATCCTTTAAAGCCCCCAAGGAATTCACCATAGTCCGGGATATTATTAAAGTACGGAGTGTTACAAATAAACTCTATGAAGACGATATTGGTTATATAAAAATCAGAAGTTTTTCAAAAAATACAAGTAATGATCTGGATAAAGCTTTGGCAGAGCTTAAGCAAAAAGGAATTACGAAATTAATTCTTGATGTTAGAAATAACCCTGGGGGCTTATTAAATCAGGCTGTTGAGGTTACTGATCGTTTTTTAAACAGAGAAAACCTTATAGTGTATACCAAAGGTCGTTCTGATGAGCAAAACATGCGCTTTACCAGTCATGATAAAGTTACTGGTGTCTCTTATCCCATGATTATTCTTGTTAATGGGGGTAGTGCGAGTGCGTCAGAAATTGTTGCTGGAGCCTTGCAAGATCTTAACAGGGCAATTATTTTGGGAACAACAACGTTTGGCAAGGGATCTGTGCAAACCATTATTCCTTTAAGCGATGGTTC
>Ga0315338_1004376_pt1 | contig 11250 bp, 10 predicted proteins | sample ASW8metaG_FD_204518 | JGI IMG/M metagenome (GOLD analysis project Ga0315338, IMG submission 204518) | Ammonia-oxidizing marine archaeal communities from Monterey Bay, California, United States - ASW #8 | ecosystem: Environmental > Aquatic > Marine > Coastal | place: USA: California | collected...
CCAGAGCGTCCGAAAAGTTAGGTGGCCGTATTGAGTTTTCGGTGGAGGCTAATTTGCTAGATGAGGAGAGCGAGGCTCAACGAGACTGGAGGCTGTCTTGGCCGAGCGGTGAAGGTATAGATATACGGGCTTTTCATGACGAGACCGGGCTATTTGCCTTAGAGTTTACTGCAGAGTTCGTGCAGTTAGAGGATTTGCTACCCCTTCTTCCAATGCTTCCCGATAGCGAGGTTAAGCGGGTTTGGGCTGAGCTTCGTCCAGTTGGAGAACTAGGTGGAGTCGATATCAGGCTGAGTCGCAGATTAGGGGAATCTTGGGACTATTCTGTGGCAGGTTCTTTTGATGACTTAGAAGTCTCGTCTCTGGGGCGATGGCCTGGATTGATGGGGGTTTCCGGAGAGGTACGAGCAGACTCTCGAAGTGGCCGACTCGATTTATACACGAGAGATGCCCGCGTTGATTGGCCCACACTGTTTCCCCTGCCTCTAGAGGCGGAGGAGTTGAGCGGCATTCTCGTCTGGCGGCAAGGAAGGGATGGATTACGCCTAGTCAGCGATGATTTGGTGCTAAACAATAGAGATGCTTTAACTCGGACAACCCTAGAATTTACTTATCCGATGGATGGCACTTCTCCCGTGCTCGAATTGGAGTCTCTTGTTACCGGTTTCAATGTAGGTGCTTTGGCGCGGTATCTTCCAGCGGAAATAATGCCTCCGGGCGTGGTTAGATACTTGGAGCAAGCAGTTCTTGGAGGACACGCTAGTCAGGCGGATGTGACGTTCTTTGGTCCTTTACAAGAATTTCCCTTCGATAATGGTGGGGGCGAGTTCTCGGCTCATGTGCAGATTGAGAATGCCTCAATGTCCTATGTTGAGAATTGGCCTGCCGCGACTGATCTGACGGGAACAATTGATTTCCTTAATGCTGGTTGGCTCGCCCAGGGCTTCGGGCAGGTGCTTGGTAACAAAAGCGAGAAAGTGCGTGTCGGAATCAAGGACTTGAGGGATCCTGTTTTGACCGTTGCAGCTGAAACGATAGGTCCACTGGAGAATGTTGTTCTCTTTCTGAAGGACGCCCCACTAATTGCTCAACACTTAGGGGCGAATCTAATGCGTGTAAATGCCCGGGGAGGTACTGGAAAGGTAGTATTTGATCTAAGTCTACCCTTGTTAGACCGTTCAGCTTACAGTTTGAGTAGCACGCTTGAAGTAGTGGACGGTGAAATCTCCGTCGATGGATTTGCGCCGACGGCGAGCGAAATCTCTGGAATTCTAACCCTAGAAGATGGTGGGTGGAGAGGGGAAGGCATAGCAGCAACCTTGTTTGAGGGGCCAATAACGGTTGCGGTTAGCCACCCTGAGGGCTCTGGGTACATCGCAAATATTTCCTTCGATGGTGAGATGAATGTTGAGGGGGCGTATGAAAATTTCCCTCTACCTCTCAAAGATTACGTCGCAGGACAAACCCGCTGGCAGGGCAGCCTCTTACTGCCAGCGACTACGTACACGCGGATGCGCGGAGAGCCTCTAAGGCTGAGCGTGAGATCCAATCTTTCAGGCGTTACTCTGCAATTACCAGAACCTTTCAATAAAACTTCCGATGAACTAACCGACTTTCAGTTGAATTTCGTATTTTCGGAATCCGATCGCCTGGATATTAGCGGTCATTTAGGTACAGAGCGACGATTTGCACTGAGTTTCCGAAACCGTGACGGAGAGCTTTCTTTTAGACGCGGGAACGTACGGTTTGGTGGCAATTCCCCGCTATTACCCCCCAGGGACGGCTTGACCATTAACGGTATTCTTAGACAGTTGCGTTTGGAGGAATGGTCGACGTTGCTTGATGAAGGGCCAACTTTGGCATCGCTCTCAAGTTTATTTTCTGGAGCTGATCTCGAAATAGCTGATCTCTCAGCATTCGATCAGAATCTCGGTCATACGCAGCTAGCGATTCGTCAGGAGGCCGCCCAGTGGCACTTGGATGTGGAAAGCCAGCTTGTGACAGGCACCATTACTATGCCACTGGATCTCGCTGATCGGCCGCAAATTTTCGCGGAGATGGAAAGGCTAAATATCTCCACCGAAAATGTTGTTGCTGTGACTGACAGAGATCCTAGGAGACTACCCGGATTATTACTTACGGCGGAGCAATTCAGTGTGGGGGAACGGCGGTTCGGAGTGCTAAACGCCGATATCCGAGCCGACCCCCTTGGACTTAAGATGGAGTCGTTCCAGACAGAAAGTGACAGCTTCGTAATGGAGGGGAGCGGTAGTTGGTTTGATGGCAACCAGGGTCCTGAGACTAGGCTAGAGCTTTCTATGAGCAGCGGAGACGTAGCCACCACCTTAGAACAACTCGGGCTCGATCCTGTTACTGAGGGAGCGGGAGGAGATGTCACGCTTAGCGTGCACTGGCCGGATTCTCCGTCAGCGGACTGGGCTCAATCCATCAGTGGCGATCTAGCTTTGAGACTGGAACAGGGCAGTGTTTTGAATCTTGAGCCTGGTGCCGGACGCATGATGGGACTGATGAGTATCACAGCACTACCACGTCGTTTAGCCTTAGATTTTCGGGATGTTTTCAATAGAGGGCTGGTATTTGATGAGGTAAATGGTGATTTTCGTATCATCAATGGAGATGCTTACACCGACAACCTGTACTTGACCGGGCCAGTGGCGGACATCGGTATAGTGGGGCGCACTGGGTTGAGTGATCAGGACTACCAGCAACAAGCTGTTGTGACGGCTGAGCCTGGTAAGATTTTGCCGACGATGGGGTTTCTTGCAGGACCTCAGGTGGGCGCGGCGCTGTTGATTTTCACACAGCTCTTCAAGGAGTCTCTGAGAGGAATTGGCCGAGCATCGTATTGCGTGACGGGTAACTGGTACGAACCCTCCGTAGAACGACTTACGCCGACAGAACTACAGAGGGATGAAATTTGTGCTGATCTTCCGCCAATATCTGACGTGGCAACGCAATAATATGTGCCATGATGAGAGCCGTCGTAATTCAAATGCTGGTATGGCCATGACCGATCTGGATATGATGGCGCTCAATCAATTGTGGGAGCGGCTCCTCGCCCTATAACACTAAAGCTTGCCGTAGATATAAATATGCAGCCTGAACATCAAGTTTTCGCCTCTGTGGATCGGCTCGGATTAGTGTGTGGGCAACTGCTGGAGCCCGCTGAGCTTGGGTTAAGTGACATCGATCAAGCGCTCGGGGAGCTGATGTCAAGCCGCCTCGATTATGCAGATATATATTTTCAGTTCACTCGCTTCGAAACCTGGACTGTAGAAGACGGTATTGTCAAAGACGGTTTACACAGCGTGGATCATGGTGTTGGCGTCCGAGCCGTATCGGGGGAAAAGACCGGTTTCGCTTATTCGGACGAACTTAATAAGAGTGCGTTGACTGATGCTGTTAAGGCTGCTCGAGGTATTGCCAGAAATCAAGGTGATGGACGCTACAAGGCGTCGACACAGGTACCTACTCGTGAGTTTTATCCTGCGGTGGATCCACTAACTAGCCTGGAGGATGTAGAGAAGGTCGCATTACTCACTGACCTGGATCAACAGGTTCGTGCTATGGATGAGAGAATCATCCAGGTCGTTGGGAGTCTTGCTGGCGTTTATGAAGCTGTGCTCGTACAGACCTCAGATGGTGTTCTCGGAGTCGATGTGAGGCCCTTGGTACGCCTTAATGTATCGATCATTATGGAGAGCAACGGTCGCCGTGAACAGGGGTATGCGGGTGGAGGTGGTCGCGGGAACTTTTCTTTATTTACGGAGACGGATCGTCCTAGAACTATTGCTGAGGAGGCGGTTCGTCAGGCAACTATCAATCTGGAGGCTATACCTGCTCCTGCAGGCAACATGCCTGTCGTTCTTGGGTCGGGTTGGCCCGGGATTCTCTTACACGAGGCAATTGGGCATGGGCTTGAGGGTGACTTCAACCGCAAAGAAACCTCTGCTTTTTCTGGGAGAATCGGTGAACGGGTCGCAAGCGTTGAGTGTACCGTAGTCGATGACGGCACGCTGGAAGGGCGACGCGGTTCATTAACTATTGATGATGAGGGCACTCCCACTCGATGTAATACACTAATTGAAGGGGGAGTGCTTCGGTCTTATATGCATGACAAGCTCAATGCACGCTTAATGAAGACTTCTTCTACCGGTAACGGACGCAGGGAATCCTTCGCCTACCCGCCCATGCCCAGAATGACTAACACTTACATGCTCCCAGGGGAGCACGATCCCCAGGAAATTATTGAATCGGTTGACAAGGGTATCTACGCTCCTAACTTCGGGGGGGGGCAGGTTGACATTACATCCGGCAAGTTTGTCTTCTCCGCTAGCGAGGCATACTTGATTGAGAATGGGAAGACGACTGCTCCAGTAAAAGGCGCAATGTTGATTGGCAGTGGTCCAGAGGTTTTGACCCGGGTTTCAATGGTTGGGTCTGATCTTGAGCTCGATCCAGGGGTGGGCGTTTGTGGTAAAGACGGCCAGTCGGTACCGGTTGGTGTCGGGCAACCTACACTGCGGGTAGATTCGTTGACTGTGGGCGGAACCGAATCCTAATTTAGATATATCCGATCGCTTAATACAATTCAGTGTCCTGTTCGGCCTTTTGACTGATGTGACGCAGTTTTTTCGTAAGGCGCGAGCGAGTGATTTGGGTTGCTACCCCGTTTTACGCGGATCGGGTTGTTGGAGGACTTTCTCTGTTTGCTTGCTTCGGTAGGTCTTTAGTGCGTCCAAGATTTCGGGATGTTTGATACTTAATATGGCCGCAGCTAATAGCGCAGCATTTGTGGCGCCCGCATTTCCAATTGCTAGTGTTCCGACAGGGATACCCGCAGGCATCTGTACCATCGAAAGAAGAGAATCCATCCCATTTAGCGCTCGCGATTGTATGGGGATACCTAATACAGGTAACCATGTCTTGGCAGCAATGGCGCCAGGCAAAGCTGCAGCACCCCCTGCCGCAGCGATTAACACCTCTAGACCGCGTTCTGAGGCCGTCTCTGTGTATTCTACAAGTTGATCTGGTGTGCGGTGTGCCGAGATGACTTTCACCTCATGGGTTATATTCAGCGTTTCCAGGGTCGCTGCAGCACGGCTGACGGTCTCCCAGTCAGAGGCTGAGCCCATAACAATGCCTACTAGGGGTTTCATCCGATTATTGTACAGCAGGTAGAATCAGCATCTCATTTTCGCAGGTAAGAATTCATGGATGTGGATAAGGTGCAGCAGTCGCTGAAGAACACAGCCCAAGAGGTGGTTGAGTGCGCTCGTAAACTAGGTGTGGAGCAAGCCGAAGCAGGTATCAGCTATGACGAAGGGTTCTCTGTAACAGTTCGTCTTGGTGAACTGGAGTCCATTGAGCGACAGCGTGACCGTAGTTTAGCGGTTACGGTATACGTAAAGGGTTGTAAGGGTAGCGCCAGCACCGCTGAGTGTTCGTCGGTGGCCGTTGAAGAGATGGTCCGAAAAGCTATCAGCATCGCGAATTTTACCTCCGAGGATGAGTATGCTGGACTTGCGGAGCCTGAGCTGATGGCGCGCGAACTGCCAGATTTGGACCTTTATCATCCGTGGGCAATCGGGACCGTGGAAGCTGAGACGATCGCTCTTCGGGCAGAGGCCGCCGCGTGTGGGATAGATGACAGGATCAAGAATTCTGAAGGCGCCAGCGTATCAACTGGTAAGGGCGTTCGCGTTTACGCAAATACCCATGGATTCTGCGAAGGCTACCCAACGAGTAGTCACTCGCTGAGTTGTGGTGTTATTGCAGAAAAGGATAATTCTCTGGAGCGTGATTATTGGTTTACCGTTGCTCGAGCCCACCAAGAGTTGGACGAACCTGAGAAAGTTGGAGAAGAAGCAGCAAGTAGAACACTGCGGCGGTTAGGAGCACGTCAGATACCAACCCGTTCCGTCCCAGTGGTTTTTCCGGCGGAACTAGCTCGAGGGCTTTTTGCCCATCTTGTGTCAGCTATCACAGGTACCAGTCAGTATAGAAAGGCTTCGTTTTTGTTAAATGCTAAAGGCGAGCAAATCTTTCCAGATTTCATTGGAATCGAAGAGGATCCATTTATTCCACGAGCCATGGGGAGCGCTGCCTTTGATAATGAAGGTGTGGCAACGCATCATCGTCGCTTGGTCGAGAAAGGAGTTCTGAACGGTTATGTCTTGTCGAGTTACTCAGCAAGGCGACTGGGAATGCGAACAACTGGTAATTCTGGTGGTGTTCATAATTTGATCGTTCGCCCAAATGCAGGATCTTTGGATTCATTATTAAAACAGTGTCCAGAGGTTTTTCTAGTCGGAGAGTTGCTTGGGCAGGGCGTCAACACTGTTACAGGGGACTACTCACGGGGAGCTGCTGGATTTTGGGTGGAAGAGGGCGAGATAGCGTATCCAGTGCACGAAGTAACGATCGCCGGTAATCTGAGGGAGATCTTCAAAGGTATTCGCGCTGTGGGATCAGACGTGGACCTGCGTGGGAGCATCCGTTGTGGATCAGTGCTTGTCGAGGGTCTCACGGTCGCGGGCGCATAGCAACGCTGCCGCCATAAGGGGATGATTCCAGCGCTATATGTATTATTGGTATGACGGTTACGGTTGTGATGATTGTTCTCGGACCTTACTTTCACCTATAAGCTCAGCAACTTGTGCAATCTCTTCGTTAGCTATGCGGTCAATAACCGTAGTGCTTCGTGGTACTTTTCATGGGTTCGCGTTATAACGACGTCCGGGAGGTTGGGACCTGGTGGTTGCTTATCCCAATCGAGTGTCTCGAGATAATCTCTGACGTACTGCTTGTCAAAGCTATCTGGAGAACGTCCGGGCTTATAGGTTGCCACGGGCCAGAATCTTGATGAATCGGGTGTGAACACCTCGTCAATCAACACTAACTCACCTTCTTCACTCAACCCAAACTCGAATTTAGTATCGGCGATAATTATGCCGCGATCGCGAGCATACTGACTTGCCTGTTCGTACAACGCCAAGGAGATTTCTTTCACGGTCTCTGCCAGCTCATTGCCGATCAGCGATTTTACGGTGTCGAGAGAAATATTTTCATCGTGTTCTCCCTGAGCGGCTTTGGTGCTCGGTGTAAAAATGGGTTCCTGGAGTTGTTCAGCAAGTTCCATGCCTGGCGGAAGCGGCACGCCAGATACGGAGCGCTCTGTGCAATAATCTTTCCATCCGGATCCTATAAGATAACCACGGACAACGGCTTCGACTGGGAGTGGTTTGAGGCTTTGAACGACCACCGATCGATCGCGCACGGTGACTTGCTCCTCGGGGGTTGATACAACGCTCTCTGGATTGATGTTTGTGAGGTGATTCGGGATCACATCGCGCAAGTGATTAAACCAGAAATTGGAGATAGCTGTGAGCACAATGCCTTTGCCAGGGATCGGATCGGGGAGGATAACGTCGAATGCCGAGAGGCGATCGGAAGCTATGATCAGAAGGTGTGTTGGGTCTACTTGATAGATATCTCTAACTTTCCCTTGTTGCTTCAGTTCAAGGCTTGTGAGACGTGACTCGAATATGGGATTCGAAAGTGATTTGTTCATAGTTTAAGCGTGCTTCAAGGTTCTCTGTGGGGGTTCAAAGGCGAGATAATGACTCTTCAGATGATAATCCAGCAACTTTTTAAAGCAACTCATAAAGTATTTTTGCGTCATCGCACTCTAATCGGGGCTCACTGAACTAGTATGGCTTGGATTGGTAAAGCAGTTGGAGGCGTGTTAGGTCTTGCGGTAGGTGGGCCTATTGGGTCAGCGTTAGGTGTTTTGTTGGGACACCAATTTGATTTAGGTGTGGCTCAGCTATCGACTGGGGACGGGGTTCTTTTTGGATCTGATCGCATACAGCAGACCTTTTTCGAGACTACTTTTGCAGTCATGGGCCATATTGCAAAGGCCGATGGACGAGTCTCTCAGAGTGAGATTCGTGCTGCTCGGAGAATTATGCATGGCATGAACCTTTCTCCAGAACAGGTTAAAACAGCGATAGATCACTTCACGGCGGGTAAGAGCGCAGGTTATCCGGTGGGCGAGAAACTCACTCAACTAAATAATCATCTCAGTAAGAGGACTGATCTAATCAGGGCTTTTGTAGAGATTCAAATGCAGGCCCTGATTGCTGCAGGGTCGATTGAGATGACCAAACGGGAGCTCCTTTGGCAAGTCGCCCGTGATCTTGGAATGGGGCGAGTTGAGCTGGCTCAGATTGAGGCACTGGTTCGTGCTCAACAATTCCGAGTTCAAAGTGGAGGTAAAGAGTCTATAAGCCTGGAGCAGGCATTTCGTGCGCTGGGGCTTGGTCCAGACGCAAGCGACAAGGAAGTGAAGACGGCTTATCGGCGGCTAATGAACCAACATCATCCAGATAAACTTGTTGCTCGGGGTTTACCTGAGTCGATGACCAGTGTGGCAGAAGAGAAGACCCATGAGATCCGTGCTGCTTACGAGCGAATCAAAACACAAAGAGCTTTCAAATGACGCCGGGTTGAGTGGCGTAGGATTTTTCAAATAGAAGTTCAGACCGCACCTTTAATTCACCCCCAGAGTGAGAAACGGCGCAAAAGATTGCCGCCAAAGGTCATGGCAGATCGAATGGGTAGGGGCAGATCTACCCCTCCTGCCAAACGTGCGGTCGTACCATGATGGGCCTCATCTTCTGCCATGCGTCTGAGAATTGAGATGCTTTTGGCATCTGATTTAGGTAGTCGAGATAGATGGTCCTGCAAGTGAGTTTCTACCTGTCTCTCCGTTTCTGTGACGAAGCCAAGACTGATCTTATCTCCTGCCGCTCCTGCTACGAGTCCAACTAAAAAACTGCCCGCATACCAAAGGGGGTCGAGTAGACTTGGTCGACCTCCAAGTTCAGTCAAGCGTTCTGAGCACCATGCGAGATGATCCTGCTCCTCCGAGGCAGCCTGAAGAAGGTGTCGTTTGGTATCAGGTGAACGTGCGAGGATCGACTGTCCTCTGTACAGCGCTTGTGCTGAGATTTCGCCTGCATGATTGACACGCATGAGTTCAATACTGGTGCGTTGGTCTTTAGTGTTCAGGGCGCTATCGGTAACCTGGGCAGCAGGAGAGGATTGTAGCGCAGCAGGCGGGTTGGTTAGCGTTCGGAGAGCTTGGTCTGCGGCTACGATGAGTGAGTCGAACCCATTGTTTCTTGAGGACATGATCCGATTATACCCGCCAGTGCTGAGCGTAGCGTCCATGGCAGCAGTATTTATCAAGTGGAGCATCGGGTTCTAGAACAATGTCTAATGAGCTCTTTCCCAGGGGTAGCTTTTGTGTTGCAAGGGCTTGAATAGGCGCGTACTATCCCGCCTCTTTGGTCGGTAGGATGACCGTCTATTTTGGGCGGAGTAATGAAAACATTCTCGGCAAAACCTCATGAAGTTCGGCATTACTGGTACGTAGTTGATGCTCAGGGCAGGACTTTGGGGCGGCTTGCAACGGAAATTGCTCGGCGGCTCAGAGGCAAGCATAAACCCGAATACACTCCCCATGTGGATACCGGGGACTATATCGTGGTGATTAATGCTGAGAAGATTAGAGTCACTGGTTCCAAGCTTAAGGATAAGATGTACCATCACCATACCGGTTATATCGGTAACCTTAAGTCTGAATCGCTTCAAACCTTGTTGGATAGGGCGCCAGAACGGGTCCTGGAATTGGCTGTCAAGGGGATGATGCCGAGAAACCCTTTGGGTCGGCAGATGTTAAAGAAGCTTAAAGTTGTGTGTGGTACGGACCATCCTCATCAGGCACAGCAACCGGTACCATTGGAGCTATAGCCATGGCCAATCAAACATATTATGGAACAGGGCGGAGAAAGACTTCAGCAGCGCGGGTGTACTTGAAATCAGGTGGTGGTGAAATTGTCGTGAACGGCCGACCGTTAGATGTTTTCTTCGGGAGGGAAACGGCACGTATGATCGTACGACAGCCGTTGGAGCTTGCTCAACTCGACGGTAAGTTTGATATTCAGGTTACGGTGCGAGGTGGCGGTACAACCGGTCAGGCCGGGGCGATCCGTCATGGAATCACACGAGCACTTATGCATTATGATGAATCACTCAGGCCATCTCTGCGAAAGGCCGGTTTCGTAACCCGAGACGCGAGGGAGGTGGAGCGTAAGAAAGTTGGGTTGCGCAAGGCCCGCAGAGCAACACAGTACTCGAAGCGCTAGCCCGCAACCCCACCCCGACTGGGGGATCGTCTAGTGGTAGGACAGCGGACTCTGACTCCGCTAGCGGGGGTTCGAATCCCTCTCCCCCAGCCATTTACAACGTATCGAAATAGCTCATGGACGGTCGCACCTTTTTCCTTCTAAGAAGTGTTACTCGATCGTGCGAATACCATCGTCTCCGGCGATGAGGAGCACATCGGCGGGGCGCTGAGCGAATATTCCTACGGTGACCACACCAGGAATCTGATTCAGTTGTTTTTCTAGTTCCGGAGGATCCGTTATGTTTAAACTGCGTACATCTAAAATGTGGTTTCCATTATCCGTGACGAAATTCTCGCGCCAGATTGGTTGGCCGCCAGCCTTGATCAGCTGTCGAGCAACGTAAGACCGTGCCATGGGAATAACCTCGATCGGAAGAGGGAACTCGCCGAGTACATTTACGAGTTTCAAGTCATCTACGATACAGATGAAGCTCTTGGAAGAATCCGCAAGAATTTTCTCGCGAGTTAAAGCGCCTCCTCCTCCTTTGACGAGATATCGATGCTTCGTGGCTTCATCGGCGCCGTCAACATATAAATCTATGTCTCCTGTGTCGGCTAGCTTGGATACCCGAATTCCTAGGTTTTCAAGTTTGGTTGTTGAATCTTTGGAGCTTGACACAATTGCATCGAGACGCTGAGCATGTTCCTCTAGGGCATCAATAAAGAAGTTGACCGTGCTGCCGGTCCCAACCCCAAGCGTGATTCCATCGCGGATATATTTGATCGCCGCCAGGGCAGCCTGTTGTTTTTTTGTGCTCTGAGTCACACGCTTCTCCAAAAAAGTGCCCGCATATAGCGGGCACTTTGTTTATGTCAGAGCCTAAAGGCTCGCATAAGATACTGAAGAAATTACCGCTTCTTTCTAGAAGCCTTTCGCTTGGCCTTCTTGCGAGTAGCTTTCTTCTTAGCCTTTCGCTTGGCCTTCTTGCGAGTAGCTTTCTTCTTAGCCTTTCGCTTGGCCTTCTTGCGAGTAG
>Ga0315338_1004377_pt1 | contig 11250 bp, 7 predicted proteins | sample ASW8metaG_FD_204518 | JGI IMG/M metagenome (GOLD analysis project Ga0315338, IMG submission 204518) | Ammonia-oxidizing marine archaeal communities from Monterey Bay, California, United States - ASW #8 | ecosystem: Environmental > Aquatic > Marine > Coastal | place: USA: California | collected...
TTGCAACGGTCCGATCAGGTGCAAGCGAACATCGGCGAAGTCGGCCTTGAGCGCGGGCCACTTGGTCTCCGCCTCCTGGACCCGGTTCTCGCCAAAGACCCGGTGGCCGGCCTCCAGGGCGGGTCGTATTCGGTCCTCGCCATGGGTCTTCGAGACGGCGACGAGGCTGACCGGCCCGCCCCGCCCCGCGCCCTCGGCCGCGGCGCGAATCCGCGCCCGCACTGCCGCGAGGTTGGCAGCGATATCGGGGATGGCGATGGCGTCCGTTTGCGAGGACATCTCAGCCGTGGCACTGTCGCCGGCCCCATGGCGGCCGGCCGACTCACCCTAGCAGAGCTCGCTAATCGTCTCAATTTGGCCTGCCCGGTGGCGCGCACCCGCGACCTGCCGCCGCTCATTTTCCTGACCGACGAGCGCCGCACACCCGACCCGAGAGCCGCCATCGCCTCGTTGCCGCCCGGCAGTGCGGTGATCGTGCGCCATTACGACAACCCCGACCGCGCCGCGCTCGCCGGCGGTCTGGCTAAGATGTGTCGCCGCCGGGGGCTACGTTTTTTGATCGCCGCCGACCCGGCCTTGGCGATCCGACTCGGCGCCGATGGGGTCCATATGCCGGAATGGTTCGTGCGGCGCGGCGGCGCCCGATGGTCGCGGCGATCGAGCTGGCTGATCACGGCGGCGGCGCACGGCCGGCGCGGCCTGATCGCCGCGGCCGAAGCGGGGGCCGATGCAGCTCTGCTGTCGCCCGTGTTCCCAACTCTGAGCCACCAGCGCGCACCCGGCCTGGGCGTCGTTCGATTTACGGCTCTGGCGCGGACGAGTCCGCTGCCCGTTTATGCTCTGGGCGGTATCAACGCCTCTACGGCACGTCGTCTCACGAGCAGCGGCACGGCCGGCCTGGCGGCGATCAGCGCGATCACCAGCGGCCCGGATCCGCGCCTGTAGGCGTCAGGCGGCCTCCAAGACAAAGTGCTGCTTGACGTAGTCGATGACCACGCGGGCGCACTCCTCGACGGTGCCGGCGCTCGTGTCGATGGTGATCTCGGGCGCCAGTGGCGCCTCATAGGGAGCGGAAATGCCCGTAAATTCGGGAATCTCGCCGGCTCGCGCCTTCTTGTAGAGCCCCTTGGGATCGCGGCTTTCACAGACCGCCAAGTCAGCCTTGACATAGACCTCGTGGAAGCCGTCGGGCAGCGCGACGCGAGCGCGATCGCGGTCGGAACGATAGGGCGAAATGAACGCCGTGATGGCGATGAAGCCGGCGCTCGCGAACAAGGCGCCGACCTCGCCGACGCGGCGAATGTTCTCGGCCCGATCCTCAGGCGAAAACCCGAGGTTAGAGTTAAGTCCATGGCGAACATTATCGCCGTCTAGCACATAGACCTGATAGCCAGCCTCAAACAGGCGCTTTTCGACCTCAATCGCGATCGTCGACTTACCAGCGCCTGACAGACCGGTCAGCCACAGAACCGCGCCGCGATGGCCGTTGCGCTGAAGCCTGTGCTCGTCGGTGACCGTGTGCTCGACACGGACCACGTTGGTCGACCGCACCGTGATCAAATCCCGCTGGTCGGCATAGTCGCGCATGTTGATCCGGCCCGCGCCCAAGAACCCATCGCCGTCGTAAAGGGCGAAACTTCCAGTCGGCCCGCAGCTCTCGAACGGATCGAGGGCAATGATGGCCGGGGTTCGGATCGTCGCCTCGATCAACTCGCCAGACTCGCTATTGACCGAGACCGATTCGATCGATTGCACGGTCACCGGAATGGCGTCACCAAAGCGGCGCAAATGGTAGCCGGCGCGCTCCTCCATCGGCGCGTCGCCGATCCACACCATACGGATGCGAAAGACATCGGTTTCCAGCGGCGGAGTCTCGACGTGACTCGCGAGTTCGCCGCTGGTGATAGCGGCGTCGGTATCGAGCGTGAGGCGGACCGTCTGGCCGGCCTCGGCGCTATTGAGGTGCTCGCCGCCGTCATCACTTGCGAGGCTAAGCACCCGCGCGGTGACATTAGAGGGCGAGAACATGAGGGTATCGCCCATGTCGAGAAGGCCAGTGAGAATGCGGCCTGAGTAGCAGTGCGGCCCGGCATTGCCGACCACCTTGGTGATCGGCATGCGTAGCGGCATGTCGACCGGCGGCGCCATCGGCTGCAGGTGCTCCAGAGCGTCGATAAGGCCCACGTCCTCCGACCAGGCAGGCGGATGCTCGTCGTCGACGCCCACCGCGACCAGGCGCGGCTTCGCCCCGTCGAGCGCGGCGAACCAATCAACCACCGAGCGCTCGACCTCGGCGTAGCGCTTGGCGGCCGCCTCGGTGTTATCGAGTCCAGTCACCGCGACAACGATTTGATGGACACCCGCGAGCGCGAGCAAGAACGCGTGCTGGCGAAACACCCGATCGACGCTGCGGTCGTGGTCGACGGCCAGGATGGCAGCGCTCAGCCCCGCCATTCCCTCGGCCAGCCGAGCGTTGAATCCGGTACGATCGGCATGATCGGCGACCGTGATGCTGTAGCTCGCCGTGGCGAAGCTGACCGCATCCTCGGAGGCGCCGGCGAGGGTGCCGCGACGCGCCAACAGGCGGGCGCAGCTCACGGCGTGGCCGGCGATGACAATGTCGAGTTTAGTCAACTGAAGTTGGTTCACGGTCTCACTCATGGCTCATTGACAGGCCCCCTGGGATTTGGTCGGCACCGCCCCGCGCACGCGGCCGCAGCGTTGTCCGACGCCGCGCGATCAAAGCCTTAGAACCGACGATGGTCAAGTGACGCGCGTCATGGCGTCGCGCCTCATGGAAGATAGTCAAAGCGCGCCATTTGCTCGCCGTGCGCGGCGACGATGCGATCGATGCGATCGGTCGACAACTCCTCGCGCCAGTGCCCGGCACAGCCGCGGCGAAAGAAACGCGCCGCCAGCGGGCTGCGCTCTCTAAAACCGTGTTCGTCCTCCTGGCGCCGCAGAACCTCAAACGAGGAAAACTCGATCGCTTTGGTGAGCCGAGCTGCCGATGCGTCAAGGCCGAGAAAACGGACGATGGCGCCGAAATGGGCCTCGGGCGTCGCCAAAAGGTCTTCGTAGCGAACAGCGTGTAGGCCGGCGTCGGGTTGCTGAGTCCAACTCCGCACATGGTACGACCAGGTGCCCAGCGTGATCGGAACGTTGCGCGGGTCCTCCGGCGCACCAGCGTTGGGATCGCCGAGCAGGCGGATCGTATCATCGATATCGAGGCCCGAATGGTGCGCCATCGAGAGCGCCACATCCAGTGGGTTGCGCAAGACGTAGATTGCCCCGGCCGTACACTCCATCGTGATCGCCGGGGCGCCATGATCGTCCGCCAGCGGACTATGGGTCTTGACGAACACTGAATCAGGGTGGGCGGCGGTCATGCGCCGATGAACCTCGGGCCGCAGCCGCGCCAAGGCCTCGCGATCCATGCCATCGACGGGCCGACCGGCGACCTGGCCATACCAATCCTTGCGCCCGTCACCGAGCCCAAACTGATCGAGCTGGTTAATATCCGCCGCCCGTTCCGGATTGAGCAACAAGTTGTGAATGAACGCCCGCATCCAGGTGTTGCCCGATTTCGGATAGGAAGCGAGCCAGATGATGCCGCCCATCAGCGGAACGCCATCAGCGAGGGGTCATCAGCAAAACGTATGCCTATCAAGGGATTGGCCCCGCCGACAATATCGCGCGGGGCCAAAAGTGAAGGGGCGGACCGAAGTCCGCCCCTTCCCGACTGTGTCTGTCGTAGCTTTAGAAGAAGATCGCGGTGCCGACGAAGATGGCGTCCACGTCGTTTTCGGCCCCAGCAGCACCCGCATTGTCGTCCACCGAGATGCTCTGGTAACCGAAGGCGAACTGAACCCCGGGTCCGACGTCGTAGGTACCGCCAAGCTCGAACGCGGCAACCGAGTCCTCGCCAGCGCCGACGCCAGCCGCGACATCCATTTCAACATACTGGACGCCGTAGCCCCATGGCCCGGAGGCGTAGCGCACGCCGACCGACCAGTTCTCGCGGTCGAAATCACCCGAGATGCCTTGGCCAGTGAAACCGCCGTCATTCGACTGACGATAGGCGGCCCCGACAGTGAAGCCCCCGAAAGAGAGCTGACTACCGACAGAGAAGGCTTCGAGATCGTCCGATCCCGCCGCTCCGACGACCGTGCTGGCCACCTCAGGCTCGCCCGTGGTGTAACCCGCCGACACGGCCACATCGACCTCGTCGAAGCTGCCGACGTAGTTCGCGCCGACGTCCCAGATCGACTCCGACCCAGCGTTGCTATCACTGAACGTGCCACCGATCGAGCCCAAACCGAAGAGGCCCGCGCAATTCGCATTAGCGGCCTGGCAGTTCTCAGGCGTGTAGGACACACCGAGCTGGAAGCCGGAGAAGCGCGGCGTGAACACCGTGATCTTTTCCGCATCGCCCGACGTGGTCAGATAGGTCGAAGTGTACGCTAAGGACGAGTTAGTGCCCGGCGCCGTGAACGTGAAGACCGGGGACTCAAAACCCCAACCGAACATCGAGGGTGTCGGCGACTGGTAGTGCATGGTGTTCGACGCACTGTTGCGCGCGCCCAACTGGACGCGGAAGTCGGCGAACTCCATCCAGGCGTAACTGTCCTCGAACTGACCGCCGCCCGGCGTCGCCTCAGCCTTGAGGTCGAACGCCACGCCGACCTGAAGTCCGTTGTCAAACGTCGTATTGCCGCTGAACCCGATGATGCCCCAACGACTGAAGATATGGTCGCGGGTCCCAGCTGCCGGCTCGCCAACTCCATCGCTGGCATTGATGTGGCCAACGTTAAAAATGTACCAACCGCCAACGCCGATGCTTACAGGATCCTCAGCTGCCGCCGGCCCAACCATCGCACCGGCCGCCACGAGAGCTGTCGTACCGTATAGGTATTTCTTCATGCTAACCTCACTTGCGAAACGCGCAACCCTCCGAAAACGCCGGATGCGCTCCCCCTTTGACAGAACAGAGCGGCATTCAGCCAGTCCGCGTACTGGCCGTCAAGTTGGCCGTGAGAACAATGTGTCGAAATCCGCGCACTGTTGCGCGCGAGCCACAGTGGCAGCGGGGCAGCTCACGGCGGGGCGGCGAGGGCCCGTCGCAGCGGATCGAGCCGATCGCCGTAGTATTGGGCGCGCCCCACCGAGTGGCGATAGAGGGGCTGACGCACATCGGCGGCGCTCCACGACTTGGCGACGCGGGGATTCTCGTTGAAGCGAAGGCACCGCTCGTCCCACGCCAGGCCACAAAATGCGATCATCCCCCGGCTGATCCCTTCGGCATCGTCGACCAGCGCCTCGTAACTGACATCCAGGATCGGCAGGTCCAAGGTCTCGCGCCAATGTTGCATGAGGCGGTGGTATTGGCCCAGTTCCTGACCGATGTGCGCGAGATCGACGCCATAGCTCAGGTCGGCCATGTCGAAATCCTGGAAATAGGTGGAAAGTCCGCAATCGATAGGATCACGGACACAATGAATGACGCGCGCGCCGGGGAACAGACAGGCGATCAACCCGAGATACAGAAAGTTGTGGGGCAACTTGTCTGTGACTCGCGACGCGCCGCCGCCAAGGCGGGTGAGTTTGTCGAGGTATGTCTGGGCTAGTTGGGCGGCGACACCCGGCGACAGTGCGTCCATACACTGGGGATAGGGCTCTGGGCTGCCGACCGTGGCCGGAAGGGCGCGGGCGATGGCCGCAATGTCGGGCAATTCGTCGGCGCCGAACACCAGCGGATGGCTGGCCAGAATCTGCTCGACGAGGGTCGTGCCCGAGCGCGGCATGCCGACGATGAACACCGGCAGATCCGACGGCGGCTCGGCGCGCGGCAACGCGGCGAGGCGAGCAGGGCTGAAGGCCGCACGGGACTCGGTCACGAACTCGCGACGCGCCTCGGCGTCGTAGGTGGCGTCGGCCAGCGCGTTACCGGCCAGCGCGTGCTCGAACGCCGCTTCGCGGCGATCGCTACGATCGTAAAGACGCGCCAAGCCCAGATGCAGCGAGCGGGCAACGTCGGGCGCAAGTTCGGGATCGTGGAGCAGGGTCTCGATCCGGTCGAGAGCCACTGCGGTCGGCGCCCGTATCGCCTCAAAATATGTGATCATCGCGGTGACCCGCACGCTGTCGCCACGGTGCTCGACCGATTGGCGCAACAACGTGATCGCCTGATCAAGATGGCCCTGGCGGTGAAAGGCGAGGGCGCAACGGCAGATATCTTCCTCGCGAGTGGTCGGCGCGGCGAACGCCCGTTGGAACATTGCCATGGCTTCATCAGCCTGGCCGTTCTCCAGAAGAGCGGTTCCGAACGGCGCCGACACCGCGTCGGCGACGTGCCCGCCGCCGCCGAGCTCGACCGCGACGCGATATTCGTCGATCGCCTCGTCCAGCTTGCCGAGCCTGTGCGCCACCACGGCCAGGCCAGCATGGGCCTCCGCATTGCGCGGGTCGAGCGAGACGAGCCACCGGTAGGCCTCCTCGGCCTCGTCGAACCGCTGGCTCTCGCGCAGCGCCACCGCGAGGTTGTGGGCGACCCGCGGGTTTTCAGGATCGAGGTCACGTGCGTGTTGATACGCATCAGCCGCTTCGTCGGGCCGCTTTGCCGCCGCCAGCACATTGCCGAGCTTGAACAGATTAGCGCTGTTGCGCGGATCGAGATCGAGGGCGCGCCGCAGGCTCGTCTCGGCGTCGATGAGGCGCCCGAGAGCGTGGAACGCAAGCGCGCGATTGGCGTGGTAGCGGGCCTCGTTGGGGTGAAGCGTGATCGCCCGGGCGATTCGTTCCAGCGCCGTGGCGTGGTCGCCCAGCTGGTGAGCCGCGACGCCCCACAGATGCCACGCATCGGGATGGTCGGGAATCGCGGCGAGAATCTCTTCGTAGAGACGACCCGCCCCCACTACGTCGCCTGATCGGTGGGCCCGGGTCGCCGCACCGAGCATGCCGCTAATGTCGATGCTGTCCTCCTTCTCTCTCAATATCAAGGGCGCTGGTGTATCTTGGGCGTTGGGCGCGCGAGGGAGCCCAGCATGAGGTTTGTGGTGGCGCGCGACGCCTCGTAATATAGTCAAATCCTGTGAACTGGCGCACAAATAGGCGACATGGGGCACCCCGGGGCCGCATGAGAACACGGGCCGCATGAGAATACGAATGAAGGCACGGTGGCTTGGTTTGTTGTGTGTCGTCGCATTGTTGGCGACCGCCTGCGGCCTGCCCACCGAGGCAGTCTTTCCCGAGCGCCAGGGCAAGGGCTCCAACCCGTATCCGACGGAGACACAGGAATCGGTCTTCGGGCAAGACGGCATCACGTTGTTCGGCAAGGGGCAGGGTAACTCGCCCGGCAGCAATGTTGGGATCGGCGTTAACAGCTATCTCTGGCGGGCCTCGCTCGACACCCTCGCCTTCATGCCGCTGACCTCGGCCGATCCGTTCGGCGGGGTCATCATCACCGACTGGTACGCGCCGCCCTCGACACCTAACGAACGCTTCAAGGTGACAGTGTTCATCCTCGACCGCCAGCTCAGCGCCAACGGCATCCGCGTCTCGGTCTTCCGTCAGGAGCGCGCCGGCGAACAGTGGATCGACGCGCTGGTGCGCGGCGAGACGGTGATCGGACTAGAGAACGCCATCTTGACCAGCGCACGGCAACTGCGCGTGTCCTCGATCGGCGGTTCCTGAGCGCTTCCTCGGTCCGCCCGCGCCGGCTTGGGCGCCGCCCTTGCGCACCGTGCCCAAGCCGTCGATTATCGCGCCGATCGGTGGCGCAGATCGGAACGAGCGCAGTCTAAATGTCACGCTACAATTTCCGGGAATGTGAGCAGAAGTGGCAGCGCATTTGGGCCGAGCGCGAGACCTTCTCGGCGCGCGAGGATAAGGACCGGCCGAAGTACTATGTGCTCGAGATGTTCCCCTATCCCTCGGGGCGCATTCACATGGGGCACGTGCGCAATTACACCATCGGCGACGTCGTTGCCCGCTTCAAGCGGGCCCGCGGCTTCAACGTGCTGCACCCCATGGGGTGGGACGCGTTTGGCCTGCCGGCCGAGAACGCGGCGATGGAAAACCACCTGCCCCCGGCCCAATGGACCCGCGACAATATCGACCACATGCGCACCGAACTGCGCGCCGTGGGGATCTCCTATGACTGGGATCGCGAACTGGCAACCTGCGATCGCGATTACTACCGCCACCAGCAGAAGCTATTTCTCGACTTTCTCAAGGCTGGGCTTGCCTACCGCCGCGAAGCGGTCGTTAACTGGGACCCGGTCGAGCACACTGTCCTCGCCAACGAGCAGGTGATCGACGGCAAGGGCTGGCGCTCGGGCGCGCCGGTGGAGCGCCGCCTGTTGTCACAGTGGTTCTTCCGCATAACCGCCTTCGCCGATGAACTGCTCAGCGACCTCGAAAGCCTCAACCGTTGGCCCGAGCGGGTTCGGCTGATGCAGGAAAACTGGATCGGACGCTCCGAGGGACTGACGATGCGCTTCGAGCTGGTCGGCCGCGACGACCGGCTCGACCTCTACACGACACGACACGACACGATCTTCGGCGCGAGTTTCTGCGCCATCGCCCCGGATCATCCGTTGGCCCAGGAACTCGCCAAATCATCGCCCACCCTCGGCGATTTCATCGGCGAGTGCCAGCGCCTGGGCACCACCGAAGCCGCCATCGAGACAGCCGAGAAGGTAGGCTTCGATACTGGCCTCAAGGCGCGCCACCCGTTCCGCCCCGATGTGGAGCTGCCAGTCTATATCGCCAACTTCGTGCTGATGGACTACGGCACCGGCGCGATCTTCGGTTGCCCGGCCCACGATCAGCGCGACCTCGACTTCGCCCGCAAGTACGACCTTAGCGTGATCCCGGTGGTCGCGCCCGCGGGCGCCGATGCCGGCAATTTCACGATCGGCGCCGAGGCTTATCTCGGCGACGGCGTCCTCATCAACTCCGAGTTCCTCGACGGCCTGGATGTCGCCGAGGCCAAGCGCGGGGTGGCCGAGCGCATGGTCAAGGCCGGCGTCGGCGAGCCCTCGGTCAAGTACCGACTGCGCGATTGGGGCGTCTCGCGGCAGCGCTACTGGGGCTGCCCGATTCCCGTCGTCAAATGCGGCGCCTGCGGCATCGTGCCAGTGCCGGCAGAGGATCTGCCGGTATTGCTGCCCGACGACGTGAGCTTCGAGGAGGCGGGTAATCCGCTCGACCGGCATCCGACCTGGAAGCACGTCGCCTGCCCGCGCTGCGCCGGCCCAGCCGAGCGCGAGACCGACACCTGCGACACCTTCGTCGATTCGTCGTGGTATTTCGCGCGCTTCGCCTCGGCGCGCGCCCCAGTTCCGCTTGATCGCGCTGCGGTCGACTATTGGCTGCCAGTCGATCAGTACATCGGCGGGATCGAGCACGCGATCCTGCACCTGCTGTACTCCCGTTTCTTCACCCGCGCGCTGCGCCAATGCGGCTATCTTGATATCAAGGAACCGTTCGCGGGCCTGCTGACCCAGGGCATGGTGTGCCACGAGACCTATCAGGACGAAGCCGGGCGCTGGCTCTATCCCGATCAGGTTACGCGAACGCGCGATGGCCGTGTGACACGGACCGAAACCGGCGCGGCGGTCACCGTCGGGCGCTCCGAATCGATGAGCAAATCACACAGGAACGTGGTCGATCCGGGCGGCATTATCGCCGCCTACGGCGCCGACGCGGCGCGCTGGTTCATGCTTTCCGACAGTCCGCCCGAGCGCGACCTCGAATGGACCGATGCCGGCGTCGAGGGAGTATGGCGGTTCATCAACAGGGTGTGGCGACTGGCGACGGAGTCCGATCGGGCCGCGCGCACGACGGGGCCGCCCCCAACGCCGAGCGCAGTCGCGACAGACTTGCGACGCGCCAGCCATCGCACGGTTGCCGCCGTGACCGAGGATCTCGAAGCCTTTCGTTTCAACCGCGCGGTCGCGCGCGTCTACGAACTCTCCAATACCCTCGCCGACACGCCACCATCGGCCCGGGGCGAGGATATCGACGCGGCATGGGCCGAGGGGCTGGAAATATTGGTCCTCCTCATCGGCCCAATGATGCCGCACCTCGGCGAAGAGCTGTGGGCCCGCCTCGGCCATGAGCGGTTGCTGGCCGATGAGCCGTGGCCCGAGGCCGATCCCACACTGATCCGGGCTGAAATGGTGACTATAGCCGTGCAGGTCAACGGCAAGGTGCGCGGCCTTCTTGAAATGACGCCCGACCAAGACGACGAAACGGTCGCCGCCTCGGCGCTCGCGCTCGACAACGTCCAGCGGGTGATCGGCGACAAGCCGATCCGCAAGAAGATCGTGGTGCCCAACCGGATCGTGAATGTCGTGGTCTAAGGCAGCGCGCCGCGGCGCCGCAATGTGTCTTCTTGCCCTGGTGGTGGTCGCCGTGACGACCTGTGGCTTTGAGCCACTTTACGGGCAGCGTGGCGGCGGCGACAGCGTGGTCGCCCACATCGCGGCCATTGAGGTTATGGCGATCCCCGATCGCCTGGGCCAGGTGGTGCGCAACCACCTGCGCGAAGGCCTGACCCCCTATGGCGCCCCCGACACACCGCGCTACCGGCTCCATGTAACCTTGCGCAAGATCGAGGAAGGGATCGCCTTTCAGAAAGACGACGCGGTGACCCGCTTCAACGTCATCTTGTTCGCCTCATACGATCTGGTCGAGGCCGCGACCGGTAGCCACGTGACTCGGGGCCTCGTGCGCTCGATCGCCGCCTACAACGTGGTCCGCTCCGACTATGCGACGATCGCCGCCGCGCGCGACGCCGAAGCCCGGGTCGCCGAGAGCGTCAGCGACGAGATTCAGACGCGCATTGCAATCGACCTGGCGCGCCGCCGGGCCGAGGGTTCCTGAAGCTGCCAGGGGTTCCAGAGACTGATGGTCAAGATCGCCACGCGCGACATTGAACGTTTCATCGGTCAGCCCGACCCAGCAGTGCGTGCCGTCGTTGTCTACGGTCCCGATGAGGGTCTGGTGCGCGAGCGATCCGAGCGCTTGGCGCGGGCGGTCGTGTCGGACCCCACCGATCCGTTCGGCGTCGTCGAGCTAAGTCCGACGTTACTCGCCGGAGCTCCGGGTCGTCTCGCCGAGGAGGCGGCGGCGATCGCTTTTGGCGGTGGCCGCCGGCTGGTTCGCGTGCGCGGTCCCGGCGAGCTCGCCACGGCCCCGCTGGAGGCGGTGCTGAAACACGCGATCGGCGATGCCTTCATTCTG
>Ga0315338_1004378_pt1 | contig 11240 bp, 11 predicted proteins | sample ASW8metaG_FD_204518 | JGI IMG/M metagenome (GOLD analysis project Ga0315338, IMG submission 204518) | Ammonia-oxidizing marine archaeal communities from Monterey Bay, California, United States - ASW #8 | ecosystem: Environmental > Aquatic > Marine > Coastal | place: USA: California | collected...
AGCTGGGAAATTGCGGCACCGCCGCCCGCACAATGTCGCCGCAACGTCATATACCGACGTCGGTATAGAACGACTTGTTCGCGAGATGCCGCAGCAGACCTGCCGGTACTCTACACAGGATCATAGATCATGCTCGATCACTCCGACTTCGCCTCTCGGACCTAGTGTCCTGATCGCGAAATTCAAGAGATTGAATTTCGCGTGAATCCGTACACTAACTAATTGAATCTAATGTGATTCAGATCCTGAAATTCATCGCATTCAATGCGGCAAACTTCAGAATCATCACACTAGCGTGCTGAAGACCTGAATTCGCATTGGAGTAACGTGATATGCAAACAATTTCCGGGCAAGTTGCGCGAATGCTGCACGAGGAGCACACAGCCGCGTTGTCCCTGCTTCAGCGCCTGTCCGCCTGTTTGAGCCGGCACGGTCCGATCACACCACCGAAGAATACCGATCACGCCGTGGCCCGGCTGCTCAGCGAGCTCAGTTCCGCAATTGAAACCGAGATAAGAATCCATTTTAAATTCGAGGAAGATTCTCTTTTTCCGTTGCTTGATGCGTTCGGCGAGCGGGAATTAATGGATCTGTATTTGGAAGAGCACCGCGTCATCGTTTCGCTCGGCGACAAGGCCGCTGTGATGGCGCGCGCCGCCCGCACCGAAGGATTCGATGCGCCGGCTTGGGCAAGCTTTCATTCCGTGGCAACCGCGTTCGCGGATCGGCTCACGGGACACGCCGAGGCGGAAGAAGCGGCGCTGCTGCCGCTTCTCGACGACCTTTTGGACATGGAAGCGGATGAACGCTTGGCGGAGACTTATCAGGCCATGCGCTAAATTAAGCTCATGAAGCCATGGCGAGTTGTCCAAGCCGGGCCAGCTTCTCATGGCGGAAGGCCCCCCACAACGCCGCGCCGATGGCGCCGGCATAGATCGAATCGGGATGGCTCTTCACGCGGGCGTCCAGTTCCTGTTCCGCAACGGTTTCCTGCACCGCGGCGAGGAGCCCGGAATCGAGTGCCAATCCACCGGTCATTAACACCTCCGTGTCGGCGATCTTCGTCGCGCGTAGCAGTTTGACCAGGCGGTTTGCCATCGACAGATGAATTCCTTTGAGGATGTTCGGCGTCGTAATGCTGCGCGAAACCATGTTGATGACGTCGGTTTCCGCCAGAACGGCACATATACCGCTGACTTTCTCCGGATCGTCCGCCCGCTCCGACAGGGGACCGATCTCCTCCTGGGTGACGCCGAGATAGCGGGCGATATTCTCCAGGAACTGACCGGAACCGGACGCGCACTGGCTGGTCATGCGGTAGCCGAGCACCTTGCCGCGGCCATCGACCTGGATCGCCCGGCCGTGCAAAGCGCCGACGTCGAGCACCGAGCCTGCTTCCGGGTCGAGATAGACCCCGCCCCTCGCGTGCGTGGTCATGGAGTAGAAATGGCCGGTCGCGAAGGGCAGCGTCTCGGCTTCGCCAGTGCTGGCGGTATAGACGATGTCGTCGCGGGTTGTGCCCGTCTCCTCCAACATCTCTTCCAGCGCGCGTTCGGCCAAGGCGAAGGGATCGCGCTTGCGAACCCGCTCCAGGCGGCGTGACAGCCATACGGGCTCGTCGCTACTCGTATCGAACAGCACGGTTTTGACCGCGCCAGTCCCAACATCGATACCGATAGTCTTGGTCATGGCGGTTTCCTCCGTTCCTAATTCACAACGGCGCGGTGTGCGAAGGTCGCCGCGCCCAGCGCCCCGGTGTAGATCGACGCCGGATTGATGTTGATCGTCACCTTGCCGTAATTTTCCTCGATCACCTTCTTAAGCGCTTCAACGGCTGCTTCGTTGTTGGCGACGCCGCCGGTGAAGGTAAACTGGTCATTGATCCCGCCGGAGCGCGAGATGATAGACATCGCGCGGAGAATGATCGCTCGATGCAAGCCGGCGAGAATGTCTTCGCGGGCCTCGCCGAGGGCAAGACGGTCGCGCAACTCCGCGCCGGCGAAGACCGTACAGGTCGAATTGATGCGCACGTTTTTAGTTGCCTTCATGGCGAGAGGCCCCAGCTCGTGCAGCCCCATATTCATCTCGTCGGCGATGTAGCCGAGATAGCGGCCGCACCCGGCAGCGCAGCGGTCGTTCATCTGGAAATTTTCGACGATGCCGGCCTCGTCGACCTGGATCGCCTTGGTGTCCTGGCCGCCGATATCCAACACGGTGCGCGTTTCGGGATACATCACATGGGCACCCAGACCGTGGCACAGAATTTCGGAACGGATATGGTCCTTATCGAACGGCAGCGTCACGCGACCGTAGCCAGTACCGACGGTGTAGGTTTCTTCGAGATCGATGCTCAACGCGTTTGCCAGTGATTTCTTGGCGTCGTCGGCGCCGATGTTGAATTGCGGCGCGTTCGCGATCACACCGTCCAGTGCGCGTTGGAAATTTGTGGCGAGGTTGTCGCCCGGTGGCCGATTCTCGACCTCGATAATCGATTTGTCGTACAGGTTGAGAAAGATATCGTATGACAGGCTGGCCGCGGCGGCGACTTCTTCGCCAATCCGCATGAAGCGCGAACCGGCGATGTCGCGGAAGAAGTCGGATCTCCGCGCCGCACCTGGCGCGAAGATTGCGGCGCTTTCTTCTCGCAACCGGTCGAAGATCGTGTCGAGGGTTTCGCGCACCGCTGTGGCATTCGCGGGGAATCGTTCTGCCGTAACAAGTGTGGCACAGGTCCGGTGCAGATCCTCCAACTGCTCGAGAAACTGTTCGTGGCGGAATTTGAGCACCATCTCGTCAAGAAACGCGTCGCCTTCGTCGCCTAGGCCTAGCGCGCGGCGATATAGGTTGAGACGTGCTGAGATCAATGCTTCCAGCTTGGCAACCTTGGTTGCGGTGGCGTAGTTCGACCGGGAGTTCGTGATCCCTTCACCGAGAATGCGGCGTTCCTCATCCAACAAGACCGCCTTTGTCGTGGTGGAGCCGAGATCGATACCGACAAAACACTTCATTTCATCCTCCCGTCACGCGGCGGCCGCGCCTTGGCGTTTCTGGTCGATCATCTGGAAGTAGCTTTCGAGCCGGTTCTTGATGTTGGCCTTCGAGAAGTAGCGTGGATCGACGAGATCCGATTCGACGAACGCTGCCGGCTTACCAGTCCGGTCTTCGATCTCCCGCATGATCAGCAACTGGCCGGCGGAGAAGCTGTTGCAGCTCTTAATCGAATTGATCAGGAAGCCGTCGGCCTCGTACTCCTTCATGTAAGTCTCGATCATTTCGACCCGCTGCGGCAGGTTACGGTTCGTGTAGCAACCCAGGCAATAATCGGCTAAGGACTCCAGTGGGTTGTCGGGATCATGCCGGAACCCGAAGTCATATACGCCGCCGACCTTGGTGTAGGTGCTGGCGACGACGACGGCGCCCTCGTCGTAGAACATCTTCCAGAAATCGCGGAAGCTGGTCCAGTTCGGCGGTCCTTCGACAACGAGACGGTATTTCTCCGTGCCCATGTCCCCTTCGGGGGTGATCGGACCTTGTCCGCTCGCGATCCGTGCTTCAATTTCCTGGCGCAGCAGCCGGTAATATTCGACGGCGTCGTCGGTGCCGCGAAATGCGGTGAAGATCGGCCCGATATAAAACACGCCGCCGAAATAGGCATCGATCGGCGACGGCTTGTTCTTTGCGCTTTGCAGGACCCAGACGAGATCGTCTTCCGCCGCGGCAGATCGGCGTAAATTCTCACGCAACCGGTCGATATCGAATTTCACACCGCTGATCCGTTCGAAGGTCGGGATCACCACGTCCTTGAGCTGCTTGACGACGAAGTTGCGCATGTTCTCCGTCACCTTGCCATCGCCCTCATAGGGCACCTGCAGCATGACTGTCTCGCAGCCATATTCGTCGCGCAGCAACTCGAACCATTTCATGAAGGTGAAACAGCCGGTGTAGGACAGTAGCAGCAGGTCCGGGGCGGGCAGGGGTTCGCCGTTGGGTGCGATATTGCCCTTGGCCATCATGCCGATATCCGCCTTCACATAGGTGCAGACATCCTCGGAATGTCCCATCTTCTCGGCTTCCATGATCATGCCGCGGCTTTTTTGCTTCATGCCGTTCTGGATCGCGTTGATTTCCGGCAAATTGTTGACCATGTCGAAGCACATGATCAGCTCGTTCAGGTTGCCCGGCACGTAGGTCGACACGACCTTACGCCCGGTCTCGGGCGCCCCCGTCAGCCTGCGGTAATTTTCGGCGATCATCGCCTTCTGCTTGAGCATCGAAGGTTCCTTGATCACCTCGACGGGTGTTTTGTCCGCGCTCATGCGTCGCTCCATAGTTTGATTGAATCGGCGAAGGTGCCGGCCTGCTCCCGAATTGGCTGCATCTGGCCGGAATTCTCCGCATATTTGAATGAGATGTAGGGGATGTTGTTCCGAGCCATGGCCTTAGCCAGCATCGGGCGGTCGAGCAGCGCCGGATCGCAGAAGCTGGGTGCGGCGAAGATCACCCCTTCGGCGCCGTTGTCGCGCACCGACTCGACCAGATATTCACCTTTGAGCGCACCGTCCGGCTGGTATTTCGCCGCGGTTTCCATTGAACCATGCAGGAAGGCGGTGGCGAGATTGTTGACCGGGTCGCCGTCCAGGGGCACGTCGTCGAGCAGCCACCGGTTCACCAGCATGAAATCGTCGTCGACGATGTAGCAGCCGGCCATCTCGATCGATTTAATTAAGTTGAGGGGCGGCTGTTCGCAGAACGAACCTTGGAGGACAATTCGGCAATTATCGCGCATCGCCCGGTCCTGCGCTTCTGCCGCGGCGAGATAGTCGACCAGCAGCTGGTTGTGGTCCTCGACCGGGAGCACCATGCCGGCCCGGAGCAGTAGATAGACTTCCGACGACGGCGCCTTCCACGGCGCCTTGACGCGATAATCGTAGAGGTCGCGAGTCAGACGCCGGTTCTCGTTGTAGACGGCGACGGAGCGGCGGATATCGTCGTCGCCGATGGTGCGGCCCGCGACCTCCTCCAGTCCGCTGCGCAGTTCCTGCAACTCGTTGACGTAATAATTGCCGCCAATTTCGTCGTCGTAATTCTGCGGGACATCGAAATAGCGGACATAGACGTCGGGGAACATCAGTTTCCACATTCCCGACAAATTTCGGATTACATCGCAGATGCTGGGGAACAGTAGCCCATCGACGAAATCCAACCGGCCTGTAACCCCCAGTTCGATCGTGGAACGCGGAATGCGGCAGATGTAACTTTGATAATAGGCGTCGCCGTGGATCACCTCGAGCTGGTCGCCGCCGCCAAGAATACCGACCGGCAGCATGCCACCGGCGTGGATAATTTCGCGGGGCACGTACACCGGCATGAAACCGATGACTTTGCGGGCGGGGTCGGCGGCTTTCCAGTTTCGGACCGCTGTAAAGTCGATGTCGTCGAATAGGGCCTGACAGCGGTCGATAATTTCAGTTGTCGTCATGCGTCTGTCTTTCCTGAAGCCATTGACGGGGCCTTCCGGGAGTAGGAAACGCGCCTTTAGAACACTCCTTCATTCAAATAATGTAAAATGGTACCGGAATGCGTATTTACTGGTCAATGGGTCTCAAGCTGCTGCGACATTATGACCAGCCTGTCTGACATTGGGCTGCGGAAGCAATTGACCCAAACCGAATTAGAGGTAAATTCGTGCGGATATACCTATTTGATCGGAAATTCGCCGAACCATGGACGCCGAGAAAGTCGACCGATCCGCAATTCGCATCCGCACCGCGGGTGTGGGCGATCTTCAATCGATTACCGCGCTCGACCGGAAAATCACCGGCCTCGCGAAGCCGGATTATTGGCGCGATCTCATTCGCCGCTATGGCGGACGCAAACGGGAGCGGCATTTCCTGATCGCCGAAAGCGGTGAAGAGATGGTCGGCTTCATCATGGGAGAAGTCCGCGCCTGGGAATTCGGATCGTCGCCCTGCGGTTGGGTTTTCGCCGTCAATGTCGAACCGGACAAGCGCGTCGGCGGCATCGGCACGATGCTTTTCGACGCGCTTTGCGACAGATTTCGCAAGAACGACGTCGCCACGGTGCGAACGATGCTGGCGCGCGACGATACGCTGATCATGTCGTTCTTCCGTAGCCAGGGCATGATGGCGGGTCCCTATATAGAGCTCGAGGCCGCACTTGATTGATCGGACAGCCGGAAAGATATGCCTGTGAGACTGCAAACCGCTTCGCGGCTCGCGCTGCTCTCGGTTCTTGATCTTGCCGCCGACCCGGATCGGCAGCGCTCCGCTGGTGAAATTGCGGCAGCGTACCGCGTATCACTCAACCATCTGGCCAAGGTTCTGCGCGATCTCAGTCGCGCCGGTCTTGTCGAAGCCGTGCGGGGCGTTGGTGGCGGCTATCGTTTCTGCGGCAACGCAAAACGCACGACGCTGTTGGACATTATTGAAATTTTCGAAAATGTCAGCAGCGACGCAACAGTCGGCCCGGACGGTGAAAAGGGGTCAGGAGCGGAGGCCGCTTTGTCGCTTATTCTAAAAGAGATCGACGACACTGTGCAGGCCACGTTGCAGTCCATCACGATCGACACCGCGGTGAAACTCACTCGGAACCTGCCTTCTCTCAGTTGATGCAGATCAAAGCGGGGTTGGCGCGTTGCCGCAATGATGCCGGAATGACCGATGACTTCATTTCGCGATACGACCGCCGTGTCCCCCGCTATACCAGCTACCCGACAGCCCCGCATTTTGTAGCGGATATAACAGCGAACCACTATCGGAAGTGGCTGGCTGAACTGGACCCGAAAGACCCGATTTCGCTGTATCTACACATCCCGTTTTGCCGAGAAATGTGCTGGTATTGCGGATGCAGTACGCGTGCGACACGGCGCCAAGAACCAGTTTCCGCATATTGCAAACGGTTGTTGGCGGAAATTGAGCTGACGGCCAAGGCCCTGCCGGACATTATGTCCGCCAGCCACATCCATTTCGGCGGCGGGTCGCCTAACATGCTGGCGCCGGATGATTTTTCCGCCGTCATTGCGCGGCTGCGGCGCCACTTCAATCTTACCGGGGACGCCGAAATCGCGGTCGAGATCGATCCTCGCACGACAACGGACGCCTTTATCGACGCGTGCAGTCGATCCGGCGTGACCCGCCTCAGTCTCGGTGTCCAGGATTTGAATGCCGACGTGCAAAAAGCCGTGAACCGGATACAATCCTTCGCGTCCGTTGCGCGGATCGCCGACCGGGCGAAAGATAGGGGCATTGAAGACATCAATATCGACCTGATGTACGGACTGCCTGGCCAAACGCCGGAGAATATTCTGAACACGATCGACCGCGCCCTGACATTGGCGCCAACGCGACTTGCGCTGTTCGGTTACGCCCATGTGCCGTGGATGAAGCCACACATGCGGTTGATCGACGACTCCGCTCTGCCCGACGCGGACGCGCGCTGGAAACAGGCCGAGATCGCGAAGAACCGGCTCGCCGCGCGAGGTTATGTTGCGGTCGGCATGGACCACTTTGCGCGGCCGGACACGCCGCTTGCCAAGGCCGTGGCTGTGAAGTCGCTGCGCCGGAACTTCCAAGGATATACGACGGATGGCGCGGGGACATTGCTGCCCTTCGGTGCTTCCTCAATCGGGCAAATGCCGCAGGGTTACGTGCAGAACGATTCCGATGTCCGGCGGTGGAGCGCGGCGATCAATTCCGGAACATTCGCTATCGCCAAAGGTCTCGAGACGAACGCCGACGACCATATGCGGCGCCATATCATCGAGCGTTTGATGTGCGACATGGTTGTTGACGCCGGCGGCATTGCGGCGCAACGCGGGTTCGCGTTGACCGATATTCAGGATTCTTTGGCGGCGCTTGCGCCGATGGTCACGGATGGCTTGGTCGTCCTCGATGGGGCCGTTGTCCGAATGACCGAAAAGGGCAAGCCGCTGGTCCGCGCGGCCGCCGCGGCCTTCGATCGATATTTCGCCACGAACGATGGCCAAACGCCGCGGCACGCCCGTGCGGTGTGACGCCACGAGAACCGGGTTCCTTCCTGTCGGTTGTCGAAGCACGCGACAGCCAGACACCGACGGTATCGAGTGCCACCGGAACGCACTGTCGGGCGCAGGCAACAGCGCTCACCGGCGCTTTCTCTGCAAAATTGGCGCGGAACCGCGGCGCGCCCGCAAGGCAGTGGGATAGCAATGCCGGAAACCGACAGCACGCGCGACGATCCCGCTGTCGACCGAGAACTCCAGCTGTCAGGGGTGCTGTCGGTTGCGCCGGATGCGATCATCGCCGTCGGCGGTGACGCGAAAATCCGTATCTTCAATGCGGGCGCCGAGAAATTGTTCGGTTATCGAGCCAAAGAAATCATGGGCCAACCCCTTGAAGCGCTGATCCCGGCCCGCTTTCGGACGGCGCATGCGACCCACATGAATCGCTTCCAAGCGTCTCCCGAGCAGAGCCGGCTGATGACCGATCGCAGCGTGATCGTCGGCGTTCGCGCGGACGGTTCAGAGTTCCCCGCCGAGGCGTCCGTGTCCAAATTGGAGATGGACGGCGAGACCATTTTGACCGTGATGCTGCATGACGTGACGGCCCGGAAACAGGCTGAAGCCGAACTGATCGCCGCCAAGGAACAGGCCGAACAGGCGCTGGTTCAGGCCGAAAAAATGGCGGCGGTAGGCACGCTCGCGAGCGGCATCGGGCATGAAATCAACAACCCTCTCTATGCGATTCTCGGCGCGGCCGAGGCGATTCGCGACGGTGACGATCCGGCGCGTCGCGCGGCGCACGCGCAAGACATTATCGATCGCTGCAAACATATCTCGGGGATCATCAAGAACCTGACCAGCTACGCCCGGCCCGCCGATCGGCACGGCCTTGAGCCGGTCGATGTCAACGAGGTGATCGCGGAGGCCATCGCGATGGTCCGGCTGTCGTTCCATTCGGATGTGATGACGTTCGATCAGCGGCTCCACCCGGTGCCGGCGGTCTATGCCAAGGCCGAAGACGTCCAGCAGGCATTTTTCAATGTTATTCGCAATGGTCTACAGGCGATGCGCGGTGAGGGAACGCTGGTAATCGAGAGTGTTCTTGATGGAGGTCAGGTAATCGTCCGCGTTCGGGATACTGGCGTCGGGATCGCGCCTGAGGATCTGGCTAAAATTTACGACCCTTTCTTTACGACCAAGGGGCCGGAGGAAGGGGAGGGTATCGGGCTTTTCGTGGTCCGGCAGATCGTCGAGAAATATGGCGGCACGATCGGGTATGAAAGCCGCGTGGGCGAAGGAACGACCTGCACAATCTCATTGCCGATCCGGGTGCCAAATGGAGAGGACCTTTGACATGAAGCGCAAGATCCTTGTAGTCGAGGACGAGGCGGAAATCCGTAAAACGATTTGCCTCCAGCTTGAAGGCAGCATTTACGAGGTGCTTGAGGCGGAGGATGGCGAGAAGGGTATCGAGTTGCTCGACAACGAGAATATCCTCGAGGTCGTCGTAATCATTTGCGACGTTCGTATGCCCAAACTCAACGGCGTCGAGGCAGTCGCCTACTTCCGAGAAAACTACCCCACGATCCCGATCATCGTGTTGACCGGCTATCCGGACACGCAATTGGCGATCGATTTCATGAAAAGCGGCGTAGTCGAGTTCCTGGTCAAACCGGTGGAGAAAAAAGAACTGTTGGAGGCAGTTGCTAGGGCTGCCCGTCAGCACAGCCTGTTCGGCGGGTCTCCGTCCGGCATTTGACGTCCTGGTCCGTCGACGGCGGGCCCTCTCGCCGACCCGTTGGCGCGGCCGCCCTTCCCGCGTCGATTAACAAAGTCCTCTTCTTCGACGGACGATGTTCTTGGCCGCTGTTCGGCGGCTGGTTTGATTTAAGTCATATCCATGTCCGGACATAGGGGGCACCGTGAGCGACAGCCCAAGTGACAACAACAAAAATTAGGGCGTGATACAGGGGAGACAGGACATCAAGACGACCGAGTTGGTTAATTTCGCCTCCGACCCGGCATTCGCTCTGGATAGCGAAATGCGGGTTTTAGGCTGGAATTCGGGCGCTGCGAGATTGCTGGGTTATTCAGCGGCGGAAGCGACCGGCCAGAGGTGCGGGCAGGTCCTACAGGCGTACTATCCCACGGGAGAACCGCTTTGCTCGATGATGTGCGAGGGCCGCGAGTGCATTTCAATCGGTGAGAAGTGGAACATCGGTACCTGCCAACTCAGGCATAAGAATGGCCAGATGATTACCGCAGGAATCAGCACGCTGGTGATACCAGAGGAAGCGAGAGAGCAAGACCAGGAAGCAGCGATAGCGGTCGTGTTTTTACGTGAAGCGGGCTGGGTGAATCCTAAACTGGTTGGCAAGCAACCGCTCAGAATCTTCACCCTTGGGCATTTTGGCCTAGCCATCGCGGGCACGGGGTTGGAGGTCGATAACTGGAAGCGCCAACAGGCGGTACTGGTCTTGAAATTACTCGTGAACCAAGTCGGGCGCCCGGTGCATCGCGAGCGCCTGATGGACTGCCTGTGGCCGGACGCCGATACGACTCGCGGATGGCAACGCCTAAAGGTGACAATTTCATTCCTACGCGAAAAACTGCGTACCGGCGGTGCGCCCAGTGAAACCATCGAGACCGTTGGCCAGTCCTATATTTTGCGGCGCGACGCGGTCTGGGTCGATTCGGATGCCTTTTGCGATCTGGTTGCCGCCGGCTGGCGATCCCTAAAAGGCGGTGCCGTGTCGGAGGCTCGTTCCCGGTTCGAGGAGGCTCAAAGCCTTTATCGCGGCGATTACCTTGAAGACGAACCCTATATGGACTGGTGCGCGGAGGAACGCGAACGATTGCGCGAAGTCTATCTGGAAATGCTCGACGGTATGGCGAAGTGTTTCACCCAGGACGGCCTATACATGGAGGCCGTGCAGATTTGCAAGGCCGCGCTTCACAGTGACCCGGGACGAGAGAGTTTCCTCCGTTCCTTGCTGGAAAACCTCGTTAACCTTGGCCGCTCTGATTGGGCCGAAGTCCATTTTAATACTTGGCGCCGAAACCTCGACGAGGAATACGGGCTCCAACCGACCCCTGAAACGATGCGGGTCTTCGCCAAATTGATCGGTGACCGGACCGCCCGCTAGTGTCCTGATCGTGAAATTCAAGGGACTGAATTTCGCGTGAATCAGCACACCAACTATTTGAACCTAGTGTGATTCAGATCCTAAAACTCGCCGCA
>Ga0315338_1004380_pt1 | contig 11237 bp, 9 predicted proteins | sample ASW8metaG_FD_204518 | JGI IMG/M metagenome (GOLD analysis project Ga0315338, IMG submission 204518) | Ammonia-oxidizing marine archaeal communities from Monterey Bay, California, United States - ASW #8 | ecosystem: Environmental > Aquatic > Marine > Coastal | place: USA: California | collected...
AGATATCCCAACCATTATCTGAATACCCCGCAAAGACCATAACATCATCATTATCTGAGAGACTAATTTGGAATAAACCGGTAAGTATGTTAGTTAATGGTTCAACCTCATCGTTATCCATGTCATGCCTGTATAGATTTGATATACCGCTTTCATCAGATGTATAAAACAGCACATTACCCGTGTTTGCCCAGACCGGGTAATTTTCATTGGCTTCAGTATCTGTAATTCTTTGTAAAGAATTATTTGAAATATCAAAAGTAAATATGTCAGTCTGGAAATACGTTATTTCAAATATAAGTAAATCATGACCAGCTAAATTATTTTCGTTTTTATTACGACTGGAAACATAAGCAATATTAGTACCATCGGAACTCCATACAGGTTCTGAATCTGAATAGATATCGTTTGTTAAATTTATAAGTGTTTTATTTTTCAGATCATAAAGATAAATATCGCTGGCATTTGCTTTATTGCCTACAAATGCAATTTGTTGACCATTGGGACTCCAGGCTGCTGAAAATATACCATCCAAATCAAAGGTTAGTTTTTCCTTATTGCGTGGTTTTTCTACATCGATCAAATACAATGCATCCTGTACACCAGCCTTTGCCGCAATGACAATTTTTCTACTATCTGGAGACCACGATATTCCGGGTTGTAGCCATTTTAATTCCTCAAAATCCATGGATCGGTTACCTTTAACTAGTTTGCGGATATTTTTCCCATCCGTTGCATCAATAAGGGAAATGTTAGCAATCCCTGATTTATCTTCCAAAATAGCAATCTTACTGCCATCGGGTGAAATTGCTGGTGATATGTTATAGTAATTATTTTTTTCTTTATGGTCCGTCAATCTGATAGTGATATCCTCAATTTCCTCACGACCATTTATATCCGGCCAATATTCTTTTTTCAAGTATTTTTGCCACTGTTTTGTCAGCCCCTTGAAATCCATTCCTATTGCTTTTTCAAAGCCTTTCTCTGCATTTTGGGTGAATTTCATTGCGGTGAATACTTCGCCGATTTTTTCCCGTCCATATTTTTCGGCAATGAATCGCCAGACTGATTGCCCCCCCTTATATGCAAGAAAAGATTCCAACTGCTCTACTGTAGGCATTTCCTCATGAACGGCTAGATCACGTAAAATCATATCTGCCTGTGTATCCCAGTTCATAGAAAGATATTCTGCCAAACCTTCATTGGCCCACAACGGAACGCGCAGCTTTACCCTCCCAGAGTATACGTTCTGCGCAGAACCATAAACCATGTCATTGATAACAGCATGTACTAATTCATGATGGATCACATGACGGAACTGCTGGTAGTCACCTTCAAAAGGAATAACTACACGGTTCTTGAATAATTCAGTAACGCCGCCTATTCCTTCTTGCATATATGGTAAAATAACATTTGTTTGCTGGAAATCATTATGTGAGTGATAAATAATTATTGGTACACGTTTTCGTAATGTCCAGCGTAGATGCTTGGATATTTGTTCATAAGCTTCTTCACCTTTCTCTGCAGTGAATTGTGCTAGATCGATACCATCACCATAATAATAAATATCAAAATGAGGAGTTGTAATAAAAGACCAATTAAAATTTCTATACTGGACCTTATTTTGCCCGAAAGATTGACCTACAGCTAGATGACTAGCTAGGATCATAATACCTATAATTACCCTAAACATGATATTGGTACTTTAATTTACTCTACAAGTTCGAAAATTTTGACACTATTTATTTGTCAATGTTAAATATGGATATGAATTGAATTTGATTGCCTATCCTAAATCTTACAGTTTAGTTTCAGATGGTATGCAATTGCCGGTCTATTTTATTTCAGATGCTCATCTCATGGATCAGTTGTCCAAAAGTGAAACAAATAACCAAAAACCACTCTATCGTTTTCTTGACCATATAAAACATACTGGTGGAACGCTCTTTATCAACGGTGATTTGTTTGATTTCTATTTTGAATATAAGGATGTAATTCCAAAAGGTTATTTCCCCATATACAATCAATTATATACCTTGAAAAATTCTGGTATTGAAATCCATTATATTTTGGGAAATCATGACTACTGGGTTATGGATTTCATGAAAAATTATTTAACAACACAAACATACGAAAACGATGTAACGCTGGAATTAAATGGTAAAAAATTCTACATTTCACATGGTGATGGCTACCTTTCTTGGGACCATGGATACAGATTATTGAAGCGTATAATTCATAGCCGGCTATTTATATGGTCTTATCGCTGGATCCACCCGAACATTAGTTTTAAGATTGCCAGTTGGATCTCCAAGCGCGGTAAACACTATGACCATTCAGATGAGTATAATCAGCGCGTACTAGATGAAATGACTGAACTTGCGAAGAAAAAAGTTCGGCAAGGTTTTGATTATCTTGTTTTAGGGCATTATCATCAGGCTATTGATCAGTCAGTTGAAAATGGAAAATTGATTATTTTAGGAGATTGGCTATCATTTTTTACATATGGCTATTTTGACGGTACTGACCTCACACTCAAAAAATGGGTCGAACATGAAACGTAGTAAGGCATTAATCCTACTACTGTTGCTATCATTCACCCTTAATAGTTGTTCATTTATCAAAAAGCTTTTCCCTGGTAAACAAGAGGAAGCTCCTAGTGTTACTTTTGAATTAATCGATAAATTACGGATTGCTTACGAAGACGGTCGGATTCAGGCTCTTGAAGAGTTGATTTCAATATATAATGATAGCAGCTTACCCTTCGAGGCACGTATTGAAGCAGGTAAAGTACTTGGAGACTCTCAACATCCCACGGCACTCAATGCGATTGCACAGGCGGTTTCAAGTGGGGCAGCTCTAGATATAACTTTCATGGAGGAATCCATAAAACTACTAGCAAAATTCAGAGAAAACCCTAAGGCAGCAGAAGCTATGATCCAAGGCATGGAAAATATTGAGCTAAAAACTAACAGTTTACACATGACACTGGTAAGAAGCCTGAATAAAATCCGTGTGGAGGACCAAGTATTGGCATTACTTGACCTTTATGAGATCGCTCATGCTAATGTTGAACGAACCGATCAGCTTTTAGCTGAAACATTGGGGGCAATTGGTACAGAAGAAGTAGTTCCAATATTAGTAAGTATCGCAAAAAATCCTATCTTAAAAATTGGTGTTCGAAACCGTGCAGTAGAAATTCTCGGTAAAAAAGACCCTGGTGAGGTGGCTAATGCATTTGCCGAGTTGTTAAATGATCCCGCTACTAATTTAGAAGTGCGGGAATTCGCTTTAAATACTATGCGTGGTGTGAAACAAGAAAACCTTATTCTAGCTTTATTAAATACATATAATGCGGGCCGTAGCGAATATTACAGTCTTCTGAATACCCTACTAGAAACACTGGGAAACTTCGATGACCCCCAAGTATTTAAAGCCATTATCCAAATTGGTCTAACTGATGATCTACCCATTGATTTAAGAATAAAAGCTATTGAAAGCCTTGGAGGATTAAATAATCCAAATGTAATCCCAAGATTTCTGCCACTATTAGCAGATGCAAAAAACTATACACTCCATAGTTCTATTGTTCAGATGGTCGGTAGGTTAGGTAAACAGGATCTGTATCATGAAGAAATACGTCGATTAGCATTTGGCGCCCATATGAAAGAAAGCCAATACATTGTACCATAGAGTAATTGCAACCATTCTGTTAATTCAATTTGGCTTAGCGCAGGATACTACTACTGCAGACCAGATTGAAGATCCATTTGAAATTGTGGAAGAGGATACGGCAACATTTAATATATTAGATACTACACTGATCCCCATACCAGAATTACGAGATGATAGAGATACACTTGCTCTACTTCCCCCCGGTAAGCCCTTTTTTAATTATGATTCAGATATAAAACAATTGCAAAACCAGATAGATTCATTGAGAGCTATAGTAAAAGTCATTGAAAAATATCAGAGTATGCCCACAGTCGACGAGGATATTATAAATCTAATTAAAGTTCCTGATTTGCAACATCGCATTGAACTAACAAATGGTACTGTAATTTTAGGTGAAATAATTGATGAAAATACAGATGACTTATTTATTCAGACTACACTTGGACGGTTAGTAATCACAAAAGATAAGGTGATCTCAGTACAGCAGGAACGCCCTCCTGGTCCCAAGGTTGAAATGGTCGGAGATCCTTTTGTGAATGTGTTTCCAGATCGCGAAGAAATTATCGGCACAGTAATTAATAATGGTGAGATACGAGCAGACTTTGTGCGCACAGAAGCAAAGCTCTGGTCTCCTACAACTCAATTAGTGGCTAAAGATTCAGCTTTTGTTGATGGCGCTATGATAACCTATAAATCAGGTGTTATCAGTGATACTTCAATTGACCCTGGACAAACTGCCAATTTCAAAATTGTGATTGAAAAACCTTTAGCACCAGAAGTAGAATATAGGACGTATGCTATCCGCTGGGTCCGTACGAATTAACCAATTATCTCAACAACGCCATTTTCCTGGTTTGGTAAAATGTACCTGCCTGTATCTGGTATAGGTAAATACCAGCACTTACTGGTTCTCCATAGTCATTAGTAGCATTCCATTGAATACTATTAAAGCCAGTATTTTGGACCTGGTTGACTAGTGTTTTTACTTGTCTACCTAGCAAATCATAGATGGTGATATTGACAAATATATTTTCTGGTAGATCATAGGGTATTATTGTTTCTGGATTAAAGGGGTTGGGGTAATTCTGGTGCAGGCTGTGTTTATCGGGGAGATAAGTCAAATCGTGTGTATTCATATATAGTTCAATAGGACCTGTAGGTTCCAGATTATGACCAGAAAAACCAAGATAATCAATTGGATAGCGATGCACCCGAAAAGTGCGATTCATATTAGAACCCTGTGGGCCACCTTGAACGGGTATTTCCTCTCCCTGATATAACGGTCCCGTATTTATTACAGGATTCACATAATCCCAGACCAGTGATCCTGCAGAATCTATTTCAAAATAATGACCTTGAGGCCCATCACATATCAAGGTATTACCATTTCCCAGACGGTGAGCACCTGAAATATTAGAAGCGAAAAAATCGCCTTGTGGTGTTGCTGTATATTGCCAGCTTAAAGAATCAGGGCCATACACACCGTTACTATCCAATGGGTAAAGATTATTTTCACTAATTGGCTGAGTAAATACATCGACAGACGTATACGAACCGCCAGGACGACCACTGCCATTATTAAAAACCATAATTATCGAACCATTTTCAATCCAGCGCGCATCATGCTGACCAAAAAACATTCGTTCATTCGAATTACCACCGATATATGCCTGGGGGTTCCCCCAGCGATAAAGTAAATCACCACCCTTTCCACTATTTCCGCCACTATGACTTGCCGCTTCAGCGGTAGTTGTGCTATGGTCGATTATCCATATTTCACCAAAATGATGTACTGATAACATTATCTGATCCAGTTCAGCATTATAATCTACCGCATTGATATGCAACCAATCTCCACCATCAGTATTGGGGCCAATAGGATAATTAATATTTACCAGTTCTGGGTGGTTAGATACAACGCCATAGTTGGCTTTTGATGAGTCATCATCCTGGATTATGTGATCCCATACATGCCATTCCCATACAACGCTGTTGCTATCGGGGTCCACCTCTATTATATGATCAGGCCAGAATCCAAATGGTTGTGAACTGCCACCAAGCAATATAGGATTTCGTCCATTTGCTATGGCCTCAGCATCAGTTTTATGTTCCCAGGCTATTAAAAGTACATTACCATTTGGCAGTGATTCAATATCATGGTGCTGCCAATATTGGTTACTAAAGTAATCAAATTCCCAAATTAAGTTTCCATCCCAATCTATAATTTCAACTCCACCTCCACGACCTCCAGTTTGAAAATATTGTCCCTGTAATCTCCGGGTACGCAACAAGTCTCCATTTTCTAAAATATATACTGAAAGACCTGGTCCGTACTCACTGGGCCATGATTGTACCAATTCTCCATTATTATCAATGAGGTAGGTTACATTATAAGACATGGGCGCAAATAATGTGTAACCCGGCGCAGCAGCAGTAGTATTCAAGAAAAGTCCTACCGTTTGCTCCTGGCCTTGGCCAATTAATGCACAGACTATAGCTAGAAAATAAATTATTTTGTGAATATTCATTTCTTTATTCCCAACAAAATTATATGCATCAAGGCCTATTTGACTAATAACAAAGAAATAACGTTAAATTATTATTTTATCGGTATTATTAAGATATAATTACTGATTCATAGTGAAGATGAGATTTATAAACATATTATGATGAGGCAAAATTACCTCCTGATATAATAATACCAACTTTTTTGTCTTTGAACATCTGCTTGTTTTCTATTAGAGCTGCTAATGGTACAGCAGAAGATGGCTCTATAATATCCTTCATATTTTTGGTCATCACCTTCATAATCGGTAAAATTTTATGCTCCGGAGCAGTAATAATATCTTTCACATATTTTAGAATTATTGGGTATGTTTTTATACCTAAAGATGTTCGTAAACCATCAGCAACTGTATCCGGATAATTAGATGGAATGAGTTTTTTTTGCTCAAAGGATTGACGAGCGTCGTCCGCAAGCGCCGGTTCAGCACCAACCACATTTATTTTTGGTGTTATTTCTGATACCGCGACTGCTATGCCACTTATTAAACCGCCACCGCCGATAGGCACAAGAACCATATCAAGATCTGGTACTTGTTCAAGCAATTCCAATGCAACCGTACCTTGTCCAGATATAATTCGATAATCATTATATGGATGGATAACTGTTGCACCAGTTGCTTTCTGTACCTCTAGTAAAGTTTTCTCGCGGCTTTCAACTTGGGCTTCACATTCAACAATCTTAGCACCTAAATTTTCGATCAAATTTCGTTTAAATGACAACGCATTCTTGGGTAGTACTACCGTGGCATTTATGCCACGAATTTTTGCCGCTAAGCTTAGAGCCGTCCCATGGTTTCCTGAGGAAACTGTAACAACCCCGTTATTTGCTTCATTATCACTTAGGCAAAATACCGCATTTACCGCTCCACGAATTTTAAATGACCCAGATCGCTGCAGATTTTCGCACTTGAAGTATAATTCTACACCTGCATTTTCATTTATTTCTGTATTTGATTTAACGGGTGTTTTAAGGACATGCGTGTTTATTCTATTGTGTGCATCTCGAATTGTATTAATAGTTACCTGCATAGTATTTTTCTATAGAAACATAATTTCAAAAACTGGCAATAGCTTGTATTTCCTTTGTAATGTTAATATTTTTAAACAATGTTTTTTGATCATATACTAATTTATGATCGAAAGCAGTCAATAACCGAGGTTGAAAAGGGGAATTTTAGGAGTAATCTATGACTGACCCTATTAGCAATATTGAGGGTGATATCCATGTCAATGGAACATTATCATGCGATGGTGATCTAATAATTGATGGCCAGCTTAAAGGTCAACTATCAGTAAAAGGAAATCTTACAATCACAAAAATAGGCAATGTTGCCGCTAATACAGAAGCGGCAAAACTTACGGTTGCAGGAAATTTGAATGGAAAAATAAAAGCTGATAAAGGTGTATTAATTAAATCATCGGCAACCGTTGTTGGTTCCGTTGAAACTAATAATATAGTAATCGAAGACGGAGCAGATTATTCAGGTACGATCAATATGAATGTGGAACTACCCAAAGGTTTATAAATAGTATTATGCAGGAGTAATCAAATCAAATGCCAGTAACTACAATCGGAAAGTCTTTAATCCTGGATGGAGAATTGCGGGGCACAGATGGTCTTTCAGTCCAAGGAATTGTAAAAGGGAAAATTGAAATCGATAACGCCATTACAGTCGAAAAAGGCGCGATTATTAAGGCCGACATCAAAGCGAAGGATGTGCAGATTTCTGGAGAGGTTAAAGGCAATATCAGTGCATCTGGGAACGTGCATTATATGGAAGATTGCACTGTTGTAGGAAACACAAGTACTGCAAGAATCCTTATCGCAGATGGTGCTTCTATTAAAGGTAGTGTCCATATCAATATTTAATTACTTATCAAATAATGAGCAAAAAAGTGCAAGAAAATATTACGATTTTTCATAAAGATATATCTTTCACGGGAAAGGTAGCAGGCGACGAAGCAATTGCAGTGGCTGGACACATGGAGGGGACCATACAAACTTCGCAAGATCTTTCAATTGAAAAAACGGGTACAGTCAAAGCTGATATAAAAGCTGCTAGTGTAACTGTAAGTGGCGCTTTAGTAGGCAATGTTGATTCAAAAGGTGTTGTTTCGATTACAAAAACTGGACGTATGGTGGGAGATGTTAAAGCAAGCCGAATTATTATTCAGTCTGGTGCGCAATACAAGGGGTCGGTCATAACTAAGGCGAGTTCTGCAGGGAAAAATTCTCAACAAATTTCCCGTAAACCGGCTACCGGATCAAAAACAAAACGCTGATTATTATGCAGGGTACAATTACCCTTCCACCTTGCAATCTTATATTCTTTCGTAGCCCATTAAAATATATATATCAACTGTTTAAGAGCACCTAATTTGATTAAACCATGATAAGTCTCATTCTATCCGAAAACCATATTCATTATGCACAATGGGATACTATTGCTGGTGTTCAATCAATGGATCTTGTTGGATCAATTCCATTAAAGACACCCCTTTCGGAATATAAACCAGGCACAGAAGAATTTACCTCTATGATTGGAACAGAATTCAGCAAACTCTCTATGCACATCGATATGGTTAGTAAAGAAGTATTGTTAACAATTCCTGATTGGATCGTGCATCAGGAATTCATCACACTTGATAAAGACTTGATCGCCCCTGAAACTCGGCAGTATCTCGAGTGGATTTCTGATAATAGGTGGGGCGGTAAAGCTTCTCATTTTACTACACTTGGTTATTGGGTAAAGTCCGATCAACTGGATAAGAATTATGTACGTAAGACACTAATTCCAGCAAATGTTGTGGGAACGCTGAAGCTCACCATTGCAGAACAAGGCGCTAAACCTACTTGGATGGGTACGAATTCGGAAGCGCTCTTAAATGCCCAAGAAAAGGGTGATATTATACTGGTGAAATCGGCGGGCCTATCCTATGAATTATTCTATCGCTATAAACAGGAAGTAGGTTGGGCAAAAATACGGTTTATTAAGAACATTCCTCATATTCAATCAATTCGTGGTCGAAAACGTTCTGTTACGACTTTACTTAAACGGTTAAATCTTTATATCAATGGTGAAACTGATTGGCTTGGTTACGATATTGCTTATATAAATCAATTGAGTTCGGGCAGAAAGAAATACTGGGAACGAGGAAGGCAATATAGTGATTCCCGAATGCTGCAACCATTTGATAAAGTTAATCTCAGTGGTGAAGTTTCCTTTGAAAATCTATCTGTCCTGCATTTGAATGTATTGATGGCCCTCATTGGCACTATTGATAAATTACCGTTAATAAACTTGTTTGACGAACCTGGTATTACTCAATACGAAGAGGGTATGAATATCCCCCAGATCCAAACGGTTGAAAAAGAAGAAAAAGTGGAAGAATCAGCAGATGAGCCTAAATCGGAAAAGCGTACCGTACATAGCTCTCCTTCCTCTTGGCTTCTATTCATTTTGGCTGTGATTGCATTTGCTTACTGGATTTTTTCTAAAGAATATCCTCAAACCATTAATTATAGAGATCACATTCTACAGCTGTCAAAGAATTCCTATGCAATGGCGGAATCGGTCGACCATATAATCGATGAAATAAATGACAGTACCCTGATTGAAGCAAAAGTCGTCGATATGCGTTTACATTTAGAAACAGTTAAGCACGATTCAATAAATCCAATCGAGTTCATTAATGGAAAAGAAACGGGGTTTACGCAAGAAGAAATAGTTTGTTGCGGTGGTTACAAGAATGTATATGACTATAGACTACGGTCCAATGATATGATCGCAGACAGAAACTGGCTAACCATTGATGATTTAAAAATTATATTTGAAGAATATCCTATTGATACAGAAGTTAGAGATCTATCAATGACTAACCGTAATTTTCTTACCTTTGATCGAATTGGCGTTCAAGCGAAGAACAAGGACGATCTAAAGAGAGCTCTTGAATTGTCAATCTCTCTAAGTGAAAACGTGTTGGTGAGAAAGATTGTAGTTACAAATGATCCAACAAATCCTAGTCTTAAGGGGAAATTATATATTGCTGTAATCCGCGAGCCATCATCTGGCTTTTGGATATTTGATATACAATCTTATTTAAAAGGAATAAAGGACTTTTTTATTCAGATGGATCTAAAATCTTTGCCGCAACAAATCAACGATTGGATTAGCCGGCTAAGGTGACCATAATTGCATTCTGTACATGAAGGCGATTCTCTGCCTGTTCAAATACAATAGAATAATCAGCTTCTATAACTTCATCTGTTACTTCCCTGCCCCGTTCTGCAGGTAAGCAATGCATAAATAACGTATTTTTACCAGTCGCAGCCATTAGATCTTCATTTACCTGGAAAGGCTGAAATATCTTTTCTCTCATTTCCGCTTCATCTTTTTGGCCCATAGATGCCCAAACATCTGTATATACTACATCAGTATTCTTCACAGAATTCGTGGGGTCATGACTAACTGAAACACTCGAAACACCTGCGCTAGATGATCCATTTACAGTATTACTATTAGGTTCATAATTCTCTGGGCAAGCACATACAAATTCCATTGGGAATTTTTGAGCCAAATGCAACCAGGAATGAACAATATTATTCCCATCACCAACATAAGTAACCTTTAAATCATCCAAAGATCCACGCGTTTCCCATATAGTAAATATATCGCTCATGACCTGGCAGGGATGATTATAATCCGTAAGGCCATTTATTACTGGAATTGTTGAGTTTTCAGCAAGTTCAAGAATATGACTGTGATCGAATAGCCGCGCCATTATTAAATCATTATAGCGGCTCAACAATCTAGAAATATCTTTAATTGCTTCCCGTTTTCCGATTCCAATATCATTTGGTCCAAGAAACAATGCATGTCCCCCCATCCATTCGAACCCTGTTTCAAATGAAACTCTTGTTCGCGCAGAGGGCTTAGCAAAGATCATTGCCAACGATTTATTATTAAATATTTTATATTTTTCTCGGTTACGAAATT
>Ga0315338_1004381_pt1 | contig 11232 bp, 13 predicted proteins | sample ASW8metaG_FD_204518 | JGI IMG/M metagenome (GOLD analysis project Ga0315338, IMG submission 204518) | Ammonia-oxidizing marine archaeal communities from Monterey Bay, California, United States - ASW #8 | ecosystem: Environmental > Aquatic > Marine > Coastal | place: USA: California | collected...
CCAAGGCGTTCTCCCGCGAGGTTAAGTGGTAATCTTGCCTCCACGGTAAACCCGTCCTGGGTTTCCCGCCAGAACCCGAAAATGCGTGATTCATATTCACCCGATGGAGCCAATTCTGGTTTGTTAGTCCGTTGAGCCCTGAGGGCGCCAGGTGCTGTGGTATGGAATAAGAGGTCGTAAAATTCTTCAGCATCCCTGCGTAAAACTACTCTGTCCCCATAGGGGGTTTCGCCGGGAGCGTTTTGATAGATAAGATTTCTATCGGTAAAACTTAGAAAAAAATATATGAAGCGATCGTATAACGCGAGCCAGAATTGTCCTCCAGCCCCAATCGGTACACTCGCTGTGTCCGGTATATCCCAGTCGTTTCGATAACCGTCTAAAAGCGGCTGACGGCTCAGGGGATGAGCATAAATTATTTGTTCCGTACCGGGAGATAAATTAGTGTCAAATATACTCAACTCCTGATCGCCCAGCGCCGCAGCCATGGTGCTTGCGCTAACAAGAAGAGATTGCTCGAGCCCTGATCGCAAAGCATCCTCAAGTTCCTGTACATAGCGATAGCCTGCCCACGGTAGAGCTAGGGTGAGCAATCCTAGCCCCAGCAATTGAGTGCGCAGAGACATGTTCAGCCCAGCAAAGGGTCTTGCTCGGTGACCCAGCGATAGCCCATGCCATAAACAGTCTCAATCGCGGGAAATTGCTTGTCGATAGCGGAAAATTTAGCCCGGATCCGTTTTATCTGTGAGGTCACACTTCCGTGGTCTAGGACAACATTGGCAGCTTCCATTAGCTGCTCTCGGGTTCGAACATGTCCTGGATACTTAGCCAAGGAGTGTACTACCCAGAACTCGGTCAGTGTGAGAGGTACCAAGGTGCCTTTCCAGGAAGCCGTGACGCGGTCAATATCTAGCTCCAGCGACCCTCTATTCAAAAGTTGAGCTTCCTTCTCTGTGGATGTTAGAGCATCCACCCGTCTTAGTAGTGCGGTTACGCGGGCCAAGAGATGCTCGAGACTAATGCGTTTACTGAGATAATCATCGGCGCCCAGTCTCAGCCCAGAGACTTCATCTAACTCGCTTTCACGTGCAGTAAGGAAAATGATAGGCAATTGGTCCGAGCGTGCTCTCAGGTCGCGGCACAAATCGAAACCACCCTCGACTTCACCTGCCAAATTGATGTCGATGATCACAAGGTCCGGGAGATGATTTTCAAAGGCTGATAGAGCGTCTTTACGGGTTGAATAACCGGCCACCCGGTAACCCTGCCTTTTTAAGGCCGCTAGATAGTTGTCACGAATAGCAACTTCATCTTCAACTACGGCTACAAGTTTTCCGGAATTCATCAATTTAATACAGTCTTATAGCCTGCCTCCACATATTGTGGGTGTTTCGCTCTGTCCAAGTCTCAATATACCAAGTCGAAACGTCACCTGTAATCCGTTAGATCATGCTTTGACTGAGTTGGACACGCGAAGGAGGGGCCAGTTAACCTAATCTTTTAAGGGAGTAGCTGGGGTCCCGGTGCGGTTCTAACCTCCCAATAAGTGGACCACTCTAAAGGAGGGCGCTGGACGATGCGCGTTAGAGCGTCATAAAGTTCTTTAGCTTGCTTATTGCGTTAGTTTCGATTTGTCGGATACGTTCTGCCGAGACGCCATACTCATCAGCCAATTCATGGAGAGTTGTCTTTTTCTCCCCCAGCCATCGACGCGCTACGATATCCCTACTTCGTGCGTCCAACTCAGTCAAAGCATGATCTAATCGATTATGTGCGGCGGACTGCCAGTCTGCTTTTTCTACTGTTTCCGCAGGGTCACTATTGGGACTAGGTAGATAAGCGACGGGGGCATAGTCCTCATCGTCAGTTGGGTTTGCATCGTAAGAAATATCATATCCTGCGAGCCGCTGTTCCATCCGCGTGACCTCGGCGGTACTGACTCCAAGATCTTTCGCAACGATTTCTGTTTCGGCTTGTGACAACCAGCCTAAGTTTTTCTTTGCCTTTCTGAGATTGAAGAACAGCTTACGCTGCGCTTTAGTCGTCGCGACTTTCACAAGTCGCCAGTTTTTTAAGACGTACTCGTGAATCTCAGCGCGTATCCAATGAACGGCGAAAGATACTAGTCTGACTCCAACCTCTGGATCAAACCGTTTTACGGCTTTCATCAAGCCGACATTGCCTTCCTGAACTAAATCACCCAATGGGAGTCCGTATCCAGAGTAACCACGCGCAATATGCACGACGAACCGTAAATGCGAGAGGATTAACTGTTGGGCTGCCTCGAGATCGTCTTTCTCGTGAAGTCGAGTGGCAAGCTCGAACTCTTCTTCTTTAGTCAGGACGGATACCGCACTCACAGCCTGGATATAATGATCCAGACTTCCGATCGGTCCGCCGAGCATAAGCTCGTTATCTCTAAGAGCAATAGCAGTGGTCACAATAGTCAGCCTCCTTGGGGGCGACGAATACTAGCACTCTAGGTCTTAGAGTGCTAAGAAGACTGTTAGTTCCAGGACTATTGTTATAAATTTATTAAAAAACAAATGCTTAAGTAGGTTCAATTCTGTGAAGATGGCGTGCTGTGGCGATCGCGGCACCAGCCCAACCCAGAATTGCGCCTGATCCGAGCAGTAGTGCCGTCTGTTCGACGCTGAGCCCCACCAGCCTGTAACCTGAGTCGTAGAGCTGAGCTAGCGACCGAGCGGGGGAACTGATGAGGCTGAGTCCGACACCAATGGTAATGGCTGCGACTATCCCACCGGCGAGCCCATGGCAGAACCCTAGGTATAAGAAGGGTCGCCGAACGTATCCATTGCTACCCCCAACCAGTTTGATAACTTCAATTTCATTTCGTCGATTATTGATCTCCAACCGGATGGTATTTCCGATGACGACAATAACGGCCAGACTAAGCAACACAGTGGCAATATCAGCCAATCGGCGAGCAAGCTCCAGAATTGAGCGGAGACGCTCTACCCATTCGGTGTCTAACTGCACTAGAGCAGTTTCATCCATTGCGTCAAGTGCTCTTGCCAGTGCCGCAACGTTCCCCTGAGCCCCTCCATCCGGTCGAACCACCAGTGCATGTGGCAGAGGGTTTTCTTCAAGAACATCTAGCGCTTCTCCAAATCCGGAGTAAGCTCGAAAATCTGCTAGTGCATCGGTACGATTGACTAGCGCCACTCGACTTACGTCATCCCGTGCCTCGATATCACGCGCTAACGTGCGCGCGCTTTCATCGTCTACGCTCATTTCGAGATAGACCGTGAAATCTACGGCTGCCTCCCAGGACCCACTTAAGACGCGCGCGTTATTTACCATAACTCGAAAACCTGAAGGTAATGCTAAGGCAATTGCAATAACCGCAATGGTCATAAGACTAGCGAACGGTTGATGTAATACCCTGCCGAAGGCGCCTGCAAACTCCTGGGCATGTAGTGATAAGTAGCGAGTGATCAAATTCATGCGGAGGACTAACAATCAGTATTCGGCTGAGGTTTATCCACGACCTTTCCTTGGTCGAGGCGCAACCGACGGTGGTCGAGCTTGTCTATAAGTTCGAGATCGTGTGTTGCAATGAGTAACGTTACACCAACTTCATTAAAGCGTTCGAAAAGCTGCATGATATCGAGAGAAAGTTCCGGATCGAGATTCCCGGTCGGCTCATCGGCAATAACCAATTCTGGCCTACTGGCCACAGCTCTGGCAATTCCAATACGTTGTTGTTCTCCACTGGATAATGATAACGGTGAGCTTTTCTCATACTCCAAAAGGCCCACTTGATCTAAAGCGGCGCGAACCCGGCGTTCCAACTCGCGATGTCTCAGAGAAGCGATCAACAATGGCAGTGCGACATTGTCGAAAACTGTTCTGTCATCCAGCAGTTTATGGTCTTGAAAGACGATGCCAATTCGTCGGCGAAAATGCGGAATGCGTCTGCGAGGAATGCGGGAAGTGTTCTGATTACCGACCAGCACTGTTCCTCGTGTTGGTCGTTCTATCAAAGCCACTAATTTCAGCAAAGTACTCTTACCAGCTCCAGAAGGACCGGTGAGAAAAGCCATTTCTCCTTTTTCCAAACTAAAGCTGACGCCAGAGAGAGCTTCTTTTCCAGCTGGGTAGCGTTTTCGAACATTCTCGAAACGTATCATGAAGTAGATTCCGCGAATAAGGCCTCAACAAATGCTTGAGGCTCGAAAGGGTACAGGTTAGTAACGTCATTACCCATGGATAGGAATCGAACAGGTGGTCCCAGTTCTCGTGCAAAGGTTAGCAGTATGCCTCCTTTTGCTATGCCGTCCAGCTTTGTTATAACCAGTTCCGTTCGCTTAGTGCGTTAAGGGGCAGCGTACACTCCTGCCCAGATTTCAGGGTACCGTAACGCTGCAGGATTATACTGGGCCTTGATCCTTCCTCAACGCTAAAGCAACGGAGGTATCTATGTCGAAGCGCCGTGCACATGGTTCCGATGGTGTTCGTATCATTGGTGGGGAATGGCGTGGTCGACGAATTCATATTTCCGAGCATAGTTCAGTTCGTCCGACGCCCGATCGTGTGCGGGAGACTTTGTTTAACTGGTTGGCTGGTATTCTTCCTGGACTGCGCTGCTTAGACCTATTCGCGGGTACCGGAGTACTTGGTCTTGAGGCACTTTCGCGAGGAGCCGAAAAAGTCTGGTTTATCGAGCGCGACCCAGCGCTTGTGAGGGTGCTCGAAGAGCAAGTTATGAGCCTGGCAGCGGATGCCCGGGTTATACAGGGAAATGCATTGGAGGTGCTTGCGAATCCCCCATCGAAACCATTTGATGTTGTGTTCGTAGATCCTCCCTATGTGATGGATCTGGCGGAGGTACTCCATAAATTGCCAGCCTGGGTAACGCACGAAAATCTCATCTATGTGGAAAGACCAACGCAACGGGGTGGGGATCCCTTGGCGGATGTGGTGGCCCTTGTCCCAGGCGCTAAAGTTATCAAGCAGGGCCGTGCTGCCCGTGTGACCCACGGTCTTTTGAGACTAGAGAAATGACGGTGACAGCCCTCGGGCGTAGAATGCGCTCAGTTTCTAGTTAGGGTTTATATTTGCGATGACTGTAGGAGCTGTTTATCCGGGGACGTTTGATCCATTTACTCGTGGTCATGAGGACCTCGTTCGTCGAGCTGCCGTGATATTTGACAAGGTGGTGGTAGCGATTGCAACGAGTCCAGAGAAGACGCCCCTATTCTCGTTGGAAGAGCGGGTGGGGTTAGCTACAGAGGCGCTACAAGGTGTGGAAGGCGTAATTGTTACGGGTTACGACGGGCTCACGGTAGATTTCGCGCGTGGTAATGATCTGCAGGCAATCATACGTGGGCTTAGAGCTGTTTCGGATTTCGAGTATGAGTTCCAGCTCGCAACCATGAACCGTCATCTGACGGAGCAGATCGAAACCGTATTTCTGACACCTACAGAGAATTTTACGTTTGTTTCCTCGAGTCTCGTACGAGAGGTTGCCCAGTTTGGAGGCGACATTTCTTCTTTCGTGCGCCCACACGTCGCTGCAGCACTTAAAACCAAGTTCGGACACTAGGGGTATGAGGGCGCTTTCTTTGCGACCTACTTCCCGGGTTTTTGCATGGCGTGGTGTAATCACAACTGTTGTGCTGTGTTTAGCCATTGCGGCACGCGCAAACGTTCTCCCAAATCGTGGGGCTGTTGCTAGCGCCCATCCACTTGCGAGCGAGGCGGGTGTCGAGATTCTTGAACGTGGTGGAAACGCGTTCGATGCAGCTGTAGCCGTGAGTGCCGCGCTTGGTGTTGTCGAACCCTACGGTTCAGGATTAGGTGGAGGCGTATTCTTTCTTCTGCATCGGGCCTCTGATGAACATGACATCATGATCGATGGTCGCGAGGTTGCTCCAGGTGCGGCACATGAGGACATGTATCTAGATGGAGACGGTAATCCGGTTCCAGGCGCTTCGCTCAATGGACCACTGGCTGCGGGGATACCTGGATTGCCTGCCGCGTTGGTACATCTTGCAGAAAATTACGGCCGACTTTCTCTTAGCGAATCACTGCAACCAGCTATTCGTTACGCTGAGGAAGGGTTTCCTGCTTATCAATGGCACCTCACCCGTGTGGAGCAACGCGCTCATATCATGAACGATACGGCCTTAGAGGTTTTTCTGCCTGGCGGAAATCTACCGAGTGAGGGTAGTTTAATCAGACAGCCTGACCTTGGCGAGACGTTGCGAGCCCTGGCTAGTGAAGGACGGGACGGGTTCTATCGTGGTGTAGTGGCCCAGAAACTCCTTGATGGCGTTCAAGTTGATGGTGGGATTTGGAGTGCGGAGGATTTGGCCAACTACAGAATTATCGAACGAGAGCCTCTCGTGGGGACTTATAAGGAGGTTACGATTGTATCCGCGCCGCCGCCTTCGGCGGGCGGTATTGGCTTAATAAACATGTTTAACATGCTGGCTGGATTTGAACTTCCGGTTGCAGATCGTGTCACTCGTACTCATCTGCTGGTAGAAATTATGCGGCGAGCTTTTCGAGATCGAGCCCAGTATTTGGGGGATCCTGACTTCATCAATATCCCATTAGCTATGTTACTGCATCCGTTTTATGCGGCGGGACAACGTGCAAATTTACGTATCGACCAGGCGACGCCGAGCACCAGTCTGCAGGGAATACAACCAGCGAATACAGGTAGCGGCGATCAGACTAGCCACTTCTCTATACTTGATACGGATGGCAACATCGTTGCCGCAACACAGTCGATTAATTTTTCTTACGGTAGCGGTTACATGGCACCCAGGACGGGCGTGTTGCTGAATAATGAAATGGATGATTTTTCAAAGAAGCCTGGGATTTCGAATGGTTATCAATTGTTGGGTTCTGCAGCCAATAGTATTCAGCCTGGGAAGCGGATGTTGTCGAGCATGACACCCACGATTCTAAAAACAGACGATGGCGTTGCAATACTGGGAAGCCCTGGGGGTAGTCAGATCATTACAATGGTATTTCTGGCAGGAGTAGCTTGGATCGAAGGCGCGGATGCGATGGAAATGGCTTCAAGACCCCGCTTCCATCATCAATACTTTCCGGATCGAATACTTTTCGAAACGGCCTCCTTATCAGCTGATGAGCAGATTATTTTAGAATCGATGGGACATACTCTCACGCCTAATCGTCGGACCGGGGGCAACGGAAATTTGCAGATTGTGACTTGGGATCGTAGGACTGGGAGTGTAGAGACTGCATCGGACCCTCGTGGTGTCGGTGAGCCACGCTTTTTCGAGCCTTAGCGCCACGTTTTCAATGGGACTGTGCCGTGTTAACGCTGACACTTCGGGCAATAGTAGGTTGCCCTTTGCCCGATAGTCCGGACCCTGATCGGGGTAGTACAACGCGCACAGGGATTCCCCGCCCTGTCATAAACATTCAGTGAAAGCTGAAAGTAACCCGGTCGTCCATCGCCACCAACAAAATCTTGAAGGGTTGTGCCGCCAGCCCGAATTGCATCCTTCAAAACTGCTTGTACTTCATGTACGAGTTTGTCTATACGTTTTCGTGATATTCGCCCAGCCGGGCGCGCAGGGTGAATGCTTGCTCTAAACAACGACTCATTTGCATAAATATTGCCAACACCAGCGACAATTCGACCATTCATTAAAAACGACTTCACTCCAACGCGACGGCGCCTAGAGATTTTCCAAAGATAATCGCCTGTGAAGTCAGGCCCGAGAGGCTCGGGCCCCATATTTTTCAACAACCAGTGTTCGTCAGGCTTAGTAGAGAAATGAAGACTGCCAAAGCGTCGTGGATCGTTGAATCGAAGCAACTCACCTGAAGAGAACTCAAAGTCAATATGATCGTGCTTGGAGGGGTGAGTTGGGACGGTAAGATAACGGAGATTGCCAGACATGCCTAAATGCAGGAGTAGTGTGCCTCCTGTTGTCGATATTAAAAGATACTTTCCTCGTCTTGAAAGATCTGTAATTGATTGGTTTTGAAGCTGGTCAGAGATTGAGGGTTGAACGGGCCATCGAAGTCGTTGCTCACGAATTAAAACATCTCTGATCGTTTTCCCAATGACGAGAGGGGCTAATCCCAGGCGTGTAGTTTCTACTTCTGGCAGTTCGGGCATGAGAGGAGCTTACGCAGCTCCAACCCTTAGCGCCACAGGATCCTAAAAGCTATTTTTAGCTACGCTCTTTAGAAAGCGAGCGTTACTTAATCTTGGTTTCTTTGTACGTGACGTGCTTACGGACTCTAGGATCGTACTTTTTGACTTCCATCTTTTCCGGATGGAGGCGCTTGTTTTTGGTGGTAGTGTAATAGTGTCCAGTTCCCGCAGAGGACATGAGTCGAATTTTCTCTCTCATCGTTATCCCCTAAACTTTTTGTCCCTGCTCACGAAGGTTTTTAACTACCTTCTCAATGCCGAGCTTGTCGATAATACGTATGCCCTTGCGTGAGACCGTGAGCTTAACAAAACGTTGTTCTCCCTCTAGCCAGAACTTCTGGGTATGAAGGTTGGGTAAGAAACGCCGACGGGTCTTGTTATGCGCATGGGATACGTTATTCCCCGACATAGGCTTCTTTCCTGTCACTTGGCAAACTCTAGACATGGAGCAAGACCCTTTAAGACCATGAACAAAGAGGCCGGGACTATACCTGCTGACCGGGCTCGGATCCAGCCTAAGCCTAGGTTGTCAGGGATTGAACGGTCTCGGGGCATATTGGCGGTTGGCGCATATGCGAACTTCGATTCGCAAGGAACTCAACGCATTGAAGTACAATCCTGGACCACTGGAGACTGGGAGCCATTAGTGAAGATAGCCGTGTTGTTAGGTGGCACCAGCATGGAGCGAGACGTCTCTGTCGCTAGCGGTTCCCAGGTCATACATGCGCTGCGTCAAGCTGGGCATGAGGTGGTCGCCATAGAATCAACGCGAGGGGTGCTCTCGCCCACTGAGGAACGTGAACTCCTGGCCACAGATATCAATCAGGCGCCTCCCGATAAGCTTGGCGAGACAGATGAAGGTCTTGCTAAGGTAGTTACAGCACCGAATGCAATTGACGTGGATCTGGTATTTCTAGCGCTTCACGGTGGTTCGGGAGAGGATGGCACCGTACAGGGGTTGCTAGACCAAGCCGGGCTCAGATATACGGGGAGCGGGGTGTTGGGCAGCGCACTTGCTATGGACAAGGATGTTTCGAAACGCTTGTTTCTCGCTGTGGGAGCGCCTACGCCGCAGTGGCTCATGGCATCAGTCTCACTTGAAGAAGTACAGGATCAGCTAGGGTTCCCTTTGATCGTAAAGCCCAACGGGCAGGGCTCGACGGTGGGGCTTAGCCTTGTTACGGAGGCCAGTGGACTAGAAGCTGCAATCACCACATCCAGGGGATTTGATTCCAGGGTGATGTTAGAGCGCTACATACCAGGTCGTGAGCTCACAGTTGGAATCCTGGAAGGTGAGGCGCTTGCAGTCGGTGAAATCATTCCTGCCGAAGGTGATATTTTTGACTACGAGGCTAAATATCAAGTAGGTGCCGCAGAAGAAATTTTCCCAGCAGATATCAAACCGGAAATAGCGCAGCGCTTACAGGAACTCGCATTGCTAGTTCATGGAGCACTGAAGTTAGGCACCTACAGCCGAGTAGATTTTCGCATGGATCCTCAGGGCGGATTGTGGGTCCTTGAAGTCAATACCCTGCCAGGGCTGAGCGCCGGCAGTCTTCTTCCGAAATCTGCGGCGGCGGTAGGGATCGACTTCACTGAACTTTGCGAACGTATTTGCCGTGGCGCACTTGCCGATGTTTAGGCTGGTAGATTGGGGCAGCTCGTCTACTTAGGTTGCGGAACGATTCGAATATAGGGCTTGGGTGAATCCCAACCATCTGGAAACTTTTCTTCGGCTTCCTCATTTGTGACCGCAGGTAAAATAATAACGTTTTCGCCATCTTTCCAGTTGACGGGTGTTGCTACCTTATGAGCTGCGGTGAGGCGCACTGAATCCAGCAATCGTAATACTTCGTCAAAATTGCGTCCGGTGCTCATAGGGTAAGTAAGCATCGCTTTGATCTTCTTATCCGGTCCGATAACAAAAACTGAGCGCACTGTGGAGTTATCTACCGCGGTGCGGCCTTTTGCTTCACCACTGGCATTTGGATGGAGCATGTCATAAGCCTTGGCTACCTCCAGGCTGCTTCCATCGATGATGGGATAATTAACAGGATGACCGTGAACGTCCTCGATATCTTTGGACCAGGCCACGTGGTCCTCAACGGAGTCAACGCTTAATCCGATGATCTTGGTATTGCGTTTCTCAAATTCTGGTTTTAATCCAGCCATGTAACCGAGTTCAGTCGTGCAAACTGGCGTGAAATCTTTTGGGTGTGAGAAAAGAATGGCCCACCCATCTCCAATCCAGTCGTGAAAGTCGATACTTCCTTCAGTGGTTTCCGCCGTAAAATTCGGTGTTTCATCGCCAATGTGTAGTGACATGACCGTGCTCCTCTTGTTGGATGTCTCGGCTTTCCATCTAGGGGGTATCCGAGACTTGCTATCTGGGGAGTATGCAGCTATCGGTGATATTTGTTAGTAACATTTACAACTATTGAAATAGCGTAACCGCATATTTGCGAAATGAGCCTACTCTTTACTTCGCCCGGAGGGCTCCCAAGGCCAAACTCAGCCAACCCGCCATCATGCTGAGCCCGCCGAGAGGAGCGATCGCGCCGATTTCATTAGGAGCCCCAAAAGTCGTCGCATAGATGCTTCCAGCGAAGACAATTACCCCAACTAACAAGAGCCATCCGGAGGCCCTGATCCATTGAGATTGAGGAAAGCGGTCTGACAATATGGCCGCTGTGATCACCCCCAGGCCATGGTAGAACTGATAGTCTACGGCGACCTGATAGGCATTCCAATGCTGAGCGCTCACTACGCCTTCAATCCCGTGGGTTCCGTACGCTCCCAGAACTGTTGCCAGAAAAAGGGTAAGTGCGCCGACTACAATAAAGATTCTGTTTCTATCCGACATAAGGTGCCCAGTCCGAAGCCAATTACGCACAGTTTACGCGAACGCCTATTGGTGTAACTGGTAAAATACTGTTGTGGGCCTGTAGCTCAGCTGGTTAGAGCAGGGGACTCATAATCCCTTGGTCGTAGGTTCGAGTCCTACCGGGCCCACCATTTATAGCAATTTTTGGAATTAGTCGGCATGAAAGAAACACTCTTGC
>Ga0315338_1004382_pt1 | contig 11231 bp, 11 predicted proteins | sample ASW8metaG_FD_204518 | JGI IMG/M metagenome (GOLD analysis project Ga0315338, IMG submission 204518) | Ammonia-oxidizing marine archaeal communities from Monterey Bay, California, United States - ASW #8 | ecosystem: Environmental > Aquatic > Marine > Coastal | place: USA: California | collected...
AAAGAACGATTAAAATCAATGATTGAAACTCGTCCTGACTGGTGTGTTTCAAGACAAAGAGTATGGGGTGTTCCACTTCCAATTTTTGTTTCAAAAAAAAATGGAAATGTACTTGTTGATGAAGAAATCATTGAAAATATTGCAAAAATTTATGAAAAAGAAGGATCTGATTGTTGGTTCTCTGATGAGCCTCAGAGATTTTTAGGAGAAAAATATAAAGCATCAGAATATGAAAAACTTAGTGATATTGTTGAAGTATGGTTTGATAGTGGTTCAACACACTCATTTGTATTAGAAAAAAGAGATGATTTAAAGTGGCCAGCTTCAATGTATTTAGAAGGTTCAGATCAGCATAGAGGGTGGTTTCACTCTTCACTTCTAGAATCTTGTGGCACTAGAGGTAGAGCGCCTTTTGAAAGCATTTTATCTCATGGTTTTGTGGTAGATGGAAAAGGTCTAAAAATGTCAAAATCATTGGGAAATGCGATTTCTCCCGATGAAATACTTAAAAAATATGGAGCTGATATATTAAGAATTTGGGTTGCCTCATCCAACTATGACGAAGATTTAAGAATTGATTATTCTATATTAGAGCAGAATGCCGAAGCTTATAGAAAGATAAGAAATACTTTTAGATATTTGCTTGGAAACCTTAATGATAATTTTTCAGAGATTGATTTTGAAAATTTAAATATAAAAAAACTTCCTGAACTAGAACAATATATGTTGAATAGGATTTATTTATTAAATGATAATTTTCAAAAGAATTTTAAATCATACAGTTTTCATAATTTATACAAAGAATTATTAAATTTTTGTACTGTTGATCTTTCTGCATTCTATTTTGATATTAGAAAAGACACTCTTTATTGTGACAAAATTGATTCTGAAAAAAGAAAAAACTGCATCTTAGTTTTAAATATAATATTAGAGTGTTTGCTTAAATGGTTAGCACCAATTCTTTCGTTTACAACAGAAGAAATTTTTTCAATAATTAATAAAAATGATAAAAGTATTCATTTAGAAAAATTTGTTAAAGTTCCTAATAGCTGGAATAATATAAATTTAAATGAAAAATGGACTACTTTAAAAAAAATTAGAGATAATTGTAACATTAGTATTGAAGAAAAAAGAGCGGAAAAAATAATTGGATCAAGCTTAGAAGCCAAAATAGAAGTTAAACTAAAAAGTAAATTGTATGAGATTGCAAAAAATACTGACTTTGCAGAATTGTGTATCACATCTGAGGCTCAAATTTCTGAAGATCAAAAAATTCTTGAAGATATTAGTATAATTACTATTAAAGCAGAAGGACAAAAATGTCCTGTGTGCTGGAAAATAAAAAAAGACAAATGTGAAAGACATGGTCATATATTGCAATAAATGAATAATTTTACTCTAAAAAAAATAATAATTCATATATTAATTATATTGTTTATTTTTTTGTTAGATAGATTTTCAAAAATTTATATATTGAATATTGTAGAAACTGTAGGTGAAGTAGATATATATATAAATTCAATTTTACATTTAATATTAATTTGGAATACTGGAATTGGTTTTGGACTATTTTCATTTGACCAATCTTACGCATACAATTTTATAACAATTTTAATAATTTTAATTAATATAGTTATTATTTATTTAATATTTAAATCACAAAAAATTGTTTCTTACTTTTATACTTTTATTTTAGGGGGGTCTTTGGGCAATTTATTTGACAGGATATATTACTCAGCGGTACCAGATTTTATAGACTTAAATTATAAAGGATATCATTGGTTTATATTTAATGTAGCAGATATATTTATTACATTGGGAATAATTTGTCTTATTTTTGCTGAATTATTGAACTATAAAAAGACTAATGAAAATTAAAAAAATAATACAAGTAATTATTTTATCTTTGTTATTATATTCATGTGGCACAGGTATAAAAGATGCATTGCAGGGTAAAAAAAGATCTGAAAATAGTGATGAATTTCTTGTTCAAAAAAAAAATCCGTTGATATTACCCCCAAATTATGGCGAGTTGCCTGTTCCATCTTCAGGACTTGAAAAACAAGAGATAATTAATCAAGAAGATAGTTTGGATGTAAAAAAGATATTAGAAATAGATACAGATGATAATCAAATTGATAAAAAATGTATTACAGATAATACTGATAAGTGTTTAGAAAATTCCATATTAGAAAAAATAAAAAATCTATAAAAAATGATTAGCAATGCTTACTCCCAATATAAGATTAATTAATTTTAAAAAAATTAAAAAAAAAATTTTTAAAAGTAAATTAAAAAAATTTAAAAAAATAAATTTTATTGTCGAATATCCTTTATTAGAAACATTAACTAAAAATTATAAATATAGCTATTCAAAGGGTGATATTAAAAAAATCAAAAAAAATTCAGTAATAAGTTTAATTGGCATGGGTGGTTCAATTTTAGGAGCTAAAACGATATATCAATTTTTAAATCACAAAGTAAAAAAAAAATTTATATTTTTAGATAACTTAAAATCTAATTTTTCAGAAAAAGATAAATTTAAAAAAAAGGTTAATCTGATTATATCTAAATCAGGAAATACAATTGAAACAATTCTAAATTCAAGTTATTTGATAAATCAAAATAAAAAAAATAAAAATATTTTTATTACAGAAAAAAAAAATAACTATTTATTTAATCTTGCCGATAAACTTAAATCAGAAATTATTGAACATAAAAATTATATTGGAGGAAGGTATTCAGTTTTATCCGAGGTGGGTATGCTTCCAGCTGAACTAATGGGCTTGAAAGCAAGCAAGTTTAAAAGATTTAATTATCTTATCAATAATAATAATTTTATAAGTCAATTAATTTGCAACGTTGAATCAACTTTAAAGTTTACTAAACAAAAAAAATATAATTCAATTATTTTAAATTATGATGAAGGATCTGAAAATTTGTTCAAATGGTATCAACAACTTATAGCTGAAAGTTTAGGAAAAAAATCAAAAGGTATTTTACCCATTATATCTATGATGCCAAAAGATAATCATAGTTTATTGCAACTATATTTAGACGGTCCCAAAATTAATTTTTTTACATTTTTTAGCGTTATAGAAAAAAACTCTAATAAAATTAAAGATCGTATTATACAAAATTCATATCCTTATTTTAAAAATAAATCTTTCTTTGATATTTTATGTGCCCAAAAACAAGCAACACAAAATATATTTAAAAAAAAAAAAATACCTTTTAGAAGTTTTGAAATTATTAAAAGAAACGAGGAAAGCTTAGGAGAGTTATTTTGTTTTTTTATATTAGAAACTATTCTATTAGGAAGAGCACTAAAAGTGAACTTATTTGATCAGCCTTCAGTAGAGTTAATTAAAAAAGAAACTAAAAGAATTTTAATTAATTAATTTTTCCAAAAATAATTTTAGAATTTCCATAACTCTTTATTCTTAGAATTTCCAGAGATTGGCTAATATTTTCCTTAGTTTTTTTATTTCTATGGATAACCATAATTCCTTTTTTTTTAAGTATTTTAGAGATTTTTATACCTTGAATTAGTTTATTAATTTCAACATCTTTGAATGGCGGGTCTAAAAAAACTAAATCAAATTCTTCTTTTCTAATTTCTAAAATATTAAAAGAATCATAAGCGTTTTTTTCATAAACTTTTGTTTCATTAATACAGTTGAGTTTATTAATGTTTTTAATTAAAATTTTATAAGATTTTTTATAATTTTCAAAAAAAATAACTTTTGATGCACCTCTAGATACACATTCTAAACCAAATGAACCTGTTCCTGAAAATAAATCAAGTATTTTTGATTTTTTAAAATTAATACCTTCATTTTTAGAGTGATCTAAAATATTAAAAATTGATTCTCTGACCATGTCTTTTAATGGTCTAGTAGATTTATCTGTCACATCAAAAATTTTTCTACCTTTAAGTAAACCACCTATAATTCTCATTTATCAATTATTTTATATCCTATATCTTTTCTATAATAACCATTTGACCAATTAAGTTTATTAATCATTTCTAAAGCGTTGCGTCTAGATTCTCTATATTCATTTGAAACAGAAACAAAGTTTAATACTCTTCCACCGTTAGAATAAACTATTTTATTTATATTTTTTGTACCAGCATGGAAAATATAGTTTTTAAAGTTTGTTTCTAAAGTATCTAAATTTTTTATTTCTATGTTGTTTTCAAATTTATCTGGGTAGCCTTTAGAGCCAAGAACAACACAAAGACTTTTTTGGCTAAGCCAATCTAACTTTTGATTTTCAAGCTTTTGTTCACAGCAAGCTTGAATTAAACTTAATAAATCTGAATTTAAAAGTGGTAAAATGGTTTGGCATTCAGGATCGCCCATTCTAACATTATATTCTATGAGATAAGGTTCATTATTTTTAATCATTAGCCCGGCATAAAGAAAACCGGTGTAATTTTCACCCATGTCACTTAAAGCCTTTAAAGTTGGCTTTATAATTTTATTAATAATTTTATTTCTCAAATTTTGATTAATTAATCCTGAGGGAGAATATGCTCCCATGCCACCTGTATTTTTACCTTTATCTCCATCAAAAATTCTTTTGTGATCTTGAGCGGTATTAAAATTTTTGAAAGTTTTACCATCGCTAATAATAAAATAACTCATTTCATCTCCAGACAAGAACTCTTCTACTAATATATTTTTAGCTAAACCAAATTTTCCTCCAAAAATTTCTTTCGTTGCAATTTGTGCTTCATCTAATGTTTCACAAATATAAACACCTTTCCCAGCAGCTAATCCATCTGCTTTAATTACAATTGGCATTTCTATTTTTTTTAAATATTCGTTAGTTTCATTTATATTTTTAAAAATACCAAATTTAGCAGTTGGAATATTATACTTTTCACAAATTTGCTTTGTAAAGATTTTTGAACCTTCTAGTTGAGATGATTTTTTTTTAGGACCAAAAGTTTTAATATTGTAATTATCTAAATAATCCACAATTCCATTTACTAGCGGTTTTTCCGGACCAACAATTACCAAATCAACTTTTGATTTTTGTAAAAACTCCTTTATTTCATCAAAATTGTCTAAATTTATATCTATATTAGTTGCAATTTTACTAGTACCAGCATTACCTGGTATGCAAAAAATTTTTTTAGCTTTTGTAGACTTAGAAATTTTATTGCATAACGCATGTTCTCTCCCTCCACTACCTAAAATTGCTATAATCATTTATATTTAATATATAACCTTATAATGAAAAATAAATTAGCCAAAATAAAATATCTTCCAAATAATTTTGAAATAATAGAGGATGGAGATCATGTTATTTGTGCCATTTCTCAAAAAAAAATTTTGATAGAAAATTTAAATTATTGGAATGTTGATCAGCAAGAAGCATATTATTCATACAAAGAAGCATCTATGAAAAAGGAGAAAGCTTAAAAAGTAAAATTTATTACTTCCATCTATCATGCATCCATGTCCATTGTGATGGATTTTCTAAAATAGTTTTTTCAAGCCATGAATTTAATTTAAGTGTAATACTTTCAGTAGTTTCAGTTTCTGCAAATATTAGAGGTTTTTCTATGGTTATCTTGAACTTATAATTTTCATATCTTTTAATTTTTATTGTTATGATTTGACATTTAAATTTTTTTACTAGTAGTGCTGGCAAGTTTGTTGTGTGTGCTTTTTTTTTAAAAAAATTTATTCTTTCACCTTGGCCCACTCTTTGATCTATCATCATTGCAATAGAATAATTATTTTTTAAAAATCTAAATATTTCTTTTATCCCATCTAACCCCTTTTTAATTTGAATTTTGCAAATATTATTTTTTCTTAATCTAGCCATATATGGTTCTAAAAAAAAATTATTTAATGGTCTATAAATCGACGCAAGATTAATTCCAGATCTCTCAATAATCATAGCCATAAGTTCAAAATTAGCAAAATGACCTGACAAAAATAATACAGGTTTTTTTTCATCTATAATTTTTTGTAGAATTTCTCCACCCTCTATTTTTAAATTATCCTCTAATTTACTATTTTTAAACTGCTTTATAAAAGCATATTCAGCAAACGTTCTTCCATAATTGTTCCACATACCTTTCTCTATTTTTTTTAAATTATCGTTATCAATATCTGGAAAAGCATTAAGAATATTTTTTTTTAAAATTTTTTTCGATCTTATTAAGGGTCCAAATATTTCACCAATTTTGCCTCCTATATTAGAAGAATTTTTAAATCCGATGATTTTGAAAATTAAAAATAAAATTATCCATAATAAAAATTCCAAAAAATATTTTATACCCTTCATATTATTTTTTTTAACAATTTCATTTCATCTTTAATAACAAGGTCTATATCAAGATATTTTATTTTATTTAAAAATAATTTATCTATTTTCAAAAAGTCTTTTTTAGTTGTAACTAAATCTAATTTTTTATTATCTGCATATTCTACTAAGCTTTTAATATTACTAGATGAGTAATTAAAATGATCTGGAAACTCTTTATTTTCAATGATGTTTAACTTTGCCAATTTTAATGTATCTAAAAAAGTTTCATGATTTCCAATCCCAGAGAAAGCAAAGTAATTTTTGTTTTTATCAAAATCTTCTAAATTTTTAGGTTCATACTTTGCATCAAATATATCAATATTTGGATTAATGTTTTTTAATTTTTCTTCATGTCTAGAAACATTTTCATTATTTCCTATAAAAAGTACAATGTCATAATTTTTTAAACTTGATAATTTTTCTCTTAAAGGGCCAGCAGGCAATAACATTCCATTTCCAATCCAATTTTTTTTATTAAAACAAACAATAGAAATATCATATTTTAATGTACTATCTTGCAGTCCATCATCAAGAACTGCATATTTATAATTATCTGAGATGGCATTTTTAATTGCTTCAATTCTCTTTCTGCTTGAATAAAGCTTGCCTTTTTCAATAAGGATTTTCTGTTCATCAATTTGATTTTTATAAAATTTTTTTATAAAACAACTTTTTTTTCCCATATTTTTTAAAGCGTTATTGATTTTTATTGCTAATGTTGTTTTTCCAGTTCCGCCTAAATAAATATTACCAATACATATAGTTTTAATATTCATTTTGTTTTTTTTTGATTTTTTTTTTAAAAAATTAATTAGAAGCGTTAGAAAACTTAGCGGTAATAGTATTAATGAAATAATTCCTTTCTTATTCCAAAAAATAGGTTTTTTAATATACATTTTAAATATAATTTTTAATTTCTAACAAGTTATTATTTAAAATATTTGTACCCATTAGATTAAGCTTAATATTTTTAGATAAAGTTTTTTTGTTTTTTAATTCTTTTTTTAGAAAACTGATTATTTGGTTTTTATTATTAATTTTTTTTGAAATTTTTAATTGACTAAGTAATTTATATACCTCTTTGAAGTTATCTATATGTGGTCCATGTATTATTTTACAACCATTCCTTGCTGGTTCCAGAGGATTTTGACCACCATGTTTTATTAATGAACCTCCAAGGAAAACTACTTTAGAAATTGAGTAAAATTTTTCTGTTTCACCATAAGTGTCCACTAAATATATGTCGGTATGTTTATTTATTGGATTTCCAGAAGAGTGAATAACATAATTTAAATTTAATTCTTTTAATATATGGATTATTTTTTTTATTCTGCTTATGTGTCTTGGAATAATTATTGTAATTAGATCTTTTTTAGTTAATTTTAAATTTTTATGTATCTCAGCAATTTCAGTTTCTTCTCCATCGTGAGTACTTGATGCTGTCCAAACATTATTTCCAACAAATTTTTTTTTATTGATTAAAACTTTTTTTTTTATATTTTTAATAGTTGAAAATTTAAGATTTCCTAAATTTTTAATTTTTTTTACACCTAATAATTTAAGATATTTTAAAGTTTCTCTATTTTGAGGCAATGCTAAATTAATTTTACTAAAAATTTCATGAGAAAACTTTTTAAACATTATCCATCTTTGATATGTTTTTTTTGTAATTCTTGCATTTATCAAAATAATAGGTATTTTTTTGCTATCCAAAGCACATATCATATTGGGCCAGATTTCGGATTCTACAAATATTGCTAAATTGGGTTTCCAATAGTTTAAGAATTTTTTTGATAATAAGTTTATGTCTAATGGAAAATATTGATGGATAATTTTTTTAAATCTAAAGTTTGATAATATAAGTGATGCACTTGTTGTTGAAGATGTAACCAGTATTTTATTTATTCGATTATTCTTTTCTAATTGTGAAATTAGAGGGATAATACTTGTTATTTCACCAACACTTGAACCGTGTATCCATATAAGTTTTCCTCTTCCTCTACTTTTAGAGAAAATGCAAAGCTTTTCTTTAAATCTTTTTGGATCTTCTTTTTTTTTAAATATTCTTAGCAAAAGTATTATTGGGGAAAAAAATATTACTATAAATCCAAAAATATTATATAAAAAAAACATTAATGGTTTTTAATTTGCTTTTCATAAAAATTTTTATAAATTTCAGAACTTGTTAATAAGCTCTCATGTCTTCCAGAAGCAACTACTAATCCTCCGTCAATAACAAAAATTTTATTTGCATTCAATATAGTCGAAAGTCTGTGAGCAATTATTATGCTAGTTTTATTTTCCGTTAAAGTGCTTAATGCTTTTTGAATTTTTTCCTCTGTTGCAGAATCTAGAGATGATGTTGCTTCATCTAATAGAATTATTTTGCTATTTTTCAAAAATGCTCTAGCAATCGACAGTCTTTGTTTTTCACCTCCTGACAATCGCACTCCATTTTCACCAATTATTGTTTGAAATTTATTTTCTAAATTATTTATAAAATCTAAGCAATTAGCTTGTTCAGCTGCTTTGTAAATTTCTTCATTAGAAGAATCTGGTTTTGCATATTTTATATTATTGAAGATTGTATCGTCAAAAAGCGTAGTGTTTTGGTCAACAATTGAAATATTTTTTCTAAGAGATAAAAGATTAATATTATAAATAGATTGTTCATCAATTTGAATATCTCCTAAATCAGCATCATAGATTCTAGGAATTAAACTTAACAAAGTAGATTTTCCTGCACCACTAAGCCCTACTAACGCAGAAGTTTTTTTTCCTTGAATTTCAATGTTAATATTTTTTAAAATATCATTTTTAGAGTTTGTTGAATAATTAAAATTAATATCTTTAAAGGTGATTGATCCATTATTTAAATCTAAATCAGGTTTATTTTTATTTAAACCTATAGAGTTTACGATATCAATGATGGGTAATATTCTTTTTGCTCCAGATAAGCCCTCTCCAATTCCCACATTTAAAGTGGCAAGAGATTTGATTGGTTGGTAAGCCAACATCATTGCAGCAAGAAAAGAAAAAAAATTATTAATTTCAAGCTGTCCGTTCATTATTAATTTTCCAGAATAATAAATTAAAATTGCTATAACTATTCCTGTTAGTATCTCCATTATAGGAGTTGATCTTATATATACTGATTGAATTTTTATCGATTTTTCTTTTAAGTCATTGACAAATTTTTCTGATCTTTCTTTTTCAAAATTTTCACGTTGAAATATTTTTATCAATTTATGATTTTTAAAAATATCTATTAAATATTTATTTAGGTCTCCAGATTTTTCTTGTGCCTCAGTAGTAACTTTTAAAACTCTTTTTCCAAGTTTTTTTGCAACAATTGATGCAAATGGTATCATAGTTATTGCTATTAATGATAATTGCCAATTTTGAAAAAACATAACAGTAATTAAGCCAATAAGAGTTAAGCCATCTTTAAAAAAACTTAATAGTGAATTACTTAATAGGCCAGTTATGTGAGTAACATCATAATTTAAATTAGAAATATATTTTCCAGTATGTTTATTTTCTATATATTGAGTGTCTGCTTTTATAAACGATGATAGCATATCTATCTGTAATTTTTTTTTAACCTCTTCAGCAACCTTTATCATTAACATTTTTGCCATATAAACTGAAGAACCTTTGGTTGCAAAAGCAATAATAATACAAAATGGGATTAGAAATATTAAAGTTTCATCTTTATTTATAAATATTTTTTCAATTGCTGGATCTAATAACCAAGCTGTGGCAGAAGTACTTAATGCAACTAAAAGAGAAAAGAAAACAGCAAGAAAAATTTTGTTCAGAAATTTTAATGTATAATCTTTATATAAACGTTTAAGAATTTCAAAATTTGACATTTTAAATTAAATAATTTTTCCCATTAATAGGTTTAGAAAGATTATTAACCCTAAAAAATTATTGCTTTTAAATTTTTCTAAACAACTATTAGGATTTTCTATTTCAATTTTTTTTAGCTGGTAAATAATTAATTGGTATATAGGTATAATTAAAAGCATAAAATAAATAATGTTAAAACTCATCAGCATTCCAATTAAAATTAATGAGGCTAAAAAAAAAGTGTAACATATAAGTATAAATTTTTTTGGATTTTCCTTAAATTTAATTGATGTAGATTTAATTCCTATAATTTCATCATCTTTGATATCTTGATATCCATATATTGTGTCGTATCCTAATGTCCAAAATATGGCTCCAAAATAAAATAAAATAGGAACTAAAGAGACTTCATTTTTTATTGAAATCCAAGCTAATATTAAGCCATAATTGAAAGTTATTCCCAAGAATAGTTGAGGCCAATATGTAAATCTTTTCATCAAAGGATAAGTAAAAGCTAGAGGCATAGATAATAGGGCCATTAAAATTGTAAATTTATTAAAATTTATTAGTACTAAAAAGGCAATACTACACAAAAATAATACATAAATTATTGCAAGTTTTATTGAAATTTTTTCAGATGCAATGGGTCGATTTTTTGTTCTATTAACTTTTTTGTCAAATTGTTTATCAGCAATATCATTAACAATACATCCTGCAGATCGCATTAGTATTGCGCCTATTAGAAATAATATTCCATAAGTAAAAAAGATATTTAGATCTGAATTAAAATCATATGAAATTGTTAGCCCCCATAGACATGGCCAAAAAAGAAGCATGTAGCCAATTGGTTTATTTAACCTAGTAAGTTCTATAAACAATTTAATATTTTGCATTATAATTTACTTGTAAATAGCAAAGCCTATATTCATAATCAAATTGATTCGTATGAATATAGATTTTACCGTAACAGCTCTAATGTTTCCTGCAATACCATTAACTATGAGCATTTATAGCAATCGGTTTCATTCTCTAAGTAATTTAATTAG
>Ga0315338_1004383_pt1 | contig 11229 bp, 7 predicted proteins | sample ASW8metaG_FD_204518 | JGI IMG/M metagenome (GOLD analysis project Ga0315338, IMG submission 204518) | Ammonia-oxidizing marine archaeal communities from Monterey Bay, California, United States - ASW #8 | ecosystem: Environmental > Aquatic > Marine > Coastal | place: USA: California | collected...
TGATTCCGTTTCGCGCCGGTCAGACCGCGTATCATCGCTGGGACGATCGTCGACCTGTACGTCGTCGTCGCTCTCCAGTTGAATTACGATCTTTTTGACCAGCCCCGTCCCAATCGCACGGGTTGTCACGCCTTCGATGTCTGTGATTGCACGGTGAATGATCCGCCGTTCTGCTGCGCGCAAAGGCTCCGTCTGGCGGGTTCGGCCGGTGTCCTTTACCTCCATCGCCATCTCGCGAGCTTCCTCAGCCAGCTCGCCTTCCCGACGCTCCCGGTATCCCGAAATGTCGATCTTGATCGTGGCTGACTCTTCTCTCCCGCGACTGGCCATCTTGTACGCGACGTGCTGAAGTGCGTCAAGCGTCTCGCCCTTACGGCCGATCAGCAAGCTATCATCCTCTCCAGCATTGACTTGTACCTGGTATGCACCGTCTGCAAAGGACGCGGAGACATCACATGGAAAGCCCATTCTCTCGAGCAACCCGGAGATGAAAAGGCGGATATTCTCTTCTAATGCCTTGTCGTACTCTGCCACCGGCCGGTCACCGCGCCTCGGTCGGTCCGAACGACCGCGGTCCGAACGAGTCCGATCACCGCTTCTGGATTGGGTTGGGCGACTACTCTCATCGTTGTTCCGACCACCCCGGCCACCGCGTCGGCCCCGGCCACGATCATCATCTCTTCCGACGACATTCACCGCCATTGGGTCCTCACTCCGATCGCGCCCCCGCCCGCGATCATCTCGCCCGGAATCAGACCGATCGTTCCGATCCCTGCGGCTCCGTTCTGGGCGCTCCGGCCTTTCTGGCCGATCGGGGCGCGCTGGCCTCTCCGACCGATCCGGTCCGCCCTGCGAACGGCCACCGCGCTCGCCACGCTCGCCACGATCGTAGTTACCACTATCCCGTCGACGTCCGCGGCCCTCTTCGCGACCGCGAGAGCGGCGGCGCTTGACTGCTGCGCGCACGACTGCTTCTTTTGATCCGAGGCCTAAGAAACCACCCCGGCCTTCGTCAACCACTTCGATGTCAAGTTCGTCCTCGGGCACTTTCAGCATCGCCGAAGCTGCGGCGACTGCATCGTCGATAGTTCGTCCGCTCGCCTCGACCTTTCGCTTTTCCCGTGGAGCTCGTTCGTTCCGTCTTGTCATCCCTCTCTCCTGTTGTCCGTTGGCTATGCTGCTGCCAGCTGTTGCCTCGATTCCCGGTTCGTGATCACTTGCTGAACAATCTGGAGCACATTCGAGATCGTCCAATACAGGACCAGGCCGGAAGGCAAGGTGTAGAAGAAGAACAGCATCATGATCGGCATGATGTACATGAGTGCCGCCTGACGCGGATCTGTAGGTGTCAGACGCTGTTGGATCAGCATCGTGACACCCATTAAAATCGGGAGCACATGAATGGGCATCCCGAAAATCGTGGCGATATTATCCGGTACAGAAAGATCGCTGATCCAGAGGAAAAACGGCTCCTTCCGTAGCTCGATGGAGTTCGCAAGAACGTTGTACAACGCCACGAAAATTGGCATCTGCACGAGCATGGGAAGGCACCCGCCGACGGGATTGACCTTGTGCTCTTTGTACAGATCGAAAATTGCTTTCTGTTTGGCCTGAGGATCGTCTTTGTACCGCTCGTTGACCTTTTCCATCTCCGGCTTGAGGTCCTGCAAACCCTTCATGCTCTGCATGGACTTTCGGGTTAGCGGGTAGAAGACAAGCTTGGTCACGATCGAGACGATGAGAATGACGACCCCGTAGTTCGGGATGAAGCGATGAAGCCAGGCCATGCAGATCATGAGCAGGCGACTGAAGGGTTGGATCACTTTCCACCCGAGATCGATCGCTGACTCGAGCCCGACGCCACGGCTCGAGAGAAGGTCGTGCTGCATCGGGCCGGCGAAAAGGGAAAACTGTATGGCCTGAGACGGCTCTTCCGTGATGGGGATGCTGAGTCGTGTCCGCACTCTTCCCGCCGTTGTCGGCACATCGGCATCAAAGACACCGGCAACGGGCTCAGTCGGAATCACTGCGGCGATAAAGTACTTGGATCGAACTCCCGCCCAACGAATCTGCCCTTCGCGGTGGTTCGACCAACCCGGCTTCTTTTTGTGGACCGTTTCCTTATGGAGCTTGTCATCTATCATGACCAGGGCTGCGGCGGATCGCTCGTCGAGTTGGCGAATCTTCTCCACGTCGGGAAGGGGCGTTGGAAACTCCAATTCGAGTTCCGCGTTGCGTCGCCCGGGCACGGTGCCCTTTGCCCAGAGATCTATGTTGGCGGTGTATTCGTCAACGAACTCGTAACGAAGTTCGATGATCAAACCCGAACTGGTCGTGGTCGTCAGTTGGCTGACATTCGGGCCAACTCGCACGGCCTCGAAAGGAAGGCTGGAGAGATCTATACGACCCGCATCGGTGATGAGGGACATTCGCATGAGTCCGGCCGGATCAGTGGCCAGATTGACGAGTGCATCTTCTTTGTCGGTGTAGTTGGTCAGCTGCCAGGCCGGTAACTTGGCGCCGCGAGGATCCAAGGTCGTTCGGTAGAGTTGCTTATCGATGCTCACGGCAGGGGACGCCGAAATCTTCGCAATTCCTACGTCTGCACGCCGGCTGGCGTCCATGGCAACGCCGGCTTCGGTGTTGGGTATCCCCCCGATATCGGATCGGCCACTGAATTCTTCTGTCGTTTCGTTCTCGGTCGAACCATATGTCCGAGTGTCGGACGGACTTCGGTCTAGATGTTCTGTTGCTGGCGACGATTGTGTCTGCTCAGCCTGCTCCACCGGCGGGACGGGTGATGGTGCCAAAAACGTCTGGTAGATAAACATCACGCCGCCCATCAATGCGATGGCTAGCACTGTCCTTCGATCCATTCTCCCTTTCCTTGCGCCTTCCATTTCGTGGGACGGGATCAGAGCCGCCCGGATGGAAGGGGTGACAGCGCACCAATCGAGAACAAGTCAGCCACCCGCCGCGAATGAGGCCATGAACACGAAGGGCCTCGATTGCGTATTTGGAACACGTCGGGTGGAACCGGCAATTAGGAGCAAAGAGAGGAGAGATGAACCGCCGGTACGCTTCGATCACTGCGATAAGGGCAGCGGTCGGAAGACCTGCGAGCGATGACGTCCTTTTCTTCATTCCACTGACTCTGCAAACGGGCTCAACAGCCCGGCTCGTTGGTACAGTTGTGTGAGTTCCGTCAGGATGTTTCTTCCGTCAGATTCGGGACAACCCGATCGCGCGACGAGGACAGTGTGAACACCTTCAACCTGGCACCGACCCCGGAGGAACCGCGAGGCCTCTCTCATCAGTCGCTTGGCGCGATTCCGACGAACCGCACCACCTACTTTCCTGCTTGCAACGACGCCACTCCGAAAACTTCTGTCCCCGGTTTGTCGTAGCGAGATGAGCACCAGGTTCTTCGAGCGATAGCTCTCACCGTACTTGTACACCTGCTGAAACTCGGAACGCCGACGCAGTTTGTGATCGTCGGCTCTCATTGAAAACTCCGTCTCCTCTTAAAGGAGAGCACGACTACACGGCGAGACGACGTCTTCCGCGACTCCGACGGCGAGCGAGGACCTTACGTCCGTTTGCTGTGCTCATCCGCTTGCGAAAACCGTGGACCTTCTTTCGCTTCCTGTTGTGGGGCTGGTACGTTCTCTTCATCGTTTCTTTCTTCCTAACTCTCTACTGTCGATGGCCTCACCACAGACTCTGTGGGACCGTCTTGATTTGCGGATCCTCGTGTCCTGTCACGATTTGCACCAAGAGGGGAGGTTACGGAAGTCTATCGCGAGAGGTCAAGCCAAATGGTGGCTTAATCAGGCACCGAAATCAAAAAACCTCTCGAAACCAGCGTGTTTTAGACTCCTACAGCATAACTTCTTGTTATTAAATCACTTATCTTGTTTGGGTTATATTTGTCGCTAGAACTCGAACTCCCCCTTTGAGTTGCGGGACTTTCGTCTCCTTCGATAATGACGATTTTTTTTATCGCGCCTTTAGCTGCGACAAGAGTAATCTACTGTGGAGTAACTACTTACCAAATCATTGTCTCTTTCAGATTGCGGTTGTCAGTTGGAAATTGTGTGTGCTAATCTACGCCACACCTCTGACGGAGTAGAGGCTGTTTATAACCAGCAGCAGTGGTCAACATTCTTGCAGCTAACTCCTCCGCGCAGGCGCACTCATGGCCGCTCACCATGCATCTTGCTGAGGAAAACCACTGTGGATAACTCGGGGCACCCCACTCTATCCGCCTATCGCAGTTGCATTTACACTCGGCAAATTCTGTTGAATCCTAAGAGGTTTTTACCACACCCTTCCAAACGATTGTGTGTGGGTTCCGTTCAACCGCCTTTCTAGGCGCACAATTGTCTGTTGATAACTTTGTGGATAACCGCCCCTTAGACTCGGGCGGAGGAGGCCACATTGCGCTCTGGTGAAGATTTCCCCGGGACTGCCAACGGTTGGCAGGAAGTCCTGGCCGCTTTGAAGAATCGTGTTTCAGATCAAAAGTTCCGAACCTGGTTCGAGCCGATTGTTCCGCTCGCTTTTTCGGAGAAGGAGGTCCTCCTCGAGGTACCAAACCCCTTCTTCGTAGACTGGTTTGAGGAACACAATCTGCCTCTTCTAAATGCTGCGTTCGCCTCGGTTCTGGGCGCGAACCCGCAGGTTCGATTCACCGTATCTCCTCTTTTCGAAGAGGAGTACGACAAGAAGAGAAAAGACCAGGAGAGTGGCAATCCTCCTTCTCCACCGTCGAATTCGCCGGCGAAAGAGAGTGGGGATCGTCAGCCTGCGCCTGTCTCGGGGACTCCTTTCCTGGAGAACCGAAACCCTGTCGCTTCGCGGAATCACAATCTGTCGCAACGATTCACGTTTGATTGTTTCGTCGTGGGACGGAGCAACGAGTTTGGCTACGCCGCCTGCCGCGCTGTCGCGGCTAAACCCGCCAAACGCTATAACCCACTCTTCATTCATGGTGGAGTGGGCCTCGGCAAGACTCATCTCATGCACGCGATTGGGAACGAGCTGGCGGCGCACCATACGAACGCCCGCATGTACTACGTCTCGGCAGAAAACTTCATGAACGAGATGATTCAGTCCATCCAGGCGGGTACGACTCAGTTGTTCCGTGAGAAATACCGACGTCTCGACATGCTTCTCGTTGACGATATTCAGTTTCTGGCAGGGAAAGAGTCTACGCAGGAAGAGTTTTTTCACACGTTCAACGCGCTTTACGATACATCGAGCCAGGTCGTGATGACGAGTGACCGGGCGCCTAAAGATATTCCCGACTTGGAAGAGCGGCTCATTTCTCGTTTCAGCTGGGGGCTCGTTTCAGACATTCAACCCCCAGACCTCGAAACTCGGATGGCGATTCTCAGATATCGTGCAGAGGCCGACAATGTCGTGATTCCAGACGAGGTCATTTACGAGATGGCTGATGTCATTCGGAGCAATATTCGTGAGCTCGAAGGTGCACTGATTCGAGTAACGGCTTTTTCCGATCTGCTCGGAAGCCCCATAACGATCGAGTTGATGCGGGAGGCACTCCAGGACCTCGTCCGAACTCAAGAGAAGAAACAGATCGATGTCTCCGATATCCAGCGGGTCGTGGCTCGGCATTATGGCGTGTCCGTCGAATCCCTTCGCGGTAAGAGGCGCACCAGTGAGATTGCCCACGCTCGCCAGGTCGCCATCTACACGACCAAAGAGATGACTACGCTGACTCTCATGGAGATTGGGCGTCGGTTCGGGAATCGGGACCACAGCACCGTTTTACACGCCGTAAACAAGATCAAGGACCTTTTGAAGAGCGATAGCGAGGTTTCCAGTCGGGTTCAACAAGTGCTCGAGACCCTTGACTCAGCTCGTGAGTTTCCGCCCCGACCCACACGCGGTCAGTCGGATTTCGGCAACCCCGCCGGGTAGCCAACAGAGGCCCGCCCATCTCAGCCTCTCCTCGTCCGAGGAATACCCAATCGCTTCACTCTCGGGGCGGTCGATCGTCTGTGTCCTTGTATGGTTCGGATTTGTCTCCTATTCCCCATTATTTGTGATGCATTACGAATCCATCACGTGAACTCAGCTGTAACAACCATAATACCTTAGTTTTAAATGTTTACATCATTTTATTTTTATATATAAACACGTTTATTTATCTCTCATGCTTGTTCTCTTTTGCGCTTTGCTCGCTCCTCCGTGGTGCCGCAACTTCCTCGCCGAGCGCTTATCTCCAGGGCGCTGCTGAGCTGATCATTCTTTCCGACAAGGGCGCGCCTTTAACGAGCCTATCTCGGTCTTTTTTTCCCGCGAGAATCGAAGTTGGTGGTGCCTCATGGAGGCTGGTTTCCGGCAAAGGTGTGTTTTCTCCCGCAAAGCCAACGGGGAGGCTGGAGACGGGGCAGTCCCACGCGACTATGGGGATGATCTGTGGGTAATCCGTTGTCCCCAAAAGGGTGGTTTCCATCCACAAAACCATCCACGAGTTGTAGACAGCGGCCCGTGTCAACAAGCCCCTGGCTGAACAGAGACTTACGTTCCCGCAGACTTTTTATCGGCATTTTCCACACCCCTACTACTACTTCTCTTTCTCAATCTTTTAAGTAAGAGAACTAGGTTTAGAAGTGTGGCCCGGTGGTGGTTTTCGAGCCCTCTAAACCCTTGCTCCACACTGCCCTGTCAGATTCTTTCCGCCCCTTTCCGGTGGACTTTTCTGGCCCCAAAACGCTATTCTCAGGGACGGTCAGGGAAGACTGAAATCTCGTCTCTAGACCATCTGAAACAGCCATTGGTGGTTCACGACGGATCGAGAATTGCTCGGTCCTTTGTTTGCCCCTAACCGGAGGGATCCATGAAGTTTTCACTCGTGCAGAGCGAGCTCTACCGGAGTCTGCAACTGATTGCCGGAGTCGTCCCTGCGCGGAGCAATATCCAGGGACTAGGATCTGTTCGGATCGAAGCAACAACGGACGGACTCGTCAGCTTCATGGGAACGGATCTCGACACCTTTCTCGTCACGAACGCCAGGGGTACGGTCGACAAGCCCGGTGTTGTCACGGTCCCAGCCCGACGCTTTCTCGAGATCGTCAAGGAGTTGCCAGCAGACGTCGTTGACGTTGCCTCTTCGTCCTCCGGGATAACGTTGCAGAGTGGCCAGGGAAAGTTCCGCCTGGTCGGAACAGACCCGGACGAGTTCCCAGCTGTACCGGATATCAGCGAAGAGAGTGTCTTTGCCGTAAAGGGTGACACGCTCGATCGGCTCGTCAAACAAACCGTATACGCGGTGACAACAGATTTTACGCGGGCAGAACTTACCGCTGTGTTTGTGAAGTCCGAAGGTGGTGAACTTCGTTTCGTCGCGACCGATGGTCATCGCCTGGCTCGGGCATCGGACAAGGACGATTATCCGACCTGGGGTGGAATCCTCATTCCACCGAAGGCGCTTTCCCTCGTCCAGAAACAACTTCCGGAAGCTATCGAGACGATCTCTCTGAGCACGAGCAAGCGCTACTGTCTGTTCAACCTTGGGAACAGTCGGCTCTACACCCGACTTCTCGATGGAAACTACCCACCGGTCGAGGATGTCATTCCATCAAACAACGAGGTTCTCGCCACCGTCGATCGGGACATGCTCATAGCAGTCCTTCGTCGGGTTTCGGTTATGAGCGAGTCGACGACGAAGCAGCTCAAGCTTTCTCTAACCGAAGGGCAGCTTGGCCTCAGCGTCCAAACCCAGAATGTTGGAGAAGCCGAGGAAACGATCCCGGCAGGCTATGACGGACCAGAATTCAATATCGGATACAACGCTACCTATCTCCTCGAGCTCCTTCGAACGATGAAAACCGAAGAGGTGCAGTTGGCATTTCAGGGACCGACAACGGCGGGCGTGTTCACGCCCATCATGGAAGATTGCGAGCCGAATCTACTTTGCCTGGTCATGCCCCTACGCTTGCCGGGTGTAGAAAGCGCAGGCGAGGAAGTCGCCGCGTCCGGTCGAGGATGATCGGAGCACTGCCTCAATCGAAATACGAATTGGATCCTAGTTGATGGAATCTCTCTCGGGAGTCATTGGCGGCATACTCAGACGCCACGGCTTGGAACAGGGAGTGATCGACTATGAAGTTTTTGCTCGCTGGCCGGACATTGCCGGACATCTCAGTCGCCGGACAACGCCGCTTCGAGTCCAGGAAGGGACGCTTTGGGTTCACGTCGAGAATTCTTCGTTGATCCAACACATGGGTTTTCTAGCGCCGAAAATCATGCAGCGGATTCGGGATGAAGTTCCGACAACGAGTATCCGCCGTCTCAAGTTTACCCTGCGCAAAGTGGAGTATCGTGGATGACCTCGATGGATGGTTCAGAGCAGTACGATTCAAGCCAAATCCAGGTCCTAAAGGGCCTGGAGGGAGTGCGTCGTCGACCGGCGATGTACATCGGAAGTACGGGAATTCGTGGCCTCCATCACCTGCTCTATGAAGTTACCGACAATGCGATCGACGAGGCCCTGGCAGGATACTGCGACCAGATTGTCGTCGTACTGCATGACGATCACACCGTCAGCGTCCTCGATAACGGTCGAGGAATCCCAACAGATATTCATCCCGAAGAGGGAAAGCCTGCCGTCGAAGTCGTAATGACCGTTCTCCATGCGGGTGGAAAGTTTGGCGGGGGAGGATACAAAGTCTCGGGAGGGCTACACGGTGTTGGCGTTAGTGTAGTCAACGCACTTTCGTCGTGGCTCGAAGTAGAGGTCTTTCAAAAAGGAAAGATCCATCATCAGCGTTACGAAGATGGTGTCACTGCTTCTGAACTCAAGGTTACGGGCGAGACAGATCAGCACGGTACGCGAGTTCGTTACCAGCCGAATCCTGAGGTTTTCGAAGAAGTCATCTACAACTTCGACACCGTATCTCTGCGCCTTCGTGAGCTTGCTTTTCTCAATCGCGGGATTCATATAATCCTGCGGGACGAGCGAAAAGCCGGCACGAACGGAATGCCCGAGGAACACAAGCCACAGGAAGTCGAATTTCACTACGAGGGCGGAATCAGTGAATTTGTTTCCTTCGTCAACGAGAACAAGACGGTCCTTCATTCACCGCCCATCTTTGTTACGACGACGAAAGACGATGTCACCGTCGATATCGCCCTTCAGTACACGGACTCTTTCTCTGAGACCGTGTTCAGCTACGTAAACAACATCCATACGACAGAAGGTGGGACGCACCTCGCCGGTTTTCGAACCGCGCTAACTCGAGTCCTGAATCAGTACGGTAATCGAAACAACCTCTTGAAGAACTCCTCCCTTTCCGGAGACGACGTTCGTGAGGGGCTCACAGCCGTACTCAGTGTCAAAGTCGTGAACCCTCAATTCGAAGGACAAACGAAGACGAAACTCGGCAATACCGAGGTTGCCGGTATCGTCGCTTCCGTATTCGGCGAATTCTTTCAAGAGTATCTCGACGATCACAAGACCGACGCCAAGAAGATCATCGAAAAGTGCGTGCTCTCCTCACGAGCGCGTGATGCCGCTCGCAAAGCCCGAGAGCTGGCACGACGTAAAGGCGTGCTCGACGGGAGCGGTTTACCGGGGAAGCTTGCAGATTGCAGTGAGCGAGATCCAGAGCGGTGCGAACTCTACATTGTGGAGGGCGACTCGGCCGGTGGTTCCGCGAAGCAGGGACGGGAGCGTGCCTTTCAGGCCATCCTGCCGATTCGCGGAAAGCTCATCAACGTCGAGAAGGCCCGACTCGACCGCGCACTGGCCAACGAAGAAATCCGCACGATGATTACGGCGATCGGGGCCGGGTTCGGACACGAGGATTTCGATCTCTCTAAGCTCCGGTACCACAAGATCATCATCATGACGGATGCTGATGTCGATGGAGCGCACATTCGGACGCTCCTCCTGACGTTCTTTTACCGATTCATGAAGCCGTTGGTCGAAGCTGGCCACATGTATATTGCCCAGCCGCCACTCTACTCGGTCAAAAAAGGCAACAAGATCAAGTACGCCTGGTCGGATCCGGAGCGCGATGAGTTGCTCGACGCCGCCGGTCGAAAGGGCTTCCATTTGCAACGGTACAAGGGCCTGGGAGAAATGAACCCAGACCAGCTTTGGGAAACAACGATGGATCCGGAGAATCGTGTCCTGCTCAACATCACTCTCGATGATGCGGCAGAGGCTGAGCGTATTTTCTCGGTCCTGATGGGCGATCAAGTTGAGCCGCGGCGAGCGTTCATCGAAGAGAACGCGCTCGCGGTGCAGAATCTCGATATCTAGTGGGAGCATCTAAGTAGATGGCAGACGAGACAGACAGGGTTCTACCGGTTCTCATCGAAGATGAGATGAAGAAGTCGTACATCGATTACTCGATGAGCGTCATTGTTTCTAGAGCCCTACCTGATGTACGTGACGGATTGAAGCCAGTTCATCGTCGAATACTGACCGCGATGAATGATCTCAACCTTAATCACGATCGACCCTACCGGAAGTCTGCGAAGATTACCGGAGACGTAACAGGTAACTACCACCCTCACGGAACGGTGGCCGTCTACGACACTCTCGTTCGTATGGTTCAGGAGTTCTCCCTAAGACATCCACTTGTCGACGGGCAAGGGAACTTCGGATCCGTCGATGGTGATGGAGCTGCAGCGGAACGTTACACGGAAGCGCGCCTCATGCAGGTGGCCGAGGAAATGCTCCTCGACATCGACAAGGACACCGTCGACTTCCGGATGAACTACGACGAGACGCGGGAAGAACCAGTCGTTCTCCCAGCCAATTTCCCAAACCTGCTTGTCAACGGAACATCGGGAATCGCGGTCGGAATGGCGACGAATATCCCGACGCACAATCTCGGGGAAGTGATCGATGCCTGTGTTCACGTGATCGACCACCCGGAGTGTGGTGTCGATGATCTGATGGAGTTCGTCAAGGGCCCGGATTTTCCTACGGGCGCACAAATCCTCGGGACCCACGGCATCCGCAGCTGCTACCACACCGGCAAAGGCCTGATGACGGTCCGCTCGAAGACCGACATCGACGAGCTCAAGAATGGCAAGCTCGCGATTATCGTCACAGAAATACCGTACCAGGTGAACAAGTCGACGATGCTTGAAAAGATTGCCGACCTCGTCAAGTCGGGACAGATCCCCGGCATCTCTGACATCCGTGATGAGTCAGACCGGAACGGCATACGCGTCGTTATCGAG
>Ga0315338_1004384_pt1 | contig 11229 bp, 9 predicted proteins | sample ASW8metaG_FD_204518 | JGI IMG/M metagenome (GOLD analysis project Ga0315338, IMG submission 204518) | Ammonia-oxidizing marine archaeal communities from Monterey Bay, California, United States - ASW #8 | ecosystem: Environmental > Aquatic > Marine > Coastal | place: USA: California | collected...
TCGGCCTCCAGCGCTTCGAGTTGGTGTACGCCGTAGTTGGTCAATCAGAACGATCTGTGGACCTGTTGCCCGGCGGATTGCAGCGGACTGCAACCGGTCGCCACACGGTCTACCTTGAAGAGCTCGCTTTGGAACCGGGTGACTTTATTAGCTACTACGCGCGGGTGCTGGACACGAATACCGGCGAGGGGGCCGGAGAGGTTCGGAGTGATATCTACTTTTTGCAGGTGCGTCCCTTTGACCAGGCATTCGAAGACGCCCAGAGCCAGTCAATGTCGTCGATGGATGCGACAGAACTAGATGACATCGTTGTGCTGCAGAAAGAGATCATTGTGGCAACCTGGAGGCTCGACCGCCAGGCGGTAGGGGCACGCCGCACCGCCGATGTCAACTCGGTTGCTGATACCCAGGAGGAACTCAGATGGGCCACGTCAAGACTGGCGCAACGGCTGTTGGGACGTGACCAGCGTGGCACTCCCAGAGCCCGCGGTCGTTCTAGCGCGGAGGTCCAGGCGCTTCGCAATGCAGTGGCGGCCATGACCGAGGCTGAACTCAGGCTGCGAGCTGACGAGCCGAGCCGAGCGGTTCCGTCTGAGATGGATGCGCTTAACTATCTTCTTAGAGCTGAAGCCGAGGTTCGTCGGAGGCAAGTGAGCACTCAGAAGGGTGGTACGGGTAGACGTGGTGAGAACCAGGCTCGCGAAGATTTATCCGCGTTATTTGACCAGGAGCTGCGCCGGGACCAACAGACGAACTACGAAACCGGTCCACCATCGTCGAAGTTTGACAACGCGACTGACGAGAGTGATGCGCGGCAACGTCTACGAGAGCTCGCCAAACGTCAGCAGGACCTGAGCCGAGACCAGGCTTCGCTGGCTGAGTCGGAAACTGACATGGCGGACGCTGACCGTCGACGGCAACTCGACCGGCTCACCCGGGAGCAGAACAAGCTTCGTGTTGAACTCGAAGCACTGGCTCACGACCTCGAACGATTTGAACCGAGTGGTCGGACACAGCAGCGGTCCGGTGCGACCGAGATCTCGGAGTGGATGCGCAGGGCGACGAGTGACCTGCGTCGAGGGGATACCTCCCAGGCGGCACGTCAGGGCCAGCAAGCGGCCGAGCGACTACAGGACCTGCAGCGGCAGATGGAGAGCCGATCCGCTGGGGCAGAGCGTTCAGCGGTTGGTAGGTTTGAGCGAGAGGCCAGGCAACTGGGAGACCAACAGCGCCAGATGGCGTCGGACACCCGTCAGTCTGAACTTGGTCTACCGGGCGATGAGACCCGCACCAAACTGGCCGCTCGAGGCGATCAGTTGGCCGACCGGATCACGTCACTTGAAGATCAGATGCAGGACTTGCTCCCCCGAACACTCGAGGACGCGCGAGAAGCGTTACGCGACGCGACCGAGAAGCTTCGGACGGCGAACGTGGCCGGAGCAACACGCGAGGTAGCGAATCGACTCCGTCAACCGGTTACGCCGGTCGAGTCGCCTGACGCCGAGAGAAATGGTGAGGCTAAAGCTATTGCGACTGACATCGATGCCCTTGCCGAGTTACTCGACCAGGTTGCAGAGCGTCTCGCTTCGGAACGAGTGCAGAGTGCGAGTACTCAGCGTCTGGTCGAAGAATTACGAGAGGCGCAGGTGTTACGACGAACTCTGAACGAAATCGAAGCGCAGCTACGGAAGCTCACCGCCTCCGACGGTTCGGGTCAGGACGCCCCGACCTCGTCACAAGGTGGTGAACCGGTCGAGGCCGGTTCACCGTCTCGCTCAGATGCCTCGTCACAGGTGGACCAGAGCCGCTCTAATGAGGATCGTGAGTTGGTCATGCTGCAGGAGAGATTAATGCGACAGCTAGCGCAGTCGACACAGTTGCTTGAGCAGCTGAGGCGTCAGCGTCCAGGAGTTGAACAGGACCTCGAACAGTGGGCTCAGCAGTGGCAAAGCGGGACGGCTTCTGGAACCGAGACTGCTAAGCAGGACTTCTCCGCCTGGGAGAGTCTTCGTGACGATCTTTGGGTTGCATTGGAAGTCATCGAGGCGTCGCTCGCGCGTGACCTGCGCGAGGAAGAAATAGGAGGTCGTCTAACCGTCGGTCCGAGCGAGCAGATGCCTGACGCGTACCGCCGACTCGTCGAGCGCTACTACCGATCACTCGCGGTTCAGTCGGAGCTCCCGTGACGACACCGGCATCTGATCGACCTGCGCTTGCAACCATATCGAAGCTATGAGTCTGGCCACCGCACCCGCATGGTGGGTGCTTATTGCTCTCTGTGTTGGTGCCTGCCTCGTCGTCTACGCCGCGTACGGACGGCCGGCCATGCCGCTGTCGTGGCGCCAGCGGGGCATTCTTGGAGGTCTTCGTATCACGTCGCTGTTGCTCCTTATACTCTTCCTGTTGAAACCTGTCTCTACTGAGCCTGCCGCGATGCTGAACGCGGTGGTTCCGGTTCTTGTTGATTCGTCACGCAGTATGCGCCTAACTGATCCGACAGAGGGTCGTCGGATCGATCGTGCGACCGCGGTCATTCGAGAACAGATCCTCCCGTCGCTGGAGACCGAGTTTCAGGTCGATGTCCTCATCCTCGGTGACGACATCCGTCAGTCCAACATCACCGCGCTCGCATCGCTGGAACCCGATGGGGACCGCAGTGACTTTCTCAGAGCACTTACCGAGGTCGAACAACGATATCCGTCACGGACGGTTGCCGGTTTGGTGCTTGTGACGGACGGTGGGGACACGTCGGGACGCGAGGCGGCCGATGTAGCGGCGGAAATCGGCTTTCCCGTCTATGCCGTTGGGATAGGCTCCCCACGACTGACACTCGATCTCCAGGTGACTGGTCTTACCGCTGGCGCTGCACCGGCGGCCGAGTCGGTCGTCGATATCGATGTCTCGGTGGTCAGTTATGGACGCGGGCTGGAACCGTTCGAGATCAAGTTATTGGAAGACGGGCAGTTGATTGAGGTCCGACGCGTGACACCACGTGACGACGGGGTTCCCATACGAGCCGTATTTCAGGCCTCACCCAGATCCGACGGCGCCACGCTGTACACCGTTGATATAGACCCCGAAGCTGGTGAGCTGGCAATCGAAAACAACCGGCGAAGTGTGCTCGTGCAGCCGCCCGGACGTCCGCCCCGGCTTCTAATGGTTGAAGGGGCCCCCGGGTATGAACATACCTTCTTGAAGCGGGTCTGGAACCGCGACCAGGGCATCGCACTCGACGCGGTCGTCCGGAAGGGACAGAACGACCAAGGTGAACACACTTTCTATATTCAGGGTGACCCAGGGCGAACGACTGCCCTGGATTCGGGGTATCCGGTCGACCGACTTGCGTTGTTTCAATACGACGCTGTCATCCTCGCGAATGTTGAAGCTGAGTCTCTTGATCCGGCTCAGTTAGATCTCACCGCTGCGTTTGTCGAGGACAGAGGTGGCGGGCTGTTACTGCTTGGATCGCTGTCGCTGACCGGACCGGGCTTGATGGACTCACCACTTGAGGCCGTGCTCCCGTTGGACCTGTCACCACGAGGTCTATCGAGGGAGTTCCCAGACGCTGACGCTGAACTGGACAGAGCGATCGTGACGAGCGACGGTCTTACCCATTCGATCATGCAGATCGGAGGCACAGTGGCCGAGACGCGTGAGCGGTGGGAGCAGCTGCCGCCGCTGGGTGGCAGCGTCGCTCTGGGGCGGTCGAAACCTGGAGCGTCGGTACTGGCGGTCGTGCCAGGGCCCGGTGGCGACATCCGTCCCTTGGTCGCGATCCAGCGTTACGGTCGCGGGCGGTCAATGGTGTTCGCGGGTGAGGCAGCGTGGCGGTGGAAGATGTTGCAGCCGGCCGAGGATCGCGCTTATGAGAGATTTTGGGGCCAGGCAGCGCGTTGGTTGAGTGCCGGCACTACCAACCCCGTGACCGTCTCGGCACAGGGCGCGCAGGCAACGGGTGATATCGTTCGGCTCGATATCTACGTGAGAGATGAGTTGTATCAGCCAGTGGTTGGCACCGATCCGGATGTCACGATTTCAACTCCCGAAGGTCGCCGCTCGATGGTCAGCCCGGTACTCGTTGATGCGCAGGAGGGCCGGTATACGGCCAGCTTCGAGGCCGGAGCGTCTGGTGTCTATCGAGTCGAGGTCTCGGCCAACGATCGTGAGACGCGACTGGGTTCGGCGATCGAGTGGGTACTGGTGGGTGGAGTGGATACCGAATTTTCCGATCCTCGGCTCGACGTTGGCCTCCTTCAGCGGCTCGCCGATGCCACCGGCGGTGACCTGCTGACGCTTGCTGATCTCTCAACCCTCTCGCAGCGGCTTTTATCGACCGCGTCAGGCGTCCCTGAGCAGACTCGCGAACTGTGGCATAGCATCTGGAGCTTCCTTTTGGTAATCATGCTGTTATCGAGCGAGTGGTCTCTCCGGCGTGTATGGGGTTTGAGGTAGCGGACGTGAACAGACATCAGGCGTTCGGGACGGCCGTGGTCTGGGTTGCGATGATTCTCGGGGGGGTTCCGGCAGCGTCTGCCGACGACTACTTCACTCTGATCGTGGCCGGTGCATCAGGTGGTGGAACGTACGTTGAGACCTATGAGCGCTGGGGGCAAGATTTGGTATCGGCGCTGCGCGACCAGCGTGAGTTCCGAGATGATCACTTGATCCTCCTCGGTGAGACGCCAGGTCCAGGGGTTGGGCGAGCGTCGCGGGAAGGGGTGACCCAGGCGTTGAGAGACCTCAGTGCCCAGATGACCGCCAAGTCGGTTCTCTTGGTCGTGCTGATGGGCCACGGTACTTATGATGGGGTCGACGCCAAGTTTAACCTTGTCGGTCCAGATCTTGAGTCGCGGGAGTGGGCGGTGCTCCTGGATACGTGTCCAGGTCGGACTGTGTTCGTCAATACCACCGCTGCGAGTTATCCGTTCGTAAAACAGCTTGCTCGTCCAGGTCGTATCGTCATTGCGGCCACTTCGACGTCGGCCCAGCGGTATGACACCGTGTTTCCAGAGTTTTTTGTCAGGTCGCTGACCCACGACTCGGCTGACTCCGATAGAGATGGTCGCGTCTCGGTCTGGGAGGCCTTTGAATACACGAGTGAGGAAGTCCGACGTTGGTATCAGCGCCGGGGACGGTTGGCGACCGAGCGAGCGATTCTCGATGACAGTGGTGATGGTTCCGGACGTGAAGCAGGGAAAGACGGCCATGACGGCGTTGTTGCCGCCCGGGTATTTGTGGGTGCAGGTGTTGATCCACCGCCAACCAGGGGCGACCCGTCACTGGCACCACTCGTCGAGCACCGTAACGACCTTGAGAACCAGGTGGCCGATCTGCGAAGCCGTAGGGATGAACTCGAGGCCGTGGCTTACAAACGTGAGCTTGAGCGGCTGCTTATCGAGTTAGCTCGGGTGTCTCATGAGATCCGCCAGCGAACTATCGCTGGTTGATCGGAACGCGTCTTGCTTTCACGATGCAGTGCAAGAACTGCCAGACAAAGATTGACGACAAGGCGCTCATCTGTTTCAGGTGTGGTGTTGCCACCGCAGAGCCAGTCCGTCGCCAGGTCGAGGTGGCGCCCAGACGTGCGCGGCAAACTAAGCCGTTTTTACTGGGCGCCGTATTCTTCGCCGTCGTCGGTGTCTTTTTGACGCGCGCCTTGGAAGCGCAGCCCACCTCGCCGGCCGTCTGGCTTATATTGGGCGTGACCGGCGCACTGCTGGTGTATCGGTTACGCTTTTGGTGAAGTTCGCGGCCGGCAGCATTGGTGCGGCTGGAACGGTATCGTCACGACGAGAGAGAGCGAGGACGCGTCCCGGCGCTCGATACGTCGAGCCGATAATCAGGCCCGTTTCTCGATAGGCACGAAGTCCCGTTCATCCTCGCCGAGATACACCTGCCGCGGGCGTGCGATCCTCTGGTCCTTGTCCTTGAGCATTTCTTCCCACTGGGCGATCCATCCAACGGTCCGGCCAATAGCGAAGAGCACGGGGAACATTGCCGGTCTGAACCCCATCGCCTCGTAGATGAGACCGGAGTAGAAATCGACGTTCGGATACAGCTTGCGGGAGACGAAATAATCGTCTTGCAGGGCGATCCGTTCAAGCTCGAGTGCCACTTCCAGGTGGGGGTTCTTACCGGTAACCTCGAAGACCTCATAGGCCGTGTCCTTGATAACCTTGGCGCGCGGGTCGTACGACTTGTAGACACGATGCCCAAAGCCCATGAGCCGCCCTTCGCCATCCTTGACCTTTTTGATAAAGGCTGGAATCTTGTCGACCGTCCCGATTTTCTCCAGCATCCTGAGAACAGCCTCATTGGCTCCCCCATGGAGCGGTCCATAGAGGGCCGCGGCCGCGCCGGCGAGTGAAGCGAACGGGTCAGCTTGTGAGCTGCCGATGCTGCGCATCGCACTGGTGCTACAGTTTTGCTCGTGGTCGGCGTGCAGTATGAATAACACGTCGAGTGCGCGTTCGAGTATCGGGTCAGGCGCATACCGAGGCTCGACGCGTTTGAAGAGCATCGAGAGGAAGTTTCCGATGAAGCTCAGGTCAGGGTCCGGGTAGACGTATGGTTGGCCGATGCTGTGGCGAAAGGCATAACCCGCGATACTGGGAACTTTGGCGATCAACCTCGCTACCTGGGTGTAGCGGGCTTCGTCGTCATAGATCAGCTTCGCCTCCGGATAGTACGTCGAGAGTGCCCCTACGGTGCTCAAAAAGATCCCCATCGGGTGGGCGTCGTATCGGAATCCACCCATGAACCTCTTGATGTTCTCGTGGAGCATTGAGTGGAGGCTGAGCTTTGTGTCCCACGCCTTGAGCTGCGCTGCGGTCGGTAGCTCACCATTGAGCAGCAGGTACGTTGTTTCTACGAACGTGCTCTTTTCTGCCAGTTGCTCGATCGGATACCCGCGGTATCGAAGGATCCCCTTGTCCCCATCGATGAAGGTGATGCGGCTCTTACATGAGGCGGTGTTCTGGAAAGCGGGGTCATAGGTCATTAACCCAAACTCGTCTGGGTCAACCTTTATCTGGCGAAGGTCAAGAGCTCGAATTGTCCCGTCGCTAATCGGGACCTCGTACTGTTTGCCGGTTCGATTGTCGGTGATCGTTAAGGTATTAGCCATGCTCTCCCATCCCTGCGTCCGAGCCGCTCGCGTGTTCGATCTCAGTCATCAGAAACCAAGACTGTGTCATCAGCCCCTATGTCGTCGGAGATGCCACCCTGGTTCGAAAGCGACGAGTTCGTGTCAGAAGGCACACTGTACCGTCCATCCGTCCAGTTTCGTAGGTCGAGTAGTTTACAGCGCTCGCTACAGAACGGCCGCCAGTCTGGCTTAACGGTCTGTCGCCGACAGTACACACAGATCGACCTGGGCATCGTCCCGAACTTAGAAGCACATTCTATCAGGCTCGTCGTCATTGCCCTGTGAGGGTCATTTCAACCGCGTAGAGCGACGTGCGAGCGGTTATAAACAGCGTGGTCCCGGTAGCTCCACCGAATGCCAGATTTGCAGGAGTTTCCGGAACGGCGATTGATACAATTTGTACGCCATTTGGGTCGTAGACGGTGATGTCTTGGCCCGTGAGGTAGACATTGCCCATCTCGTCCAGAGTCATTCCGTCTGAGCCTTGGCTGGCGAACAGACTCTTGTCGTTCAGGGATCCGTCGTCTGTCGGTGCGTACACGTAGGTGCGTCCAGCGCCGTGGTCTGCGACATAGAGGCGGCTCCCATCCGTCGTGCCGACGATTCCATTGGGACGCACTAGGTCATCAGCAACGCTCCGGATCTTTGTTCGGTCCGGTGAGATGTAATAGACGTGGTCCCCCTCCATTTCCCTATTGTCGTCAGCGCCGTATCGTGGGTCGCTGAAATAGATACCACCTTTCGGATCGACCCAGAGATCGTTGGGACTATTGAATCGCCGCCCTTCGAGTTTGTCGGCCAGAATCGACATTTGACCGTTCGCGTCGATTTCGGTCACTCGACGGTTTCCCATCTCACAGATTAAGAGCTGGCCATCGGAGGTGAATTGGAGACCGTTTGCCCGACCCGTGGCTTCCCGAAACGTCGAGATGCCATTGCCGGGTGTCCAGCGGTGGATACGTTCATTTGGGATGTCCGAGAAATACAGGTTGCCATTTATATCTGCGGCCGGTCCTTCAAGGAATCCGAATCCACTGGCAAGGCGCTCGACCGTCGCCCCGGGGGCTACGAGCGGACGGTTCTGTGTGCTCGGTCGAGCCAAAGTCAGGAGAAATCCGATTACCAAGCTCACAGCAATCTTACGCATCACCGTGCAGGCTTCACCGCGGGCATCTTGCGACGGTTGGTTGCCAGCCGATTCGGGAGACCGGTGTCGTGTCTCTCACGATCGACGACTTCGAAGGGCCGGTCCGAAAGTAGCTGTGCGGCGATCATGTGCAGCGAGGTCACGCAGATGCTGGTGGCGGTTATTCTCATGGAGTTTCGATAAGATCAAGGACTCTCTGGCGAGCGTCAGTTGACCCGGCTGGACATCCTATCATGACTGTCTCACAGCCTTTGCGGCGACCCGTGGAGCGACTGCTGCGTGCTCTAAGCGAACACCTCCCCAGGGCACTCAAGGGCGAGGTCGAGTCGCTTCACAAAGGCCGCGTAGCCACCCGTCGGCTCCGGGAGATTCTACCGCTGTGTGCCTGTGAGGTGCCTGGTGGGGTAGCCAATAGGGCGCTGCGTCGAGTGCGTCGCTTGGGGAAGATCTTGGGCGCCGTTCGCGAGATCGACGTGTCAATCGGCGTGGCCGAAGAAATCATTCAGGCTGGCAGCTTTGGCACTGCGGCTGGTTGGCGTCTACAGCAGCACTTGCAGGATCAACGCCAGGAGCAGCGTGAACGGATGCTTGACAGCCTGTCGTCGCTCAATGTGTGCAAGCTTGAAGGTGATCTTGCCGACGTTGTTAGAGTCCTGGGAATTCGCCAACAGACCGACGGGTGGGTGCAGATGTTAGCCGTCAGGATGGAACGTCGATCCGAAGGGGTTCAGCGGGCCATTGGCGAAGCTGGTTCACTTTACGTCTCTGACCGGGTTCATCGCGTCCGAATCGTGACAAAGAAGCTGCGCTATACGCTTGAATTGGCCAGGGATACCGGGGAAGCTCGGACACGGGAGGCAGTGCGGGAGCTCAAGGAGACCCAGGAGGTTCTCGGCCGGTTACATGACCTCGAGGTGTTCGGTAGGCTGATCCAAGATCTCAAGGTGTCGACAGACGACGCTGAAGACCTACTCGTGCGTGCCGCCCTCGAGTCATTGAGACGTACCCTTAACCGCGACTGCCGTAATCTGCATAGTCAGTACGTTGGAAAACGGGAATCGCTTCTTCGGGTCTGTCGAGGTGCGGCGGCGTCTGCAGCCCGCATCTGGTCGGATCGTGGTGGGGCGTTATCGCGACCCGATTCAGCACGAATGGCTACCCGCATGCTCAGAATGACTCCCCCAGCCCCAAAGGCCAATTCGAAGAGCTCAGACTAGTAGGCTACCCTTGTCCTCCTCGCAGCGCCCAGCCTAGGACGGCGCCGCTGACGATTAGCCAAGTTGAATTGGGACGCCAGACCGCCAGAGTTGTTCCGGACGCCACGAGCAGGGCCGCCGTCGGCAGGTCGACGATTGCGGTGCGTCCGAGGTGCCACGTTACCGCGACCATGAGGCCGAGCGACGCGGCCGCCACGCCGTCGACCAAGTCGCTCGCGAGCGCGGACCCGCGCAAGCGTCCGATTAGTGGATGGGTCACGGCGACAAAGATGAAACCGGGCGCAAAAATCGCAAGAGTGGCTAGGACGGCGCCGCTCCATCCGCCGAGCAGGAAGCCGATGAACGTGGCCGTCGTGAACACCGGGCCCGGCGTCACTTGTCCGACCGTGACCGCATCGATTAGCTGCTGCTCCGTAAGCCACAACCATCGTTCGGTCAGGTCCGCTCGGAGAAACGCTAGTAGCACATAGCCGCTACCAAACAGAATTGAACCGACCTTGAGAAAGAACAACGTGAGTCGGGTCAGGGTTACCGGGACCGCCGTCGCGGCGGCCAGAGTTGCCGCACAGACAGTCGCGGCGGACACCGTTAGCATGACGAAGATGCCCGCCACCGTGAAGTGTGCTACCCGACGAGCCACTAGGGCGACGATTCCGCCTCCGGCAAGAAGTGCGAGTTCGTTAACGCCGCCGATGGCTAGCGCGGTCGCCGCTAGACCGATGAACGTTGATGTGACCCCTCCGCTCACACTGCGCGTGAGTTTCCCGACTGCCTGCAGGATGATCGCGATGATGACCGGACTCACTCCATAGGTCAGCCACGCGACCTGAGGCGTTTCTCCGTAGTGCGTGTATCCCCAGGCGATCGTCATCACTAGAAGACAGGCCGGGACGATGAAACAAGTCCCAGCGGTGAGTAGGCCAGGGAGCCCACCGCGCTTGTAGCCGATGTGAATAGCCATCTCGGTCGAATTCGGTCCCGGGATGAGGTTGGTGGCTGCCAAGAGATCGAGAAACTCCGAATCGGTCATCCAGTGCCGTCGGTCGACGACCTCGTCTCGCATCATCGCAATGTGGGCCGCCGGGCCGCCGAAGGCGGTGATCCCGAGCCGAAGGAAAAGGGCTGCCAGCTGTTTCACGATTGTCTCTGGTGTCGGTCGTCTGGCGAGGGCAGTAATGGGCAGTGACGCGGGGTGTGGCCCGTGTCACGAGTAGGTGTTCGACATTCACGTTTGCTACGATAGTCGAGACGCGGTGACACTGGTGGAGTGTTTTCACCGCGTCTCATTGGGCAATGATTCGCAAACTCGTTCACACGGCAATCCAGATTAGTCTGCTTAACACATTCGTATTGGCCCAGGCCCCAGTACCAGACGTGGCCCAGTTCGGTCCCCAGGTCGGTGAGCGTGTTCCGGCGTTCTCGCTCACGGACCAATACGGCCAACGGCACAACTTGGCGTCGCTCATGGGTCCGAACGGACTCTGGCTTTATTTCAGTCGCTCGGCCGATTGGTGACCGTACTGTAAAACGCAGCTCGTGGAGCTGCAAAGTCGCGGTGACGCGCTACGGGCTCAAGGGTTTGGCGTCGCTGCCATTCTGTATGATCCTCAAGAGACGCTAAGAGCCTTCTCCAACAGGTGGGGAATCGAGTTTCCCTTGCTCTCCGATGTCGGCTCCGTGGTTATTCAGCGGTACGGCATTCTTAACCGCGAAGCCGA